>SXGS01256251.1_pt1 | contig 46110 bp, 30 predicted proteins | sample 3174681 | NCBI WGS metagenome assembly SXGS01 (sample SAMN11356861, study PRJNA531348) | freshwater metagenome | isolation source: freshwater sample F1-80 | place: China: Fuxian Lake, Yuxi | collected 2017-12-25
ATCCGGTGCCAAACGTTGTTCCTCACCCTCCCGCGCCCTCGCGTTCGACTCAATGTCCCAAGCCACCTCTTCTCGGAAATTTAAGGGATTTGGACTTGCTCGCCTTTTTCCCCTCCAGGGGTCGGTTTACTGAGGTCTGACCCTCCGTTGCTTCGTCCCGTCCGGGTCTCGAACGGTATCCGCTCTTTCGGGAACCAGCCGAAGACTCGATCGTCGAGAAGCGCCAGCAATTCGGTTCGCCGGTTGGCCCAGGCTTTTCGTGAGCCCGGCCTCTTCAATGAAACGGGTCGGGTGAGCTCGTTTTGAATCCTGTAATTAATGGCGTCGGGGGGGAGTTGATCCAAGCAAGCAAGATCTTCGGCCCTCTCTTGGAAGCGTGCGGGCGCCTCCAAAGCCAGCGGCGCCGACTCGTTTTGAAGCCACCGCCGCATCCATTGGCGCGCCTCCCTCAGAAACTGGGGTGGATCGCTGTGATCCACGTCGTCATCGAATTCCCGTACGAGATCCGAATCGCCTCCAGCATACAGATCATACACTTTTTTAGATCGCCGAAAAACCTCGTGGTAGCCGTCAGGCGGGAAATCCAAGTCTTTTCGGCCGCTGATCATGAGAAGGGGCCGGGGCGCGATGAGCGCCGCGACCATCGGAAAGTCCCAGCCTCGGGCGTTGTGGAAATAGATGCAATCGCACTGGCCCGATGCGCGCCAGTTCGCCGCTTGCGAGCCGTACGTGAATGTGGCGCAAACCGGCGCCGCGGCCCGCACACGCTCGTCGACGGCCGTTGTGTACCACGTGATCGCGCCGCCTCCCGAAATGCCTGTCACCCCGATCCGCTGGGCGTCCACCTCGGGCCTCGTTTCCAGGTAGTCCAAGGCGCGCATGGCATTCCACACCTCAGTGCCGGCAGGGGTGTAACCCAGTGACAGCCAGTGCCACATGTTCAGGTCATGGGTTCCGTGATGCAGGCCCGGCACCTCGCCGAACTCCAGGGTGTCAAGAATCAGGCACGCGAACCCATTTGAGGCGAACCAGCTCGCGCGGTCTTGATAGTGGTGCTTCGCTCCAAGCGGATGCGGGGCATGGCCGCAGAGATACAGCACGGCCGGCAGAGGGCGCGGCGCATTCTTTGGCACATAAAAGTTCCCGGTGACATAGAGACCTGGCGAACTTTGATAGACCAGCTTCTCAATGCGGTAGAGCTCGCGATCAAGGGCTCCAGTGATTCTGGGCTTAAGGGGAGTGCGCGCGGGGAGGGGGTTCAGGCCCAGCATTTCCAACAATTGCCCCCTCAAGACGGGTTTGCGCCGTTGCCAGTCCTGCAGGTCGCCGGGGTCGTTCAGGCAGCGCGCGGAAACATCGGCCACAACCCTCTTCAAATGATTGGTGGCCATCTGATGCCGGTGCGTGGCGTTCTCCTGGGCTTGCAGTGGTTTCGCCGAGAGGGAAAGAAATAGAATGGCGCAGGCGGATCTCAGAAACAGACAGGATTGCATGCGATGCATGATAAGTCCCCGCGAGCCCGCGTCACGGATTATGCGGCGGCGCGGCATGGTTCGAAAGCGGGCTTGCGAATTTTGTGTAGGCTTGAAGAATCGCCCGCGTGTCGGATATCGATCTTCGGTTTGGCGGCATCAAGCGCTTATACGGAGCCCACGGATTTGATCGGCTCCAGCGCGCCCACGCTTGCGTGGTGGGCATTGGGGGCGTCGGCTCCTGGGTCGCGGAATCGCTCGCGCGATCCGGCGTCGGCTCGCTCACCTTGATCGACCTCGACGAGGTCTGCGTCAGCAATGTGAATCGCCAGCTTCACGCCCTCGACGGAGAGATCGGAAAGCCGAAGGTCGAAGTGATGCGCGCGCGGTGTCTCGCCATCCACCCCCAATGCGCGGTGCAAGCGCGCCAGGAATTTTTCCTGCCCGAAACCGCCGGGACCACCTTCAGCACCCGGTTTGATTATGTCGTCGACGCGATTGACAGTGGGACTCACAAGGCGCTGTTGATTGCCCTTTGCCGGGAGAAACAGATTCCGATTGTGACCGTGGGCGCGGCTGGCGGAAGGCGCGACCCGTCCAAAACGCGAGTCGCGGATTTGGCGGACTCGACGCACGACCGGCTGCTGGTGAAAGTGCGCAAGGAATTGCGGGTGCGTCACGGCTTTCCCGAGTCCCCGGCCAAGTTCGGCGTTGAGGCGGTGTTTTCGGTGGAGGCCGCCGTTTATCCGCGAGCCGACGGGTCCGTTTGCGCCACGCGGGAAACGGGGAGCGCGCTTCAGCTCGACTGCGAGAGCGGGTTCGGAACAGCGAGTTTCGTGACGGGCGCTTTTGGGTTGCTGGCGGCCGCCCGCGTGGTTCAAGGACTGGTGACAAGATCGGAGACCTGAGCGCGCGCGAAGACAACGATCTGGCCCCACAACAAGAGCAGGCCGTTGCGTCGATTCTGGGTGAGCACGGAGGCGAAGGAGGTCGTCAGGAGAGGAGGTTCGTTGCGCCGCGCCACGATCTCAACCGGGAGCCGTCCCGAGCACGATTCGCAGATGAGGCTTCCAATGCCTTTCACGATGAGGGAATCCGAATCGCATTGGAAAACGCAGCGGCCATCGGCGATTGAGGCGCGCAGCCAGAGTTGTGAGAGGCATCCCTCCACCAAGTTCGCGTCAACCCTCTCCCCATGGGAAAAAGGAGGAAGATGCCGGGCGCGCTCAACCACCCATGCCAGGCGTGCGTGGGATCCCTTGATCGCCGAGAGGCGACCATGCAGGAGGGTTTCCTGTGGCCACGGGCTCATGGCCGCGACTTCATCCGCGACACGAATTCGTCCGCGATCTCTGCGAGCGCTTGATTCCAGCCAGCGGCCACCGCGGCCGCCGTTCGTGTGCGAATGGGGATGCGGCGGGAGAGTTCGCCTTGAAAAAAAGGTTCGGCTGACACGGTGGCGGCGGCCTCCAGGACGACAATCCGCATCGCGAGCACCGCGGCGGGCTGGTGCGACTCGCGCATGTCGCCGTAAAACTCCGTCACGGTGACCTCGGCGTTCAGTGCGGGCGCGAGCGACGACCCGGGTTCCGTGATGGACTTGAAGACTCCGGAGGCTCGCAGATGGGCGCGGAGGACTGTGGGCATCAGGCGGGAAGGGGGCACAAGGAGTTCCGCGTAAGGATCCATTTCGAACGATTCATCCGAGACACGATAGAGGAACAACCGGCTTTCGTAAGCGGGGACGACGTTGAAGGTTTTGATGCCCAGTGGCGGGAGGGAGCTCGCGGCCGCGGCGGCGGCCAGCTTTCCTGGCCCTGAGAGGGCAAAAGTCTCCTTCACAAGGGCGGGCTTCGAGAGGCAGCCGGAGTTCAGAAGGCAGATCGCGATCGAGACGGCGAAGGGGAGGATTTTCATCTGTTCGAAGGCGTTTTTCTCAAGCTGGGCGGCAGCACACTCCGGGCCGGTGGCGGAGGATCTCCAAACAAAAAGCCGGCGGGATATTGCCGCAAACTCTCCAGGACTCCGTTGACATTTTCAGTGACGACACGCGCATTGGCGAGGGTTTCGTTCAGCGGACCGGTGTCTATCTTGGAGAGCGCGGCGCCGACACGCGTGTTGGTGTCACGAAGCTCCACAAGCAAGGATTCCGCGTTCCTGGAAATCGAGGCGATGTCGGCCTCCCGAAGTTTCAACCGGGCGTCTTCCAGGAAGGTTTGAAGCCTCCCATTGCTGACTCGAAGTTCCGTCACCAGGCTGTGAACGTTTTCCCCGATGCTTGCGAAATCCACTTTCTCGGCCTGTTTCAGGATTTTTTCCGCCGCGGCGAGATCGCGTTCGAGCGCCTCGGTGACCGTGGCAAAATCGACTTTCTCCAGCTTTCTGAGGGTGGTCTCGATGGACCCAAGCATTTGGCTGAACTGGCTCTCGGCGGAAGGGATGTAATGATTCCGCGCAACCCACTCCACTTTCAACGCGGGATTGATTTCGGGATTGAGGTACTCGAGAGAAACGAAGCTGGTTCCCGTGATCCCCTGTCCGCGCACCCGGGCCCGCAGCCCTTTTCGAATCTCCCGGTGCAGCACTTCGTCCAGGCTCAGCCCAGGCGGCAAAGGATTGGACCCGTCGCGGATCTCGAACTCGACCAACACGTATCCGTAATGCGTTCCTGGATACTCGTTCCAGGTAAATCCAATCCGGGTGACTTTTCCCACGGTGACCCCTCGCAGCTTGACGGGAGAGCCGAGGGACAACCCATCGACATCCGTTGTGACATACGTCTCGTACAGGGTTCTCTTTTCGAAATAGCCGCGCACGCCGAACGCGAACAACGAACCAAGAAAGATCCCAAAGGCGGCGAGGACGAACACGCCGATCTTAAAGTGATTGCTTTTGGCGGCCATGACGGAAGGTCGGGTTAAGCGGCTCGATGCTCGTGGGCCTCGCGGCTCAAGAACTGGCGGACCCACGGATCTTTCGCCGAGGTCCTCAACTCATGGGGGCACCCCTCGGCAGCGACCGTTTTCGTGCGCCCATCCAGCATGATCACGCGGTCCGCGATCGCGTAGATGCTCGGAAGCTCGTGGGTGACGACGACAAACGTGATGCCGAATCGTTCGGAAAGCTGGTTGATCAGAGCGTCGAGGCCGGCGGAAGTGATGGGGTCGAGGCCCGCCGAGGGTTCGTCCAGAAACAAAATGCGGGGGTCCAGGGCCATCGCCCGGGCAATCGCGGCGCGCTTTCTCATCCCACCGCTGAGTTCGGATGGCATCTTCTCGGCGGAGCCGGCCAAACCCACGAGTCGCAGTTTTGAAAGCGCCACCAGCGTTTTGGCGCGCTCAGGAAGATCGGTATAGGCATCCAGCGGGAGCCGCACATTCTCCAGAACGGTCATGGAGCCGAACAGGGCGCCGCTTTGGTACATCGTGCCAAACCTCTGCATCACACGGCGCCGGTGTTCTCCCCCGGCTGCCAGGAGATTCTCCCCAGCGATCCAGATTTCTCCCTCGATCGGCTCATACAGTCCAATGAGATGCTTGAGCAGCGTGCTTTTGCCGCAGCCCGAGCCGCCGAGGATCACGAACACTTCCCCGGGCGCCACGTCGAAGCTGATGTCGCGAAGGACCGTCTGGTTTTGGTAACCGATGTGGAGCGCTCGAGCGCGCACGGCTGGATGGACGCTCTCGCTCATGATTTCAACAGAAAAAGGAGCACTGAGAACATGGCGTCCGCGATAATGATGAGCAGAATCCCCGTCACGACGGCGCGCGTGGCGGATTCTCCCACCGCCGAAGGGCCTTTTTGAGTTTGCAGCCCCCGGAGGCAACCCACCACTGAAACGATCACTCCAAAGACCGCCCCTTTGGAGATGCCGACCACCACGTCACCGATCTTGAGGCTCGAGATCATTTGATTGTAGATGGCCGTGAAGGGAAAGCCAAGCCCGAGCATGACGATCACTCCTCCCGCCACTCCCATCAGCATCGAATAAAGCGTCAGCACCGGGGTGAGGAGGACCCCGGCGACGATCCGCTGCACCACCAGGAATCTCACGGGATCAAGGCCCATGGTTTTCAAGGCATCCAGTTCCTCGTTGACTTTCATGGTGCCCAATTCCGCGGCAAACGCGGAGCCCGACCGGCCGGCCAGGATGATGGCCGTCATCAATGGCCCCAGCTCGCGGACCATCACCAGGCCGATCATGTTAGCGATGAAGATCTGCGCCCCAAACTGCTCCAGCGGCTGGGAGGATTCGAAGGCGATGATCAACCCCACCAACAAGCTGATCAGCGACACTATCGGCAGCGCGTTCACCCCGGCGGTTTCAAAGACTCGAAGCACCTCGTTCCAGCGCATGCTCCGCCGGCTGAAAACCGTGGTGGCAAGTCCCAGGCTGATGTGGCCGATGAACGCGATTTGATCCGCCAATCCCAGTTTGAGATCACCGACCGCGCCGCCGATCCTCGCCGGCACCGACGGATTCTGCTCCTGTGTTTCGCGGCCCTCCGCCCCCTCTTCGAGCGATCCGGCGTAACTGTTCAAAATCGATTGGAACTCCGGCCGCAATCCGCGCAGATTCACTACGGCGCCTGGCGTCATGTCTCCGGCGCACAGGTGGTGCAGCAAAGCCATCCCGGCGCCGTCGCAAAACTCCATTCCGGAAACTTCGATATCCAGCTTGTCGAGGCTCATCGCCGAAAGTTTCGCGGGCAAATCGTCCCAAAGCCGGGTCGCTCTATCCAGATCCAGCCGCCCGCCAATCCGAAGGCAAGCCGTTCCCGGCGATGCCAGGGACAACTCGGTTAGGGGCGCGCCATCGGCCGATGTCTCGGGGCTTGCTGGGGCTGGAAGTCGGGGCGGCATCGTCCGGGTGACATGCGTCAGGGAGTTGTCATGTTTCCCGGGAAACCGCCCTCGATTGATGTTAACCCTCCAGGACCGCCAGTAAAGTGGCCGGTTCTGGGCGCGGCGCCGACGTGACGTCCCGCGGCAGGGCCGGGTCCGCAGGATCGGGTCGATGTTTGATGCCGCGCGGCATCATGAAATCCATCGGAGAGAATGATCGAGATGCCTGAAAGCCGCCGCAGCCGGTCGTTTGGACCGCGACGAACAGCAGCATTGTAACCAGCACAAGGCGGCTCCGGTGTGTCATTGACAACCACTATACGCCATTCCGGGAAAGTTAAAACTGAAAACTCAGCTCTCGCGAGATTCATTCCCCTCTCCCTCGCCGGGCGCCACGCGACCCGCGCCCCGTACACGGAAGCAGCCAGGGTTGATTCGAAATCGTTTTGACTCCCAATCCCATTCGTTTAGCCTCGTTAAAAATACCCTCACTATGAGACTAGGCATCAATACGTTTCTATTTGTTTCTCCTTTCACCAACGAGAGCACCAAATTCTTCCCTCAATTCAAGAAATGGGGATTCGAAACAGTGGAAATACCCGTCGAAGACCCGTCCCACATCGATCCCGCGCACGTCAAAACCGAGCTCGACAAGAACGGCCTTGTCTGCGGTTCGATCTGCGCGTGCATGGGGCCCGGCCGCGACTTGCGCGGCACTCCGGAGGAACAAAAAACAGGGCTGGATTACATGCTGAAACTCATCGATCAAATGGTGGTGATCGGTTGTCCCAGCCTGATCGGACCGGTTTATTCAGCCGTGGGCCGAGCCGACGCGGTCCCGGAGAAGGAATACAAGCAGCAATGGAAAACGGTTGTCAAACACTTGAAAACCTTGACTCGGCACGCCCAGAAGAACGGACGCCAAGTGTGCCTCGAGCCTCTGAATCGTTTCGAGACCGACTTTATCAACACTTGTGAACAAGGCCTCAAGATGATCGCCGACGTTGGCAGTCCCGCCCTCAAATTGCACCTGGACACCTTCCACATGAACATCGAGGAAAAAAATCAAGCCAAGGCGATCCGAAAAGCGGGAGCCCACCTGGGTCATTTCCATGCCTGCGGCAGCGACCGTGGAACTCCGGGCAACGACCACATCGATTGGGTGCCGATCGTCGCCGCGCTGAAGGCCGTGAAATACAAAGGCGACGTGGTGATCGAGTCGTTCACGACGGATGTGAAAGTCATCGCCCGGGCCGCCGCGATCTGGCGCCGGATGGAGCCCACCACCGAAGAGATCGCGGTCAAGGGAATCAAATTCTTGAAGAAAGCCTTCGCCTGACGCGTCTGATTTTTCTGCTGCTGTATTGAAATCAACTGTGATGGTCTGTCGCGCGATCGCCGCGTGGCGGACGTCGATCCAAAAACCGATGCCCTCTATGAAACCAATCTCGTCCACAATCCTCGCCGCCGCCTTGGCGTTCGCCGCCGTTCATGTGGCGGCCGCCGCGGAGCCGGGTTTCGAAAGCCTTTTCAACGGCCAGAACCTCAAAGGCTGGGATGGCAATCCAAAACTCTGGTCAGTGCGCGACGGCGCGATCACGGGTGTGACCACCAAGGAAGATCCCATCAAAGTCAACACCTTCCTCATTTACACCAATTCATTGCCCAACGATTTTGAGCTCCGCTTCAATTACCGCATCGTCGCCGGGAATTCAGGGGTCCAATATCGCAGCAAGATCACCGACCCCAAGCAATGGCGCGTCGGGGGCTACCAGGCGGATTTCGAGGCGGGCAAAACTTATTCAGGGATTCTGTATGACGAGGGCGGCGTCGCCGGGGGGCGAGGGATCATGGCCGAGCGCGGCCAGAAAGTCACCTGGGGGTCCGACGGCAAGAAACAAGTGACTGGCGGCACCGGCAAGACCTCGGCGGAGCTCCAGGAAACCATCAAGCATGAAGACTGGAACAGTTATATGGTGCGGGCCAAAGGGCACCATTTCATCCATCAAATCAACGGGAATACGACGGTCGACGTGACCGATGAGGATGAGAAGAAAAGGCTGACGTCCGGCGTCTTGGCCCTTCAAATCCATGTCGGACCGCCCATGACCGTCCAAATCAAGGATATCTCGATCAAGAAACTCCAATAAGGGAGCGAAGCGCCGCTTCGTTTGCTCCGTCAGATTTCTGGACCAATCCCAACCCCTCCTCGCGATGACGATTCAATGCATCCGTCTCCTTATGGTTGTGGCCGCGGCCTGCGCCGTTGGCTCGTTGTCACCGGCGCAGGCCGCCGATAAGAAGATCCTGATCATCGCCGGCAAGGTAAGCCACGGGCCGGGTGACCATGAATTCCGGGCCGGCTCGCTCTTGCTGAAGAAGTGTCTCGACGGGGTGCAAGGGGTCAAGGTTGAGGTGCATCCGAACGGGTGGCCCGCGGATCCCGCGGCATTCAACGACGCGGATGCGGTCCTCATCTACGCCGATGGCGGCGGCGGCCACCCCGCCATTCAAGCGGATCGCATGAAGCTGATTGACGGGCTCGTCAAGAAAGGCGTTGGGATTGGGTGTGCCCATTATGGTGTGGAAGTGCCCAAAGGAGATCCTGGTGAAGCGATGCATCGCTGGATTGGAGGCTACTACGAGCATCAGTTCTCCGTGAACCCCATGTGGAAGCCGGAATTTAACACGTTCCCGAAGCACCCCGTCACGCGCGGGGTCAAGCCGTTTGCACTCGTGGACGAATGGTATTTCAACATGCGTTGGAAACCGGAAGTGTCCGGCGTCACTCCAATTCTTGTCGCGAAACCCTCCGAGAAAGTCCGCAAAGGCCCTTACGTGCATCCCGCCGGCCCTTACGACCACATTGTCGCGGCCGCAGGTCGCGAGGAGACCATGATGTGGACCTTCGAGCGCCCTGATGGAGGGCGCGGTTTCGGATACACCGGTGGGCACAAGCACGTCAACTGGCACAACGACAATCTTCGAAAAGTGGTTCTCAACGCCCTCCTCTGGATCGCGAAAGTGGAAGTGCCCGAGAATGGCGTCAGCTCTTCTCTCAGACCCGAGGAAATTCCTCAGAATCTGGACCCCAAGAACACGTCGCCGAACGCGGTGAATATCACCGGATCGTGGCAATTCGAGGTCGAGACGGCGAACGGGAAAGGCACGCCGGAATTTAACATCGTGCACGCCGGCCAGAATCTCATCGGCCGCTACAAGGGATTGCTTGGAGAGGCTGAAATCAGCGGGCACGTCTCCAAAAGAAAGAACTGCGCCTGACGTTTTTGGTCTCGAGGGATGGGGAGGAGATTCCCGTGACTTACTCGGGTACTGTGGACAATGTTGGTTCCATGCATGGCAAAGTGAAGTTTGGCGAACTGGGGGAAGGGACATGGACAGCGAAACGGCAGTGAAGGTCTTTTTTTTTGGGGCCGCCGGCGTTGACGACCCCGCTGCCTGCGCGCAGGATCGGAGTGACGCGGGCGCGCGCTCAAGCTAGGAGCGCCGACGCGCGGGCCGCCCGCCCCTGTGGGGTTCCTGCGCGGTTTTGCTTGGATCTTGGATCTTCGACGGAATATGAAAATGCGCATCTTAATTTGCTGGATGACGGCGGCACTCGCCTTGGGTGCTTCCGCGGCGGACAAGAAAATCGTTCTCCTCGCCGGATCGGTGAGCCACGGCAAGGGAGAGCATGAATTCCGTGCCGGTTGCCTCGCGTTGAAGCACTGCCTGGATCAGGTCGCGGGAGTCACTTCCGTGGTCCATTCCAATGGCTGGCCTTCCGATCCAGCCGCGTTTGCGGGCGCGGACGCCGTTTTCATGTATGCCGACGGCGGTGGCGGCCATCCCGCCATCAAACCCGACCGCTTGAAAATTCTAAACGATTTGGCTGGCCGGGGAGTGGGCATCGGTTGCGCCCACTACGCCGTTGAAGTGCCGAAAGGCGACGCCGGAGAAGCCATGCTCGGGTGGACGGGAGGTTATTTCGAAACCTTCTGGTCGGTGAATCCACACTGGGACGCCGACTTCTTGACCTTGCCGAAGCATCCCGTGACGCGCGGTGTGAAGCCTTTTAAAATCAACGACGAATGGTATTTTCACATGCGTTTTCGAGAGGGGATGCGTGGGGTCACCCCCATTCTATCCGCCGTCCCTCCTGAGAAAACGATGAACCGCGCTGACGGTCCGCATAGCGGCAACCCGGATGTTCGGGCCTCCGTTTCCCGGCGGGATCCCCAGCACGTCATGTGGGTCTCCGAACGCCAGGGCGGTGGGAGAGGCTTCGGCTTCACCGGAGGCCATTTCCATCGCAACTGGGGCGATGAAAACTTCCGCCGCGTGGTTTTGAACGGGATCCTTTGGATCGCAAAAATGGAAGTTCCGAGCCAGGGCGTGCAGTCAGTGCTGACGCCCGAGCAATTAGCCGCGAACGTTGATGACAAAAAAAAGTGAACTAACCTTGGCTTCCTGCAGCCTTATGAAACTTCTTACATCCTCCAGGCTCATGCCGTCTGTCTTAATCGTGGCGGCCACCGTTGCCTCCCCCTTCAAATCCCGCGCGGCGGAGGTGCCGCGGTCCGGTCCGGAAGCCGCCAGGGAGCAATTGAAAACCCTCAAAGTCGCCGCCGGCCTGGAAGTCTCACTCTTTGCCAGCGAGCCCATGGTTCGGAACCCGGCCAACATGGACATCGACCACAAAGGCCGTGTCTGGGTCACTGAGGGCGCAAACTACAGGCTCTTCCAAAAATGGGGAAAGCTCCGGCCGGACGGGGATCGGATTGTCATCCTGGAGGACATAAACGGGGACGGCGTTGCCGATAAAGAATCAACGTTTTATGAGGGCAACGACATCAATACCGCCCTTGGGTTGTGTGTGCTTGGGAACAAGGTGATCGTGTCCCGGTCGCCGGATGTGTTCGTGTTCACGGACACGGATGGGGATGGCAAGGCGGACAAGAAAGAGATCCTCTTCACCGGCATCAAAGGAGTCGATCACGACCATGGCGTGCATGCCTTTGTGTTTGGGCCCGATGGCAAGCTTTACTTCAACATGGGCAACGACGGACGCGAGATTCGTCGTCCCGACGGGCAGTTGGTGAACGACGTGGAAGGCTTGGGCGTGTCCGCGGTTGGGAAGCCTTACCGCCAAGGTCTGGTGTTTCGCTGCAACATGGATGGCAGCGAATTTGAGGTGCTGGGGCACAACTTCCGAAATAATTACGAGGTCTCCGTGGATTCGTTTGGCACGCTTTGGCAGTCGGACAATGACGACGACGGCAACAAGGCCGTTCGGATCAATTATGTGATGGAACATGGGAACTACGGATACGTTGATGAAATGACCGGCGCCGGGTGGCAGGCCAAACGCACCGGATGGGAAGAGCAGATTCCCCTGAGGCACTGGCATCTCAACGACCCGGGAGTCGTGCCGAACTTGATCCAAACCGGGGCCGGCTCGCCGACTGGAATCATGGTTTATGAAGGTTCTCTTCTGCCTGAGATTTTTCGGAATCAGATGATTCATTGCGATGCCGGACCACGCGTCGTGCGCTCCTACCCGGTGCAAGTTGCGGGCGCAGGCTATCAGGCTCAAATGGTGAACATACTCAGCACCGACGACAACAACTCCTGGTTCCGGCCCTCTGACGTGTGCGCTTCACCCGACGGCTCCATCTACGTGGCCGACTGGAACGACGCCGGTGTGGGCGGGCATAACATGGCCGATCGTGAGTTGGCCACCATGACGGGCCGCATCTACCGGGTGCTTCCCATCGGGAAGAAGCCCTCCATGCCGAAGCTCAAGTTCGGTTCGGCCTCGGAGTGCGTGGCTTCACTCGCCTCACCAAACCAGGAGGCGCGGTATCTTGCGTGGACGAAGCTTCACTCGCTGGGCGGAAAAGCGGAGTCAGCCCTGCTGAAAGCCTGGAAGGACGAGAATCCGCGAATCCGGGCTCGGGCTCTCCACTTGCTGGCTCGCATTCCCGGCAAGGAACAAAAGTATGTCGGCATCGCTCTAAAAGATGCGAATCCCGACATTCGCATCACTGCGTTGCGCATCGCTCGAGAGCGCAAAATGGATTTGATCCCCCTGGTGAAGGCTCTTGCCTTTGATCCGTCCGCCCAAGTTCGCCGCGAGTGCGCGCTGGTTCTCCGAAAGAACGCGTCACCGGAAATGCCTGCTCTGTGGGCGACGCTCGCCAAGCAACATTCTCCAAGCGATCGCTGGTCCCTTGAAGCCTTGGGCATCGGCGCGCAAGGCAATGAGGATGCCTGTTTCGAGGCTTGGCTCAAGGCTGTGGGGGATCACTGGAATACCGCGGTGGGCCGCGATATTGTGTGGCGAAGCCGAGCTAAAAAGTCGCCGGCTTTGCTGGTCAAATTAATCGCCGATAAGTCGGCTGCAAAGGCCGACAAGGACCGCTATCTGCGGGCCTTGGACTTCATCAAGGGCCCCGAGAAAGATGCGGCTCTGCTGGAACTGGTCACGGCTTCCACAGAGTCCAAATAGAAGAGGAAGAACGCGCCCGTGCAGGCTCCGGTCGTCTCAATTCTTCCGCATAACCTTTGAATTCGGGCAAGCTCGGCTCAGTCTTCATAGGGTGATTGCGGTTAGACTTGTTGCTTTGGTATGGACGGAGAGTTCGCGCCTCGGTAGCTTCCTTGAAGGATTGGCCGCGGTTTCCAAGCCTGATCTTGGATCGCGCATTTTCCAAGAAGTCCTAGAGCTTGGTCTCATTCGATCAGAAGCACCAAATGGAGGCGACAATCCGCATCATTCATCATCTTAATGCCGTTCGAACAAAAAACTATGCAGCCATTCTCCTTCGGCCATCGCGTGCGTGCCGTGTCGTTCGCCGCCGCCATTTTGTGCCTCTTCCCATCGCGGGGGCGGGCCGCGGAGGCGCCGCCGGAAGAACCCCCTCCCCAATGGAAAACAACGGCGGCTCTCGGCATCACCTTGACGCGAGGCAACAGTGAGACCGTGCTGGGGACGGCGAACGTCACTTCGGAAAAGAAATGGGCTCTGAATGAAATTGGCCTCGGTGCCAGTGCCACCTACGGCAAGAATCATGGCTTGAAGAACGCGGAAAACTTTGCTGGATTTGGCCAGTATAACCGGCTGGTCTCGGAACGAACCTTTTTTTATGGCAATGCGGAGGCGTTGCACGATTCCATTGCCGACGTCGAGTACCGGGTGAGTTTGAGCCCTGGCGCTGGATATTATTTCCTCAAGAGCGATCGGCACAAGCTCAGGGCTCAGATCGGCCCTGGGTATGTATTCGAATCCATAGGAGGCACGAGTCTCTCCTACGCGACTCTGCGTGCCGCGGAGCGATATGAACTCAAGATCAACGAACGCGCCCGGTTCTGGCAAAGCCTTGATTTTTCCCCCAGAGTCGAGGATTTCGCGGATTACGTGATGAACCTCGAACTGGGGGTGGCTACGGATATTACGAAGTCATTGGGCTTGCGCTTGTTTGCGCAGGACACCTACCGAAGCCGGCCAGCTCGCGGCCGTGACAACAATGACCTCAAGCTTGTGGCAGGCGTGGAATACAAGTTTTAGGCTGGACGAAACGGGCGGATGGAGAGGTCGAAACCTATGGCCGTCTCGCTTCGCCTGCTTTACCCAAACACTCTCGTCCAGCCACTCACCGGCGCTAACCCAGGATGTTGTGGATCACCCTCCCCGCCACGTCCGTCAACCGGAAATCACGACCCGCATATCGGTAGGTCAAGCGCTCGTGGTCCAGTCCTAGTAAATGCAGAATCGTGGCGTGCAAATCATGCACATGCACCGGATTTTCCGCCGCATTCATGCCCACTTCGTCCGAGGCGCCATAGGTGGTTCCCCCGCGAATCCCTCCTCCCGCGAGCAGCATCGAAAACGCCGTGTGATGATGGTCTCGGCCCGCCTTCTTTTCCTTTTGGTTCTCCGCATAAGGGGTTCTTCCAAATTCCCCGCCCCAAACCACGAGGGTGTCCTCCAACAGTCCGCGAGCTTTCAGATCGCTGATTAACGCCGCCGACGCGCGGTCGGCGTCGGCGCAAAGTTTTCGATGGCCCGCGTCGTGATCCGTGTGAGTGTCCCACGGTTGATTTCCAGAATTCACATAGTAAACGGTGGTGAACCGGACACCGGCTTCGGCAAGGCGGCGCGCCAGGAGGCAAGATCGCGCGAAAGGAGAGTCTCCATAGAGCCGGCGTATGGATTCGGGTTCGCGTTGGATGTCAAAAGTCTCCATCGCCTCGCGCTGCATGTGAAAAGCGGTTTCCATCGCTTTGATCTGGCCGTCAAGCTCTAGATCGCCTCCTCGCGAGTCCAAATGGCGCTGATTGAGGGCCTGCAGAAGATCGAGCTGCTCTCGTTGCTCTCCCAAATCAAGCTTGCCGTTGCGGATGTTGGCCAGGAGCTTGTCCACTTGCATGTCGGAAGTGACCACGCTCGTGGCCTGAAACTCGGCGGGGAGAAAACTGTTGCTCCAAAGCGCGGGGCCGACGACGATTTTTGACGTGGGCCTGAGCACCACGTAGCCGGGCAGGTTTGAATTTTCCGATCCTAAGCCATATTGTAGCCACGAGCCGAGGGAGGGGCGGATGGGCTGGACATTCCCGGTGTGCATCATCAGCAGAGCGGGCTCGTGGTTCGGCACATCGGTGCGCATGGAACGGATCACGCAACAGTCATCGATCACCTGCGCCAAATGAGGCAAGGATTCGCTCACTTCGATTCCACTGCGTCCATGACGTGAAAAGCTGAGCGGCGAAGGCATGAATCCCGTGCCCTTGCTCTTTTTGTAAAGTTCCCCTGCGGGTTGCTGGCCTTCAAACCTCTTGAGGGCCGGCTTTGGGTCGAAGGTGTCCAGGTGCGACGGGCCTCCATTCATGAACAGAAAAATGACCCGCTTGGCCCTGGCGTCGATCGGCCCGCGTTTCGTGGAACCGGCGGCAAGGGCGCCTGTTTGGCCCAACAAAGCCGCAAGGCCGATTGTGCCGAAGCCAGCTCCCATCAGCTCCAACGCGCGACGGCGACTGCAATGGCGGCGGAATCGGCTTGGGCCACCCCGCCCTTGCTGCGATTCAAGCTGTGTGTCAGTCGAGAAAGTGTTCATTCAAGGAGGCTTAATCGATGTAAAACAGTTCATTGGACGCGAGTAATGCCTGCGCGTACTGCTCCCATCGCGGCATGTCGCCACGCTGCGGTTTCATCAAGAAATCCAGGGCCAGCTCACTCTCCTCCGCCTTTGGCGCTCGTCCATAGACCAAATCGTAAATGGCGGTGATCCGATCCGCCCACCTCGCGTGGGGAAATGCGCGGTCGACGGCCAGGGCCAGAGCCTTGGCTCGATCAAGGATGAAGGGGCTGTTGAGCACGAACAGCTTTTGCATCGCCGTAGTCGTGACCGTGCGCTTTTCCGCGTGGACGTTGGCGTCCGGATAATCGAACTGCATCAACAGGTCGTTCAGCTTGAGCCGGCTGATGCGGGCATAGACCGTGCGCCGCCGATTCTTGAGGTCGTCGAGCTCGGTGGATTTGCCCCGAGCTTGATCCAATTCACCCGTTAGAGCGAGAACCGAGTCACGCCACTGCTCGACGCTCAAGCGCCGTCGGTTCATGCGCCCAAACGATTCGTTGGAAGGATCTTTGGCGAGCTCTGAAGGCGAGCTGGCGCACGATTGGCGATAGGTTGAGGAAAGAACCATTTCGCGGACCAAGGCCTTGACATCCCAGCCGCTAGCGATGAACCGAACCGCAAGATCATCCAACAACTCGGGGTGCGAAGGGTGGGTTCCTGAGCGGCCGAAATTGCTGGGCGAGGCCACCAGCGGCTGGCCGAAAAACTCCGCCCACAGCCGATTGGCGAAAACTCGAGCCGTCAATGGATTCCGAGGGGATGAGAGCGCTTCGGCGAGTTCACGCCGGCCAAATCCCGCAGGAGGGGTGGGGGCCCCTTCCGCACCGAGGATGGTCGGAAATCCCCTCTGAACTATCGGACCTTTGCGTTGTGTGTTTCCCCTCAAGAAAATAGGGAGATCCTGTGGTTTGTCGGCGTCCTCCACCACGTGCAGCGCTTGAGCCGAGATTTTCGAGGCCTGCAAATCCTCTTTCGCGCGATCGCCCTGTGGCGTTTTGTTCACCAGCTTGGTGCTGGCGAAAATGCCAGCCAGAGCGTAGTAGTCGCTCATTGTGACAGGATCAAACTTGTGATCGTGACAACGAGCACAGGCCACGGTGAGTCCGAGAATGCTTCGAGACACCGTGTCGACCTGATCCTCCCATTCATCCGCCTGCACCTCGAGGCGGTCGCGGTTATAATATTTGGGGCCCAGGCCGAGGAACCCCAGCGCGGCGAGGTTGGTTGTTTCAGCACCCTCGAGCTTGTCAGCCGCCACCTGCAATCGGAGAAATTGATCATACGGCATGTTGCTGTTGAACGCGTCGATCACCCATTCCCGATATCGGAAAGCGTTTGGATAAAAGTATTTCGTGTCGTCGCCGACTTGATGAGCCTGATCCTCCGCGTAACGAGCCAAAGGCATCCACAGACTGGCCAGTCGTTCCCCGAATCTCGACGATGAAAGAAGCCGTTGCACGAGCTTTTCGTAAGCGTCCCGCGATGAATCAGCCTGGAAGGCCGCCGCTTCCTCGCGCGTGGGGAGCATTCCGGTGAGATCCAGCGTCACCCGGCGCAGGAGCACTCTTGCGTCGGCTTCCACGGCAGGCGCCAATTGCCTCTCTTCCAGCCTCGACAAGATAAACCGGTCCAGTCTCTGTCGGGGCCAGGAGGACTGCCTCACTTGTGGCAAGACTTGTGGGTTCGGGCGTCGGAAAGACCAGAACTGCCGTTCCTTGGTCCAGTCAATTCCGGGCTCGAGTCGCGATGATTCCTGAGGCTCGCCGGAGGTGGTTTCCTCGGAAGCGAGAGTGGCTAGCCCAGCGGAAAACGCGATGGCCATGGCTACACCCGCCTTGAACCCACCGCAGAATAACATTTGAACCGCTCGCATGAATGCCTGAGTGCGAATTGTGCCTCCACACTAACCTCGTTCCAAACCCATGCGCAAGTAACACTTGCTCGACGTGTGGACGCAGCTCAGATCGTTGAACCTTAAAACGGCAGTTGCCCAACGGGAATTTTAGCAAGATCGTGGAGATTAAGTTTCTACGAATCACTTACCAGGTCCACAAGGGATATGGCTCCCTCTTCGTCAAGCCTCTCTCATGCAGGCTTTTGCAAATTTCCACGATGTTCAACTGCCGTTTTAAGATTGAACCGAGGCGCCCCCGGAAAAAGTTTCCAAGGCGTCACTCCAGTGGGGGGAGCGACACTTGCGAAACTGTCAGTACGTGTCAGGAACCGGGGGATGGTTCCGAAGGGGCCGACGGCTGGGAAGAGGCCGCGGGTGGGGAAGCAGCGATCGTATCGGTAACATTCGCGTGCAATTCCAGGAAATCCATGACCTTCGCTGTCGCGATTTGATCGGCAATTTCACCAATGCCACCGCGCTCCTCGAGCTGCTTGATCATCTTGTCGACCTTCATTTTATACTGCTCCGCCATGGCGTGGATCCGCTGCAGGATCTCGTCGCGCTCTGCTTTGATCTTTTCCAAGTCGGCGATCCGTCCCAGGATATAGCCGGTTTTCACCCGATCCTTGGCGCTGGCGTTGGCGGCCGAATAAATCGCGTCCTTGCTCTTGTCAATGGCTTCAGGGCTCACGCCTCGTTCCTGATTCTCTCGAACGATGTCGTAAACGACACTGTTGGTTTCGGAGGCGACGACTGATTCTGGGAGTTCGAACTGAACACTGGTTTTTAAGAACGAGATGATTTGATCCCGAACCTGGCGTTTCTGCCGGTAGATGAGCTCTTTTGCCAGGTCGTCGCGGACACCGGCGCAGAGATGGTCCAGGTTTTTCGCGCTGAACAGCCTGGCGAATTCGTCATTGAGCTCAGGCAACACGCGTTCCTTCACGCTCTGCACCTCGACCGTGTAGGCGGCTTCCTTTCCCGCGATGGCCGTGGCGGGGAAGGTCGATGGAAACTGGATCCGCACGTTTCTGGTTTCCCCAGCCAGGGCGCCAATCAACTGCTCGGACAGGCCAGGAATAAGGCTGTCTTTGGCCTCGATGTGCATCCAAAAATTCTGCCGCTCCGACAGCCCGGCTAAAGTCGTGGAGAGTTCCGTCAAAGGCTTGTCTTCGTGCGTTCCCTTGTAGTTGACGACAACGTAATCACTCATTTGGACGGGTCTTGAGACATCGCTATACGTCGCTCGCTGTTCCCGAAGCATGTTCAACGCACGTTCCATGTCCGCCTCAGTCACTTGCCCCACCTCGCGTGTGACTTGAATTCCTTTGTATGGCGGAAGAGTGAATTCAGGGAATGTCTCCACCGTGGCTGCGAACTGCAAGGACTGCCCGCGGCCAAACTGGATTTCTTCGATCTCAGGCGCCAGCGCCGGCCGCAGCCCATGTTCCTTCAAGGCGTTTAGATACGAATCCTGGATGAGCCTTTTTTTCACTTCGGTCTCGATCTTGGATACAAACGTCTTGGCCACAAGGTGCAATGGAACCTTGCCGGGTCGAAAGCCGGGGAGCGCGGCTTGCCGCGCGAACAGGGACGTCGTCTCGGCGAAGGCTTTGTCCACTGCTTGTGGATCCACTTCGACTCGAATCAGCTTTTTGCAGGGTCCCAGGTGTTCAACCGTAGCGTTCACAACAAACCTTTCTTCTCCCGACGAAAAAGCCCCGCGACCGTCCCAAAGACGGCCAACGCGGAGCCATTTGCGCCAGCCGAAGCTGGACGGGATCAATCATCAACCAATAGGGGGACAGACCGTAGAAGTTGGCATTGGACACGTCAAGTCCACGTTTGACCCTCAAAACGGCCGTGAACATCGTGAAGATTTGCCAGCGGCAGCTGCCGCTCAAGTTGATTTGACCAAAGCCACGGATGCCTCCCAGCGAACCAACTTAACGATGGATTATTTCCCGCTTTCGTCCCCATCCGAGCCTGATCCAGGAGATCGTGAATTCTCAGCCAAATTCAAACTCATGGCGCCTCCCATAAAATCAACAATTTCCACGCGCTGGCAGCCCAAACCTCGGAGCTTGTCGTCGACTCCCCGCTGGGCTGGATAGCGCTTCAACGAGTCCAAGATATAGGCATACGCGGCGGAGTCTGCGGCAAACAGCCAGCCAAAGAGGGGAACCACACATCCCAAATAGGCTTCGTAAGCCCGACGCCAGAGCGCCGAATCAGGTCGGCCAAAATCCAGGATCAACAAGCGTCCCCCGCGCCGCAGCACACGGAGGAATTCTGCCAGGCCACGATCCAAGTCAGCCAGGTTCCTCAGCCCGTAGCTGATGGTCACCACATCGAAGGCGCCGTCGACGAAAGGCAGCTCTTGGGCATCAGCTTGGGCCAGTTGCAGGCGATTCCCGTCGCGGCGGGCTGCATCGGCGGTGGAACGGGCCGAGGCAACGGCCAGCATGGGCGCGCAGAAATCGATCCCGATGACTTTCGCCCCAATTCTTGCCATCGCCAGGGCTAAATCGCCCGTCCCGCAGCAAACATCCAAAACGCGAGTTCCAGGTGTGATCCGCGCGCGTCGGACCAACTGTCGTTTCCAGATCCGGTGCAGGCCCAGGCTTTGGATATCATTGATGAGGTCGTATCTCTTCGCGATTTGTCCGAACAACGCCCTCACCCGTTCCGCCCTGTCATGGCCGGGGCTGTAGTAGGTGCTGGACATTCAAAAACCCATCACGGATCGAACATTTTGCCCGGATTGAGAATTCCCAATGGGTCCAAGGCCTTGCGAACTTCTCGCATCACGCGCATCTGGGCATCCCCCGCAAAGCGCGGGAGAAAGGATTTCTTGGCCATGCCGATCCCGTGTTCACCCGTGATCGTGCCCCCCAATCGAATGGCCTCCTCGAAGATCTCCTTGAAGGCTTCCTCGACGCGGTGCATTTCCTCGTGATTGCGTTCATCCGTCAGGAAAGTTGGGTGCAGATTGCCATCGCCCATGTGCCCGAAAGTGCCGATGCGCAGTTGGTGCTTCTTGGCGATTTGCTCCACGAACCGGATCATCCGACCGAGCTCGCTCCGCGGCACGGTGGCGTCTTCCAGGATCGTGGTCGGAGCGACCCGTGCGAGCGCCGAGAAAGCGGATCGGCGAGCGTTGGCCAATTGGGCGGCCTCGGCGTCGTTCTTCGCGATCCTTAATTCACGGCATCCGTGAGCCCGCGCGATCTGCTCCATCTTATCGGCCTCCTCGGCGACCACCACGGGATGGCCGTCCGTTTCCATCAAGAGCAGAGCGTCGCAGTCCAAAGGCAGACCGATCTTGGCAAAGTCTTCGACGCAACGAATGGTCATGCGATCCAAGAACTCGAGAGTGCAAGGAATGATTTGCGCCGCGATGATAGCCGAGACCGTCTCGGCGGCCTGGTCCATGCGGTCGAAAGTGGCCACCATGGTTTTCTTGGCTCGCGGTTTTGGGATGAGACGCAAAAGCACCTTGGTGATCACCCCCAACGTGCCCTCCGACCCGATGAACAAATCTCGAAGCGAATAACCCGCGACATCTTTCACGCACTTGTTTCCAGTCCAGAGAATCTCGCCATCGGGGAGGACAACCTCCAATCCCATGACATAATTCCGAGTCACGCCGTATTTCAAGCCGCGCAACCCTCCGGAATTTTCGGCGACATTGCCGCCAATCGTTGAGATTTTCATGGACCCGGGATCGGGGGGATAGAAAAGATTTGCGGCGAGCGCCGCGTCGGCGATTTGCAGCGTCGTGGCGCCTGGCTCGACCAGCATGGTCAGGTTCGCGGCATCGACCTCCAGAATGCGATTGAGTTGCACGGTGCAGAGCACGATGCAGTCGGCCGTGGGCAGGCTCCCCCCGCTCAACCCCGTCCCAGAACCGCGAGTGACCACGGGAACACGCTGCGAACGGGCCAGCTTCAGGATGTCGGCGACCTCATAGGTCGATCTTGCGAAAACAACGCAGCGGGGCATTTTGCGAAGCGCCGCCGTGCCGTCGAACGAATAGGTGATGAGATCTTCCTTCGATGTCAGGAGACGCTCGGCACCGACGATCTCGCGCAAGGAATCTAGTAAGGTAGAGCTGACAGCCATAAACGTTCGAGAGGGCCAGCATCGCCGATGCCCCGGCCCACGGTCAAGCCGGCTCCGAGATTCGCCGCGGGCTTGCCGCGATTCAGCTTTAGGCCGACGGCGCCTTGACGGCCCAGCGTAATTTGGCGCTGGAGGCTCTTGGGTTGCCTCGAATTTCCTCGGCAGCCGGCCGCAGCACGTCACCGGCAACTGCACCGTAGACTCCCCTGGCGCCATCACGCTTCAGGGCGGCCTTGACCCGTCGATCCTCGCCAGAATGGAACGTCAGCACGGCGAGGCGCCCGCCGGGTTTCAAGCATCCCGCCGCCGCTCTCAAGAACATCTCAAGGGCGGAGAATTCGTCGTTAACGGCGATGCGAACCGCTTGGAAGACCTGGCGAATTATCGGTTCGATGACGGGATCTTTCGGGGATCGCAATTTTCCTCCCAGCATCGGACACAGCCGCCGGACGATCTCCTTGAGGTCCGTGGTGGTTCGAATGGGAGCGGACTTCCGGGCGTCGCAGAGGCCGCGAGCCATCGCCTCCGCATTCAGGACGTCTCCATGTTCGCGCAAGGCCCTGGCGAGCCTGTCTTCCTTGACGCTTCCAAGCCATTCCGCGGCGGAAGGCCCTTTGTTCTGATTCATCCGCATATCGAGAGGGCCCTGGTGCTTGAATGAGAACCCGCGCAGGGGATCGTCGAGCTGCATCGAGGAGCATCCTAAGTCCGCCAGGATGAAATCCACGCCGCCAGGCCACCGCGCTGGCACCAGCCGGCCAATGCCAGCAAAGTTCGTCTGAATCCCTTCGAATGACTCCGGGCCATATCCAAGGGTTCTAAGCCTGGCTGTGGCGCGTTGAAGCTGGACGCCATCGGTGTCCAACCCCAGCAAGAACCCGCCAGGATTCAGGGACTGCAGGAGCCGCTCCGCATGGCCCCCGTATCCCAGGGTGGCGTCGATGCCAATCTGCCCGGGTCGCGGGCTCAGCACGCCAAGGATCTCCTGGGTGCAAATGGGCCGATGCGTGCCGGCCGCTGTTTTTCCGCTCGCCTCGACTTTGCGAACCGTTTCGGGGTAACTGTCCGAATTCAGCTCCTTGTATTTTTGATGGAATGCGCGCGGGTTTTTCCCCGGGTAGCGGGGGCGCCGCGCTGGGCGAGGATTCGTCTCCGGGATCGGCCCGGCGGCAGCCGAAGGCGGCATCATGGGGATTTTAGGAATTGAAAAGCCATGTCAAAAACTGCCACAAGATTTCCGTGAAAAAAAGAAAAACCATTGCCCCGCGGCGCCCGTTGGCGAGAGTCTGACCGCGGCCCTTTGACACTCGCGGCATGATTCTGACTCGCTTAAGAATTCGCGACTTCCGCAATTACACGCGGCTGGACGCCGGTTTTTCCCAGGGGTTTCATGTGCTTTTGGGCGACAACGCCCAGGGAAAAACAAATGTCCTCGAGGCGATCTATCTCTTGGCGACGCTCCGGTCCTTTCGGGGAGTGGGCAGCGCCCAGCTCGTGCGGCATGGCCAGACCGGCTATTTCGTGGGGGCCGGATTGAGAAGCCAGCACGACCATGACATCAAGCTTTATTGGTCGGCCCAGGAGCGGCGGCTATCGGTGGATTCCCAGCCAATTCGCAGGATTTCTCAGTATTTGGGGGTGCTGCGGGCGGTGGTGTTTTGCTCGGAAGACCTGCAACTGATAAAAGGGACACCCCGTCAGCGGCGGCGGTTCATCGACCTGCTGCTGTGCCAGACCCATCCCTCCTATCTCGCGCTGCTCCACCGCTACGCCCTTGCGTTGCGCTCACGCAACGCGCTGCTCAAGCAACGGGTTCTCGACGAGGGAAGCCTTGAGAGTTTCAGCCTCGAATTGATCGCCGCTGGAACACAGATCCTCGCCTTCCGACGTGAGTTTGTCCCCAGGATCGCGCCCTTGATGCGGGCGGCCTGCCGTCAGGTCGCCGGCGACACCGAGGAGCTTCGCGTTCATTATGTGCCAGGTGTCAAACGGGATTTCGCGCTGGAACTGGCCCAATCCCGCGCTCGCGAGAAGGCCTATCGGTCCACGGTCGTGGGGCCACACAAGGACGACTTGGTCTTGGAACTGAACGATAAGCCCGCGGCTCAATTTGCCAGCGAAGGCCAAAAGCGCACCCTGGCCATCGCGCTCAAAATGGCTCAGGCCGAATACCTCTCCTCGATTCTTGGCGTTCCGCCAGTGCTGCTAATCGACGATGTGATGGGAGAGCTGGACGCTAAACGCCGAAGCGGGCTGCTCCCTTTGCTGGAGCGGTCTCACCAAGCCCGGGGGCAGGTGTTCATGACTTGCACCCAGGAAAATTGGCCGCGTGAGCTGGGGAGGGATCTGCTCCGTTGGACTGTAAAGGCCGGAAATCTTTGGCCCGGGTAGGCCTCGACCCTTGATCCGAGTGAGCGGAGCCACCGTGATTCATGACACGGTGGATGGCGGCTCATTCAGCCGGCGCTTCCCGCGAATACTCCCGCATGATGTCGACTCCGCGGGAGGTGCCGATCCGATCCGCTCCGGCCTCGATCATGGCAACCGCGGTTTCGCAGGTTCGGATGCCGCCGGAAGCTTTGATGCCAAAACGAGGCCCTACAGCCGCGCGCAGCAACTTGACATCCTCGAGGTCGGCGCCCCCGCTCCCGAACCCGGTCGACGTCTTTACGAAATGCGCCCCCGAATCGAGTATGATGGCGCAGGCCAAAAGCTTCTCCTCCCGCGTCAATAAGGAAGTCTCGACGATCACCTTGACGGGGCGCTCATCCGCCGCCTCGACCACGTCTCGAAGCTCGCGGAGCACCCCTGCGGCGTCTCCGTCCTTGAGTTTTCCGATGCTGATCACCACATCGATTTCCGAGGCGCCATTGTCCACGGCGGTTTCCGTTTCGAAGCGTTTCACATCCGGGTCGGAAGCGCCCAGCGGAAAGCCGGCCACCGCCACCACTTTGACACTCGAACCCTCCAAAAAATGGTGGGCGCTTTGGACCCGGCTCCCGTTGACGCACACGGCATGGAACATCTCGCGCCGGGCCTCGCGGCACAAACGTTCGATGTCTTTTTCCGTGGCGTCCGCGCCGAGCAGCGTGTGCTCGATGCGCGAGGCCAGGTCTTTCCGGGAGATCTGATGGTTCAACATATCTGAACTGCAACGAGCGGTTCACGCGCATCGAGCGGGCCGGCGCATGCGGCACGTCACTTCAGAAGGTCCGCCACCAACGCCTTCTCCTCCTTCAACTCATTGACCGTGGCGTCAATCTTGCCGCGGCTGAATTCATTCACAGGAAGTCCCTGAACAATCTCGAGCGATTTGCCATTGCTCCGAGTGGGGAAGGACGAAATGAGGCCTGCCTCGACGCCGTAACTGCCATCCGAGCAGAGACAAACGCTGTGCCAATCATTCGGGGCAGTGATCCCCACGATCGACGCGACGGTGTCCACGATCGCGTTCGCGGCGCTCGCCGCGCTCGAGAGTCCTCGTGCCTTGAGGATGGCGGCACCGCGTTGCTGCACGGTCGCGATGAACTCGCCTCGGAGCCAGGCTTCGTCGCTGATCACTTCCGGGGCGGGCTTGCCCGAGATTCTCGCATTGTAAAAGTCCGGGTATTGAGTCGCGGAATGATTGCCCCACACCGCGAGGTTGGAGACCGCGTCCACTTCCACGCCTGCCTTGCGGGCGAGTTGCGATTTGGCCCTGTTTTCGTCAAGCCTCGTCATCGCGTGCCATCGATCCTTCGGCACGTCCCGCGCGTTGTTCATGGCGATGAGGCAATTGGTGTTGCACGGGTTGCCCACGACCAGAACCCGGGCATCGGAAGCCGCATTGCGTTGGATGGCGCCGCCCTGGCTGGTGAAGATCTTGCCATTGATCCCGAGAAGATCCTTGCGCTCCATGCCAGCCTTGCGAGGAACACTGCCGACGAGCAAGGCCCAATTCACGTTTCGAAACCCCTCGTCGAGGCTGGCGGTCGGAACGATCCCTTTCAGAAGTGGAAAAGCGCAGTCGTCCAGCTCCATCACCACTCCGGAAAGAACGGGCAGCGCGGGTTCGATTTCAATGAGACGCAAGATGACGGGTTGCGTCGGGCCAAACATAGCGCCCGAGGCGATCCGGAACAAAAGTGAATAACCGATCTGGCCGGCGGCGCCTGTGACGGCGACTTGAATGGGTGCGATGCTCATGATGCGTTGACAGGCTGTGTTAATGGTTTCAAACGGCCCGCCATTATGAGATTCTAAGACCGTTCCAGGCAAGAGTGAATCCAAAGCGCCCTTGAGCCTGGTGCATCCGCGAGTTGTCGGTGGAGCGCGACTGTGCTGAAAGCCAGTCGCAGCAGCATCTCAGGCTCGCCGTCACGCCGAACCTGCCGCGGCTGGTGCTTCGCACACAACCGCGCTCCGGGCTGCCAGCCAAATTCACCGACAACTTGTGGATGCACTGCTCGAGCCCGCGGCATCGGGCGACGACGATTGAACGCTTCGAAACCATGAACCGCTTGCCTTGCGTTCAGCGCGTGCTCCAAGTAATATCAAGCGTGACCCGTGAATCAGCGCCCGCGTCACATCACAGTCATGACTCTAACAACACTCTTCACCCGAAACATTGAACGTGACGCGTCCCCTTTCACGATGCTGGACGGGAGCGCGGCGTCAGCTTCGAGGCGTCGAGGCATTCTCTAAACGATGTCCCACCATTGCAGGCAAAATCAGACGCGGCGGTTGGCGTGCCGCGAGCCTATCCGATGCGCGGCCTGGATGCGCGTGCTCCTGGTCGCGGGCGTCATGGCGGCCTGTGTCTCTCGCCCTCACTTGACCGGCGCGGTCTCGGACGAAGCGCCCAAGCTGTCATCGCCGAAAAACGACTGGTGGTCGCTCCAACCACTTTCCCGGCCGTCCATCCCCACCCAAGCCCCCGGCGCCCCCAGTTACTCAAACCCCATTGACTCGTTCATCGAGCAGAAGAGGGCCGAGAAAGGATTGAAAGAGTCGCGTCCAGCAGATCGCCAGACCTTGATCCGCCGGTTGTATTTCGATCTCGTCGGTCTTCCGCCCACACCGGAGCGCATCGAGGAGTTTAAGGCCGACAAAGATCCTCTGGCTCTCGAAAAACTCGTCGATCAACTTCTGGATTCGCCGCATTACGGAGAAAGATGGGCGCGGCATTGGCTGGACGTAGTTCATTATGGCGAAACCCATGGCTACGACAAAGATCAACCCAGGCCGAATGCCTGGCCCTACAGGGACTATGTCATTCGAGCCCTGAATGAAGACCGCCCCTACTCCCGCTTCGTGAAGGAGCAAGTGGCGGGCGATGTTCTTTATCCTGGTTCGCGGGATGGGATTGAGGCTCTCGGATTCGTCTCCGCTGGGCCTTGGGATCTGATTGGGCACGCCGAGGTTCCAGAGACGAAACTAGATGGAAGAATTGCGAGGCACTTGGATCGTGACGACATGGTCGCCAACACCATGCAGACGTTCAACAGTCTCACCGTCCAATGTGCTCAGTGTCACAACCACAAGTTCGATCCGATTTCACAGGAGGATTACTACAGCTTGCAGGCCGTGTTCGCGGCTGTGGACCGCGCTGACAAGCGCTATGACAAAGATCCTGTCGTGGGCCAAACCCGCAAGAGGATCGTGTCGAGGCAGTCGGCCATCGCCGATCGCAAGAAAGAGTTGCAGGCCAGCATCGTCGCCCGGGCGGGCGCGCCCTTCGACGAACTGGACAAGAAAATCGGCGCATTGGAAAAGTCGATTCGAAAGGGGGACGCCTTCGGTTACCACAGCGCCATCGAGAAGAGGCCGGACGCGGTGAAATGGGTTCAAGTGGATCTTGGCCGTGGTGTAACGCTTAGCAACATTGTGCTCCGCGCCTGCAAAGATGATTTCAATGGCATCGGCGAAGGGTTCGGTTTTCCTGCGCGCTTCAAAGTGGAGATCTCATTGGAATCTGAATTCAAGGAGGGAGTCTTGGTGAGCGATCAGTCTCGCGAGGATGTTTCCAATCCCAAACTGAAGCCGTGGATCATCAACACTGGCGGACAAGCAGCCCGCCACATCAGGGTCACGGCCACCAAGCTGGCGCCAAGGCAGGATGATTACATTTTCGCGCTGGCGGAACTGGCCGCCTACGACTCGAGCGGCAAGAACGCCGCGCTTGGCGCGGCCGTGTCGGCGCTGGACTCCACGGAAGCGCCGGTCCGCTGGCAAAAGGCCAATCTCACCGACGGTTGGTATCCCGGGGTGGTCCTGCTGGACAGCCCGGAGCTTGCCCCTCTTCGCGCCGAGCGCGACGCGCTGCTGGCCAAGGCCACGATGGAGAGCGAACGCGAGGCGGTCGCGCAGGCGGATCGCGATTTGGCGGCCATCAGCGAGGAAATCCAGAAACTGCCGGCGCCCAGCGTCGCTTATGTCGCGACCGTTCACACGGGTGGTGGCGCCTTTGTTGGGACGGGGGCCAAAGGAGGCAAGCCACGGCCCATTCATGTGTTAAATCGCGGGAGCCTGGACAAGCCTGGGCGCGAAGCGGTGCCGGGGACGCTCAGTTGCATGGAGGGGCTTTCCTCCCGATTCGAGCTTCCCGCCAACCATGCCGAGGGAGAGCGCCGCGCGGCTTTGGCGGCGTGGCTGGCGGATGCGAGAAATCCGCTGACGTGGCGCTCCATAGTCAATCGAGTCTGGCAGTACCATTTCGGGCGCGGCCTTGTGGAAACCCCAAACGATTTTGGGAAAATGGGCGAGCGTCCAACACACCCTGAGTTGCTCGACTGGCTGGCCGTCGAGTTCCGCGACGGCGGCCAGTCGCTCAAGTCTCTGCACCGCCTCATCGTAACGAGCGCCACCTATCGACAAAGCTCCCAGGGCGTGGAAGCCTATGCGAAGATCGATTCCGATAATCGGTATCTGTGGCGCATGAATCGTCGCAAGCTCGAGGCCGAATCCGTGCGCGACTCGGTTCTATTCGTCTCCGGCAGGCTTGATCTCAAGATGGGCGGCCCCAGCTTCAAGGATTTTGTTGTCGAGAAACCGGAGCATTCCCCGCACTACGAGTACCACCTCCACGATCCCGAGGATCCCAAATCGCTTCGCCGGTCGGTCTACCGTTTCATAGTGCGTTCCCAGCAGCAGCCTTTCATGACGACTCTCGATTGCGCGGATCCTTCCATGCAAGTGGGCCGTCGGAACGAAAGCGTTTCAGCCCTGCAAGCCTTGACGCTCCTGAACAACTCGCTGATGCTGAGCGCGAGCCGGCATTTCGCGGCAAAGATCGAGGCCAGAACGGGCGGCACGAAGGAGAAAGTTCGGCGGGCCTTCCACGAAGCGCTCGGACGACTCCCGGCACCTGAGCACGAGGTGGAATTAGCGGCATACGCTGCCGAGTTTGGGCTCACAAACTTCTGCCGGCTGCTGTTCAATTTGAACGAGTTTTCTTTTGTTGATTAATCCATGCAGAACTCCTCTCCATTCCACAGGCCGGCGCCGCGTCGGACGCAGCCGACCAGACGCGAGTTTTTGTGGCGTTCTGGTGGCGGGCTTGGCGGCATCGCGCTTGCCAGTTTGCTTCATACAGAAGGCCTGCTCGCCTCCGCCGCGGCCCCGATCGATCGCGGATCTGGCTCGAAGCCGCCCCAGTACAAACCCCGCGCGAAGCGAGTGATTCAACTGTTCATGGGAGGAGCGGCCAGCCACCTCGATCTGTTTGATTTCAAACCTGAGCTGGTGAAACGGGATGGTCAAAAAAGTGATTTTGGCGAATATGTGGAGGCGTTTCAGGATGGGCTCGGCCCCTGGATGAAGCCCGTTTGGGAGTTCAAGCCATACGGCCAGTGCGGCAAGCTGCTCAGCGACGTGGTAGCTGACCTGGGCGCCGTGGCGGACGACTTGGCGTTTGTCCATAACCTGGTAGGCAAGACCGGCGTGCATAGCCAGGCCACTTATCTCCAGTCCACCGGCTTTCAGCTGCCCGGCTTTCCAGGCATGGGCTCATGGATTAGCTACGGCCTCGGCAGCATGAACGAGAATCTCCCCACTTTTGTCGTGCTTCCGGACCACAGGGGCTTCGCGTCCAACGGACCGAAAAACTGGGACTCCGCTTTCTTGCCGGGCCAGCATGCCGGCACCATCATTTATCCCGGGCAAGAGAGCCCAATCGCAGACCTCTTCCCGGGCAAACATGGAAACTTTGTCTCCGCAAGGAGCGAATCGGCGGCTCATGGAATGCTGGCCCGGCTCAATGGGGATCACGCCGCTTTGCGAGAGGGTGACGACCGCCTCTGGGCCCGCCTCCGCAGCTATGAACTCGCGGCGCGCATGCAACTTTCGGCTCCCGAAGCTCTGGACATCTCCAAGGAACCCGACTCAATGCTTGAGCTCTACGGCGTCCAGCGATCGCCCAAGACGTGGCCCAAGGAGATCAATGCGGAGGAAGAGCGGGATTATTTTGGGCGCAAGTGCCTCGTGGCGCGGCGGCTTGTGGAACGTGGCGTGCGTTTCGTTCAAATTTGGTCCGGCAACGACAACGGGTTTCCAAGGCGGAATTGGGATTCGCACGAGGATATTCGACGCGACCACGGCCCTCTTTCCCAAGGTTTTTCGAGGGGCGCGGCGGCGCTGATCCAAGATTTGAAGCAGCGCGGCCTTCTTGAGGATACGATCGTTTTGTGGACCACTGAGTTTGGCCGCATGCCCAGCACCCAAGGCGGCAAAGGCCGCGACCACAATCCCTATTGTTTCACCAACTGGCTCTGCGGCGGCGGGATCAAAGGAGGCACAGTTTGCGGCCAAAGCGACCTATGGGGATACAAACCCCTCGATCGCGCGAACCCGACCACGGTTTACGACATTCATGCCACCATCCTCCATCTTCTTGGCATTGATCACACCAAGTTGGCTTTCCGGCACAATGGCATCGATCGCCGGCTGACGGACGTGCATGGCGAAGTCATCCAAGGGCTCTTGGGTTGATCCTTAAAACGCCAGTTGAACCTCGTGGAGATTTGCTAAAGCCTGGATGAGAAAGGTTTGACGAAGAGCGAGGCATATCCTTTACGGATCTGCTGAGTGATTCGGAAAGACTTTATCGCCCGGATCTTGAGAAGATTCGCCAGGGGCAACTGCCGTTTTAAGGTGATTGACCCGATTCCCCGGCCTTTTCCGGGTCCAGCCACTTCAAGACGAGGGTTTCGACCGCTGCTTGCCGGACTTCGGCCCGGCAGGGCGCCGTGGCAGGCTGAAGGCGGGTTTCTCCGCGGAGTCTGTTCCCGCCCCGAACCTGGCACAGCAGATAAGCTTCACCCCACTTGGCTTCATCTCATTCCTCCGGTTCATGCTCTGCTTCCACCACCTCAAAGACATAGCCATTGGGATCGCGAAAGAAGAAACGCTGGAAGGGTGTCGGACGTTCGGGGGCGATGAGCTGCGCGCCATTCGCCACGAGGCGCCGCTGGAGCCCTTCGAACTCCGCCAGTGGCACCGCCAGCGCGCAGTGCCGGCCAAATTCTTTCTCGAACTCGGACGGAGCGAAGTCGTCCACCCGCAGCAGATGCAACTCCTGCCCTGGCGCGACCGCCAGCCAAGCCGCGTCGCGCCCGATGTTTCCGGGACGCGCGATCGGCTGCCACCCCAGCGTGACGGCGAAGAAGTCGCGCGATTTCTCCACGTCGCGTGTCGCGAGGGTCAAATGGGCGAACGAGGTTTTCACGGTGCGACTTCGGCGATCACGGTCAATTGCACCGCGGCGTCCAGAGGCATCTCGGTGATTCCCACTGCGAGCCGTGAGTGCTGCCCGCGCGGGCCGAAGACGGCGATAAAAAGTTCTGAAGCTCCGTTGAGCACTCTGGGGTGCCCGCGAAAGCCCGGGGCGCAATGCACGTAGCCCTCGACGCGGACGATTTGCCGCACTTTCTCCAAGTCCCCCGTTGCGTCCTTGAGCTGGGCCAGCGCGTTGATCGCGCAGTACCGTGCCGCTTGATAGCCCTGCTCCTCCGTGAATTCCGCGCCAAGCCGCCCGGCAAAGGCGATCTGGCCCTCGCGCCAGGGCAGTTGACCGGAGGTGAAAATAAGGTTGCCCGTGCGCATCCAAGGCAGGTAAGCCGCCACGCCCGCGGGCGGCGGTGGGAGCGTGATTCCGAGCTGTTTCAATTTATCTTCGGCAGCCATGTGATGATTCGAGCGCGACAGACCAGTCACTCGCCCGTGTTGCTCTGATAGTAGGACTGTGTTACCCACTATCGAAATCGCAACACCCGCACAAGACTGAATTCATGAACAACACGATCCAACAACGTCTGGCCGCCGGTCAGATTGTTCGCACGATGTTTCTCGGGCCCCTGGCCAGTCCCAAACTCGTCGAAATGGCCGGCCTTGTTGGCGACTGGCACGGCGTCTGGATTGATCAGGAACACTCCGCCATTCCACATCAGCAACTCGAACTGCTCCTCCTCGCCTGCCGCGCCGCCAGACTCGACGCCTTCGTCCGCGTGCCACCGACCGATTACGCGACGATCATGCGCCCGATGGAAGCCGGCGCGAGCGGCGTGATGGTCGCGATGATTCGTGACGCGGCTCAAGTCCGCCAAATCGTCCAATGGGCCAAGTATCCCCCGCTCGGCACCCGTGGACTGTTCCAGGCGAACTACGAAGCGGGTTTCGGGACGATCGAGCCCGCGCGTCATGTCGAAACCGCGAATCGCGATCGCTGGCTCGCCATCCAGATCGAAACACTCGAAGCGCTTGAGTCCGTCGAAGAAATCGCGGCGGTGGAGGGCGTGGATTGGCTGTTTGTCGGCCCTGGTGATCTGGCCTGCAATCTCGGCGTCCCTGGACAGGCCTTGCACCCGAAATGTGTCGCCGCGAACGAACGCGTCGCCGCGGCGTGCCGCAAAGTGAACAAGCCGTGGGGCACGCTGGCGCGCAGCCCCGAGCACGCCGCCCAATGCCGCGAGTTTGGCTGCCAGCTTTTCAGCCTGGGGGGAGACATGGACCTCGTTCACCGGGGCCTGGCGGCGACCAAGAAGATGTACGCGGAATTCTTCAACTAAGGGTCCGTGCAAGAATCAGTTCGGGCTTTGCTGGCGGAATCATGACATCATGGCGAGGCACGAATGAGGAGCAGACCCTCCCGGTCTGTGACGAATGAGTAACAAAGCCACAATGCCAGGCGCGAGTGGTGGCTTTCTTGCGTATTGTCCAATCACTACCACATTCACTTGGAGGCGCCCAAACGGCCGGATGAACTGCCCACCACCGAAGAATTGTTGGAGATGCTGGACCGATTGGAGTTTGAAGAGGATTACACGCGGACCAAAGCGCAGATCGGACTGTTCCGTGCAGCCAAGGAGCGATGCCTGGCTCAATATTTTCCGTTGCGCACTTCGAAATGGGTCGGTTTGTTGAGCGAGGGACCGCCATTTTTCACCCAATGCGCCGTCCACCGAATCATCGTCTCCAAGGACGTCTTTGGCGGCCCGAGCTGTCTCGAGAGATGTTCGGTGTCGCTCAAAAGGGCGGTATCCGATTCCTCTCCCTCGAATCGGACTGGACGATCGAGCAACTCCGAAAAGCGTGTGGCCACCGCCCTTACGGAGCACGCTCCGGAAGCCGTCAAATTGAGAACCGCGGGAGGATTCGACGCCACGTCGAACGACCGCAAGATCATCTCGTTTGCGTCGCCCTGCCAGATGCAGTTGAAGCAGCCGTTGCTCACGTTGACGGGGATCGATTCCCACACCATCCGGGCAATGTCGTGGAGGACGCCGTAACGTAGATCGATGGCATAGCTCAGACGAAGCAAGGCCATGGGGTTGCCGTGCCTGGCGGCGAAATACTCGAAGATGCGTTCCCGAGCCACGGCGGCGTTCGCGTATTCTCCGATCGGCGTCAGGTCACAACTCTCGCGGGCGCCCCCGCTCTGAACCGGCACAAACGGATACACGTTGCCGGTGGAAAGGGCGACCATGCGCGCGGATGGGTATCTCTCTGCGGCATGGGCGGGGGCAAGCGCGTTTGCCGCCCATGTGGACGCCGGATTCTGCAGAGTTCCAAACTTTTGTCCTGCCAGGTATAACACATTGTCGGAGTCAGGCAGGCGCTCCACCGCGGCGCGGTCCAAAAGGTCGGCGCTCCAAGTGCTGACTCCCCGCCGTTCGAGCCAATTCTTTGCCTGGGGATTGGTAAATCGGCTCACCGCGACGATCTCGAGCGGATGCGCGGCCGCTTTCGCCGCACGCTTCGCCAAGACCGCCAGGGTCGGGCCCATCTTGCCGCCCGCGCCTAAAACGACCAGGGGGCTGCGCAACGTCCGAATCGAGCGGGCCAACTGGCCACTGGCTCGCGTCAGCACGTCCTCAAGCTCCGATTCGTTCTGGATGAAGGGTTGAAACGATTCATCGTGGCAGGGCAGGGCTGAAGCTTGTCCGTTCTCATCGCCTGCAAATTCCACCTCTCTGATAGCTTGCGATCTCATGAAGCGTCAGTGGCGGGAAATATTGAAACTGGTTTCCTGGAGGGCATATGAATTCTTCTTTCTGTGGCACGGAGGGTGCGTCGTCGAGTCAAATGTACACGTCGGGGAAAAGGAAGGAAAAATCGCGAACCCATCAAGCTAGAGACCTCAGAATTGCTGCAACCATTTGTGAAAAAGTACAGAAGAAACATCATGCCGGCAGGCACGGCAAACGTGGCCGATTATCCTTAAAGCGTGAGAGTACGCCTTTCAGACAGAACCAGTATCAGCAACCCGAACACTGGGAAGCCGAAAATCCAAGGTTCGGGGAGGCGTGGCGGTCAGTTCGAGATCAACGGCACGATCCCGGGCGCCGACACGACTTCCGCCCCATTTTCTGAGAAATGTTTCGCGACAATCGTGACGCGGTTCTGGGAGGGTTTGTTTTCGCCCCATGCCAAAGCGAACCGGTATCCCGTGCCGATGGAGGTTTGTTGCGTGAGGGCTCGAAGCTGCTTGGGCTCGAAAACCCACGTCTGCAAGGGTTTCACCGCCGCCATTTCCTCGGGCTTCACGCTTCCATCATACATGAGCACTTCCAACCTGCCGCTCCTGATGGGCGTCGCTGCAGCCAGGTTCCGGGAACTGGCGTAGATTCGCGCCCCGAACCCATCCGGACCGGGCTTTCCATCCATTTCCAAGGCGATCGCCGTAACCAGCAAATGCAACCGGTCGACGGCCGCGGAGGACCGGGAGCTGTCGAGACCGCTTGAGGCCCCTGTTGAAGAGCATCCGGCCGCGCTCAAGGCGGCTAACGTTCCCGCGAGGGCAGCTTCCGTTCCGCGTTTCCCGGTGGCTCGGATGGCGCGAGTGACCGTCAGGCTCCACCAGCGGTGGCAAAGAAAACTTTTCACGGTGTCAGATGCCTGGCCCCTTCAATTCCCTGTCCCTCTTCCGGGATCCGGCGGGCTCTTTTGAAGGAAGCGCTTTGCGCGAGTCGTCCGAAGGAAACACTGGGTCTAGAATCTGGTTCTGCGTGGCATCCCGTTTGATCTCATCCTTGATGCGTGACGAGCGCAGTTGGTCGTCGGTCACTTCTCGGGTGTTCTTCATGATGGCAATCGCCTCGGATTTTGTCAGCACCTGGGGGGTCAGGAGGATGAGCAATTCGCGGCGCTCCTTTTTGACGCGGCTCGTTCGGAACAAATAGCCCAATCCGGGAATGTCCCCGAGCCACGGAACCTTGCGGACACGGGTGTCATCGGTGGTTCCTATGAGGCCGCCGATCAAGATGGATTGCCCGCTTTGCACGCTCACGGTCGTGCTCGCGATCCGCTGGTTCAAAATCGGCACCTCGGCGTTGCGGTTGATCTGGACGGTCGAACTGCTGATGGTGCTGTTGGTCGTGCCCACCTCCATTTTGACGAAGCCGTCGGGCGCGATTCGTGGGGTCACTTTGAGGTTCACTCCCACGTTTTCGTAACGGAATGAATTGATGGTGTCGCCTTGAGGCGTGACGCGGCTGTCGGTGATCAGGGGAATTGTCTGGCCCACGTTGATCAGTGCGGGCTTGTTGTCCGCGGTCACGATCTGCGGACGGCTCAGGACCTCGAGACGGCCCTTTTCCTCAAGCGCGCGAAAGAGAAAACTGTAATCCCCTCCCGTGACTGCCGACGAGAATCCGGAGGTGATCCATTTGGAGGCGCTGATATCCACGCCTGCCGCGAACGGGGTGCCGTTGAAAGTCCACTCAAGGCCCAGATCCAAGCCGTCGTCCAGGGACACTTCGGCGATAAGCACCTGGATGAGCACCTGTGATTGGGCTTGATCCAGGTCCTCGATGAGGGTGCGAACTTGATCGAAATAACGGGGGCTGGCGGAGACGAGCAATGTGTTGCTGATGGCCTCGGGCACCACGGCGATCTCCCTTTCCAGCATCCGTTGCGCGGTTCCCACCGCTTCGGTTCCGAGCACCTGTGTCACGCGCGTACGCTCCTGGTCGAGGAACGTCCTGACGGCGGTCGCCACGTCCAAGGCTTGGGAGTTGCGGAGGCGCACCACCTCAGTTTTCCGTTCCGCCGCGGGGCTGGAATCGAGTGAATCGATGATTTGGGAAACCAACTCGACATAATCCTCTGTGCCACCGACCAACAGGCTGTTCGTGCGCGCATCGACGGACACGGTGAGCGCGGATTGCTCATCGGTGCCCAGCACTGCCGATGCCACTTCGGCTTCGCTGTGGGCGCCTTCCGAACCGTTCGTGAAGGGCCTCACCAATGTGTATTGCACGGACCGGACGCCCGAGGCCCCCGCGCCGGGCGTTGCCTGCATCTGGAACATGGCGGTCAACAATTCAGAAGTCTGCCGCGCGTCGGCGTTGATGAGGTTGAACACCTTGATCTTGGCTTTCCGGTGAGAGGCGTTATCGAGGCGCGTGATGATCTGCTCCAGCAAGCCCATGTAATCCACCGGAGCGGAAACGATCAGTGAATTCTCGCGCGGCTCCGCGGTGATCAGCACCGCTTCTTTGAGGGCCGAGGTCACCAAATCCTTTCCCTTTTCGGTTCGCGTGATGAACTGAAGCACCGATTGGGCGTTCGGGCTTTGCTCGGTTAGCGGCGTGGGCTTGGTGTTCAAGGAAGTTGTCAAAATGGCCGCCAGAGATTCGGCGCGCGCATAACGCAAGGCGAACACTTTGATCTCGCTCACACGGGCCACTTGGTCGGTGTCGAGCTTCTTCACCAACTCGCCAATGCGCCGCGCGTCCACTTCGCCGGCGCTGACGACGATGGCGTTCATGCGTTCGTCCGCGCTCACCGCGATGGGCAGCGTGGCGCCCGGCGCGCCATCGCGGTAGATGCTTTGCACGGTTGTGGCGACGCGGCGTGCGTCCGCCTTGGCCAACGGATAAACATGCACGGACAACCCAACGTCAGTGGGATCGGTGTCCAGGCTGTTTAGCAAAGATTCAACGATGACCATATCCTCCACCGAGGCCCCCACGAGCAACGCGTTCACCCAAGAGTCGGCGACAATCGTGATCGGATCGAGAGGTTCGCCCTTCACCTTGGGCGGGCGGTTTGCGAAGATGGGCTGCAGGCTGCTTTGAAGCTTCGTGGCGGTTGCTTTCTTGAGGGGGAACACCCGGAAGTTCAAACGTGAGAAAACGCCCTCGCCGTCCAGCTGCTGGATGACTCGCTCGGCGGTGTCAAAGGCTTCCTTGCCCCCCGTCACCACGAGCATGTTGACGCGATCATCCGCGATCACGGACACCGGGATCAACTTTTCTCCGGCGTTGACCGCGACGGTGTCGGCGGCCTTCTTGGCTTGAAAAAACTGGGTGAGCGTCGCCGCCAGCGTGCTGGCCCGAGCGTGTTTGAGCGAATAGAGGCGCACGTCGCCCACCGCCGCGAAATCCTTGTTGTCCACGCGGCGGATCACTTCGCGGACCAGAGCCAGATTCTCCGGGCTGGCGGACACAATCAGCGTATTGCCCCGCGTGTCGACACTCAGTGCCAGTGCGTCCCGACCAGTTCCTTTGGCGGTTGTTCCTGACGGCAGCCCGGGGCGATAAAGCCCCTGATCCACCAACGACTTGAGCAGCGTCGAGACGCGCTGGGCATCGGCGAACTGAAGCGTGAAGGTTTCAAACATACCCCCCGGAATGACCGGCTCGGCGTCGATCTTCTGCAATAGATTCTGGATCAATTCCACATTCTCTTTGTTTGCCGACACAATGAGCGCGTTGTTGAGCGGGTCGGGTTCGATCTTGATTTGCTCGGAGGGAAGGGGCGCCTGGCCTGGCAGGACTTGGGCCCTCATCCGCGCTGTGAAAAGGCTTTCAAGCATTGAAGCCACTTTGGCCGAGTCGTTGTGTTTGAGCGGCAGCACTGTGAGCGTCAGCGACGGGTTCTCGAGCTTCTGGTCGAGCCTTTTCACAAGGTCGTCCAGGGTTCTGTTATCCTCCATGTTGGCCGCGACAAGCAGGCTGTTGCTGCGCGGATCCGGAAGTATGACGGGCTTGTTCCGGCCCACGTCCGGAGCGCGCGCGGCGGCGTAACGCTGTTCGAAAAGGGTCACCAGAGTGGCTCCCACAACACGAGCGTCGGCGTGCTCGAGCGGGATGATTCGGATCTGGCCGCTCAAGGCAGGGCCGCTTTTATCGAGTTCCTTGGCGAGACTTTCCACCAGCTCGAAACTGTCCTTGGAACCGCCGACGAGAAGGCTGTTGCTGCGGGGATCGGCCAGGATGATCACTTTCAGGCTGTCCGCGGCACCGCGGTTTGAGGAGGCTCGCTGCGTCATGCGCGCGTCCACGAGGCGCTGCATCGTGCCCGCCAACGTTCCGGCGTCCGCGTTCTCCAGGGGAATGATCCGAATGTCCCTCAGATCGAACGGGAGCTTCTGATCCAGCCTTTGCAGAAGACCCTCCACGATGGCAAACGATTTGGCGTTGCCCGCCACGATCAGGGAACCCGTCCGGTCGTCGATGCTGACGACCGGTTTGTCCTCGTTTCGCAAGGTCGTGGATCGCGGGCCCGTGTACAAATCGCTGAGGACTTTTTGGATGGTGCTGGGATCGGCGTGGTTCAGGGGATAGATGCGCACGGATTCCAGGCCATATGCGGCCGGAGTGTCGAGCTGGTCGATCACATCGGCGATCAGCGGCAGCGTGTCGCTTCGAGCGGCCACGATGAGGACATTGGAGAGGTCATCCGCCTGCATCACCAGCGCGGCCCGTGACTTCGCCGTGGCACTGGTCCTTGATGCCTCGGGATCCAGGACGATTCGCAAACGGGACACCTGGGCGCTCAGTCCTTCTGTTCCGGGCACGGCCGGGCCTTCCGCGAACACGGACTGCAACAGCGGAAGCAGCCGCGTCGCCGAGGCATGCTTGAGCCGGAAGAGCCTGACTTCGGTCACGAAGCGATCCACCTGTTGGTCGATGTCATCAATGACGCGCAAGGCGAGCCTGAGTGTCTCCGTTTGCCCGCTCAGAATCAGGGTGTTTGAACGGGCGTCCACGGCGATGTTGAGAGGGTTTACGAGGGCCTTGCCAGAGGGGCCCTCGGGTTCGGCGCCTGGCCCCGCGGGGCTGGTGACGAGGCGCTGGCCTTGGGAGAAAATCGTCGTGAGGGTTTGCGATACGGTGGCCGCGTCGGCGTGCTCCAATCGCACCAGCCTCACACTGACCCCCTCGGCCACGGGAACGTTATCCATCATTTTCACCACGATCGCGAGAGCTTTCAAATTATTCGGAGTGGCCGTGATCAGCAGGCGATTTCCGCCTCCCTGCCCCGCCACGGGGTCCGCCGCGATCTTGATGGGTTGAGTGAGATCCAAGAGAACCTCCTCGCCTTCGTCGTTGAAGACTTTGAGGCGCCGGACTTGCTCCTGCAGTTCGCGCGCTTCCAAGTTCGACTCACCGGGAGCCGCGGGGCGCAGCATGGCCTGCAACACGCTGGCAAGCTGAGCGGCGTTTGCCTTCTTCAGCGGCACCACCATCACTTCCGCCTCCGCGTGCGGCGAGACGGTGTCGAGGGAGCGGATCATTTTTTCCACCTGATTCAGAACCGTGTCCCGGGCCACGACGAGCAAACCGCGAGAGCGGGGGTCGATCGATACGCTGAGCGGTTCCCCGGGACGGGCCACGTTCAGTTGCGTGACCATCTGCTGCACCAGCGGCAACACTTTGGTGGGTGGCGCGTGTGTGAGGGGCACCACCTTAAAATCGAGTTGAGCGGTCTGGCCCGCCACGTCGAGTTGCTTGATCAGCGACTCCAGCAGCACGAAATCCGTGGGGCGTGCCCGGATAATCACGCTTCTAGCGCGCGGTTCCGCCACGACGGCGATTCGTGGCTGGGCCGATCTCAGGAAAACCGGAGGCGGTTGTCCGCCCTGGCCGGGAGGAGCGGGAATGGGATCTTGCTTCAACAGCTCGGTCAGGGCGCGCGCCACATTCACTGGATCCGCTTCTTTCAGCGGGAACATCCGGAACTCTGATTCGTTTCCCTGCACCGAAAACGAGAGCTCGGTGATGATTCGATCGATGTTGTCCAACTCTTGGATGGGGCCCGAGAGCAGGAGGGAGTTGGCGTCCTTGTCGATGGCGATGACTACTTCGGGAGTGCCTCTGGCGGCGGGCTCTTGCAAAGTTGCCTGTGGGGCAGGCGCGGGTGGCTGGCCAGGTGGAAGCGGAGGAAGAGCCGCGGGAGCGGGCGCTGGCTGCGATCCCGGCTTTAGCTTATCCACCACACGCACCTTGGCCTGAGCCATCTGCGGGTAAATATTCTGGAGCATTCGAGCCATTTGATCCGCCGCGATGCGATCCATCGGCCGGAGCCGAACTTGTAGACTCGAGTCTTTCGCGGTGTCATCCAGCCGGGCAATCAAGTCTTGAATTTGAGCCAGATCGCCGCGACGGGCGATGATGGTGATCGAATTGTTCATTCCATCGGCCTCGATCACCGGGCGATCTTCGTCGGACCGGCTTGAAAAGACGGCTTCCACCTTGGACACCACGTCGAAAGCTTTCGCTTTGCGCAGCCAGACAAACTGAACGTCCCGATCCGAACGTTCCGGGGCTTTGTCGAGAGTCGGCAGGATCTTCTCCACCGTCTTGAAATGCGCCTCCGTCGCCGTGATGATCAGGCTGTTGCTCCGCTCATCGACCGAGATCGTGGCGGGCAGCGTCTGGACGCCTACGCGGTTGCGGTCAATGGATTCGGTGACATTTTCCAGGATCTGCCTGAGCACGCCCTGAATTTCTCGAACGTTGCCATTCTCCAGCTTGAAGATCCGGACTTCGACACCCACATCCTCGCTTTCGTGGTCCAGCTCGCGGACGATCTTCATCACTTCCTGGACGGTGTTCGTAGGCCCGTTGATGAGGAGGCTGTTGGCCCCTGGGACGGCGGTCACGCTGACGCGTTGGGACTTGTTGATGGGAAGGCGTGCCGCCATGGTCTTGTTCACGGCATCCGCCAAACTCGCCGCATCCCCCTTTTTCAAATGAATCGCCTGGATGACTCCGTGGACGTCGTTGTCCGCGCGATCGAGCGTTTTGACCAGCTGCTCGAGGTTTTCCAGGGTCTGTCCAGCGGCATCGATGACCAACGTCCGGTCATCGGCGCCGGAACTCACCACGACGCGCTCCCCAGGGTCCTGACTGGCGATCTGACGGGCATACAGTCTTGAGATCATCAGGCTGATCGACGACGCGGAATTGCGCTCCAGCAGCAAAACCCTCAACTGCCTCCCGGATCCGCCCCTTCCTTCCTCCAGTTTCGACACGATATCCTCGATCAACTTCATTTGTGGCTCCGTCGCGGTGACGATCAAACGACTTGTGGCCGCATCGCCCATGAGCAGTGGCTCCGGGCCTCCCGTCGCGGGCAGGGATTTGCTCTGGTCTTGATAAATCTGGCGGATCTTCGAGGCGGCCTCCGAGGCCATGCCCGTCTTCAACTCCAGGACGCGCATAAGACGGGGTTCCTTGGTGGCGGCCTTGTCGACCTGCTCGATGATGAGCGAGGCGGCGCGCAGATCAGCGGGCTCGCCAGACACCACCACCATCGAATTCCTTGGATCGGTTCCCACGCTCACGCGCGGCAGGCGCCGGCCGTTCGGCTCGACCCGGACGAGCGAGGTCGACAAGAGCGAGGCCACCTGCTCGGGATCTGCCTGTGACAAAGTGAACACCTGCGAGCCGCCGCTGCGGCCGTCGGCCTTGTCGAGCTTTTTGACGATCTCTTCGACGGCGGCCAGTTCGTTGGTGGCGCCGGTGACGATCAATCGGTTCGCGATCGAGTCGGCCAAGATGACTGGCTGGAGTGCGGGGATCACCGGGCGGGACTTGATCTGTTCTTGGTAAAGCGATCTCACCGTTCCCGCGAGTTCCGTGGCGGACGAGGACCCTAGATCGAAGACGCGGGTTTCGGCGCCTGGCAGCGCGCTCGGCGGGCGGAGGGTCGCCACGATGCCTTCTATTGCCTCGATGTGGTTCGTGCGAGCCGTCACGATGAATCGGCCGTTTCGCGAGTCAGATAGAATTTGCGCGTCGGCGGGATCCGAGGCGGAGCGGTCGCGCCAGCGCTCTTCGTAAAGCTGCCTGACCAACGGCAGCAGGCGCGTCACGTCCTCGGCCTGCCCAATCGCGATGATCCGGGTTTCCCGTGCGGCCTGCCCTGACCGGGCGGCCTGCAAATCCGCCAGGATCTGCTCCAGCAAAGCCAGCTGTCCTTCATTCGCGGTCAGGATGAGCTGGTTGCTCGCCGCGTCCTCCAGAATCAAGGCGTCCGCCACTCCCAATGCGGGCCGCGACTTCATTTGATCCACATAGAGCTGCCGCAACTTCGACGAAACCTCGGCGGCGCGCCCGTTTTTCAGGGAGACAAGCTTCATTCTTCTTTCGGCGCTCTCACCCAGGGAAGAATCTAACTGCTCAATGATGACCGATGCGGCCTGCAATTCTTTGGGATCGCCCGTGGCGATCAGCGTGCGTGTATTCGCATCAACGGTGATGGAAACCCGCTTTTGAGGCCTCCCAAAGGCGTCATACCTCACCAAGGCCGAGGACAAGATTTCCATCACTTTATCCGGCTCGGCGAACTTCAACTTGAACACGCGCGCCGAAGCGCTTTGGGTGCCTACTTTGTCCAATTTCTTGATGATCTCCTCGACGGCATCCAACTCCGTCGTGTCGCCTGTCGCGATGATCCGATTCGCAGAGCTGTCGGGCATGATCAAAGTGTCCGGTGAGAGGGTTCCCAGCCGTGCCTTTGCCTGATCGAGGTACAAGGCGCGCACGGTGGTCGACAGCTCCGACGCGGTGGCGGTGGTCAAGTCGAATACGCGTGTCTCCCGGGGTCCGGCGGCCGCCCTTGGCTTTCCTGAGCCGAGTTGGTTCAAGATAGCTTCGATATGTTTGAGATGCTCCGTCTTGCCGCTCGTGATGATGCGCCCCGCCAAAGCGTCCCCCACGATTTGCGCGTCCGCGGGGTCGGTCTCTTGCTTGTCCTTCCAATGGTTCTGATAAAGCTGCTGGACGATGGGAAGCAGGCGTTGCACATCGGCTGCGGTGCCAACGTCGAAAGTGCGAGTTTCCCGCTCGGTCTTTCCGGGAGCCGAGTCGGCCAGAAGGCGGGTCACGATCTCGCCGATGCCGGGCATCTGCTCCTGGCTTGCTGAAACGATGATGCGGCCGGTGCGTCCGTCGCTGATGAACTGGGCATCCGCCGGTCCCGATTGGGTGTTGTTAGCCTGCTGATCCTTGTAGATCTGCTGGATCAAAGGCAGGAGGCGCTGCGCGTCGGCGAGGCGGCCGGCGTCGAAAACCTTGGTTTCCCGGGGAGCGCGGTTCTCGCTTTCCAGAGTGGCGACGATTTGGCGGATGGTGTCCGCCTGTTCGGCGGTTCCCCAAACGTTCAGACGCATTCCCGAAACATCCGCGTAGATGGTTGCCGGCTTCAGTCTCTTGCCTTTGGACTGCTCTTCGTAGACACGGCTCACCACGGGGAAAAGCGCCTTGGCATTGGCGCCCTTGAGCTCGATGGCGTGCAATTCCTTCGCGGCCTGGTCGGCGGGTTGGTCGAGCGCGGCCACGACGGTTTCGACCTGGCTCATCAGGCTTGCGGGCGCGAGCACGATCAGCCTTTTGCCGGTTGGTTCCGGGGTGATGCTCAGCAGGTTCGTCACATTGCGGCCCGAGTTCTGGGCCGCGAAAACTCGGAAGGCCAGAGCCGCCAGCGAGTCCGGCTCCGGGGTGTTCACGGGAATGATCTTCAACTCCCGCCCCTTTTCTCGAACCTCGGCTGTGTCCGAATCGCCATCGAGGCGCTCAATGATCACCGCCGCGTCCTGGACGTCCGTTCTGCCTCCGGTCACGATGAGGCTGTTGGATTTCTCATCCGCCGAGATCATGACTTTTCTAATTGGCTGGCCGCGTTGATCGAAGCGCACCATCGCATTGGAGACGATCGGAGCCAGCATGGTCGCACTCGCGAGCTGGAGCTTGAAGACCCGGGCGCTTCCCGATTGCTCCGGGGTCTGGTCAAGCTGGGCCACGAGTTTGGCGACTTGGGCCAGATCATCGCGTGGTCCGGTGACAATCAGCCGGTTGGCGCTGGTGTCAGGCACCACCTTCGTCGGGGAAACGTATTCGGCCCCATGCAGATCTTTCATCATCTCGGCGAACAAGTTCGAGATCATGGGGGCCAAAGCCGACGCGTCGCCGGAGCGCAGATCGATAATGCGCATGTCCCGCGGCGAAGAATCCGGCCGTGCATCGAGTTCAAGAATAATCTGAGCCGCAGCCGCCACGGCGGTAGTTTCACCGTTCACAACCAGGCTGTTGCTCCGGTTGTCCACGAGAACCCGGACTTGTTGATTCCTTGCGTTGACGCTTTTTTCCACCAATGCCGCGATTTCGGACGCGGAAGCCATTTTCAAACGCATGACCCGGGTCTCCTCCCTGGCTGCCTTCTGGCCGGCGCCGTCTAATTGGCGAATGATCGCCTCCACCCGGGCGATTTCCTTCTCTGGTCCGCTCACCATGATCCGATTGTTGGCCGTATCAGCGATCAAGGTCGCCGCTCCGCCCAAAGGCTCCGGGACTCCCTTGAGTTGCTCCTGATAGAGTTTCGTCACCAGGGGCGTGAAATCCGTGGCTGTCCGGGCGAACAAGTCCACGCCCTTGAACTCGCGAGGCGATGCGGCGGCAAGAGTCGTGTCAAACTGTTTCACCAGAACCTGCAGCCTTTCCAGATCCTTTGGCTGCGCCAGCGCGATGATCTGTTTCCCCGTCGGATCCGAGCTCAGTTTCGGGGCGAGCTGAGGATTGGTGGCGCCTTCGGAGGTTTGCTCCAGAAGTTGCGTCACGACAGGGATGATCTCGGCCGCGGTTTTCGTCGTCAGAGGGATCACTTGCATCTCCCGCCGACCCTTCATTGGCGCGATGTCGATCACGGCGACCATTTGCTGGATCTCGTTGATCTGGTCTTCGGTCGCGGTCACTAGGAGCCGGTTGTTGGATGCATCTGGCAGGATCGACGGCTTCGCAATGTCCGCGAACGGCTTTTCAGACATCTTCTCGGTGACGACGCTCTGGATGTTGCTGATGACGGCATCCACTCGAGCGTGCTGGAGGGTGATGATTTGGAGACGGCGAGGCTGCGGCATGGGTTTGTCCGCCCGAAGCTGCCTCACCAGGGTTTCGATCCGGGAGAGGTGATCCTCGCTGGCGGTGACGATGAGACGGCCTGACGTGGGATCGCTCAGGATTTTGGCATGCGCGACGGCGCCCACCGTGCCGTCCGCGACTTGATTTCGATAAAGCTGCTCCACTAAAGGCAGAAGGCGTTTGGCTTCCGCGGCGGTGCCGACCTCGATGAACCGGGTTTGCAGGGCCGTCGGCTGGGTGCTGCCCGTTTCCAGTTGCGAGACGATGTCGCTCGCGACTTGCACGTCGTTGGGGCCGCCGGTGACGACCACGCTCTGCGAGCCAGGGTCGAAACTAATGCTGGCCGTGGAGACGATCTGCCCGGAAGGCGATCTCCGAGTCAAGGCTTGGGTGAGTATATGAGCCACGTTCGTCGACTCCGCGGCCCGTGGGCGAAACACTTTGGTCAATTGCACAGTCTGGGAGCGCAACGGAACATTGGCCCCGTTGGGCTGCCCATGAATGGGTTTGTCGACTCGATTGATCAACTGCTCGATTTGCTCGAGTTGACCGGGAATGGGAGCGGCGACGATGAGGCGTTGTTGATCCTTGTCGGCGATGATCCTCGCCTTGGTGGCCGCGTTTGCGGCGGTTTCATTTGGGCTGGCGACGCCAGGGATGGCTTGGCGAATCACATTCGCGAGATCCTCCGCCTTGATCGTTTGGGGAAAGTAAATCCGGACGTCTCCGCCAGCGCCTTCTTTTTGTTCAAACTTATTGATCAGGTCCTCCGCGAGAATGAGGCGCTCGTTCGGTCCAAAGAGCACCAGCGTCCTCGAGGCATCATCATACACGGCAGTGATGTACTCGTTGGGATCCGGCGGCAGAACCTCCATGGCTTTGGTGTTCGGATTGAATGCCGTGCGCTTCGGCGCCGTCGCTATGCCAAACGTGCGATTCAAGAGATCGGCAATGATGGATCCGGAAGCGTGCAGCAGGGTGTAGGTCTTCATCTGCCGATTCACGGCGGC
>SXGS01447430.1_pt1 | contig 46056 bp, 34 predicted proteins | sample 3174681 | NCBI WGS metagenome assembly SXGS01 (sample SAMN11356861, study PRJNA531348) | freshwater metagenome | isolation source: freshwater sample F1-80 | place: China: Fuxian Lake, Yuxi | collected 2017-12-25
CGCATCCGCCTGGCCGCGCAGCTGGGCGCGGGACTGCAGGGGGGCCTGTACGTGCTCGACGCGCCGTCGATCGGCCGGCACTCGCGCGACCACGAGCAACTCGTGGGCGCGCTGCGTTCCTTGCGCGACGCCGGCAACACCGTGGTGGTCGTCGAGCACGACGAGGCGACCTTGCGCAGCGCCGATTGGCTGGTGGACGTGGGGCCGGGCGCGGGGCGCCATGGCGGCCACATCGTCGCTTCGGGCACGCCCGCCGAGGTCGCCAAGGGCGACGGCGCCACGGCGCGCCTCTTGCGCGGCGAGATCGCCATGCAGAAGCCCGCGACGCGTCGCAAGGGCTCCGGCAAGCAACTGGTCGTCGAAGGCGCGCGGGCCTTCAATCTCAAGGGCGTGGATGTCGCCGTGCCGCTCGGGATGCTCGTCGCGGTGACGGGCGTGTCCGGCTCGGGCAAGTCGACGCTCGTCAATCGCATCCTCGAGCGCGCCGTGCGGCGCAAGCTCGGCCTCGAGGCGCCGGCGCCGGAGGAGCACGACCGCGTGCGCGGCATGGAGCATGTCGACGACCTCGTCACCATCGACGCGACGCCCATCGGTCGCACGCCACGCAGCAATCCCGCCACCTACATCGGCGTGTTCGACCATGTGCGCGAGTTGTACGCGCAGTTGCCGGAGTCGAAGTTGCGCGGTTGGACGCGCAGTCGCTTCTCGTTCAACGTGGCGGGTGGCCGTTGCGAGAGTTGCCAGGGCGCCGGAGCCAAGTATGTCGAGCTGCAATTCCTCGCGCCGGTGACCGTGCCGTGCGAAGAGTGCGGCGGCAAGCGCTTCGGCGCCGACACGCTCGACGCGCGCTTCAAGGGCAAGACGATCTCCGATGTTCTCGCCATGCCCGTCGAGGAGGCGGCCGAGTTGTTCTCCGAGCTGCCGAAGATCGCGGCACCGCTCAAGTTGATGGGCGAGATCGGCCTCGGCTACCTCGCGTTGGGCCAGCCTTCGACGACCTTGTCCGGTGGCGAGGCCCAACGGCTCAAGCTAGTCACCGAGCTGCAGAAGAAGCCCAAGGGCCACACGCTGTACGTGCTCGACGAGCCTACGACCGGCTTGCACGCGCTGGACGTGGCGCGGCTGGTTGCGGCGCTGCAACGCCTCGTCGACTTGGGCCACACGGTGCTGGTCGTCGAGCACGAACTGGATCTCGTGTCGGCCGCCGACCATGTCATCGACCTCGGACCGGAGGGTGGCGAGGACGGTGGACGGCTGGTGGTCGTCGGCACGCCCGAGGCGGTCGAGGCGCATCGCGGCTCGCACACCGGCGCCGCGCTGCGCGCCTTCCATGGGCGCAAGCGGCATGCTTCGGCCGCGCGGCGCGAAGCCCGGCGGCTGGCGCCGCCCGACTCCATCTCCGTGCGCGGAGCGCGGACGCACAACCTGAAGGGCGTCGACGTGTCGTTGCCGCGCGGCAAGTTCACCGTCGTCACCGGGCCTTCGGGCTCGGGCAAGAGCTCCTTGGCGCTCGACACCATCCATGTCGAGGGCAAGCGCCGTTTCGTGGAGTCGCTGTCGACCTACGCGCGCCAGTTCCTCGGCACGAAGGACCGTCCGCCCGTCGAGTCCATCGAAGGACTCGGGCCGTCGGTGGCCGTGGAGGCGCGCGGTGGCGGCGCCCAACCACGCTCGACCGTCGCGACCACGACGGAGATCCACGACCACTTGCGCGTGCTGTGGGCGCGCGCCGCGACCCGGCGCTGCCCCGAGCACGGCGAGGAGCTCAAGCCGCGCGACGCCTCGAGCATCGCCAAGGCGATGTTGACCGCGCACTCCGGGACGACGGCTTGGTTGGTCGCGCCGTTGAGCGGGCACGGCGTGGAGGCGCCGTTGGACGACTCGGCCTGGACGGCGCGCTTGGACGCCGCGCGCGCGGCGGGCTGGACGCGCTTGATCGTCGATGGCGTGGAGGCGAGGCTCGATGGCGAGTTGCCGGCCTTGGGCCAGGCGCAGTCGGTCGACCTCGTGCTGGATCGCGTGAAGGTCGAGTCCGCCGCGCGTGGTCGCATGGTCGAGGCCATCGAGCAATCAGCGGTGGTGGCGCACGGCCGTTGCGACCTCGTGGTCCGCGGCTCGGATGGCCGGCCCGCGGCGCGTGGCTCGTGGTCCCTCCTCGGCGCATGCACGCAGTGCGGCTTCGTGGTCGGCGAGACGCTCGAGCCGCGGCATTTCTCCTTCAACACGCACGTGGGCGCCTGCCCTGCCTGCGACGGCCTCGGCGAGCGCGCGCGCTGCACCAGCGCGATGCTGGTGGACTCGCCCGAGTTGTCCATCGAGGCCGGCGCGGTGCACGGCAAGATCTCGCGTTGGTTGGTCAAGGGCAAGGGCTACTACGAGAACTTGCTGCGCACCGTGGCGCGCGAGCACGGTCTGTACTTGTCGGAGCCCTTCGAGTCCTACGACGAGGCGCAGAAGGCGCTGCTCTGCCACGGCGTCGGCGCCAAGCGCCAGTACAAGGTCGAGATCGAACGCGAGACGCGCAACGCGCAGATCGAGGAGAGCTTCGTCGCGAGCTGGCCCGGCTTGTGCGGACTGGTCGACCAGTGGCACAAGAAGACCGAGGACCCCGAGTGGGCGGCCATCCTCGAGCAGGTCATGGAGCGCACCACCTGCCCGGAGTGCGAAGGCGAGAAGCTCAAGCCCGCTTCGCGCGCCGCCACCATCGGCCGCATGCGCCTGCCCGAGGTGCTGAAGTGCGACGTGTCCGCCGCGCGCGAGTGGATCGGCGCGCTCGAGGACAAGCGTGGCCTGCCGGAGGCCGTCGAGCCGGTGGTGGTCGAGATCTCCTCGCGGCTCGAGCTGCTCGAGAAGGTCGGTCTCGGCTACTTGTCGCTGGACCGGCGCACGGCGACCTTGTCGGGCGGCGAGATGCGGCGCGTGCGTTTGTCGGCGAGCCTCGGATCGCAGCTGACGGGCGTGTGCTACGTCCTGGACGAGCCGACGGTCGGCTTGCATCCGGCGGACACCGCCAAGCTGTGCGACGCGCTGGTCGAGCTGAAGCAGCGCGGCAACACGGTCGTGGCCGTCGAGCACGACACGAGCTTGATGCGCCGCGCGGATTGGCTGGTGGACATGGGCCCGGGCTCGGGCATCCATGGTGGCCAGGTGGTCGCTTGCGGCACGCCCGAGGAGGTCGCGCGCCACAAGGAGTCCGGCACGGCGGCCGCGCTGCGCGGCGAGATCCAGCTGTCGCGCACGCGCCGCGACCCCATGCTGGCGCGCGAGTCGGTCAAGCTGGTGGGGGCCCGCGGGCAGAACCTGCAGGGCGTCGACTTCGAGTTCGCCTTTGGCGAACTGACGGGTGTGTGCGGGCCTTCGGGAGCCGGCAAGAGCACGCTGGTGCTCGACACCCTCGTGCCGGCGCTGCTCGGAGAGAAGCCCGCGGGCAGATGGAAGCGACTCGTCGGCGTGCCCGGGGGCATGGTGCGCACGGTGCTCGTCGACGCGACGCCGATCGGCCGCACGCCCGCCTCCGTGCCGGCGACCTACACAGGGTTGATGGAGACGCTGCGCGAGTTGTGGGCGCGCGTCCCCGAGGCGCGCGTGCGCGGACTCGAGTTGCCGCACTTCTCGTTCAACAACCCGCGCGGGCGCTGCCCGGCTTGCGAAGGCAAGGGCGCGACCAAGGTCGAGATGCAGTTCCTCGCCGACTTGTGGTTGCCGTGCGAGGAGTGCGAGGGCAAGCGCTTCTCCAAGGAGGTGCTCGACGTGCGCTGGCGCGGCAAGGATCTCGCCGAAGCACTCGAACTGACCGTCGCCGAGGCGCTTGAGTTCTTCGCGCACCAGCCGCGCGCCGTGCAGATCCTCGAGACCTTGCGCGACACGGGACTCGGCTACATCCGCCTGGGACAAGCATCGACCACCTTGTCGGGCGGCGAGGCGCAGCGCGTGAAGCTGTCGGCCGAGCTGTTCCGCGCGCAGGGCGCCGGGCGCGGCGTGGTGGTGCTCGACGAACCCACCACCGGCCTCGCCTTGTCGGATGTGCGCCACCTCGTGGCCGTGTTCGACCGCTTGGCGGCCGCGGGGAACGCGGTGGTGGTGGTCGAGCACCATGTCGAGCTGCTCTCGACTTGCGATCGGCTGGTCGAGCTCGGTCCAGCCGGCGGTGCGGGCGGCGGTCGCATCGTCGCCGCGGGCACGCCCGCGGAACTCGCCGCGGATCCAGCCTCCATCACCGGCCCGTGGCTGTGCGCCGCGCCCGACGCGAAGAAGAAGTCCGCCGCGCGAACGAAGGTGAAGCACTGATGCGCCCCGACAACCCCCTCATCGTCCAGAGCGATCGCACGCTCATGCTCCACACGGTGCGCTCGGTGGTCGACGCCAAGGGTCGGCCGGCGCGGGATGCCCAAGGGCGCCCGTTGACCGAGGAACACCCGCGCTTCGCCGAAGCGCGCGACTTGCTGGCCGGATTCGCCGAGTTGGAGAAGAGCCCGGACTACCTGCACACCTATCGCATCACGCCGGTTTCGATCTGGAACGCCGCGGCGGTGGGCCTGACGCCCGAGCGCGTGCAGGAGATCCTCGAGGAACTCGCTTGCGTGCCCGTCCCGCACAACGTGCTGGTCGAGATCCGCGGTTGGATGGAGCGCTACGGGCTCCTGCGCATCGTGCGCGCCGAGGGTGGCGCGCGCTTCGAGCTGGTGGGCACCAAGGACGGCGCGTTGCAGGAGGTGCTTGCCCACACGCATGTGCGCAAGTTGCTTTCCATCGAGGAGGGGCGCGCCTTCCTCGGCGATCTCGAGCGCGGACTCGTCAAGCAGACCCTGATCAAGATCGGCTACCCGGTCGACGACCAGGGCGGCTACCTGCAAGGCGATCCCTTGCCGACGAAGCTGCGCGCCACCACCGTCGGGGGCCGCGACTTCGGCTTGCGCTCCTACCAGCGCGAAGCTGCTTCGGCCTTCCATGCCGGCGGCAGCGTGGCCGGCGGCAGCGGCGTGGTCGTCCTGCCATGCGGCGCGGGCAAGACGGTCGTGGCCATCGGCGTGATGGGTCTCGTGCAGGAGAAGACGCTGATCCTCACTTCGAACACGGTGGCCGTGCACCAGTGGCGACAGGAGATCCTCGACAAGACCGAGCTGACGCCCGACCAGGTCGGCGAGTACACGGGCGAGGAGAAGTTGGTCAAGCCGGTCACCATCTCGACCTACCAGATGCTGACGTGGCGTCGCTCGAAGACAGGCGAGTTCGAGCACTTCGCCATCTTCGGCAAGGAGAACTGGGGCCTCGTGGTGTACGACGAGGTGCACCTGCTGCCGGCGCCGATCTTCCGCGTCACCGCGGAGCTCCAGGCGCGCCGGCGACTGGGGTTGACGGCGACCTTGGTGCGCGAGGACGGCAAGGAGGACGAGGTCTTCTGCCTGATCGGCCCCAAGCGCTTCGACGTGCCGTGGAAGGTTCTCGAGCAGAAGGGCTTCATCGCCACGGCCAGCTGCGTCGAGGTGCGCGTGCCCTTGCACGAGGCCTTCCGCAGCCAGTACGCCTTCGCCGACGCGCGCGGCAAGTTCCGCGTCGCCAGCGAGAATCCGCAGAAGACCGAGGTCGTGCGCGCCATCGTCAAGAAGCACGAGGGCGCGCATGTGCTGGTGATCGGCCAGTACATCGATCAACTCGAGACCCTGGCGCGCCAACTCGCGGCGCCGCTCATCACCGGCAAGACGCCGACCGCCGAACGCGAACGCCTCTACGCGGGCTTCAAGTCCGGCGAGATCAAGCTGCTGCTGGTCTCCAAGGTGGGCAACTTCGCCATCGACCTGCCCGACGCCAACATCGCCATCCAGATCTCGGGCACCTTCGGCTCGCGGCAGGAGGAGGCGCAACGCCTGGGCCGCATCCTGCGTCCCAAGTCCGATGGTTCGGCCGCCGTGTTCTATTCCGTGGTTACGCTGGGATCGCGCGACCAGGAGTTCGCGCAGAAGCGCCAGTTGTTCCTGACCGAGCAAGGCTACACCTACGACATCGTCGAAGCGGGCGCGCTGACGGGCGCGGCCTCCGCCACCCAGGCATGAGGAAGCACGATCAAGAGCCGCTGCCGGAGCGCGCCGCCGGACAAGGCGCCGCGCCCCATGCGCCAGTCGGCGCCGCGCGTCCGCGCGCCACCGATGCCTTGGCGCAGGTCGCCGAGTGCGATCTGCTCGAGAATTGGCGCTTCTGGAGCGGCAAGCGCACGGGCAAGCCGCCCGAGGATCCCGCCACGCTGCGTCGCCAGGTGCTGGAGTGGTTGGGCAATCCCGTGGTCGTCGAGGCGCGAGTGGCCACGCTGCCGCGGCGACTCTTGTCGATCCTCGACGCGACGCTCGAGTGCCAGCGCTACCAGACCACGGCCGGCGAGTTGCTCAACGCGCGCCATCTCGCCTACATGAGCGCCTACGACTTGCAAGCCTCGCTGGCCGTGCTCTCGCGGCACGCCTTGCTGGTCGAGGTCAAGAGCACGCACGCGACGAGCTTCGGCTCGCGCGCCTGGGCGGTGCCGCAGGACATCGGCGACGCCATCCTGCGTCGCCGTCGCGCTCGCCAGCGCGGCATCTTCGACGTCTTCACCCTGCGCGGCCACATCGACCGCATGTACGAGGATCCCGCCCGCGCCGCGCGCACGCCGGCCGCGCGCGTGCGCGAGCTCTACAAGATGTACGCCAACGAAGCCTCGGCGGTGGCGCGCCTCGAGCGCATGGCCGATCCGCTGAAGGCGTTCCTGGCCAAGTCGGTGCTCGAGTTCGGCGGCATCGTTCCCAAGTCGCTCTACGACCGCATGGACACCATCGGTCCGTGGGACGGGCGGCGCTGGGGCCACGCGATGGAGGAGTCGCTGGTCGGCACCGTCGAGCGGCTGGAGCTCGGCCGGTACGGCATCGCGCACAACGACGAGACCCTGCTCGTGTTCAACGAGGTCGCGTTGGCGTGGCTGCGACGCGTGGCCGTGCCGGGCGACCCCGACAAGCCGCACGAGGAGGCTTCCTACGGAGTCGACCTCGTGTCGAACATCTCGCGCTTCATCGCGTACGTGCTCGACCACGACGTGCGCTTCACGACGCGCGGAGAGATCTTCAAAACCACCGAGCGGCGCATCGAGTCGGAGCTGATCCCCAACCCCGGCAGGGAGCTGTCGCGCGCCGACACGCTGGCGTTCATCTACCGCTTCGCGCGCGACCAGCACCTGATCGATTCGACCGGCGAGCGCACCTTCGCCTTGACGCACGCGGGACGCGATTGGGAGCCGCGCGACCTCGAACAGAAGGTCCGGGCGCTGCTCGAGTACTGCATCGAGGAGCGCGACCTGCCCGGCGAGCACTACCACCAGGCGCGCATGCGGCGCATCTACATGCGCCTCTTGAAGCGCGTCGAGCCGGGCGTGTGGTACGACCTCATGTACGTGCCCTTCCTGGCGCGCAACACCTACCTGTGCAGCCTCGACGACCTGGCGGTCGACGAGTACTTCGCGGCGCGCTTCCAATCCGGGCAGTACGTGCCCATGGACGATGTGCAGCGCCTGAGTTGGCACCTGGTGACCTGGGTGCGCCAACGGCTCTACTTGCTGGGCATCGTGGACCTCGGCTACGACAAGGCCGGCCATCCCGTGGCCATGCGCGTGACGCGCCTCGGCGCGCGCCTGCTCGGCATCGCCGAGGCCCATGGCGAGTCCACGGAGGCGCTGGGCAACTTGGTCGTGACGCCCGACTTCGAGGTGGTGTTGTTCCCCTCCGGCGACGACGCCGAGTTGGTGCACGACCTCGACCGGTTCTGCACGCGCGAATCCAAGGGCAGCATCCTCAAGTTCAAGATCGAGGAGAAGAGCGTGGTGCGCGCCCTGCACGAAGGCATGCACCTCAAGCGCATCCTCGCGACGCTCGAGCAGCATTCGCGCACGCCCGTTCCCAACAACGTGCTGTACACGGTGCGCGATTGGGCGCGCGGCGCGGGAGTGCTGCACCTCGACAAGCACTGCGTCGTAGGCGGGGACGATCCCGAGGTCTTGGCGCGCTTCCGCCAGGATCCCGGCGTGCGTCCGCTCGTGCGGGAGGTGCTCGACGAGCGGCGCGTCAAGCTCAAGGGCGGCTCCACCCAGCGTCGCCTGCAATCGCTCTTGCGCGAGCTGGGCTGGCTGGTCGAGATCGAGGAATGAACACCGCGCTCCTCGCCATCAGCCCGGGCGTGCTGGAGGACGAGGACGCCCAGGCGTTCCTCGCTCCTGCGGCGCGTGCCCGAGCCGCAGGCCTCGGCGCGCTGCTGGTGCGCGAGCCGCGCTTGTCGGACCGCGCCTACCTCGCCTTGTGCGAGCGCTTGCGCGGCGTCTACGACGGCGCCTTGCTGTTGGTGCACGACCGACTCCACCTCGCCGTGGCGGTCGATGCCGACGGCGTGCAACTGTCCTGGCGCGGCCTGTCGGCCGCGGTGGCGCGGGAGCAGCTGCCTCGCGGCATGCTCGTTGGAACCAGCGCCCACGCCGGCGACGACCCGGCGATCCACGCGGCGAGCGATCACGTGCTCGTGGGTCCGGTGCGCGCCACTCCATCCAAGGCGGGTTGGAAGGAGCCGCTCGGCATCGACGGCTTCCGACGCGAACTCGCGCGCTGCGGCCGACCGGCGTGGGCCGTGGGGGGGCTGGGACCCGAGGATTGTCCGCAACTGCGCGCGGCCGGAGCCGCCGGGATCGCTTGCATCGCGGGCATCTGGAGCGCGCCCGATGCCGCGCTGGCCGTGGCCGCGTACTTGCGCGCGCTCGAGGAGGCGGCGTGAGCTGGTCGGAGGACGCCATGCATCGCTGGTTGGCGAGCAGGGGGAAGCCGACGCGCCTCGTGGGATCCGCCATGCACGACGCAGCCGTCTTGCGCACGCCGCATGGACGCCTCGTAGCCTGCGCCGACCAGGCCATCGAAGGCCAGCATGCGCAGGAGGGCGTCGCGGCTGCCGCGTTGGCGCGCAAGTGCGTGTTGCGCGCGCTGAGCGACCTGGCCGCCACCTGCGCCGAGCCCCACTCGGTGCTCTTGTGCGTGCAGGCGCCGCGCTCGCGCTCGAACGCGGAGCTGCGGCGCGCCATCGAGGCGGCATCGAGGGCCGCGCTGCTCCATGGCGCCGAACTCGTCGGTGGAGACCTCGCCGCCACCGATGGACCATTGGCGTTCGCGGTCACTGCGCTTGGCGCCTGGCGCGGCGCGCGCAGCGTGGGACGCGATCGCGCGCGAGTGGGGGACGAACTGTGGCTCTCCGGACCGCTGGGCGGCAGCATCCTCGGCCGGCACCTGCGTCCGCGACCGCGCTTCGACGCGGCGCGCGCCTTCGTGGACCATGGAGCGCGCGTCCTGATGGATGTGAGCGACGGCCTGATCCTCGACGCTTCCCGCATCGCGTGGGCATCAGGCGCGCGGCTCCGCCTCGAGCTCGCGTGCATCCCCGTGCATCGGGACGCGCGCCGCTTGTCCTCTCGCGATGGCATGCCTCCGCTGGAGCACGCCTTGCGCGATGGCGAGGACCACGAGCTGCTCGCCTGCCTTTCGCGAGCCGACGCGGCGCGCCTCGTCGCCTCCGGCGTGGCCGAGCGGCTTGGTCTCGCGCGCATTGGCGAGGTCGTCGAGGGCGAAGGCGTCGCGCTGGCGCGACACGACGGCCTCCTGGAGCTGCCTGGGGGCCGGGGCGGATGGATCCATGGCGCGTCGAGCTGAGTTCACGACGCGCGGAGAGGAGCAGACCGAGGAGTTGGCTTGCCGCCTGGGGCGCATGCTGCGTTCGCCGGTCGTGGTCGCGCTCGATGGCGAGTTGGGCGCGGGCAAGACCGCCTTCGTCCGCGGGTTGGCGCGCGGACTCGACGTCGCAGGTCCCGTGAGCAGTCCGACCTTCGCCTTGATGGCGAGCCACGCGGGACGACTCTCGTTGCTGCACTTCGACGCGTGGATGGAAGGCCGCGAACGCGCCTTCCTCGCCGATGGCGGGGCCGAACTGTTCGGCCAAGGCGTATGCGCCGTGGAATGGGCCGAGAAGGTGGCCGACACGCTGCCAATGGACCGATTGGAGGTGCGGATCGAACGCTTGCCCGAGGCGGGCGAGGATGACCGCCGCATCGTGCTCGCCTGCCGGGGGGCCCTCCCGGAAGTGGAAGCAGTGCTTTCCACGCTGCTTGCCGGCGGCGATGGCGGCTCCTGACGCGTCGTTGCTATCCTCCACGCTCCGATGGACGCCATCCTGATCGCCTTGGGCGCCTCCGCGCTGCTGCAAGCCGCCCCGGCACCCTCCGAGCTCAGCCTCGACGGAGCGCGCTCGCTCGCGTTGGAGCGCAACCTCGGCCTGCAGATCGAGGAGCTCGCCACCGAGGCCGCCTTGCTGCGCTATCGCGCGACCGGCGGGGCCTTCGACTGGGTCTACGACGCGAACCTCTCGTACACCGACCAGCAGATCGAACCCAGCGACTTGTTCAGCGCCTCGAATCGCCAGGTCCAGCAACTGAGCACCGGTTTCACGCGCCCGCTCGAGACGGGCGGCAACTTCCGAGCCAGCTTCGACTCGTCGCTGATCGATTCCGACAGCAGCTTCGCCGTCGATCCGCGCGCCAGCAACGACCTCCTCACGCTGGCCTACAGCCAGCCGCTCCTGCGCGGAGCCTGGCGCGACTACGCCACGGCCTCGGTGCGCCAGGGCGAGAAGGACTGGCAGCGCCAACGCGAACGCGAGCGCCAAGCACGCCAGAAGCTCCTGCTCGACGTGACCAACGCCTACTGGGACCTCGTGGCGGCCGAAGCCGAACTTGGAGTGGCTTCTTCCGGAGTCGATCTCGCTCGTCGCCAGGTCGAACAGAGCCAGAAGCGGCTCGACGCCGGCCTCGGGGTGCGCACCGACGTCTTGCAGTCGGAGACCGAGCTGGCGCAGCGCGAGCAGGAGCGTCTGGCCGCCGAGAATCGCCTGCGAGCAGCCTCCGATGCGTTGAAGCAGCTGGTGTTCCCCGGCTCGGATCGCGCCGCGTGGTCCCGCGAACTCAAGCCCACGACGCAACTGCCTCAACTGGCTTCGGGCTTGCTGGTGCCGCAATGGGAGGCCGCGCTGGCGATCGCCATCGATCGCCGGGCCGAGCTGCGCCAGCAGCGCCTGTCCGTCCAGTCGGCCGAGGTGCGGCGCGATGTTGCGCGCTCCGACAGTCGTCCCCAGCTCGACTTCGACTTGTCGGCGGCGAGCCAGGGCTACGATCCCAACGAAGGCGAGGCGCTCTCGGACGCGGCGTCCTTCGACTATCCGACCTTGCGCGCGGGACTCGCCTTCTCGACTCCCATCGGCAACACTGCGGCGAAGAACCAGTTGGCCGCCACTTGGGCCGACTTGCGCGCGGAGAAGCTGCGCTACGACCAACTGGAGACGTCGGTGCTCGCCGATGTGCGCGACGCCGTGCGCCAGGCGCAGTACCAGATCGAGGCCGTGCGCGCAGCGCAGAAGAGCCTCGAGCTTGCGCGCGAGCAGCTGGAAGCGGAGCGCGCGCGCTTGGAGAACGATCAGTCGACGGTCTTCCAGGTCCTGCAGTTCCAGCAAGAGCTGGTGCGCGCCATGTCGGTCGAGGTCCTGGCGCGATCCAACCTCGCCAAGTCGCGCACCAGGCTCGAGGCCGCCCAAGGGACGCTGGGAGAGGCGCCCGGCTCGTGAGGCGCATGCGCCGCGCCATCGCGTCGAGTGCGGCGCCGCCGGATTCGCATCCGTGCGACGCGTCTTCGTTCATCCCGCGACGGATCATCGCGCGACGGGTCGCTTGTCTTTCGTTGGCCTTCCTCTGCGCGTGGAGCTGCTCCGCAGACGAGGCTCCCGAACCGCCGGCGACCCAAGCCAGCGGCGCCAGCACGAGCGTCGTGCTCGACCAAGGCTTCGACCCCTCCAACGACGAGCGTCTCGCGACTTGGTGGGCAAGGCGCGGTTGCCCGCCCTTCCTCGGCGACACATCGGACCTCGCGCCGGCCCTCGCCAAGCGCCTGCTCGATGGATCGCGCGACACCTTGCGCTGGGCTCGTGGCGAACTGATGCGTGGCGGTCCTGAATGCGTGGCCGAGCTCGAGCGCATCGCCGCCGAGAACCTGTCCGAGCCTGCGCACGCCACGCGCGTCGTCGCCGCGCTCGAGGTGCTGGGGTCGCGCTCGGACGGGTCGGGGCGCGCAGCGGCGCTGCGTTCCTTGGAGCATCGCGCCGACTCGGTGCGCATCGCCGCCTTGGCGGTGCTGCGCAACCATCCCGATCCTGCCGACTGGGATCGCATCCAGGCCTTGCTGCCTGGTGCTTCCGACGACCTGCGGCAGCATGCGCGCGCCGCGCTGAAGCACAGCGATCCGCGGCGCACCGCCGTGCTCGCGCTGGCCGAGGTGCGCGATGGCATGGGCGACGAGCGCTTGTGCGCCGGCCTCGTCGCGCGCGGAGACGACGAACTCGTCGCGCTCGTGCGCGCGAGCCTGCCAGCGGCCTCTGGCGGGGTCGCGGTGCACCTGTTGGCTTCGCTGGCCGCGGCCGGAGATGAAGCCGCACGCGGCGAGCTGTCGTCCGTGCTGCGGCACGAGTCCGTCGTGCTGCGCCAAAATGCCGCGACGGCTTGCGCCGCGGCGGACCTGCGCGAGTTGCTGCTGCTCGCGCGCCACGACGAGGATCCGTCGATCCGGCTCCTGTGCGTCAAGCAGCTGGCCGATGGTTCCACCCCCGGTGCGCTCGAGTTCCTGCGCGACGCGCTGGACGACGCGGCGGCCGAACCACGCGCCGCCGCCCTCGAGGCCTTGATCGCGCTCGGCGATCAGCAGGCCATCGACAGGGGCGTGGCCTCGCTGGGCGGCACGACGGACGATCGCAACTTGGCGCTACGCTCCCTCGGGCCGCGACTCGAGCACGACATGGCCCTGCGTTCGCGGGTGCTCGATCGGCTGTTCGAGTTGCGGCCCGCCACGGCTGGCACGGCGCGGCGCGAAATCGACCGCGCGTTGGGCATGGTGCCCGACGAGCGTGCCGCGCAAGTGCTGGCCGAGGCGGCGCGCGGCGACACTGATCTCGTGCAGGGAAAGAGCGCCCACCGGTGGTACTGCGACCTCTTGGGCGGCATGGGGCGAACTGGCCTCGCGCGCCTCTTGGCCATGCGCTCCGACGAGTCCCAAGTCGCCCGCCGCGTCGATCTGGCTTGGGCTCTATCCTTCGGTCGGGACGATGCTGCGCGCGATGCCTTGCATGGCGTGCTCGACGACGAGAGGGCTCATCCCGCGGAGCGTTTCCTCGCCGCCGAACTGCTGGTCCGGCTTGGTCCTGCATCGCAGGTCGCACCGCGCCTCAAGCGCGCCGCAATTTCCATCGACGCCCCCGCTTGGCGCGGAGTCTTCAATTGCCTGCTGTGGGACTCCTACGCCAAGTAGCCGGCGCGGCGCTGGTCGCGTCCTTGACGGCCTTGCACGCGGCCTGCACCGACGCCCGCGAGGGCGACGGCCGGTCGTCTCCGCGGCCAGCGACTCCGGCCTCCTCGCAATCGTCGGCGGTGGAGTCGTCCTCGTCGCGGCAATCAGCGGCGCCGCGCGCGCGCTTGCCTGGGCGCGTGCGCAAGCGCGACGGGACCCACGCGTCGTGGCAGGCGCGGCTTGATCCGGAGGCCGATGGTTGGCCCATGGAGGCGTGGGCCGAGCGACTGGAAGTCCTGTTGGCCGCGGATCTGTCCAAGAAACTTGACACTGCCGTGGCGCCTTTCGCCGCGGGCCTGTTCGCGCCGGACGCGCGCGTGGTCCTTCCGCCCGGCGTGGTGGTGCGCGTGGAGTCCCCGCGCATCATCGCGCGCGAGGGAACTGGCGAGATGGTTCCGCTCGCGAGCTGGTTCGAGGTCGTCCGCGCCGGAGCGCCCGCCGCCAGGCCGCGCCTCGAGCTGGAGCTGACTTCGGCCTCCGAGGAGCAGGGGCGGCGACGCGCCGAGGGTTGGCTGCGAGCCAGTTGGGATCCTGCTGGCGGCGCGGAGCAGCTGTTGCAGCTCAATCTCGAGTTCGGGTTGGAGTGCGCCGAGGCGCGGCCCTTCGACGATCTCGTCTTCGCTCCGGTGCGCGTCGAGGCTGTCTTCGGCGGGGCCGATGCGCGCTTCGAGGATGTGGCGCCGCGTCTCTTCGATGCGCGCGTGTTGTCGCAAGTGGCCCGTGGCGAGTTGGAGCTGGCCACCACCCGCGACCGCCTCGCCGGCGACACATGGTTGGCGATGTCCGGTGCGTGCGTGGGTGATTGGAATGGCGACGGACTCGAGGACTTGTACATCTGCCGCACCGGCGGGCTCCCCAACTGGTTGTTCCTGCGCGAGGAGACCGGTGGGTTCCGAGAGGCGGCGCGCGAAGCGGGAGTGGCCTTCCTCGACCAATCCAGCGGAGCGCTCGCGGCCGACATGGACGGGGACGGCACCCTCGATCTCGTGGTCGGCGCGGGCAACGGCGTCTTCATTTGCTGGAACGACGGGCGGGGGCGCTTCGGCCAAGCGACCCGCTTGCAGGACGGGCCCGTCGGCCCCGAGGTCTACTCGCTAGCGGCCGCGGACCCCGACAAGGATGGCGACTTGGACTTGTACGCCACGCGCTATGTCGCCGGGGGCGTGAATGGAGGCGTGCCCACTCCCTACCACGATGCGCGCAACGGCGCCGCGAACCTCTATTGGCGCAACGAGGGCGGTCGTCGCTTCGTCGACGCGCGCGCGGCCGTCGGCTTCGCCGCGCACAACGATCGCTTCAGCCTCTCGGCCTCGTGGGCCGACTGGGACGACGATGGCGATCTCGACCTGTACGTCACCAACGACTTCGGACGCAACAACTACTGGATCAACGATGGCGCGGGGCGCTTCGTCGACGCGGCCGACGAACGCAGCGTCGAGGACGGTTGCGCGGCGGACCAGGCGGCCAGCATGGGAGCCAGCACCGCCGACCACGACCTGGACGGCGACCTGGACCTGCATGTGACGAACATGCACAGCGCCGCGGGGTTGCGCATCGCGGCCGACCCGCGCTTCATGCGCTCGACCCCGGCGTTGCGCCGCGACTACATGCGCCATGCGCGCGGCAACACGCTGCTCGTGAACGAAGGTGGCGGTCGCTTCCGCGACGCCAGCGTCGACGCGCGCATCCTGCGCGGTGGCTGGGGCTGGGGCGCCTTGCACGCCGACCTCGACGGCGATGGCTTGCCCGACATCCACGCTCCGGCGGGCTTCATCACGAATCGCCGCGAGGCCGACGTCCAAGGACTGTTCTGGCGCGGCGTGGTCGCCGCGTCGCCGCCTGACGCCAACGGACCGGTCGGAGAGTACTCCGCCGGTTGGGGCTTCCTGCGCGAGGCGACGAGCAGGGAGGGTGGATGCTCCTGGAACGGCCGCGAGCGCGACTACACCTACCTCAACTTGGGCGACGGAACCTTCGCGGAGGTGGCGGGGGCGTTGGGGTTGGACGACGTGGGCGATGGTCGCGGCCTGCTGCGCCTCGATCTCGACCATGACGGCGGAGAAGACCTCGTGCTCGTCTCGCGCACCGCGCCGGTCCTGCGCGTACTGCGCAACCCACGCGCCAATCCGCACGCGCTGTCCCTGGAGCTTGTCGATCGCGCCTTGCCCGGCGCCACGGTGCGCTTGTCCACTGGTGCGCGGCGGTTGCGCGGCACCATCCACGCGGGCGAGGGGTACTTGTGTTCTTCGTCGCCGCGCCTGGTGTTTGGATTGAGGGCAGGCGAAGCGGTGGAGTCGCTCGAGGTGCAGTGGAGCGACGGGACGCGCGAGTCCTTCTCGGTCGAGTCCTTGCCCAAGGCGACGGGGGCAGGTGCGCGGCACGCCGTCCTGCGTCGCGGAACAGGTGCGGCCGTGTCGGCTGTCCGTCCGACCGCGCGCGTGCCCGCACGCGCGACGCCCGCCGCCGGCTGGCCGACGATGGTGCGAACGCCTCTGTGCGATCCCTTTCCCTTGCCTGCTTCCGTCCTGCAGGCGGGCGCGGCCATGCAGGCCTTGCTGGTGGTGGAGCAAGAGGACGGCGCCTGCGAGTCCGCGCGCCACGCGTTGGCGGCTCGTCCGGAATTCTTGACGCGGGTCCTCGCGCGGGGCGCCGACGCGCGCTTCGACCAGGCAGTGGACGTGCTCTTGATGGAGCTCTTCGGGCCTTTCGAGGCCATCGAGCTGCCGTTGGTGCTGCTCGTGCAGCGAGACTCGGTGCAGGTCGCCTATCGCGGCTCGATCGACGCTGCGCAGTTGGCCTCGGACGCACGCTTGCTGCAGTCGCTGCCCGAAGGCCGTTCCGCGTACGGCGCCTTGGCGGGCGGCACCGCCGGCTTGCCAGCGCGTCGCGACCTCGCGCAATGCGCGGAAGTCTACGACTTGCTGGGACTGCAGGACTGGTCGCGCCGCATGCGAGAGGCCTTGCGGGCCCGCTCCGTTCGCTGAACCATCATTCGCAAGTACCTCGTCCAGGGACCAGAGGTCTTCGCATCCGTGGTCTTCGGATCCGTGTTCGGATCCGAGGTCCTCGGTCAGCGCGGATTGGCAGCCATGCGACGCCATCCACTGCGCGCATCCAAGGCCTGGTCGAGCTCGGGTGCGCGTCCTCCGCTCCAAGCCAGCCGCGGGTTGTCGTGGCCCAGCATGCCCGTGCGCGGATTCCACAGGAACGCCGCGCGTCCGGTCGCGCCGGCTTCCACCGGCCAGGCTCGCAAGAGGACTTCGCCTTGTGGGCTGCGCGCGAGGTCGAAGCGATAGCCGTGGCGTTGGAGGCTGCCGTCATCGAGCCAACGCGAGTCTTCGAGGCGTCGCCAGAGCAATTGGTCGCCACCCACCAAGCCTTGGAGCGTGCCGTCGCGGTGCGCGGATCCCGGGAGCACGGGTTGCGTGGCGAGCACGCGCAAGGTCCGCATCGCGTCGAGTTCGTTGTCGCGCCTGGCGAGACGCTCCACATGCGGGATGGTGACCAGCACCACGATGCCCACGATCGCCCCGATGGTCAGCTTGTCGATCCACGAGAGTCCGACGGCTGCGGGACGCTCCGCGGCGGTCGCCATGGTGGTGGTGGCTTGCATGTTCGGCGTGTGGTTCGTGCTCGGCTGCTTGGCCGGACTCGGCGGATCCCGCGCGACCGCGATGGCGCGCGAGAGGTATGCTGCACCATCCACAAGCCAAGAGCGCGATGCAAGCAACTCCTGTGCGCACTCCTTGTATCTCCCGCCTGCCGGAGCCGTGGTCGACTGCCGCCAAGACAGTGGCGGCGCGCCTTGGAGCACTGGGCCACCGCGCTTGGCTCGTCGGCGGTTGCGTGCGGGATCTGGCCTTGGCACGACCCGTGGCCGATGCGGACCTGTGCTCGGACGCGCGGCCCGAGGTGGTGCAAGCCGCCTTCCCACGCACCGTGCCGACCGGCATCGAATTCGGCACCGTCCTCGTCGTGCTGGAAGGCGCCTCCGTCGAGCACACCACCTACCGTCTGGAGACCACCTACAGCGATGCGAGGCGCCCGGACAGCGTGCGCTTCGGCACCGACTTGGTCGAGGACGCTCGGCGTCGCGACTTCACCGTCAACGCCCTGTACCTCGACCCGCTGACCAACGAGGTGCGCGACCCGACGGGCGGACTGGCCGACTTGCAGGCGGGTCTGTTGCGCGCCATCGGCGACCCGCAGGAGCGCTTCCGCGAGGACTCGTTGCGCCTGTTGCGTCTCGTGCGCTTCGCCGCGACGCTCGGGTTCGAGGTCGAGGAGCGCACCCTGTCGGCGGCGCGCGGCCTGGCGCCGAATCTGGCTCGCATGGCGCGCGAGCGAGTGCACAAGGAGCTCTCTGGGACCTGCGCCCGCGGCGATCTAGGGCGCTTCCTGCGCTTGTTGGATGCTTGCCAACTCGTCGCACCCACCTTCGGCGAGGACCTGCCGCGCCTCGCCGCGCGCGTGGCCCTGCTGGCGGACTGGCCGCGTCCGACGGGACTGGGCGAGGGACTGGCCGCGATGTTGGCGCCAGTGGAGGCGGAGCTCGAAGAGGACCTCGACACGATCGTCGCGCGCGCCGAGCGCATCGCGCGCGGGCTCAAGTGCTCGCGGCACGAGCAGGACATGTGCCTCGATGTCCTGTCTTGCGCCCACGAGCTGCGGCGCGATCCGTGGCCGGCGCGCTCGCGCCGCATCTTGCGTGCTCGGCGCCTTGGCTTCGCCTCGGGCTTGCGTTTGGCGCGTCTGTCGCGCCCGGAGAGCGAGACATGGGAACGCGTCGAAGACGAGGTGCGGCGACTCGGGCCCGCAGGCTTGAATCCGCCACCGTTGCTCTCGGCCGAAGACTTGCTCGCGCTGGGAGTGCCGCGCGGCCCCGCACTGGGTCAGTGGCTGCGGCGGCTCGAGGAGTTGCAGCTCGACGGCGTGTTGGAGGATCGGGCCGCGGCGGAAGCACGCGTGCGCTCCGGGGCGCCTTGAGCGCGCGGCGCCGCGACCCCCTAGGTCGGCGGAGCGACGCGGCGCAACAGCCACGCGAGCGGCAGACCGGCGAGGATGCAGCCCGCGACGACCCATGCGGTGTGGTCGAGCGCCACCGCCAGCACCAGCACCGCCAGCAAGGGCAACATGCGGCGCAAGGCGTCGCCCATCGCCGCCTGAACGGCGAGCGGGTCGGCCAGCGTTCGATCGGCGAGGTGCCGAGCCAAGCCGCCTGCAGCACCTGCCGCCAGCGCCGCGGCCACGATGCGTGGCAACCACGCATCCTTGCCCAGCCACCCGACGACGGCCGCGCACAAGAGGCAGGCCGTGGCGCCCGCGAGCCACAGGCGTTGCCGCCAGCCTGTGGTGTCCTGCTCGACCCCATCCTCGTGCCGGCCGAGCTTGGAGATGCAAGCGACATAGAACGCGTAGACGAGGCTCGCCGCCACGACCAAGGGCTCGCCCCAAGCGCCTGTCTGCACGGCGGGGGAGGCGAGATTGGCTCCTCGACATGCTCCGAGCAGGGCGGGACCAGCGACGGGGCCGCGCGCCACGAAGGTGTAGGCCAGCGCGAGCAGCGCGATGACGCCGGTCCACAGCGTCGCGCGCGGCCCGAGCGTCGCGGCGCACAGCACGCCGCACAGCATCAGCGCGCCTCCAAGCGCGAAGGCCAACCAGGGCGCGATCGCGCCGGAGGGAATGGGACGCGTGGGACGCGTGCGTCGATCGTGCTCGCGGTCGCGCCAGTCGTTCAGCGCGAGCGCGCCATGGTAGACGCACAACGAAGCTCCAAGTTGAGCAGGCAACGCGCTCCATGCCGCGGCGCCGAAGACGAGGCCACCGTGCGCCATAGCCGCGGCTCCATGCGCCAGCGTCAGCCCCGCGACGGCGTCGGCGGCCGCGGAGGGCGACTGCGACACGCGGAGCAGGGCGAGGATGGCGGACAGGCGCGACGAAGACACGGACTCACGCTAGCCCTCCACGCCCCCCGCAAGCAAGCGCCTCGGCCTGCTTCGCGGGATGCCCCGCGGCGCGTCAGCGGAAGAGGTAGCGCACCAGATCGTTGTAGGTCACGTACACCATCAACGAGACGACCAGCACGACTCCCACAGTCTGGCTCCAGCCCATGACCCGATCCGAGACCGGGGAGCCCTTCAGCTTCTCCACCAGGAGGAAGAAGAGATGGCCGCCATCGAGCACCGGGATGGGCAGGATGTTCAGCACGGCCAAGTTCAGGCTGAGGATGCACAGGAAGAAGAAGAACTTGGCGAGCCCGCTCTCGGCGAAGGTGTGGGACACGGCTCCGATGGTGAGGATGCCGCCCACGTTGCTGCCGGCGACGCTGCCTTGGAAGAGGCCCTTGAGCACCCGCCCGGTCTCCACCAGGAAGCGCCAACTCGAGGACAGCCCGATGGCGATCGCGTCGAGCGGCCCGTCGGCGCGCACGATGTGCTCGGCGCCTTCGAAGGCGAGGCCCAGATCGGGGCGCACGAAGCCCCCGGCCGCGACTTCGAGCTGCACTTCAGCCTCCCGCCCATCGGCCGTCCGGCGCATCACGGCCCAAGTGCGCGGCTCGGCGCCGGCGTTCTTGATGGCCGTCGCCATGTCGGAGAAGCGTTCGATCCGCGCCTCGCCGATCTTGACGACGCGGTCGCCATCGACCACGCCGGCGCGCGCAGCCGCGCCGCCCGGGTTCGCCAGCACGCGGTCGTGCTCCAACGCGCCTCCGATCGCCACCGCCTCCACCAGGCGTCGCGCTCCTTCGCGGTCGAGCTCCACCTCGGCCATGAGCAGCGTGGCGCCGCGCTCGATCTCGAAGCCCACCTTGCTCGGTAGGGAGATCTCCGCGAGTCGCCGCCCGAGATCGCGCGGCAAGAGCACCGAGGCTCCTTGCACGGAGCGCAGCCGGTCGCCAGGCCGCAAGTCGAGTCCGCCCAAGGCGGCGTCGTCGCGCACCGCGAGCACCGCGTTGTGGGCCGATTCGATGCCGGCCATGGGCGCGTCCACGACTTCGCGTTCGTCGCCCGACAGGCGCGCCCACTGCCGTTGCAGGAAATTGCGCCGTTCCACATGCACCTCGCTGCGGCGGGGTGTCAATTCCACTTGACGCCGGGCGCCGTCCGTCGCGCCGTCCCCGCCGGATTCGACCACGAGCAGCAACGGTTCGTCGCGCCTCAGCCGGTCCTCGATGGCTTGTTCGAGCTCGACGCCGGCCGGCGCGCCGACGACTTCGACCAGACGGTCGCCGCTCGACAGGCCCGCCGCCGCGGCGGCGCTCCCGGGCAGCACCACCAAGGTGCCGCGCGGATCGCGCCACTCGCGCAACCCGGCCTCGTACAGGCCGAGCTCCGCGCGCCACTCGGGTTGCAGCACGATCTGGCGCGTTTCGCCTGCCTTGGTGCGCACGGTCAAGGTCGAGGCCGCCGGGGCGTGCAAGGCCACGGCGGTGGGGATGTCCGCGTAGCCGCGCACCTCTTCGCCATCGACCGCGAGCACGCGCATGCCCGTCTCGACCCCGGCCTTCCAGGCCGCGCTGCCGGGAACGGGCGCACCCAGGGTGGGCGACTCGAATGGCACGCCCACGCTGAAGATGATCGGGAACACGAGGAGCGCGAAGGCGAGGTTCATCAACACGCCGCCCGAGAAGATCAGGAAGCGCGCGCCCACGCTCTTCGAGCGCAGGTCGTCGGGTTCGCCTGGCGCACCCTCTTCCTTGGGGCCGCCTTCGCCCTTCATCTGCACGAATCCGCCGAGCGGCACGAGCGCCAATTGGTAGGTGGTGTCGCCGCGCTTCCAGCCGTAGACGCGCGGGCCGAAGCCGAGGCTGAAGGTCTCGACGCGCACGCCGCAGCGTCGCGCGGCGAGGAAGTGCCCGAGCTCGTGGACGAAGATGACGAGTCCAATGCCGAAGGGCACGAGCAGCGCGTGGTAGATGCCGAGTAGCCAGTCCATGGAGCTTGGTGTCTTCGTGTCGGGTGTTGGCTGGTGCGTGGATCAGGCCTTCTCGGGCGCGAGTGCGTCCGCCAACTGGCGAGCATGCGCGCGCGCTTGCTGGTCGGCTTCGAGCAGTTCGCCCACCGCGTCGCCCGGGCCGCGGCGCGCGTCGAGGGTGCGCGCGACGATGTCGGAGATGTCGCCGAAGGCGATGCGGCCAGCGAGGAAGGCCTCCACCGCGGCCTCGTCCGCGGCGTTGAGCACCGCCCCGGCGGAGCCGCCTTCGCGCACGACGCGCCAGCCCAAGGCCAAGGCGGGAAAGCGCTCGAGGTCGGGTTCTTCGAAGGTCAAGTGGGCCATGCTGCGCACGTCGAAGCCGCGCCAAGGTCCTGCTGCGCGATCCGGGTGGTGCAGCGCGTAGTGGATCGGGACGCGCATGTCCGGCGGACCGAGTTGGGCCACGACCGAGCCGTCGACGAACTCGACCATGGAGTGAACGATCGACTGCGGATGCACGACCACTTCGATGCGTTCGGGCTCGAGGTCGAAGAGGTGGTGCAGTTCGATGATCTCGAGCGCCTTGTTCATCAAGGTCGCGCTGCCGATGGTGATCCTCGGCCCCATCTTCCAGTTGGGGTGCGCCAAGGCCTCGTCGATGCTCGCTGCGCGGATGCGCTCCAGCGGCCAGGCGCGCAACGGCCCGCCCGAAGCCGTCAAGATGACCTTGCGCACGCGCCGCAGGTCCTCGCCCCGCAGGCACTGGAACACGGCCGAGTGTTCCGAATCGACGGGCACGATCGAAGCACCCGTGCGACGCGCCAGCGCGCACAAAGGCCCCCCGGCGACGACCAGCGACTCCTTGTTGGCCAGCGCCAGCACGCGGCCCTTGGCCAACACGACTTCGCTGGGCAGCACACCCGCCGCGCCCACCACGCCATGCACGGCGAGGTCGTACTCGCAGGCCTCCGCCAGTTCCACCAAGGCCGAGGGGCCGACATGCAGGGCGACGCCCGGTGGCAAGTGGCCTCTCAAGCGCTCGGCCGCCTCGGGCTCGCACATGGCGACGCGCTCCGGCGCGAACTCGCGCACCTGGTCGAGCAACCCCGCGACATCCTGTCGCGCGCCCAAGCCCACGACCCTGTGGCGCGCAGGGTTGGCTCGCACGACATCGAGGGTCTGCCGACCGATGGAACCGGTGGAGCCGAGCAGGAGTAGGCGTTGCATGCCGTGGGGGACCCGCAAGTGTAGGCCACTCGACCTCGCTAGGCACCAAGCCGTCCGATCGGTTCCGCCGCTGGCGGCCTGAATCCAGCAAGGCTTGGCCGTGGAGGACGGGAGGAGCGCCGTGGTCGGGCTAGACTGATCGGGGGGCTCTTGGTCCCCAACCGCGATGGATGCACGCCACTGCCAGCTTTGCGGCTCGCCCACCGAGGCAGCGGCCATCGAGGGACGCGAGCGCAGGCGCTGCACGACCTGCGGTTGGGTCCAGTGGCTGAACCCTGCCGCGGCCGCGGCAGGCCTCGTCCTGTTGGAGCGGCGGGTGCTGCTGGTGCGACGCGCCATCGCGCCTTGCCACGGCATGTGGGCGCTCCCGGCGGGTTTCCAGGAGATCGACGAGCCCGCGGCGCAGGCTGTAGAGCGCGAGGTGCGCGAGGAGTGCGGCATCGTGGTGAGCGTCGAGGCGCTGCACGATCTCGTTTGGGTGCCGGAAGGACATCGCCCGGCCAATGTGGCGGTGTACCGCTGCAAGCCGTTGACCTTCGACCTGCACCCCGGGCCCGATGTGCTCGACGCAGCTTGGTTCGAACTCGACGAACTTCCGGCGGAGTTGGCCTTCTCGAACGGTCCGCGCATCCTCTGGCCGTTGCGGGACGCCGACGCCGGCGGTCGTGGCGCTGGCCTCTAAAGGGGGGGCGCGCCCGCATCCGCCTGGCGCGGTGGTCCCAGTTCGTCCGTCCCGGCGTGCTCCAAGCTGGCGCTACGACGATCACCGTCCCTCGCGCAGGCTCCGCCGCCAGCCTGCGGGTCGTTCCCATGGTGACGCCGCCCCGCCAGTCTCCTATCCTCTTCTCTTGGAAAGGCTGGGGGATCGCTCCGGCCGCCACCCACCACCCTGGAGTGTGCGTGATGCGCCTGCCGCTCGTCCTCACCATCGCCCTCGTCGCTTCCGCCTTCGCCCCCGTGGAGGAAGTGCTCAAGCCCGCCGACCATGTCGCCTTGGGCAAGAGCCTGCAGAGCTACTTCAAGGCCAATGCCGACAACAAGGGCACCGCGAAGGCCTTCGAGGAGTTGAGCAAGGAGATCGAGAAGCTCGACAAGAAGGCCAAGCGCAGCACCCTGTCGCTGACCGGAGATCTCGGGCGCGCGCTTTGGAGCAGCTACGACTACGCCAAGGGCAAGGTCGTCAAGGGCAAGGTGGCGAAGGAGACGATGCCCGCGTATTGGGACGAGGGCAAGTCCAAGCTCGAGTACGCCATCTGGACTCCGGCCAAGTACGACCCCAAGCAGGCCTATCCGCTGCTGGTGTGCTTCCCCGACGCGAAGCAGAAGCCCGACCAGCACTTGATGGAGGACTGGATGGATCCGGCCTTGCGCGAGAAGGCCGTGCTCGTCGCCATTCCGCTGCCCGAGGAAGAGGCCGCTTGGAACGCACCTGACTACGGTGTCACGCGCGCTTCGGGCACGGGCAACTTGTTCTCCATCTTGAATCCGCTGCAGAGAAACCACGCTATCGACTTCGACAAGGTCTTCTTGTGTGGTCGCGGCGCGAGCGTGGGGACGGCGCTCTTGCTTGCTTCGCGCTTTCCGGATCGCTTCGCCGGCGTCATCGGGCGTTCGGGCGATGCGATCGCCGTCGTGGGCGAGAACTTCCGCAACTTGCCCACGCTGTTCTGCGGCGCGGGCGCGAACGCCAACGCGTTCGCCGAGACCATCGAGAAGCTGGGCTACAAGAACGCCACCCTCAAGGCCGATGGGACCGAGGCCGATGTCTGGGCTTGGATCGGTGTGCAAAAGCGCGTGGCCAATCCGACGGAAGTGGCCTTGTGGCCGGGCGTGCCCGCGCCGCGGCGCGCGTACTGGATCGAGACTTCGTGGGATGGGCAAGGCACCGCGTGGCTCAAGGCCGCTTGCGATCGCGCCACCAACACGATCACGGTCACCGGCGAGGGTGTCACCAAGCTCACCGTCTACGTCAACGACGTGCTGCTCGACCTCGACAAGCCGGTCAAGGTGGTGTGCAACGGCACGGAGAGCGTCGGCACCATTCCGCGCAACCTGCAACGCACCGTCGATCTCGCGGCTTCGCTCCGCAACGACCCGGGCAAGCTCTATGTGAGCTTCAAGCAGTTCGACCTGCCCCCGCCGAAGAAGGACGACACCAAGGCCGGCGGCTCCGGCAAGTAGGCCAAGGCGGTGTCCGAGGGGCGGCGTCGCGCAGTCGACCACGCTGCGCGGCGCCGCTTGGCTTTGCGCTCGCCGCGGCTAGGATGCGCACATGTCCAGCTTGCGCGCTCTGCGCCTCGTCGTCGCCGCCGCCGCCGGTGCAGCCACGATGGCCGGCGAACTCGCGGCTGTTCGGCTGCTCGCGCCGTGGTTCGGAGCCTCGACGGTGGTTTGGACCAATGTCATCGGCGTGGTGCTGCTGGCGTTGAGCCTCGGCTACTTGTGGGGCGCTCGGCTCGCGCGCGGCGAGCGTCCGCGGCGCGTCCTGGCGCGGCTCTTCTTGTTCGGTGGCGCGTGGTACGCGGCCGCGCCGTACTTGGCGCGCGCTTGCGCCGCGTGGTTCCTGCCCGAAGGCCTCGCGTTGGACGCGGCCGAGGGAGTGGTCCAGTGGGGCAGCCTCGCCAGCGCCTGCGTCCTGTTCCTTGCGCCCTTGTTGGCGCTCGGTGCCGCGGCGCCGCTCGTGGTCGAGTGGTGGACGCGCGAGGAGTCGGTGCACGCCGGCACGGCCGGCGGCATCGTGCTGTGCGCGTCGACGATCGGCTCCCTGATCGGCACCTTCGGCGCGACGCACTGGATGGTGCCGTCCTTCGGAGTCGTGGCCACCTTCGCTGGCGCGGGGCTCGCGCTCGTGGCTTGCGGCGTCGCGACCGCTTGGACCGAGGGCCGCTTGGCGGCGATGCTGGCCTTGCTGCTGCCCGCCTACGCGCTCGCGGCTCCGGCCAGCACCGGTCCGCGGCCCAAGTCGGGCGAGCGAGTGCTGGCCGAGGTCGATTCGACGCTCCAGCGCGTGCGCGTCGTCGAGCGCCAAACCGATGGCTGGCGCTTCCTGCAGGTCAACGAGGCCTTCGACTCGTTCCAAAGCGCGTGGAGGCCCGATCCCGGACTGCTGGGCGCGGGCTATTACTACGACTTGTTCGCCTTGCCTCTGCTGCTCGCGCCGCGCGACACGCGCTTTCGCGTGGGCTTCGTGGGTCTAGGCGCAGGCACGGCCTGGCGCGTCATGCAAGGCATGCGCCCCGCGGGCGTCGAGTTGCGTGGCGAAGGCGCCGAGATCGATCCAGTGGTGGTCGACTTGGCGCATCGCTACATGGACTTGCCGACGGACGACGCGGAATTGCGCGTGCACGCCGGGCTGGATGGTCGCGTGTTCCTGCGCCATGTCGGTGGTGCTTTCGACCTGCTCGTGGTCGACGCGTACCAAAACCAAGTCGAGATCCCGCCTCATCTGGCCACGCGCGAGTTCTGGAGCTTGTGTCGCGCCAAGCTGGTCGATGGCGGGTGGGTGATGGCCAATGTTGGTTCCTTCGGCCTGGGCGATCCCTTGCTCGCGGCCATCGCGCGCGCCATGGCCGCGGGCTTGCAGGAGGAGGTCTGCCTGTGGCGCGTGCCGTTCTCGCGCAACGCCATCATCGTCGCGCGCCGCGCCGCGCCCGTGCCGGATCCCTCGCTGGTGTCGACTGGCTCCTACGAGTTGGATGGGCGCCTCGCCGCCATCGCGCTGCCGGGCATGCAGCGCCGCGTGCGCCCCGGCGAGGCCGAAGGCGATGGTCGCAGGGACCACGGCGTGCTGGACGACGATCGAGCGCCACTCGAGTGGTTGGGACAGGAGTCGTTGGCGCGTGCGGCGGCCGTGTTGCGCGGCGAGGTCGAACCGTGATGCTCGCTTGCGCGAGCATGATCGCGCTTGCGATGGCGCCGGTCCGCCAGCACGCGGCCGCCATCGAGCGCACCCGCGAAGGCCGGCATGCCGAAGCTTGGGACGCTGCCTCGGCCGAGACGGATCCGTTGCTGCGCGCGCAGGCCCGCATCTGGATCGCCTGGTCGGCGGGGGATCTCTTCGGCGCCCGGCGCGCCTTGCAAGAGTCCCGGCGCGCGCATCCACGCGATCCACTGCTCTTGGAGTGGCAGCTGCAGCTGTGCTTGGCGCTGCGCGACGCCGAGGGTGCGCGCGAGGCCTTGGATGCGTTGGGACCCGTTCCGGCCGCCGAGCTGTCCAGATCCGCGGTGGACGAACTCGAGCGCGAGGACGAGCGGGCCAGCGCCACGGCTGGCTTGGCGCGCCTCGTGTCGCTCGGGGTCTTCGCTGGCTCGCTGCTGACGCTCGTGCTGCTCGTCCGCCGGCCGGACTGAGGCGGTCGACGAAGGGCTGCCGCGCGTGCAGCGCGCTTGCAACGAGCGCGCGCCCGCCGGAGCAACCGCTCCGACGGGCGCGCATCGGGTCCAGTTCCGCGTGGGCGCCGGCCGTCCGGTTGGACGGCGGAGACCTCAGAGGATGTCGAGGATGCCGGTGCCGCCTTCGCCTTGCAGGGTCGACACCGACGCGCGGTAGTTCATGTCGGCCGACAGCTTGGCGTTCCAAGGCAGCAGTTCCTTGTCGCAGACGATGCCGAGGGCCACCGACGCGAAGCCGCGCGCCGTGTCGGTCAAGCCTTCCTTCTTCTTCAACATCGCGACGAGCGGGTCGATCGAGCGCGAGTCGCCGATGAAGCCGAGTCCCGAGGCGATGGCCGCTTGCGAAGCGAGGCTCTTGGCGTTGCCGAGCAGGGTGATCAGCTCGGGCACCAGTTCCTTGTCGCCCAAGAGGCCGAGCGCCACGGCGGTCTGCTTGAGGAGGTCGGGCTTGTACTTCGAGTCGAGCACGACCTTCTGGATGACCGGGATGGCGTCGCGGGCTTCGATCATGCCGATGGCGACGGCGATGTGGCCCTTGGTGTTGTCGTCGCCGGTCTTCTCGAACTTGTGGAGCAGGAGCTCCTTCGCTTCGAGGTCCTTGGCGATGCCGCACGCGATCGAGTAGGCGCCGACGCTTTCGGGCGAACCCGAGTCCTTCAACGCTTCGCGCAAGTTCTCCTTGGCGGTGGCCGAAGGGGTCAGGCCCGCGTCGAGCAACGCGCGTTCCATCACGCCGACGGCGATGCCGGCCCAAGGCTTGAGGTGGTTCTTGCCCTTGGTCAGTTGCGTCAGCAGGAAGTTGCGGCACTCCTTCTGGCCGTCTTCGTTGCCTTCGCCCTGGCCGGGGCGCCCGCCGACCTGCCCGAGGGAGATCATGGCGAAGTTCTTCGTCTGCAACTCGCCGTCGTCGCTGACGCGCTTCAGCGACTCGCGGATGTCCGCGTCGACCTTGTCCTTGTCGCTGTCGCCGATGATGCCCAAGGCCAGCACGCAGGTCTGCTGGACGACATCGCGCTCCTTGCTGTTCTTGCCGATGGCCTCGACCAGCAGCTTGGCGACGCCCTGCTTCTCCTCCGGGCTGGCTCCGGCGAGGAGCTTGGCCATCGAGGTCGGAGCGTGGGCGCGGATGCGGTAGTCCTTGTTGGAGTCGCCGAAGTAGCGCTTGAGCCACTTCAGCTGCGCTTGGCGCGACGCGCTGGGATCATTGGCGTCGCCACCCTCGCCCGAGTCGTTGTCGATGGGCACGAGGCCGATCGCGAGCATCGCGCCGACCTTGACGTCGGGTTGCGACATGTCGGGCTTGTCGAGCAGGTCGACGAGCGCCTTCATGATCGTCTGGCGCGCGTCGTTCTTCGTCGTGCGCGCGCCGATCAGGCCGAGGCCGTAGGCGGAGAACGCGCGCGTGCGCATCGCCACTTGGTTCGAGCCGACGAGCTTGCGCCCGTCCGGCGTGTCGAGCATCAAGCTCTTGAGCTTCTCGATCGAAGCCTCGTTGGCGAGGATGCCCAAGGAGACGGCCGCGGTCTCGGCGATCTGCTGCGACGAGTCACCGAGGAACTTCGAGATGATCGGCTCGAACTCGCTCGAGCCGTCCTCGGTGCGCACGTCGCCGATCTTCGCCAACGCGATCAGCGAAGCGTCGATGATGTCGTTGGCGCGCTCCTTCTCGAGGGCCTCCTTGATCGCCGGGACGACCTTGTTGCGGATCGTCTCCTCGCTCGGCTTGAGGGCGTTCTTGGCCTTGTCCTTGGCGCCGGGGTTGAAGAATTCGTCGGTGCCGGAGGCCACGCCACCCGAGTGGATGGCTTCCTTCAGGTTGAGGTACTTGTCCTTGTTGAAGCCCCACCAGAATTCCCACAGCGTGAGGTCGGGGCCGCTGGCCGCGGGACCGGTCGAAGGACCGCGCGGGCCTGCAGCAGGACCGCCCGTCGAGGGTCCAGGCGTCGAAGGTCCGGGCGAGCTGGGTCCGGGCGTCGAGGGGCCGGGCGAACTGGGTCCGGGCGTGGAAGGACCAGGACCACCACCGCCACCACCACCACCGCCGGGCGGAACGGTGTCGCCGGGACCGCGGTAGGTGCCGCCGTGGGCGTTGGACACGCCTTGCAGACCGAGCGTGGCGCCGGCGAGCAGAGCGGTGCAGATGAGGAAGTTCTTCATGTTCGTGTTGCTTCGGTCGGTTCGGCGCAGGCGCCGAGTCGGTTGGACGAACGGCACTGGGCGCCATCCGTTTGTCTGAGCGTGAGCTAGCCTACAAACATCGGGCCAACAGAGGAGTCATTGCAGAGGAAACCTGCGGGGCGCGGCTGACCTCTCCTACTCTGCAGGCGAAATCAGGGCTGATTCGGCCCGCAAGGGGGCTTGGAGGCCGATCTTGGCGCGCGGAACGCCCGGAGCGGAACCCAGTGGGGGACCCGTTCAAGCCAGCGCGCCGCGACCCCGGCGGAACGCGCCCGTCGAGTCTGTTTCGTTTTCGTATCCGGATCGATCTCGCCGGCGCGCGGCGTCACGAAACCGAACCCCAAAGAGCCTTGAACCAGCCTCTAGCGTGGCACCGCGCGGGTGTCACGCATGGGGGCCGGAATGCGTTGGACCGAGGTGGGACGCCCGAATGGCGCGGGCGCCTCTCAGTCGCCTTCGTCCTTGCGCTCCTCGCGCTCGGTCAGGACGGCGCCCAGCCAGTCGCGATTCATGCGCGCGATGTTGGAGACCGGGATGCCCTTGGGGCAAGCGGCGCCGCACTCGAAGTGGTTCGAGCAGTTGCCGAAGCCCTCGCGGTCCATCGCCGCCACCATCGCCAGCGCGCGCTTCTTGCGCTCGGGTTGGCCCTGAGGAAGGAGTCCGAGGTGCGCGATCTTGGCCGAAACGAAGAGCATGGCCGAGGCGTTCGGGCACGCGGCCACGCAGGCGCCACAGCCGATGCACTGCGCCGCATCCATGGCGCGGTCGGCGTCTTCCTTGGGAACGAGCACGGCGTTCGCCGCGGGCGCCGAACCCGTGTTGACGCTGACGTAGCCGCCCGCTTGCTGGATGCGGTCGAAGGCGCCGCGATCGACGATCAGGTCCTTCAGCACCGGGAAGGCCGCGGCGCGGAAGGGCTCGACGGTGATCGTGTCGCCGTCGCCGAAGCTGCGCATGTGCAGCTGGCAGGTCGTCGTGTTCTTGTGGGGGCCATGCGCCTGGCCATTGAGGACCAGGCTGCACGAGCCGCAGATGCCCTCGCGGCAGTCGTGCTCGAAGGCGATCGCCTCCTTGCCTTCCGACACGAGCTTGTCGTTGAGGACGTCGAGGACCTCGAGGAAGGACATGTCCGGCGACACGTCGCAGGCATGCGTCTCGAGGCGACCTGCTTCCTTGGCGTTCTTCTGGCGCCAGACGTTCAGCGTGATGTGCATGGTGTGGGTTCCGGTCGCGTGCGGTCGCGCGTCACTTGTAGTTGCGCTGGGCGGGCTTGACGATCTCGAACTCGAGGGGTTCGACGTTGCGCCGCTCGGGCGCCTCGTCGCCGGTCCATTCCCACGCCGCGGCGTGCTGGAAGTTGACGTCGTCGCGACGCGCCTCGCCGTCGCTGGTCTGGTGCTCCTCGCGGAAGTGTCCTCCGCAGGACTCCTCGCGTTCGAGGGCGTCGCGCGCGAGCAACTCGGCGAATTCGAGGAAGTCGGCGACGCGGCCAGCGTGCTCGAGCTGCTGGTTCAGGTCGGCCCCCGACCCAGGGACGTTGACGTTCTCCCAGAACTCGGCGCGCAGGGCCGCGATGTCGCGCATCGCTTGCTGCAGGCCGCCCTTGCTGCGGGCCATGCCGATTTGGTTCCAGACGATCCCTCCGAGTTGGCGGTGGATCGAGTCGGCCGAGCGCTTGCCCTTGATGCCCAAGAGACGCCGCGTGCGCTCCTCGACCTGCTGGGCGACCGCGCGGAACTCCGGGTGATCCTCGTCGACGGCGGGCAGCGCGCGGCCAGCGAGGTGCGCGGCGATCGTGGCGGGGATGACGAAGTAGCCGTCGGCTAGGCCTTGCATAAGCGCGCTCGCTCCGAGTCGGTTGGCGCCGTGGTCGGAGAAGTTGGCTTCGCCGAGCACGAACAGGCCGGGAACTGTCGCCTCCAGATTATAGTCCACCCACAATCCGCCCATCGTGTAGTGGACGGCTGGGTAGATGCGCATGGGCACCTTGTAGGGGTTCTCGCCCGTGATGCGCGCGTACATCTGGAACAGGTTGCCGTAGCGCGCGCGAATCGCGTCCTCGCCGTCGCGCGCGATGGCGTCGCGGAAGTCGAGGTAGACCGCCATCTTCGTGGCGCCCACGCCCTTGCCCGCGTCGGTCTGCTCCTTGGCGCTGCGCGAGGCGATGTCGCGCGGAACCAGGTTGCCGAAGCTCGGGTACTTGCGCTCGAGGTAGTAGTCGCGCTCAGCCTCGGGGCTCTGCTCGGGGCCGCGCGCGTCGGCCGCGCCGGCGGGCACCCACACGCGTCCGTCGTTGCGCAGCGACTCGCTCATCAAGGTGAGCTTGCTCTGGTAGTGGCCCGAGACGGGGATGCAGGTCGGGTGGATCTGCGTGAAGCAGGGGTTGGCGAAGTACGCGCCGCGCTTGTGGGCGCGCCACGTCGCGGTCACGTTGCAGTTCTTGGCGTTGGTCGAGAGGTAGAAGACGTTGCCGTAGCCGCCGGTGCACAAGAGCACCACGTCGGCCGCGTAGCGTTCGATCTCGCCGGTGGCGAGGTTGCGCGCCACGACTCCGCGCGCGACGCCGTCGACGACCACGAGGTCGAGCATCTCGCGCCTCGGCTTCAGGTTCACGCGGCCGAGTCCGACTTGGCGCGACAAGGCGCTGTAGGCGCCCAGCAGCAGCTGCTGGCCGGTCTGGCCACGCGCGTAGAAGGTGCGACTGACTTGAGCGCCGCCGAAGCTGCGGTTGGCGAGCAGCCCGCCATATTCGCGCGCGAAGGGCACGCCTTGGGCCACGCACTGGTCGATGATCTGCGTCGAGCACTCGGCCAGCCGGTGCACATTGCTCTCGCGGGCGCGGAAGTCGCCGCCCTTGACCGTGTCGTAGAAGAGACGGAAGACGCTGTCGCCGTCGTTGGGGTAGTTCTTCGCGGCATTGATGCCGCCCTGCGCGGCGATCGAGTGCGCGCGGCGCGGCGAATCGTGGATGCACAGCGTCGTGACCTTGTAGCCCATCTCGGCCAAGGTGGCCGAGGCCGAGCTTCCGGCGAGTCCGGTGCCGACGACCAGCACCTTGAACTTGCGGCGGTTGGCCGGGTTGATCAGCTTGAGGTCGAACTTGTGCTTCGTCCAACGCTCCGCCATCGGGCCGCTCGGGCACTTGGACTGGAGCTTTTGATGCACGCCCTGCTGCGGGGCTTGGGTCGTTTCCGTGGCCATGGTCTTGGTCCTTTCCGTGTGGGTCGAGGACCGCTCAGGTGAAGAAGAGGAAGTACAGCGGGAACGACGTGAAGCCCAGTGCCAGCACGACGGCCAGCCAGCGCAGCTTCTCCCACGCTTCGTCCAGATGGGGGTGCGAAGCGCCCAGCGTCTGGAACACGCTGCGCAGCGCGTGCCACAGGTGGAAGCCCAAGGCCCCCATGCCCAGCACGTAGGCCCACGCCAGCCACGGCTGCTGCAGCTCGCGCTTCACCAGCGTGTACAGGTCGTAGTGCGCTCCCGTGGCTTGCGCCGTGGCGTAGCCGGGGTCGGACAACTTGCCGATGCGGAAGTTCCAGATGTGCAGCAGGATGAACCCGAGCAGGATCAGGCCCGTCCAGATCATCGTCGCCGAGGCGGTCGTCTTGCGGCCCTTGTCGGCCTGCACCGCGTAGCGGCTCGCGCGCGCCTTCTTGTTCTCGAGCGTGACGCGCACGGCGAGTCCGATGTGGGCGAGGAACAGCACCACGAGTCCGGCCTCCGCCAGCGGCAGCAGCGGATTGGTCTCCAGCAGGTGCGCGTAGGCGTTGAAGCTCTCCGCGTCCTTGTAGACGATCAAATTGCCGGCGAGGTGGGCGACGAGGAACAGGACCAGCAACAGTCCCGTGATCGCCGTGAGGTACTTCTTGCCCAGCGAGGACGAGAAGATTTTCTGCAGCCAGGTCGGCATCGAGTGGTGCACCTGTGGAGGGGGGGATGCCTTCCTTGCCTGCTTGGCGCGCAAGCTAGGCAAGTAGGGGATTTCAGTCAGAGTAGAGGACGCGCGCGCGCGTTGTCCACCGGCGATTCCCACCGCCGGTGGCGCCCCGAGATGCAAGTCGTTCAGGCGAGAGACGCATCCAATGATCGCGCTAGTTGTTGAAAGGGAAGCCCTTCGGACCCTTGCTTGGTCCGCCCGCCGGTCCGCTTGGAGGTCCACCGGGCCCGACCGATCCCGGCGGCAGTTGCGATTCCATCGTCTTGCGCAACTCGACGAGGCTCTCGCCGAAGTGGAAGGCCAACCAGACGAACTGGCAGTCGATGTTGTCGACCGGGTCGTCGACTTCGAAGGCCGCCTTGCAAGTCAGGTCGCAGGGCCTCGTTTGGTTGAGGAAGCAGTACTTCTTGGCCATCGTTCGCGCGGATGCGTTCCTTCGGTCTGTTGGATGGTGCGTCGTAGGTCTCGAGTGCGGTCGCTGGACTTGGTCGGCTTCAGCCGCCAGCGCGACGCATCAAGACCGTCCAGTCGCCCTCGAGCACGGTGTCGCCGCGTCGGTCGCGCAGGGTCAGGCGCAGGTCGACCCGGCCACGGCGTGGATGCGGCTCGGCCTCGCGCTCAAGGACTTCCAACCGGAGCCGCAACTCCTCGGGTGGCGCGACCGGTTTCAGGTAGCGCGCGGCCGTGCGTTCGATGGCCACGATCGTGCCAGTGAACCAACCGGTGCGCCACGCCAGTCCGGCGGCGAGCGACTGGACGAGCGCGCCATGGGCGATGCGCTTCCTGAAGGGCGTGCGAGCGGCGTGTTCCGCGTCCAGGTGCAGCGGGTTGTCGTCGCCCGTCAGGCTGGCGAAGCCTTCGACCATCGCCTGGTCGAGTTCCATCGAGGGAGACTCCACGCACAGCCCCGGGACGAGCTCGTCGTAGGTCAAGGGCTGGGCGTTCTGGTTTGGTGCGGACATCGAAGTGCGCAAGGCGGCGCACGGTAGCACATGGCACGGGCTGGGAGGTCTGCGCCGAACTGGGGAACCGGCGGTCAAATGACCTCGCGCTGGCCCCCTCCTGAAAGAATCAGAACGTACATTATCAGACATCCATAGCGGCCTTGGCGGGGGCGGGAAGGCTGCTTTTGGGCCAATTAGCTCTGGGCTCCCGAGGGCCGCCCACGGCCAGGTCTTTGAGTCCGCTGGCCCAACTTGACCCGCGCCGACTCCGCCGTTTCGTGCCTGTTGCGCCCGTGCAGCACGACGTGCTCGTCCTGACGCTGGAACCCCCGCACGCCTCCGGGCAGGCTACGGTCATGATCGTCCTTCGCAGTCGCCCGGCCCGCGGTCCCGTCGCCAGTCCACGCGCGGCCCCTGCCAGAGGTCTGTGTGCCGTCGCCGTGCTGCTCGCCTTGGCAGGTTCCTCCGGCTGCCATGCCGACAGAGCACGCGGCCCCGAGCCCAAGCCGCGCGTCGAGCCCGGCGTGGCGCCGCTGGCCTTGGACTTGCCGTTGACCCAAGCCCCGTACGAGCGCGTTCACGCCAACTTCAAGGAGCGTCTCGACCAGCCGTATGTCTATCGCGAACTGCGCGGCAGCTACGCGCAGACGATGCGCGCCCTCGCCGAGTTCGCCGCCGAGGTGCGCGCCAAGGGCTTGGTCGTCTCCGGTCCGCCTTTCGGCTTGTACTACGACGATCCCGGGGCGACTCCAGTGGCGGAGCTGCGCTCGCGCATGTGCCTGCCGGTGGATGCGCTCGACGGCCAAGGTTTGATGTTCGAGGTGCTGCCGCAGCAGACCGTCGTCTACGCCTATGTGGCCGGCCCTTATCCCGAGGCGCCGCGCGCCTTGCCCGGCTTGCTCGAGTACATGCGCGGCATGCGTTGGCGGCTCGATGGTCCGGTGCGCGAGGTCTACCTGGTGCCGCCGTCGGGCGCGCGCGTCGAAGACCTCGTCTGCGAGCTGCAGGCGCCTGTCAAGGGAACTTGACGGAACGCGCCTTCGCGGCGCAAGAGGAGGCATTTCCTCGGTTGAATCGAGGCCAATCTAGGCTGGATTGAGATTCGGGTGCGCGGCGTACACCGCCAAGCGTCCTTCGTCGTCGACGCGTCCGCGCAGCAGGTCGCCGGGACGCAGCCATTCGGCCAGCACCATGTCGATGCGCGCGGCCACGAGTTCGCCCTCGCATTCGAGCTCCGCCAGCCCATCCTCCGACAACGCGCGCAAGCGATGCATGCCGCCGCCCTTGCCGGCGCGCGTGCGCCGGGCGTTGGCTTCGGCGATGCGCGGCAGCTCCGCTTCGAGGCGCTTGAGCAGCGCGTCGCCCGCCGCGCCGAGATCGACCTCGTGCACTTCGCGCGCCCAGCGCACGAAGCGCCTGAGCGCGGCCACCAATGCTTGCGCCTCGCCGGCGCCGCGCACGATCTCCGCCTCGACAACGTGAACCCCCGCCCAACGCGCCAAGTCCAGCGGCGTGAGGTTCTCGAACACGCCGACCTCGCGCGCGGATTCGCCGAGGGTGTCGAGGCTGCGCAGCTCGGCCGCGGCCTGCACGCCATGCTCCGCGGCGGTCTCCCACAAGAACTCCGTCACCATGGCGCCCACGACTCCCGGGAAGTCCGGCGCTGGAGCGAGCTCGTCCTCGTCGGGCTCGATCGAGATGTCCAGCTCGCGCTCGAGCTCGTCAAGCATTTGCGACAAGGGCCGGCCTTCCTGCGTGCCTTGGCGGAAGCGCGCCAAGGCCGTTTCGACCTGCACTTCGCCACCAGGCGCGGAAGCCGGCACGAGGCTCGCGCCTTGGCCCGGTCCGAGGCGCGTCAGCGAATGCCAGGCCGCGATCAGCACGCGACGCGCCTCGTCGAGGTCGACCGAGGTGTCGAAGGCCAACGCATCGAGGATCGGCGCCAGCGCGTCGTCGGCGCCATGCACGATGCGTCGAGGATCGAAGGGTGCTTGCGCGAGGTCCTGCATCCACCGTTCGATGTCGGCGGGAGCCGCGCCCGAACTCGCCAGCAGCTTGCGCGCCGCGGCCACGGGATCGACTTCGGGATCGGCCGGCGGCGCGAACATGGCCTCCAGCTCGCTGCCGCCGATGCGCACGACGCCACGGCGCTCCTTGCGCGCCTCCGACAAGTCCGCGCGCAAGGCCTGCAGCAGGGACGGCGAGCGACGCACGAAGGCCGACCGCGCCAGCGCATGGTCGCCGTTGCCCAGCGGGTAGAGCCGTCCGGCGACGACATCGCCGACCTGCACCAGGGCGCTGGCCTCGGATTCGCGCACCGGGTACTCGCCCAGCGAGCCGAGGTCGCGCAGCCAAAAGCCCTCGCCGGTCCGCACGCCCGTGACCTCGAAGACGCCCGTGTGGCTATCGCGCAGCGCGCGCCTGCAATCGTCGTCCAAGTCCAGCGCCTCGCCGTGGCGCAGCCAGACATCGTCGAGCACGAGGCCCGATCCGCTCGATTGCTCGCACAGGAACCACTCGAGGTGGCGACGCACCGCGGTCGCGTCCCGCCCCCTGCCTTGGTTGGGTCCGAAATAGGCGCGCAAGGTCCCTGCGCATGCGGCCAGCAGCTCGGGGTCCTGCTGCACGGCAGTCCCAAGACGAGTCAGGCAGGCTTCGATGGTCTGCACATCCACGGCGTGTGTATCTCGGCGATCGGCTGCTGGGAGCCTTGCGCCCAAAGTCTAGGCCCGCGAGGCGACTCGGGGTAGCAAGAGTTCCTCCGCGGGCCGTGCTTTTGCGTTGCACGCCGAGCCACGAAAGGGCATCACAACTCCACCATGCCCATCGCAGCCGCTTCCTTCACGGTCCACTGGGTCGATGCCGTCGGCCTCGCCAGCGTGTTGCTGTTCGCCTTCCTCGGCGCGCGTCGCGGCCTGTGGTGGCAAGGTGTGCGCCTGCTGGGAGCCATCGCCACCGTGGCGGCGGCGCGTGCGCTTGCGCCCCGCATGGCGCCCAGCGTGGCCGAGTGGTTCGGTGGGATCGAACTCGCCGTGGCCGAAGGGCTCGTGTGGACGATGCTCGTGGCCTTGGGCCTCGTCGCCGTCGCGCTGGTGGGGCGTGTGGGTCGCGAGGCCATCGAGGCGGCCGAGTTCACCACGCTGGATCGCGTTGGCGGCATCTTCGCCGGCATCGCCACCGCCTTGGTGCTGCACACGAGCCTCCTGATCGGCATGGCGCTCGTCGCCGGCGAGGGCTTCGCCCAGCGCCACATCCACGGCACGACCTCGCAGGAAGTGCTCGCCGGCTTGAGTCGCGCCGTGCCCGGCTTCGTCGAAGCGCATGCCGCCTATCGTCTCGGTCAATAGCATCCCGGCCTGCGACTCGGGCTCGCTCCCTCAGACACGCACGCGCAACGACTTGCGAGCACCATGGCGCGTAGAGCCTTGACGCTCCGCGAGGACTCGGCGTAGCTTGAAGATCGAAACGGGCGCGCAGCTCGGGGAAGCAGGTGCGAATCCTGCACGGTCCCGCCACTGTGAGCCGCCAACAACGGATCGTCGGAGCTTGGCGCCAGCCAAGCAGGCCACTGTAGGTTCGATGCTCGCCGCGCGCGAGGAATCGGAGCTCGCGGGAAGGCTGCGACGGCTTCCGGGCGGTGAGTCAGGATATCCGATGCGCGTCGCGTGGTTCGGTGGCCGTCGCGTTCTGCAAGGATCGCCGCTGCGCCGGGCCGAAGGCTCGTCGACCTCGGACGAAGGTCGCGCGCGATGCGCAGCATGGACTCCGGCTCGACTCCCCCATTGTGGTGCGGCGAAGCTCGAGTTCCATCTGTGCTTCGGGCGCGCACGCGCGCCCTTGGTCGTGGGGTCGCACCCTGGGCTTCGAACGGACTCTTCGGACCACCATGACCAGTTCCAACGACACATTCACCGTCAACGACACACTCACCGTCCGCGCGCGCTCCGCCATGCGCGGCTTGCTGGCCCTCGGTTCGCTGGCCCTTGGACTCGCCGCCAGCGCGCGCGGCGACCAATACACCGCGGGACTTTCGGTGTACTCCGAGCATGCGGTCGCCAGCACCATTGCGACTCCCCTCGCCAACGGTGGCCACGCGACGTTCGATGGACAGTCGATCGTGGTGCACGACGCCACGGGTGCCGTGGTCCAGACCACGCTCATCTTGCCGACCTTCACCTTCCCGTCGTTCCTCGGGCTGCAGCCCGATGGCGTCACCTTGCTGCTCGGCGAATCGACCAACGGCAACATCTACGAGTACGCCTTGCCTTCCGGTCCGTTGACTCTGCTCGCCAACGCGGCCTTCAACTACGACGCGTGCGTGTCTCCGGATGGCGCCTTCGCCGTCGTTTCAGCGGCCACCTGCGGCTTCGGTTGCGGCAACACTTTGCTCAAGGTGGATCTCGCCACGGGCACGAGCTCGGTGCTGGGCGTGGTCTCGGGACCTTCCGGGCCGGTGGCCTTCGACCTGAATGGCGATCTCTACTACGGGCTGCAATCCCCGCTGTTCCCGGCGCCGCCCGGCAGCTTCAGCTTGGTGCGCTGGTCGGCGACGCTGCTGGTCTCCGGCGCGTTCCTCTCCGAAGCCAACGCGCAGATCGTGGTGCCGGCGCTGGATGGATGCGCGGATGTGGTGGTGGATCCGCGCAGTCGCGACTTGGTGGTGGTCGAAGCCGTCTTCGGCGGAACCAGCACTGTGCGCTTGCATCGCGGCGACGGACTGCTCAAGGCCATCCTCGCCAGTTCCACCGACTACTTGGGTGGCGTGGGCATCGCCAACACGACCTCCGGGCAGGGGGCCTTCCAGCCGTGGGCTCCCACGGGCTCGCGCTACACCTACAGCGCCACCGACTTCGTCGCGTCGCGTCTGGTCGTGCTCGCCCCCGTGCGTCCACAGTTGTCCGCCGCGGGTCCGGGCTTGTCGGGTCCCGGCCAGGTGAACTTCTCCATCGCCGGTGGCGCCCCGCTCGGTCGCGCCTTGCTGGTCGCTTGCACGCAGGCCAACTGGAGCCCGACGCCGACCATCGTCGACCTGCCGCTCCACCAGTTGCACAGCGGCCTGCCCTTCGGCTCCGGGCAAGTACGTCGCGGCGGAATCGTGCTGCTCGATGCGGCCGGTTCCGGCTCGCGCGTCTTCGGCAATCCCGGAGCGACGGCGCCGGGCTTCGTGCTGCAGGCGGTCTTGATCGACGGCCAAAACCAAGTCGTCGGCGGCAGCAACGAGTTTCCATGGTGAGTCTCGACTGCGCGGCCGGGGTCTTGTCAAGCAACTCGGACAGGGCCGCGGTCCAGTCCGATGGGCTTCCGAGAGGACGCGTCGCGGCTTCCACGCACATGGCGACTAGACCGGATCCGAAATTCCGTCGCGCTCCATGACCTCCAGCACGCCCATTCAGCCGACTCCGTGCTCCACGGCCGTTCGCGACGCCGACGCGGCGCTGCGCAGGACCGTTCGCGCGCGCCTGGAGTCGCTGGCCAAGCCGCCGGGCAGCATGGGGCGGCTCGAAGAGCTGGCCGAGGCCTTGTGCGTGGCTCAACGCACCTCGACGCCGCGCACCAGACCGCGACTGCACTTGGTGTACTGCGGCGACCACGATGCGGCCGTCGCCACCAGCGCCTGGCCTTCGAGCGTCAGCGCGCTCGTGGCGCGCACCTTGGGCCGCGGTGGCGCCGTATCCAGCGTGCTGGCGCGGCGCTTCGAGACCCGTACGCGCGTGGTCGACGTGTCGCTCTTCGGCGAGTGCGGCTTGGAGGCTGGCTGCGCCGATGGAATCGAGTTCCTCGCGGCGCGCCTCGCGCCGGGCGCCAAGGACATCCGGCACGAGGATGCCCTCTCCCCCGAGCAGTTCGAAGCCTGCTGGCGCCTCGGCGTATCCGAGGCCGAGCGCGCGGCGCAGCGCGGCTTCCGCCTGCTCGTGCCGGGCGAGGTTGGCATCGGCAACACCGCCAGCGCGGCCGCCATGGCCGTCCTGGCACTCGGCTTGACCGTCGAGGAGGCCACTGGCCGCGGCGCGGGCTGCGACGACACGCGACACGAGGCCAAGCGTCGAGCTGTGGCGCAGGCGGTCGAACGCGCCGCGGCCTGTCAAGCGGATTTGACCGGGCGCCTGCGGGCCGTCGCCGGCGGCGAACTGGTGGCCATGGCCGGAACCCTGGCGCGCGCCAGCGAGATCGGGATCGCGAGCGTGCTCGACGGCGCCCTCGCCGCTGCCGCGGGCTTGCTTGCGCGCGAGCGTTCCCCGGGGTGCGAGTCGCGCTGGTTGGCTTCCCACCTCGGCGCCGAACCCTCGCATCGACATGCGTTGGAAAGCCTGCGCCTCGAGCCGTGGTTGCCGTGGGGCATGCGGCTGGGCGAAGGCAGCGGGGCGTTGCTACTGCTGCCGCTGCTCGATGCGGCGGCCGACCTCGTGTGCGCGGTGGCCACCTTGGAGGAGGCGCTGGGCGGCGCATCCGGCGAGGTTGGGCGATGAGCTACTTGGCGCGCGAAGTGCGCGCGGCGTGGGTCGCGACGAGCTTCTTGACGCGCCTGCCCGTGCCGCCCTCGACTCACCACTTGCAGGCGGGCGACCTTCAGCGAGCCACGAGTTGGTTCCCGCTGGTCGGAGCCCTCGTGGGCCTCGCCACCGCTGGCTTGACTTGGCTGCTGCATCCGCATCTGCCGTTCGGCATCGCCTTGCTCGTAGCCCTGCTGGTCGAGGCGCGCCTGACGGGCGCCTTCCACGAAGACGCGGTGGCCGACGCCTTCGACGCCTTCGGAGGCGGATTCTCGCGGGAACGGGTGTTGGAGATCCTCAAGGACTCGCGCATCGGATCCTACGGAGCACTGGCGCTCTTCGGCGCGTTCCTCCTGCGTTACGAGTCGAGCAAGGCGCTGTGGCTGGTGCGTGGCGAGCTGTTCTTCGCGGGCGTCGTGTGCGCCGCCAGCCTCGGTCGCCTCTCGGGGATGCTGCTGCTCGCCGCCTTGCCGACCATCCCCGAGCGCCAGAGTCTCTCGCGCGATCTCGTCGCCTTGCCTGCATCGCGCGTCTCGCTCGCCTTGATCGCCACCCTGCCCGCGCTCATGTGGTTGGCCTGGCTCGATCGCGCGGCCGCGCTGTTGGCGATCGGAGCCTGCGCGGTCGTGGTGTGGATCGGCGTGCGCTACTTGCGTCGACGCCTTGGTGGTTCCACCGGCGATGCCTTGGGCACGGCGACCTACGCGGTCCAGCTGACGACGCTGCTGGCTGTCTTGTGGCGCTTCTGAGCGCGCCTCAAGCCTTCCAACGCACGCCTTGCAGCCAAGGCAAGGACGCGCGCAGGCGTGGTTCCACCAAGCCCGACATGGTCGATTCGGCCGAGTGGCAGCGAGCGCACGCACCTGAGAGCCGCAGTTCCACGACCTCGCCTTCCACCGCCAGCAATTGGACCGAGCCGCCATCCGCCGCCAAGAGCGGCGCGAGCACTTCGAGCACCGCCTGCACCTCGCGGACGCGCCCACCATCGCCGCGCGGCTCGGAGCGCGCTTCGAACAGCCCCCAGCCGGAAGTCAGGCGTTCCAGCCAACTCATGCGCTCACCTGCGCGCAACTGCCGCGCGCGAAATCGAGTTCCAAGCGCGCTCCCGCCGGGGCGAGTCGTGCTTCCTCCAGGACGCGCGACGCCATGTCGAAGTCCAAGCGCTCCGGGCAGCAAGCCGGGTCGAAGCTCAAATGAAGCCGCTCGGCGGCCAAGCGCTTCTTCACCAGGATCCACAAGAGCCGCGCCGCGCGCGGCGTGGAGGCAGCCGGCGCATCGTCGCCGCACAAGGCGCGCAGCAGCTCGCCTTGCGCCTCGAGAGTAGCGCCACACGCGGCGAGATCATCGCCCCGCTCGCCAATGGCTTCGACGCCCACATGCTTGCCCAGCGCGTCCATGGCGGACAGCAGTTGCGCAGCGTTGTTCACCTCGTGCAGCACGGTGCCGAGGAGGTCGGCGGCTAGAGCTGCGTGCTTCAACGGGAACGTGGTACTCCAGCGAGGAGTGGAAGAAGCTGGTGCCGAGGGGGGGACTTGAACCCCCACTCCTTTGAAGGGAAGCGGATTTTGAATCCGCCGCGTCTGCCATTTCGCCACCCCGGCACGGAATCGTCAGGGCGGACAAGATAGCGCGGCGGCGGCCTCCTTCCAATGGACTTCGAAGCCGGAGTCCGCCTCAGGTCGCCAGCGCGTGCTCCAACCCCCGCGCCACGCCGACGGCGCGCGCAGCGTGCTTGGCGGCGAGCAGCAGGCCCGGACCGAAGGCCTCCGGCGAGGCCATGTCGTGGCGCAAGGTCAGGGTCTCTCCCGGGGCGCCGAACAAGACCTCCTGGTGCGCGTAGTGACCGGGCAGGCGCACCGAGTGGATCGGAACCTCGCCGCGCCCTGGGCGGGCGGCCGCTAGTTTGCGCGCCGTGTCGATGGCGGTGCCCGAGGGCGCGTCCTTCTTGCGTTCGTGATGCAGTTCGATGATCTCGACCTGCGGCATGTGGCGCGCGAACTCGAGCGCGGCGCGCTGCAGCAGGACGATCCCCAACGAGAAGTTGGGCACCACCAACCCACCGAGTCCCAGCCCGCGGGCCAAGGCGTCGAGCTCGGCGAGCTCGGGCTCGGTCACGCCTGAAGTGCCGACCAGCGGACGCACGCCCGCCTCGAGCATGAGTCGCGCGTGCCGAGCGCCCAGACCTGCTTCGGTGGCGTCGAGCGCGACCTGGGCGCGCGCGTCGCGCAAGGCGGCACGCAGATCCACGCCGCGTTCGATGCGCGCCACCACTTCGAAGCCTGGGCTGCGGTCGTAGTGGTCGGCGGCATGCGCTCCCAAGCGACCCCGCGCACCCACCACGGCGATGCGCAGCGTGCTCATCGTCCGTCGGCGCAGGCGAGCGCGGCCAGCAGCAGGCATAGTTCGCGGAACGACAAGCCGGCGTGAGCCGCCTCCTGCGGCAAGAGCGAACGCTCGGTCATGCCCGGCAGCGTGTTGACCTCGAGCGCGACGGGTTCTCCAAGCTCGCCGGAGCTCGAACGCGGCGTGATGAAGTCGATGCGCGCGTAGGACCGCCCAGCCACCGCGCGGAAGGCGCGTTCCGCGGCGGCACGGATCGCATCGCAGGCCGCCGGCGGCAGGCTTGTGGGCGGGCAGTGCTCGCTCGCGCCGTGCGCGCTGTACTTCTCCTCGTAGTCGAAGAAGCGGCCGTCCTTGGGCGTGATCTCGATCGGCATCAAGGCCGCGACTTCCAAGGCGCTGTCGCCCAAGACCCCGCACGAAGTCTCGATGCCGCGCACGCGCGCCTCGACCAGCACCCTGTCGCCGGTCTCCAGCACGCGCTCGATCGCCGCGGCGACGCCGTCGAGGTGTTCCTCCAGCGAAGTGGCCACCGAAGAGCCTCCGCTGTTGGGCTTGACGCACCATCCATCGTCGGAGAGCCCGCGCACGCGCGCCAGGCAGTCCTCGCGCCCCTCGCGCCAGTCGCCATGCGACAGTTCGAAGCCCGACGCGACGCGCACGCCCGCGCGCCGCAGCACGTCCTTGGTCGCGGACTTGTTCATGCACAAGGCCGATGTCCACACGCCTTCGCCCGTGTGCCTGCGGCCGAGCATGCGCAGCATGCCTTGCAGGGTGCCGTCCTCGCCCTCGCCGCCGTGCAGCGCGAGGAAGCAAGGCGCGTCGGCGGGCAGGCGCGCGAGGGCTTCGGCGGGCTCGAGTCGCTCCTCCCCCACCAGCCAGCCGCCGTCGAGCTCCAGTTGGACTTCGCGCACGCGCGTCGGACCGCGGCCGTCGGCACCGTCGCGCAGCGCCGCCGCGACGGCCGCGCCCGAGCGCAACGAGACTTCGCGCTCGCTCGAGCGTCCGCCTGACAGCACCACGACCTGCGACTCGCGCAGGCGACGCCAAGCCGCTTCGGGCGCGAGGCGCAGCAAGGCCTCCCGATCGAAGGCCGGAGGGCGGGACGCGGCCCCGCTCTCCGCCATGGTGGCGCCAGGCTTCAAGGCTTCCAACCCTCGCCGAAGTAGGCGCCGCGTTCGGTCCGCACATGGCGATGCTCGGGTCCGCGGTGCGCGAACTCGCGCGCGGATTCGGCGTAGACCGGATCGATCTCGATCTGCACGTCCCCCTGTTCGTCCATGCGGGGCAACGCCACGCCCGCCTCGGCGGCCCAGCGCGCGTGCATGGCGCACAAGTCGCGCCGAGTCGTCGCCGGCGAATCGTCGCCGTCCTTGTTCTTGACGGGCGAGAACTCCTCGCGCCTCTCGACCTCGACGATCGCGCTCTCGTCGGCGAAGGCCAGCGCGTCGAAGACGAAGGTCTCGAACTTGAAGCCGGCCGTGCTGGTCGCCGCGCCTGCCTCGTCGATGCAGGGAATCTGCTTCTTGGCGACATGCCACGGCAGCTCCAATTTCGCGCCGACGAGGCACGCGACGAAGGCGCGATCGATGGCGTGCAGCGCGATGTTGCCGGCCGAATACAGGAGTTCTCCGCGCTCGTCGGTGGCGTGGCGCAACGCCTCGGGCAAGTCCGAGTACTCGATGCACGACAGGACTCCGTCCACCTTGCCGAGCACTCCCACCTTCTCGTGGGCGTCGCGCTTCTTCACCACCTTGCTCGACATCTGCGAGCCCGAGAGCGCGTGCAGGCCGAGGAACAGCGCGTCGGCGGGCGGCGCCAGCGGGTTGTCGACCTGGAAGTAGCTGAAGACCTCGACGCCGCGCTCGCCGGCCGCGCGCAGCGCGCCACTGGTCTGCAAGGCCAGCAGCGACCCGCCATGGCCGTTGGGCGCCAGGAACAACTCGCTCGGCGAGGCCATCAGGATGCGTCCCTGCGCGTCGAGCGCGGGCAGCATCGCCTGCGAGAAGAAGACGATCTCCTCGGCAGGCAGCCCGAAGTGGTCGTGGCGCGCGAAGAACTCGCGGGTCGCCGCGTCGTTGCCTTCCGAGGTCATGATGTACCACGGCGTGGCGACGCCATGGCGCCGACGCACCGCATGCAGCCGCCGAGCGAAGATCTCGAACAACGATCGACCCGTGACGGGGCCGATCGGATAGCAGCCCTTCGGCCCCTCGTACCCGAGGCGCGACGCCTGTCCCCCGGCGACGAGCAGGAAGCCGACCTTGCCCTGCGCCAAGAGTTCCTCGCCGGCTTGGTGGGCTTCCTTGGCGCGCGGAGCGCGGCGCTGGTCGAGGCCGAAGACGGTGGGAGCTTCGAAGCGCGTGGCCGCGCTTGCGGACGCGTTGGAAAGAGCCAAGCGCGCCAACTCGCCGACCAGGGCGAGGTCCAAGCTCGCCAGGCGCTGGATCAAGGCCTCGCGGGGGGCGCCGGACAAACGCGTGGCGTGGGCCCAAAGGTGCCCCTGGCCGGAGGCCTCGAGGCGTTGCTGCAACTGAAGCGTGTCGACTGTGCTCATGGCGCGGTGCGAGCCACTCTAGCCTCGCGCCGCGCGCGTTCCAGCGGCTGGAGCGAAGCCCACCGTCGCCCCGGCCCAGCCCAGCTCAGTCGGGGCGCCCGATCAAGATCGACACGTTGTGACCACCGAAGCCCAGCGAGTTGGACAAGGCGTTGCGGATCTCCAGCTCGCGCGCGGAGCCCGGGACGTAGTCGAGATCGCAGTCGGGGTCGGGCGTCGTGTAGTTGCGCGTGGGATGCACCTTGCCGTGGTGCACCGACAGCGCGGTGACGACCAACTCGAGGGCGGCGGAAGCGCCGAGCAGGTGGCCGACCATCGACTTGGTCGAGTTGACTGCCAGCTTCCTGGCGTGGTCGCCGAAGCACAACTTCAAGGCGCGCGTCTCGATGGCGTCGTTGTAAGGCGTGCTCGTGCCGTGCGCGTTGATGTAGTCGACCTGCTCGGGTGCGACGCCCCCATGGCGCAGCGCCTCGCGGAAGGCGCGCGCGGGGCCGCGACCGTCCTCCTTGGGGGCCGTGATGTGGTGCGCGTCGTCGGTGGAACCGTAGCCCTTGACCTCGGCGTAGATGCGCGCGCCGCGTTGCTTGGCGCGCTCGTACTCCTCGAACACGAGGATGCCGCAGCCCTCGCCCATGACGAAGCCGTC
>SXGS01463908.1_pt1 | contig 46047 bp, 37 predicted proteins | sample 3174681 | NCBI WGS metagenome assembly SXGS01 (sample SAMN11356861, study PRJNA531348) | freshwater metagenome | isolation source: freshwater sample F1-80 | place: China: Fuxian Lake, Yuxi | collected 2017-12-25
ACGTGCGATTGCTGGAGCTGCAACTCGGCGGTGTCCTCGATGGTGACGATGCGCTGCTCCTCGGGGATGAAGCGCGACATCGTGTTCAGCATGGTCGACTTGCCCGAGCCCGATCCACCCGAGATGATGATGTTCAGCCGCGCCTCCACGCACGCGCTCAGAAAATCGAGCATCCCCGCGGTGAGAGTCTCGTTCTTGAGCAGATCGTCGGTGGTGAGCAGCTTGCGGCCGAAGCGGCGGATCGACATCACCGGGCCGATCAGGCTCAGCGGCGGAATGACGGCGCACATGCGCGAACCGTCCGACAGACGAGCGTCCACGATCGGCGACGAATCGTCGATGCGGCGGCCGATGTTGGACACAATGCGGTCGATGATGAGCCGCACGTGCGTGGAATCCTTGAACCGCACGTTGGTCTCGACGACGTGTCCGCCGCGTTCGACGTAGACGTTGTCGAAGCCGTTGACCATGATGTCGCTGATGGTGGCGTCCTTCATCAGGGGTTCGAGCGGGCCGAGGCCGAAGACCTCGTCGAGCACCTCTTCGATGAGGCGCTCCCGCTCGTTCACCGTCATCGGGATGTTCTCTTCCTTCACCAGCCGTTCGACGGTTGCGCCAACCTGTTCCCGCATCCCGTCCTTGGTGATGCCGCGAAGTTGATCGGGGTTGAGCGAGTTGAGCAGCCGGGTGTGGATCTGCGTCTTGATGGCGAACCAACGGTCGGCGCCGGATCCGGGACGGGCGATGGGCCTTGTGCTCATGGATCTCTCATTATGCCGTTTCGCCGAGCGCCTTCTTGGCGCCGGTGGCTTTGTCGACGAAGGACCGGAACGATTTGTCGAGGTCGGGCGCCGCTTCGCGATTGGCCACGAACGGACGCGCGCGGTTGATCGCGCGCACCACCGCCTGCGAGTTCGGAATGCCGTAGAACACCTGCTGGTTGAGCGTCTGCTGAATCTGCTCGAGACTGGCGAAGTCGGACGTGGGCTTCTTGTCGTAGCGGTTGACCACGATCTTGAGCTGATCCTGGTTGAATCCCATGCGCATCAGATAGGCGAGATAGCGCTGCGCGTTGCGCACCGAGGAGAACTCCTGGGTCACCACCAGGAACACCGCGGTGGACACCTGCATCGCGCCCATCACCAGTTCGTCGCTCACGCGGCGGCCGCCGTCGATCACCACCGTGTCGTACTTTTCCACCAGGAAGTTGGCGAAGTCCCGGAACATCGGCTCGGTGAAATAGCCTTGATTGTCGAGCGAATCGGGCGGGCCGACCACGAAGAACCCGAGCGGGTCGCGCGTGACGAAGCCCTCGAACAGCGCCTGGTCCATGCGGCCCAGGTTCTCGCCCACTTCGAGCAGCGTGTATTGGGGCGCCGCGCCGAGCTGCATGCACACGTCGTTGGCGACCCAGTCGAGATCCAACAGGACGGCATTGTTCTTGCGTTGCGCGAGCACCGACGCGAAATTGACGGCCAGCGTCGTGGCGCCCGCCCCGCCTTTGGTTCCGATGAACGTGAACACCTTGCCCAGACGGCTGCTGGTGGAGGTGGTGTGCTTGGGCGCCTTCTCGAAGCGTTGAACGGCGTCGCGGAAATCCAGCCGCCGGATCGGCTGCGTGAGGAAGTCGTTTGCGCCGGCGCGCAACGCGTCGATCACCAGTTCGCCCTCGGCCGAGTAGTTGGAAGCGATGATGTACAGGTGCGGAGCGGCTTGCTTCACCTTCTCCATCACGCGGAGGTTCTCCGCCGGATCCGACGCCAGATCGAGGATCAGACCGCACTCCGGGTGGCGCTCGAGATCCTGAAGCACGCGGATGTAAAGGTTGGAGGAAACTTCCGGGTACTCCGACACCAGCCGCGAATTCGGCACGTTCAGCAGGTTCTCGCGAACCATCTCCCGGAAGTGTTCGTCGCTCGAGGCGACCAGAATGGAAATCGACATTGGTTCTCCGGCCTAGGGCGTGCAGTCGGTGGAATCGGGACCGCATCCGGCGCTTTCGATGGGGACTGTCGTGGAAAAGTCGGGAAGCGTGACGGGCGGCAATCCGAAGTACGCCTGCACGCCTCGGAACTCGTAGTTGGCCACGGCGACCTTTACCGCCGCGGGCACGCACTCGCGGGTGCAATCGGCGCTGCCGTCGCAGGCGAAGTCCTCGAGGTCGCCCGTTTCGATGTTGCGTTGAAAATAGGTGACCGCGATCTCCGCCGAGCCGCCCTGGAACGCGCCCGAATCGGGCGACACCGGCGTGTTGGTGCGCATGTACTGGACGACATTCGCCCCGCCCGACTGGAAGCAGTGCGTCGCCGCGTAGCGCGCGCCGGCCCGCGTCATCTCCACCACGGCGTGCCAAGTCCACAGGAGCTGTCCGGTGAAGATGATCATGATCGTGAGCGGCAGGAACACGCCGGCGTACGTCAGCGCGAACTCCATCGTGGCTTGGCCCGATCGCCGTTGGCGCCGCATCCTAGCTGCCTCCGAATGGCATGCGCACTTGCGGACGCAGCGGGATCGGCTCGAACGTCAGATTCGGGAAGCTCAACGTGAACGGATAGCCGTCCGGCAGCGACACCACGATGTAGTCCGGCGGCTGGCCCCCGGCGGCGGTATCGCAGCCAGTGGAGGAGCAGTCGCATTCCTGGAGCGTGCCGCTGTCGGGGTCGATTCGTTCGATCCTCACTTGAATCTGATCCGCCGTCAGATTCGGGATGATCGGGCCGGTATCGCTCGACGTGCCGCCGTTCAGCGCGAACTCCTTCATCGTCGTGATGGCCGTGTCGTCCGCGCAGAAGTTGACCTGCGACGTTCCCACCAGCCTCGCCGTGTCGTACAGCACCTTGTGCAGCGTGAAGTAGGTGAACGACACCCGCGCCAACTGGACCATGCCCACCAGCAACGAGACGAGGATGGGAATCCACAGCGCCGATTCGATCAAAGCGTTGCCGCGGCGTCTTCTCATTGGTGCAGCACCACCTTCCCCGGACCCCCGTCCAGAACGGTCGAACACCCGGAGAAGCGTCCCTGGCGCAGCGGGGCCGGGCTTCCGATGTAGGTGAGCAGAAAGCGGCCGTTGGGATCGAGCGGGTTGATGTTGGTGGCGCCGATCAGCGGATTCACCAGAAACTGGCGGAAGCCGGCGATGGTGATCGCGGTCGCGTCCACCAGATCCGCCGCGATGGCGATGGTGATCACGCGCCTGGTGTTGCCGGCGTACGTCGACTGGTAGTCGTCGGTGTCGGAGATGTCGGAATCGGGCAGCACCGATTGCGAATAGGTGTCGCTATCCTGCACCGTCTCGCATCCCGCGAAGACCCCCGCTTCGAACCGGTTCGCCAGGCCACACGTGAATCCACGCACCACGGCCGGCACGTTGTTCTGCAGGCATTGCCCCGCAAGCGCCGATTCCCAAACGGTCTCCGTGTTGGCGATGTTGAGACAGCTCTTCAGCTCACTCGCGTTGCCGGGCATTCCGTACAGGCCCATGCGGAACGCCTGCGTCTGTTCCGGAACTTCCGAGTCCTGATCCCAGCGGTTCAACATCAGATACTGCAAGCGCTGCACCGATCCGGCGATGGGCTGCGGCGTGGGCTGGCCGGTGCATGTGTAGCCGAGTGTGTATCGCGTCCCCACGGTGAATCCGAAGTCGATGGTCTCGGCGGCGTCGGGGGCCGCAATGACGATCGGCTCGATGTTGCACGCCACGCACAACGGTGCGCTGACGCCGGCCGCGGCCTGCACGCGGATCGGCACGCGGCCTTCCTGGGCCAGCGGTAGAAACCGGAAGAATACGGTGGGCGCGTCGGCCAGCAGGCTCACGCGGACATGCCGGAGCACTCCCGTTCCGCCGCCTCCGCCGTCGCCTTGGCCTGTCGCGCCGGCCACGGTGTCGAAGAACTGCGGTTCTTCGACGGTGCTCGTCAGCGTGTCGCCGCCGCCGAGCACCCGTCCGCCATAGTCGATCTTATTGGCGAAACCGGCCGCCTCGGCGACCGCGGTGTTGGCTTGTTCGGTGGCCGCGTCGAGCGCGGCGTCGAATCCACCCAGCCGCGCGGCGGCGGCCAGCGCTGAGGCGTTGGCGGCGGCCTGCATCTCGTTGCGGATCATGTAGAGCCGCCCATAGTCGACCGCGAATCCCATGAAGGCCAGCAACACGGGCACCAGGATCACCACCAGTTGGAACGTGGTGGCGCCGCGCCGCTGTTGGCTACTTCCTCTTCGGCTTGGGTTCTTGATGTCCACTTTGGCCTTGGAACTTCGGCTTGTCGTCCTTCTTCTTGTTCTTGGCCGCGTTCATCTCGGCGATGGTCGGCAGCCACGGCTCCATCGTGTCGGGCAGCTTCACCTGATCGCCGGCCGCTATCGGCTTGACGAAACGCGGCGTCACCACCACCAGCAGTTCGTCGCTCGATTTGCGCGTGCTGCGGGTGCGGAAAAGGTTGCCCACGATGGGAACGTCCCCCAGCCACGGGATTCGCGCCATGTTCTGAATCACGCGATTGTCGATCAGTCCGGCGATGGCGAAGCTCTCGCCGTCCTTTAGGATCACTTCGGTTTCCGCCGTGCGAGTCGAGATCGCCGGGATCAGGAATCCCTGCAATTGGACCGCGTTGGCAAAGTCGAGCGCGCTGACCTCGGGCTTCACCTTGAGGTCGATCGACCCGTTGTGGAGAACCGTCGGCGTGAACGTCAGTTCGATGCCGAAGCGCCGGAAGCGTACAGTGATGACGGGAGCGATGGCGCCGCCGGTGTTGGTCGACTGGATGGTGGGGAAGGGAAATTCGCCGCCCGCGAGGAAGTTGGCTTCCTTGCCCTCGATGCAAATGAGGTTGGGCTCGGCGAGAATCTGAAGCAGATTGCGGCTGGCCAGCGCGCGGATGGTGCCGCCGATATTGAGATCCGGGCGGAACGCGAACAGGTTCAACAGGTCGGCGAAGTTGACCGTGCTGTTGGCGAAGTTGTTGTCCTGGAACTGCAGCTGGCTGAAACGCGGAAACTGGAACTGCTGCGTGGTGAGAGATCCGAGAATGGTGGGGTTGCGGGAGAAGTAGTTGAAGCCGAGTTCGCCCAGCTTGACGCGGTCCACCGCCGCGATCTTGACCTGCAGCAGGATCTGACGCGGCTCGGGCGGCGGCGGCGTCTTCAACAGGTTGATCACTTTCTTCGAGTAAGTGGCCGCCAGCGACTCCGCTTGTTTGGCTTCGGCGGCGCCGCTCACCGAACCCGTCAGCACCACCGTCTCTTCGTTGCCGGTGACGGTCACGCTGCCTCCGCCGAGGCTCGACGAAATCTTCCGCTGGATCGCGTCGAACGGTTGCGCGTCGGCGATGACGTTGACGTTGTAGCGGGCGGGGATCGAGCCGGTTTCCCAGATGATCACGGTAGTCTTGCCGACGCCCTTGGCGTTGACCATCACTTCCCGTGGACTCACCACCACGATGTCGGCCACCTTCGGTTCGGCGGTGACCGCCCGGCTGATGTCGGCCGCGAACTGAATCAATTCGCCGCGCCCCAGCGTGAGCGTCAACTCACGAGGCGGCGCCGTTTGGCCGATCAGGAACGGAAGCGAAAGGACGAAAAAGGACGCGAAAGCCCTCTGAGGGAGGAGGCTCATTGAAACATTTCCTGGACGTGCTTTTCACCGCGATAAACATCGACGACCACTCGCGGCTTGGGCGGCGGTTCTTTCTTGGGAGCGGGTTCTTTCTTGGGAAGCGGCTTGGGGCCGTCGATCAGATCGTTCCACTCGGCGCTGCCCAGGCCACGCTGGGTGGCAGTCCGGCGTCCACGCTTGCCGAGCACCGACAGCAGCATCGGGTCGATCGAGTCCAGCGTGGCTGGGGACGGCCTCTCCGCCGCCGAGGTTTCCGGCGTGCCCGAATCGAGTGGGTTGCGCAACGACAGGCTGATCTTGCCCTGATTGCGCGCGAGTTCGACTTTACGCGCCTGCTCGGGCGATACCAGAAGCGTTGCGTTCTGATTGCCGGACACCGGACGAGGCGCCGCCTTCGTTGCGCCGGGCGCGGTCGCCAATTGCGGATTCTCGATCGTCCGGCCGATCGACAGGACCTCGATGTCCTCGAGTACGGTCACCGTCATCGCTTCCGACGCGTTGCCGCCGGCTCGCGTGAACAGCACGTCCACCTTGGACCGCGGCGTAATGAGGCCGCTCGCGCCAGTCGCGTCGGTGAACGGCACCGAGACCGCGCGCTTGCCGCGCGGAATGACCGCCGCGATTCCCTCGGCGCCGCCCTGCGAACTGAGGCGGATCCCGGTGACCGGTTCGTTCGCGCCCACCGGATAGATCAGCGCGCGGTTCACCGCGTCGTCGATCTTGAGAATCGCGCCGCGCGGCACGTCCGCTTCGCGAACGGCAACCAGCTTGAGGTCGGCCTTGGTGACTCGGACTCCGGTCGACATGTCGCGGGCCGCCGCTACCACGTTGACCGTTTTGTCTTGTTTGGGGGCTTTGGTGCTCGTGTAGAGAAACCACGTGAGCACCGCCGCCGAAAGCCACGCGGCGCCGAGAAGGTAAAGGATTTTTTGGCGGTCCATCAGTCAGAGTTCCTGCGAGGTGGCTCCATTCAGGCATCAAACACTAGGCATTGGAGAAATTTACGCCTACCGGTCATCGCTCCGGAGAAGCCAGAAGCACGGCCGCCGGTCCGGTGTGGAGCCTTCGCCAGCCCGCCCGTTCCAGCGCGGCGAGTAGCGAGTAGTCCTTCGGCAACAGAGCGTGATCGGGATTCCAGCGGGACAGAGCGGATTCCCAGCCAGGCCGAACCTGAACGAGATCGATATATTGTTTCATGAAATCGATCCCGTAGTAGTCGCTTCTGCCGTCGAAGAACACTTTTCTTTCGCCGGCGAAGCGGTAGATCAGATAACCGCCGAATCTGTCCGGCGCCAGCAGCCGCGCGCCGGGAGGCAGCGCCGCCACGGCAGCCGCTTCCTCCACTGGGAACCGGTCCCCCGGAAATCCGGTGCGCCGTTGCACGGCGGGCAGCGAGGCCATTGCCCAGATCGCCAGCGGCAACAGAGGCATCAGAGCGTATCCGCGCAGTCCGGCGTCGATCTTGCGCAGATTCGCCGAATAGACGAGCGCTCCCCGCAGCGCCGCTGACTCGCCCGCCGCCCGGGTGAAGATCGCGGCGGCGAAGGGCAGCGTCAACGCGAGCATCGGTAATCCGCGCGCCGATCGCAGCCCGAGCGCCGTCATCGCCAACAGCAGCAACGCGTGGCGAAAGTTCCCCTGTCCCAACGCGAGCCCCGCCGCGGACGCGCACAAAAGCACGGTGAGCAGGATCTGCGCCGCGCCCTCCGAGTGGAAATTGAACGTTTGAAACTCGCCGATTCGCGCCAGCAGTTCGGCCCCGGTTACGTAGTGGAAGACGTGGCGATGCAGGTCCCACCCGTACGGATTGCACAGCGATCCCACCGCCGCGGCCGCGCCCGCCGAAACGAACCGGAGGGAGGCGCCCCGGTCGCGTTCGGCCGCCGCGCCGCACGCGAACACAATCGCGACCGCCGGAGCCAGGAAAAAGCTGGCGTGCAGGTTCGCCCACACCGCGCCGGTACCGAAGGCCGCCGCCGCGTGCTTCCACCCGAATGGCTCCGTCCGCCGTTCGAGCCACAGCAACCACGCCAGGAACAGGCACCAACTGAACACGTGGGGACGGGCCAACCAGTGCAGATTGACCGTGGAAAGCATGGGCGACGCCATCGCGCATGCCAAAAGAAAGCTGCCCCCGAGCTGCCATTGTAGACGGAACCAGAGCCAGGTCACCGCCGCGATCGCGGTGGTGTAGAGAACCGCCACCCCAGTTAATCCCCGCCACCGGTGAGCCGCTCCCATCGCGGCGTCCGAGCCCCATTCCCATGCAAACCACGGACCTCCGGGACGGGTCCAGGAGTAGGGGTCGGCGCGCGGAAGCTCGCCGGTGGCCAGAATTCGCTCACCGGTCCGAACGTGCCATCCAGTATCGGAGTCGCGAAACAGCCGCGAGCCGCCATCGTAGAGCAGCAGGCAAAACACGGCCGTGACGAACGCCGCGGACAGCGCCAGATCGGGCGCGAACCAGGTGCGTGGCGTCCGGCGGCTACTGGCCGCTGGCTCCAATGCTGGTCAAGCCTTCCGTGATGCTCGAATAGAGGCTGACCACCGCTTGGGACAACTGGTTGACGGTGGTGATCAGGGCCAATCCCACGGCCGCCACGATCAACGCGTACTCGACCAAGTCCTGGCCTTGCTCTTCCCGCCAAAAACGAACCAAAAGACGCTTCATCATGATTGCTCTCCTGTTTAACGCGCGGCCCGAACCGGCGCCGCCTGCCGAGAATCCCGGCGTCCCCCCTTGAAGATCCAGCCGAGCCCCTTCCAGGACCCGGGCGGACGGCTGAAGGGCAGCACCGCCGGTTGACCGTCCAACCGCGAAACCAATGCCAGGTTATGAAGCGCGGCCGAGTTGTCCGGCTTATATCCTAGCGCGATATTCAATTCCTTGCGAGCCTCCGGGTACCGGGACTGTTCGATGAGCGCGGCCGCCATGTTGTTGTGCGCGGCCGACGGGCCCAGCACCGACTGCCAGTGCGCGACGCTATCCGGCGAACCCGCTCCGAGCGCCATCCCCAGGTTATTACGCGCGATCTCCGACCGAGGCGACAACTCCAGCGCCTTCCGGAATTCCGCCTGCGCTTCCGGCGAACGTCCCTGCAACAGCAGGTTGTAGCCGAGGTTGTTGTGCAGAGAATCCTCCGGCGTTTCGGCGGCCGCGATCGCCTTGCGGTGCTCGGTCTCGCCCACCGCGAGTTCGCCCGCCTCGTCGTGCACGATGCCGGCCCAGGCGTGGACTTCGGAAAACACGCCGTCGCGCGCCGCCAGAAAGGCGTCGAGCAGCCGCGCCGCCTCGGCGTTCATTCCATTGGCGCGAAGCTGCCGCGCCAGTTCGATTTGCACGGCCGGATCGTCCGGCTCGAGCGTGGCGGCCAGCCGGTAGTGTTCCACCGCCAACTCCGGGAAGCCCAGCTTGGCGTAGCGTTGGGCGAGCGCGGTTCGGGAGCGGAAATCCTTCGGGTTGGCGACCACGGCTTGGCGCAAGCCAGTGCTTTCGATATCGCCGTCGCCCGCGTCGAGCGCGTTCTCCACGTGCTTGCCGAGAGTCTGGCGGACCGGGTTCGGCACGGGCGCCTTGGCGCGCGCGGCTTCCCGGGCGCACGACGTCCCCAGCCCGGCCAGGACCGCGGTGAGCCAGATTCGTTTCATCGCTCGAACACCAGTTCGTCGCCCGGCGCGGTGCCGGTGGCCTCGATCGCCCCCACGGGCAACTCCACCACCGAGTGCGCGGTGAGCGCCAGCGCGATGCGGCGCTTCACCATGTTCGGACGCACCTTGACCACGCGCTTCTTCTTGTTCACGAACACCACGTCGATGGGGAATTTCATGCCGAAAGTGTGGACGGATTCGCTGGGCACGATCCACAGGCCTTCACCCGGCGCGAGACCGGTGTGCCGCAGCAAACCGGTGCGCCGCTTGGAGCTGGTATCGGCCACATCGATCTTGTCTCCCAGCACGGAGTTCCTGGTTGCATTGCGGATGGTCAGCTCGGTCTCCTCACTGAACACGCCCGCATTTGCCGAGTTGCGGGGCGGGCGAAAATCATACGAAACTTGTACGGTATCGAAGGGTTTAGGGTATCGTACTGAAGATGGCTTTGCAATCGCGTGGGGGATTAATGGCGCTTCATCGCGTTCTGCCGCTGTTCGCCGCGGCGGGACTGTTCGCGCAACTGCAGATCACGACGCCTCCGGGCGCCAGTTTCGGCAAGATCGTGCCCCTCACCGGGCAGCCGGGCGACATCGTGTTGGACGAGTCGCGCAACCTGCTCTACGCGGTGAACTCGGGCGCCAACCGGGTCTACATATATAACTATGTGACCGGCCAGGAAGTGGGCGCGATCGAGGCCGGGCCGTTCCCGTCGGCCGCCGCGATCTCGATGGACTCGCAGTTCCTCTACGTCACCAACGTCGCGGGTGCGTCGCTGACGGTGATCGATCTGGACGGTCCGCGCGTGGTCACCAACGTGAGCCTTCCGTCGCGGCCCGAGGGTGTCGAAGTCGGGTTCGACGGCCGCGTGCTGATCACCACGCAAGGATCGGGCGCCAACAACTCGCTCAATCAGCTTCTCATCTACGACCGCCGGCAGGAAGCGGGCCTGCAACTGATTCCGGTCTCCGCTCCTCCTCCGATCACGACGCCGGTGCCCCTGCCGCAGGTGTTCATCGGCCGTCCGCAAACCGCGTTTCCCGGCCGGTTGGTCCGCACGCCGGACGGCCAGTTCATTCTCGGAATGGTGGCGATCAACCAGAACGCCAACAACGCCCAAACGACTCTTTTCGTATATGAAGTCGCGTCCGGAACGGTGCTGCGCAACCGCACGGTGACCGGGCAGTCGACGGTTCTGGCGATGTCGCCCGACGGTTCGAAGATCATGGCGGGCTCCACGCTGTATGACGCGGCCAACCTCACCGTGATCGCCCAGATGAGCACGTCGAACTTCCCGTTCATCACCACGTCGCAGGGCTTCAATCCGGGCATCAACCTCCAGAACAATTTCGGTGGAAGCGTTTTCTCGCCCGATGGCAAGACGCTTTATGGCGCGTTCAACATTCAGGCCGGCGCGCCGAACTCGAGGCCGCTCGCCGACGTGCTGATACTCGCCAATTCCAACAACCTCGGTGCGTCGCTCGGCATTCGCCTTCCGGAGAGCATCCTCGGCAAGATCGTCTCGACGGCCGACGGAGCCCACATCTTCGCCACCTCGGAATCCGGCATCATCGATCTTCCGGCCGGTCAGTTGTTCGACTTTCCGTTGATCAAGCCCGAAGCCACGCAGGTCTTCCTGTCGTCCGATCTTTGCAATCGCGGACTATCCAGGGTGACGGTGAAGGTCAACAACATCGGTTCCGGCCGTTTGACCTATGCCGTGCCGCCCCTGACGGCCGCGCTCGTGACGCAGGTGAGCAGCGGCTTGGCGCCGTCCAGCGTCGAGTTCATCATGGAGCCGGGCCGCACCGGAGTCAACCGCCTGCCGGGAACCAACGTGTTCACCGGAGCCGGCGGAGGCAATGGAGCGCCGCTCAACGTGACGCTCCAATCGCGCGAGGCGATCAACCTCCCCGACACGATACGCGTGTACATGAACTTCCGCCAGTCCGATCAGCGTGGCGTCGTGCACCCGGTGCCCACCTCGCTGAATAACGGCGAAGGACTTTGGGAACTCGCCCACGACGAGAAGCGAAGCCGCGTCTACATCACCAACTCGGGCTACAACCGGGTGGAGGTGTTCGACATCCGCCGCCAGCGGTTCATCGAGCCGATCGAGGTGGGTCAGCTACCGCACTCGATGGCGATGTCGCTCGACAAGAACACGCTGTACGTCGGCAATGCCGGCGGCGAGAACATCAGCGTGGTGGATCTGGATGCGCGCCGCGTGGTGGGAGGCGTCGACTTCCCACCGCTGCCACGCTCGGGCGCGGTCAACGCGATCACTCCCCGCGCGCTCGCGATGACGCAAGCAGGGCTGCAGTTCGTGATGTCGAACGGCGGGCTCTGGCGCCTGCTCGGCAACACCGCCACGCCGAGGCCGGTCAGCACGATCATCTCGCCAACGAGCAACACCACCACCACGGTCGCGGGCGCTCCCAACGTGTTCTTCGCGGTGTCTCCCGAAGGCGACCGGATGGCGCTGCTCGGCGGAGATGGCAATGCGTTTCTCTACGACGCGCTCTCCGATCAATACACCGTGCGCCGGACCGTGAATCAAGCGCCCATTCAGAGCTACTTCGGACCCTCCGCCGCCGCGCCGCGCGGAACTTACTTCCTGTTGAACGGCCTGGTGCTGAGTTCCTCGCTCGCCCAGATCGGTGGCGCGGAACGGCCCGGCGTCAACCAGTTCAATCCGCCCGCCGCGCCGGGCCAGCCGCCCACGCAAACCGTGGTGAGCAGTGGCCAGCGTAATGTAGCTTCGGTGTTCCCGATCGACGAAACGAACTTCGTCCGGCTGACGGTCCCGGTGCGCGCCAACATCACGGCCGTCACCCGGGACGACCCCCGTCCTGTTCTCGAACTGGTGAACACGCGCACCGGCGCCGAGTCGGTGGTCGCGATCGCCCCCGACAATCCGCCGTTCCTGGTCTTCGGCGCGCAACGTATCAACGTGCCCGCACGACAGATGGTGGTCGACTCGACGGGCGTCGCCTACGTGCTCACTCTCTCCGGACTCGCGGTGATTCCGCTGCAGCGAACCGGCGCCCCGGTTCGTCCGTTGATCTCGACGGGGAGCCGCGGCATCGTGAACGCCAACAACGGCACCAACACCTTCACTCCCGGCGGGTTCGTGACGGTGACCGGAACCAATCTTGCCACCGCCGCCACGGCCGACACACTTTCACTTCCCGGCGTCATGGGCGGCTCCTGCGTCACGTTCTCCGACGTTCCGCTCCGGCTGCTGCAAACCGCGCCCGGCCAGATCACCGCCCAGATTCCGGACGACCTGCGTCCAGGCCAATACATTGCCCAGGTTCGCAGCCTGGCGACCGCCACCCAAAGCGATGCGGTTGTGGTTACGGTAGCGCGTCCGCAATAGCGGAGCTACACTCGAAGGTGCGATGATCCGTCCGGCTATTTCCGCCCTGTTGCTCGCCACTGCTCTGTTCGCCGAACCCAACTTCACCGGCGCCTGGCGAATGGATCCTCAACGGAGCAACTTCGGCGAGATGCCCTTACCCTCCAAGCTGGTCTCGAGGATCGAGCACAAAGGCGCGTCCATCCGCGTGGTCACCGATCAGTCGGGCGGCGGCGCGCCCGGCCGCGCCGATTACAAGTACACCACCGACGGCAAGGAATCGATCAACAAGATCAAGAGCAACGAGCTCAAGACGGTGGGCCGCTGGCAGGGCAGTTCGCTGATGCTGACCCACACGCTGAATTTCCAGGGCAGCGAGACGCTGACCATGGAAGACGAGTGGCGCATCGACGAAGGCGGCGCGCTGGTGCAGATCCGGAAGATGAAAACGCCGCAGGGCGTTTTACAGACGACCACGGTGCTGCTCAAGCAGTAGCCGTGTCCGGTCCGGTCAGCGGCGCGGTCAAACATTAATGTCGCCGGCTGCGCAACTTTCGTGAACCAATGGCCGGGTTCGCCCGTCTAGGGCAAGAAGCCCACCCCTAGCCATGAAACGCCGCGCTCAAGTCTACGGATTCCTGCTCTTGCTCGCCGCCGCCGGAGGCGGCTTCTGGCTCAACGAGAAGTACGGCTGGATCAAGACGGCCAAGGCAGGCGGCAAGAAGGACGACGCCAAGAAGAAGGCCGAGCCCGAAGCCGTTCCCGTGCAACTGGCGGAAGTGCGCAGCGGCCCGATCTCCGCGCAGGTGTCGTCGAGCGGCAACCTGCGAGCCCTGCGGGACGTTGCTATCGCGACACAGGTCGAAGGCGTGGTGAAGAAGGTCGCGGTGGAAGAGGGCGATTTCGTCCAGGAAGGCCAGACGCTGGTCGAACTCGACGACGCGCCCGTGCGCATTCGCATCGACCTGGCGCGGGAGAAGCTCGCGCAGGCGCAGTCGCAGATCGAGAAGGCGCGCATCCGGGGCGACAAGGCGAAGGTCCAGATCGAGCACACCGGCCGCGAATACGAGCGCTACCGCAAGGCGTTCGAGAACGGATTGGTGAGCGAATCGGAGTCCGACCGCCGCCGCCTGCAGCGGGACGAGTTCGTGCAGGATCAACGCCTCGCCGATGCCGAGATTCGCGAACTTGACCATCGCGTCCTCGAACTGCGTTCGGAAATCGCGCAGGCCGAACTGGATCTCAGCCGCGCAGCCGTCAAAGCGCCGTTCGCCGGCTTCGTCACCCGCCGCACGGTGGACCTTGGCCGGCGTCTCCGCGTCGCCGACAACATCTTCAACCTGGGCGCGTTCTCGCCGCTCTACGCCGACGTGTTCCTCTCCGAGCGCGAGGCCCATTCGGTCCGCCCCGGCCAGCCGGCATCGGTGAGTCTCGGAGCGGCGGACAGCGAGACGGTGACCGGCATCGTGCGCCGGTTGAGCCCGGTGGTGGATCAGTCGTCGGGCACCATCAAGGTCACGGTCGAAGTGCATCCGCGTGGACCGGGCTTCCGGCCCGGCGCCTTCGTGCGCGTCGAGATTCGAACGGACCGGCGCGAGGCTGCGTTGCTCATTCCGAAACGCGCCGTGATCGAGGAGGATGGCGAATCCTTCGTCTACCTGATGGAGGGCGACAAGGGCCGCCGCGTCAAAATCAAGACCGGTTATCAGAGCGAAGGCGTGGTGGAGGTGCGGGCAGGGCTCAGCGCCGGGCAGCAGGTCGTGGTCGCCGGTCAGGGCGCGATCAAGGAAAGTTCGAAGCTGAAGGCCATCAAGAGCTGACAAGGGAGGCTGACGCATGGGTTGGATTCGCGGCGCAATCGGCCGTCCCGTCACGGTATCGATGCTCGTCATCGCGGTCGCGCTGTTCGGCTGGGTCTCGCTCGGACGCCTGCCGCTCAACCTGCTGCCGGACATATCGTATCCGTCCCTGACGGTGCAGACCGATTATCTTGACGCCGCTCCCGAGGAAGTCGAGGACATCGTGACGCGGCCGGTGGAGGAGTCGGTCGGCGTCGTGCCCGGTCTCACGCGCGTCAGTTCCATCTCGCGCGCCGGGCAATCGGAAGTGGTGCTCGAGTTCGCGTGGAAGACGAACATGGATCTGGCGACGCTCGAAGTGCGTGAGAAGCTGGACGCGGTGGTGCTTCCTCGCGACGTGCGCCGGCCGGTGCTGCTCCGCTTCGATCCTTCCAACGATCCCGTGATGCGCCTCCAGATCACCGGATCGCTCAGCCTCGGCCGGCTGCGTTACGCCGCCGAGCGCGAGATCAAGAAAGGCCTCGAATCGGTGGACGGCGTGGCGGCGATCAAGGTGCTCGGCGGACTCGAGGAACAGATCCGCATCGAGATCGACGAGAAGCGCCTCGCCGAAACCGGCATCGCGATCACCGACGTCACCCGCGTGCTCGGCCAGGAAAACCTGAATCAGGCGTCGGGCAGTCTCTACGATCTCGACGCCAACTACCTGGTGCGCGTGCTGAACCAGTTCCGGAATGTGGACGAGATCCGCGGCGTGGTGCTGCGCGACCAGGGCGGACGCAAGGTGCTGCTCGGCGACGTCGCGCGCGTCTTGCGCGGAGCCAAGGATCGCGAGACGATCACGCGCCTCAACGGCAAGGAAAGCGTCGAACTGGCCATCTACAAGGAAGGGGATTCCAACGCGGTGACCGTGGCGCGCTCGGTGACGCGCAAGCTCGAGTCCATGAAGAAATCGAACACGTTTCCGGGCGGCGCCAGCTACGAGGTGGTCTACAATCAGGCGCGATTCATCGAAGCCGCGGTCGACGACGTGCTGTCGTCGGCGTGGATGGGCGGCTTCCTGGCGATCGTGGTGCTCTACGTGTTCCTGCGCGATCTACGCTCGACGATCACTATCGGGCTGTCCATCCCGATCTCGATCATGGCCACGTTCGCGCTGATGTTTCAGACCGGTCTGACGCTGAACCTGATGTCGTTGGGGGGCGTCGCGCTCGGAGTGGGCATGCTCGTCGACAACTCGATCGTCGTGCTCGAATCGGTGGCGCGGCATCGAAGCGAGGGCGGATCGCTGTTCGAAGCCGTTCTGAAGGGGACGCAGGAGGTCGGCATGGCGGTCACCGCTTCCACGCTGACCACGGTCGCCGTGTTCGTCCCGCTTATCTTCGTGGAGGGTATCGCGGGCCAGCTCTTCAAGGATCAGGCGCTGACGATCACCTACTCGCTGATGGCGTCGCTGATCGTCGCGCTGACGCTGATCCCGATGATCCTCGCGTTCGGGTCGGCGAAGGGCCACGCGGTGGCGGCCGAGGCGGAGCCGGAGCGAACGGGGAAGATCTGGCGGGTCCTCCGGTTTCTCACCCACGATATCGCGGCTACCGTCCTCGGCGATATCCGGGCCGGACTCCGAGCGGCTGGCCGCGCCGTGGACTGGATCCTCTCGCCTCTGCTCGGGCCGGTCAACTCCGGCTACGACAGCCTGGCGTCCTGGTATCCGCGATTCCTGCGCTGGTCGCTTGATCACAAGGGCGGCGTCGCGCTGACGACGATGGCGATGTGCGCCGCGTCCATGCTCCTGGTCCCGGGCATGGGCGGCGAACTGATCCCGCCGATCACGCAGGGCGAGTTCGGATTCGAGGTGAGGCTCCCCGAAGGACGCGCCCTCCAGGAGACCGACCGTGTCTTGCGGGACATCGAAACGCGCGCGGCCGCCAATCCCACCGTGCGGCTGGTGTTCACCTCGGTCGGCGGCAGCAACAAGAACCAGTTCGCGCGCGACCTTCGCGAGCAGCATGTCGGCCAGTTCTTCGTGGTCATGAAGGACAAGGGCGACAGGCCCGCCGAGCAAGCGGCCATCGACTCCACGCGCGCCCTCTTGCGCCAGTTCCCGGAGATCGGGTTCCAATTCAGCAGGCCCACGTTGTTCAGCTTCAAGACGCCCATCGAAGTCGAGATCTTCGGCGAGCATCTGCCCTCGTTGCGCCAGGCTGCCGATATCGTGACGCGGCGCCTTCAAAACGTCGCGGGTCTGAGCGACCTGACTTCCAGCGCCCGGCTGGGTAGTCCCGAAGTGCAAATTCGTTTCGATCGCGACCGGCTCGCCCGCATCGGCCTCGACGAGGCCGAAGTGGCGAACGTGCTGCGCAACAAGATCCGCGGCGACATCGCGTCACGCTACCGGGAAGACGACAAGCAGATCGAGATCCTGGTGCGGACCCGTGAGGGCGATCGCAACGCGGTGCAGGACATCCGCGGTCTGCTCATCAATCGCGGCGCCGGCGGCAGGGCCGTCTCCGTCGCCGATCCCAACCAACGTCAGCAAGGCGCCGCGTCGTCCGATCCTTTGGCGGACGACTCCACGCTCTCGCAGACTTCCGAGGCGACCCGGCCTCGGAACGCGGAGGCGTCTGGCCGGCAGGATCAACAGCAGGCGCGGCAGGCGCCGGTCCGGCTGGGCAGCATCGCCGAAGTCACCACGCAGCGGGGCCCGAGCGAAGTGCGCCGCGTGCGCGGACAGCGCGCGGCGGTCGTCTCCGCGAATCTCTCCGGCCGCGATCTGGCGTCGGTCACCGCCGAGATCCGCGGCCACTTGCTCTCGCTGCGCGGCGAGGGTCCCGAGTCCGTGACGATGGGTCTCGGCGGGCAGAACGAGGAGTTCGAGGCGAGCTTCACCAGCCTGAAGTTGGCGCTGGGGCTGGCGATCTTCCTGGTCTACCTGGTAATGGCGTCTCAATTCGAATCGCTCACGCACCCGCTGCTGATTCTGTTCACCGCGCCGCTCGGCGCCGTCGGGGTGATCTTCGCGCTGGCCATCACTCGAACCACTTTCAACGTGATGGTGTTTCTCGGCTCGATCATTCTCGCCGGCATCGTGGTCAACAACGCGATCGTTCTGGTGGACTACACCAACCAGCTCCGGGACCGCGGCTACACCGTCCGCGCCGCGCTGGTGGAAGCGGGAGTGGTGCGGCTCCGGCCCATCCTGATGACGACGCTCACCACCGTGCTCGGCCTGGTTCCGATGGCGCTCGGATGGGGCGAGGGCGCCGAGATCCGGTCGCCCATGGCTGTCACCGTGATCGGCGGGCTCAGCGTCTCCACGCTGCTCACGCTGGTGATCATCCCGGTGCTGTACGAATGGGTGAACGAAGGCCGCGCCGAGCGCGAGGCGCGTTCGACGGCCGGCGCCCGGGGAGCGGAGGCATGAGCGCCGGCCAGGACGCCGATCGCAAGGGCATCGCCGCGTTCTCCATCCGCAACCCCGTCACCACCTGCATGACGCTGGTCTCGCTCGTGGTGTTCGGCGCCGTGGCCATCACGCGCATTCCGCTGGTGTTGCAGCCCAACATCAACTTCCCGTTCCTCGAGGTCTACGTTCCCTATCCGAATGCGTCGCCGGTGCAGGTGCTCGAGTCGATCGCCAAGCCGGTGGAGGAAGCGGTCGCGACCGTGCCCAAGGTGCAGCGCCTGTCCTCCAATTCGGACGCCGACGGCGCGTGGGTGAGCCTGGAATTCGCCTGGGGACAGGATGTCGACTGGGTGCGGGCCGAGGTTCGCGAGAAGCTGGATCAGATCCGCGGCCAGTTGCCATCCGACGTCCAACGCGTCAACGTGCAGACGTGGGGCACGAACGACTTCCCGGTGATCGAAGGCTCCATCCGCGCGCCCTTCGATCTCCGCAACGAGCAGGAGTTCCTCGAGAACAAGGTGAAAAAGCCGCTGCTGCGCCTTGCCGGCGTGGCCGACGTCGAGATCTGGGGAGCCCAGCGGCGCGAGGTGGAGATCTACCTGCGGCTCGACGACGTGCTGCGTCATCGCGTCGATGTCGCGTCGTTGTTCCGCCGCCTGAACCTCGCCAACGTCGACGTGTCGCTGGGGTCCGTGGTCGACACCGGCACGCGGCATCAGGCGCTGCGGCGCGGCACGATCACCGAACTCGAACAGGTCCGCGCGTTTCCGGTCAACGACAAGGGCGTTCCGCTACGCGAAGTCGCCGACATTCTGTTCGACCAGCCTCGCTCCGATTCCGGCCGTCATCTGAACGGCCAATACGCGGTCGGCTTCGGCGTGCGCAAGAACTCGCAGGCCAACACAGTGGAAGTGGTGGATCGCGTTCTCGCCAGGCTCGACGAGATGAATCGCGATCCGTCCCTGCGCGGCGCCTCGTTCCACATTTGGTTCGACTCCGGAAAGGAAATCGTCCGCTCGCTCAGCGGACTGCTCGAGCCGGGCTTGGTCGGATCGGCGCTCGCCATCGCGATCCTGTGGCTGTTTCTGCGCCGCATGGGGCCGACGCTGGCGATCGGGATCTGCATTCCGTTCTCGATGGTGGCCGCGGTGGGCTTCCTCTACATGTTCGGCAAGACGCTGAACGTGCTGTCGATGATGGGGTTGATGCTGGCGTCCGGGATGCTGGTGGACAACGCGGTGGTGGTGATGGAGTCGATCTACCAACGGTTGGAACGCGGTGAAGACCGGCTGACGGCGGCCCTGCGCGGCACGCGCGACGTCACCATCGCCGTGATCGCATCCACCCTTACCTCGATCATCATCTTCGTGCCGCTGGTGTTCGGAAAGGAGACCAACTACTCGGTGTTCCTCGGTGACACGGGCGCGTCCATCATCATCTCGCTCGTTTGCTCGCTGGTGGTTTCGCTGACGCTGATTCCGTTGGCCGCCGCGCGTCTGCTGCATCCGAACGCCACCGATCGGCCGAAGTGGGAACAGTGGACGATCGACGCTTGGGCCGTTCGAACCGCGCGGCATCCGTGGCTCGATTGGGAAAGGTCGTACCGCGCCTGCGTGGGATGGTGCCTCAATCATCGCGTCTGGGCCGGCGCGGTGATCGTCCCGGCTGTGTTCGGCGCGTCGATGTACGTGCTCCAGAAGATCCCCGACAACTCCCCGGACGCGCAGGAACTGCAGAATCTGAACGTCAACTATGAGTTCAGCGAAAACTACCACTACAAGAAGATCGAGCAGGACTTCGTCGCGCCGGTCGAGAAGTTCCTCCTCGATCGCAAGGCGGAGTTCAAGATCAAGGACATCTCGAGCTTCTACGGCAACAACCGCGCCAACACCCAGGTCTACTTCGACACGGAGACCCTCTCGCTCGAGGAATTGAAGAAGATCCGCGAGAAGATCGGCAGGACGCTCCCCGTGGTTCCCGGCGCCAACATCAATCTCGGACGGCAAGAGGGCGCGCAATCGCAGACGTGGTTCGAGGCGAACCTGTACGGCGACGATCCCACGACGATCCTCGATCTGGCGCGCGAAGCCAAGGCGCGGCTCCGGCGGAAGGACGGCTTCGTCGAGGTCCACACCGACGCCGATCGCGGCAGGAAGGAGGCGCGGATTCGCGTCGACCGCGTGCTCGCGCGCAAGTACGGCATCTCGCCGCAAGCGGTCACCGACGTCCTGGGCATTGTCTTGCGCGGACAACAGGCGCGTGGATTCCGCACTCCCGGCGGTGAGATCGGACTCTGGATGCGTCTGCGTCCGGGCGACCGCGAGGACATGGACGACCTGAAGGCGATCGTCATCGGATCGAGCCCCGGCGGCACGCCGATTCGGCTCGAACAGGTTGCCAGAATCGATCTGGTGAAGACGCCGGGCGTGATCCGCCGCGAGGACCGCCAGACAACAACCTGGGTCGCCGCGAACTACTCCGGCGACAAGCGCGACGAAGGCAAGGCGGCGCTCGAGGAGGTCATGAAGAGCCTGGACTATCCGCCCGGCTACGGCTGGCGCTTCGGATTCTGGACACAACGCGAGGAGCAGGAGGATAAGGATTTCCTGTTCGACATGCTGCTGGCGCTGTTCATGGTCTACCTCGTGATGGCGTCGCTGTTCGAATCGGTGAGCCATCCCTTCGCGATCATGTTGTCGTTGCCGTTCGGATTGGTGGGCGTCGCATGGCAGCTTCTGGCGACCGGCACGCCGTTCAACATCATGGCGAAAATCGGATTGCTCGTGCTCGTCGGCGTGGTGGTGAACAACGGGATCGTGATGATCGACCACGTGCACCATCTGCGGCTCGGCGGGATGTCCCGGCGCGACGCGATCCTGCAAGGCTGCGTCGACCGCATGCGTCCGATCCTGATGACCACCCTCACCACCGTCGTCGGTCTGATTCCGTTGGCGTTCGGCAAGAGCGGCGTGTTCGACATGCGCTATTTTCCCCTCGCGCAGACGGTGATGGGCGGGATGATCTCATCGACGATCCTCACGCTGATCGTGCTGCCGACCTACTACACCGTGTTCGACGATCTCGCCGAATGGATGAAGTGGATCTGGTCGGCCACCGGGCCGCGCCGCGCGGAACAGCCCGTGGAATAGCTACGCCAGATCCGCGCCGATCTCCTTGGCGAAGACCTCCATGCGCGCCTTCAATCGAGCGGCCGTTTCCGGCTCGCGCGCGGTGACGTTGTAGTTCTCGGCCGGGTCGCGATCGAGGTGGAACAGTTCGGCAACCGGCGGATCGCCGGCCGCGCCTTCCTGCCGGACGATCCGCGCGTTGCGATACTTCCACGGGCCCTGCCGCACCGCTTCGAGCGTCTTGCCGCGGCAGTAGAAGAACTCCTTGCGCGGCTCGGCGGCGCCGCCGCCACGCGCCAACGGCAGTAGGTCGACGCCATCGTACACGCGATCCGCGGGAATCTCCGCCCCGGCGGCCTTGGCGATCGTCGGAAACAGGTCGAGCGTCGACGCCATGTCGAGACAGGTTTGCCGCGCGGGGAACGTCCCCGGCCATCGCAGGATTCCGGGGACGCGCATGCCGCCTTCATCGGTGGTTGCCTTCGATCCGCGCAGAACGCCCTTCGTACCCGTGTGCCAAGGCTCCACGCCGTTGGCGAGCATGCGGGGCGGCAGGTCGTTCCACGGTCCATTGTCGGAACAAAACGCGACCATCGTGTTTTCGTCGAGCCCCTCCCGCCGCAACGTGCCGAGCACTTCGCCCACCGCGCGATCCAGCGTCTCGATGGTGTCGCCGTACAAGCCGGCGCGCGAGCGGCCCCGCATCCCCGCCGGCGCGCTCACCGGCAGGTGCGGCATGGCGAACGGCATGTAGAGGAAGAACGGCGCGTCCTTGGACGACCGGATGAACTTCACCGCCTCGTCCGCGTACCGCTCGGTGAGCGTGGACTGGTCGCCGGCCGTCTCGACCGGCTCCACGTCACGATACATGCGGAGCGGAACCGAGGTCTTCACCCAGGGCGGAATCATGTCGTTGCTGTATGGCAGCCCAAAGTAGTGGTCGAAACCGCGGCTGGTCGGCAGATACTCCCGCGGCCGGTACCCGAGATGCCACTTGCCGATCGCCATCGTTCGATAGCCGCGTTTCTTGAGAACCTGGGGCAGCAGGATCTCCGAGAGGCGAAGTCCGCCGTGGGTGTCGGGGCCGGTGTTGTTCGGCTGTCCCGCGCGCACGGGATAGCGGCCGGTAAGCAGCCCCACCCGGGACGGAGTGCAAACCGGCGCCGCGGCATAGAAGGACGTGAACCGCAGTCCCTCCTCGGCCATCCGGTCCAGGTTCGGCGTGCGGATCACCGGATTGCCGTAACAACTCAAGTCGCTGTAACCCATGTCGTCGGCGAACAGCACGACGAAGTTCGGCGGGCGAGCTGGCGATCGTTGCGCGGCGGCGCCGGCGGCGCTGGCGAGGAGAGTTCTTCTGGTCACGACATCAAATGGTACAACGAATCGATACTCCCCCTTTCGAGGGATGGGGGATGGAAAACCGGGGGAATCGGTGTTAATCTGTAAACGGTCCCGTAGACGTTCGCACTACAAGCCCATGCCGATCCATCGTCTTGCCTTCTTCACCGCCGTGTTCGCCGCGTCGCTGGCCGCCGCGCCGATCCTGCCGGGGCCCGCGGTGACGGACGGATCGGTGACCGTGACGGCCGAGGACATTCCGGGGACGAGCCTGTTCTACCTGAACCTGACTTCGGGCGGCGTCACCGAGCGCTATGCGTTCCACAACCTGGACCGCGTAAATTCCCTCGCGGTCTCCAATGGCCGCGTGGCGCTGTTCGCCCAGCTCATGGCGGACGCCGTGGGACCGCTCGCGCTCACATTCGGCAACGGCGGGTGCGCCCCGGGCGCCTGTTACTCGAACCTCCACACTTATGATTGGCTCGGCTGGCAGTCGAACCAGATCGCCTATCCCACCGGTTATGGGACGCTGCCCGTGGCCACCGGCGGCGGGGTAACTTTCACCGGCTTCTCTCCCGCGGGGATCCTCACCGCTTCGATCCGGGCCGAGCGGACCGGCCCCTCCATCCCCGGTCCTCAGTTCATCGACTTCAGCTATTCCTGGAACCTCGCGCCTACCGCGCCCGCTCAGGTGGAGCACATGCCGGAGCCGGCCGCGGGCGTTCTGCTAGCGGCCGGGCTAGCCGCCTTCGCCGTGGTCCGCCGGCGCGCGCGTCGATAGCGGACAGTCCCGCAGTAAACTGGTTGCTGCAATGCGACGCAACCTGTGGTGGGCTCTCGCGCCCTGTCTGCTCCTTTCCCGCCCGGACGCCAAGACTCCCGGATTCGCCGCGGAAGCCACCTTGGCGCGTCCTCTGACTCGCGCCGCCGACTTGAGAGCCGGCGACACGGTGGAAGTCCACGCCGGTCTGCCATCCCCTTCCCAACTGCCCGCCAATGGCCGCGTCGCGGTGGAATTCGGCGGCTATCGAAAGGTCCTGCACGCGCTGGACCCCGATTTCTACATGGTGTTCCGAGCGCCGGAATCCAAGCGCTACGAAATGCGAATCGCGCCGGTGACGAGCGAGGAGCCGCTATTCAACCTGCCGAGATGGCGCGAGACCGGCGCCGTGACCAAGCGCGTCCCGTTTCCCGCCGAGACGCCATGGACGGGCGGCGGAAAGGTGATCGTGCGCGCTTCGGTGAAGGCGGTGTCGTTCGGAACCACGACTCGCAACCTGATCGTGGAGGCCGAACCGAACGACGCCATCGCGACCGCGCAACCGGTTCCGTTGCTCGACACCAACGACGATCAGACCGTCCATGTGGCGGGCGGCGCCGACGACATCGAGTACTTCGACAACGGCAAGGTGGGAGACTCCGGCGACGACTGGTTCCGCGTCGAGTTCAAGGGAACCGAACCGCGTCTGCTCACCGCCAATCTCTGGTTGACCGATCCGCTGGTGGTGGCGCGGATCCGCTGCTACACGGCCGATGGCAAGGAGTATCGCGAGGGGCAGAACGAGAACGAGCGGGTCCATCAGCAGCAGGAAGAGCATCGCACCGAAATCAACCGGAAGCTGGAACCCGGTGGCGTCTACTTCCTCCGCGTGGAGGCGAATTCGCCCGGCTACGACATGCAGGTCCGCGTGCGCCGTCCCGCGCCGTTCACCGATCCGCGCCGCGCGATTCGCATGGCGATGTACGACCATCTCGCGCAGGTCCACGCCTGGCTGCTCAATCGTCCGCGGGGCGCGGCCGTCGAGCGCCGTATCCGCGACACCGGCAACCTGCTCGGAACCCACTGCATGAGTTGCCACACGCAGTCCGGAGTCTGGGGTCCCACGGTTCCGATGCTGATGGGCTACGTTCCCGAGAATCCCCATAACTATCGCGAACTGCTGAACATCATGTATCAGTCGCTGCGGCCCACCAACGAACTGAAGGATGCCGCCAACAACACCAGTCTGGCGCCGCTCGACTTGGGCGACGGTCCGGCCGGAACCCGAGCGGCCGGATACAACGTCACCACGGCGGAGACTCTGGTCAAGCCGCGCAAATTGCAATCGATGCAACAGATTCGCGCGGCGAACTTCATGTTGTTGTCGAATGATCCCGGTGGTATCAACGCCGCCGGGCCGGGTTCGAACGTCGGCCAAGCTGTCGTGTACCGTTTCGCCGGCGAGATCCTGAAGCGCGCTTGGGAAAAAACCGGCGAGGAGCGCTACAAAGCGGCCCTCATCGACAAGGCGGAGAAAATGCTGAACGTGCAGCCCAAGTTCTCCGACGACATGTCCAACCGGATGGACTTCCTCGGCCGCGTGTTTCCCAAGGACCTGGGTGACTCGAATCTGCGCACGCGCATTCGTGCGCAGATGGAAGCCGACGAGCGCCGCTTGCGCCAGATCCAGAACGACGACGGTTCGTGGGGGTTCGAGCCGGGAGAACTGGCCGCCAGCCTGTCGTGGAAGCGCAACCACGATCCCAAGGAGCCCAAGAAGCACGCCGATCCGGCGCCCACCGCGCTCGGCATCTCCGCGCTGCACGCGGCGGGACACGGACCGGACGATCCTGCCATCGCCAAGGCGGTGAAGTGGCTGCTCGCCAATCAGAATCCATACGGCCGCTGGAATCGCAACGCGATCACCGGATTCGTCACCACCGCGTACACACTGCACGCGCTCGCGCGGCTATACCCTGAGCAGCCGCGGCCTCTGGCGAATTACGATCCGCCGGAGAATGAATCGCTCGCCGGAACCATCGCGCGATTTCGCTCGTTGGCGCAGTTCGGGCTGAAGGAAGACGACATCGAGCACTTGCCGCGGATCCTCGCCGGGGCCAGTCACGAGAGTCCCCAGGTCCGCTACTACGCGATGCTCGGGCTCGGCAACCTGCACGACGAGCGCGGAGTGGAGGCGTTGGCGCGGGGACTTGGCGATCCCGTGAAGATGGTGCGCGAAGCGGCTCGATACGGATTGCGGCAGACGCTGCTCGACGACAAGGGTTGGGACGCGGTCTACCGGGTGTGCGAGTCCGGCGGGGATCTGGCCCGCCAGGAATGCGCGGCGGCGTTGATCATGCGCGCCGACACGGTGATGTCGAAATCGGCGGTCAGCCACGCGAAGCTGGCGGCGCTGCTCGACCGAATGATGAACGCGGACGCCCATCCCGGTGTTCGCGCCTGGGCCGTTCGCGCGATGTGGAACCAGTGGATTTGGAATCCGCCCTTGCGCGAGCCGTTGAACCGCGCCGTGGTGAAGCTGCTGGCGCGTTCCGAAAGCGGCGCGCTGGTGGAGAACGCGATCCGCTATCAGTTGCAGGCGCTGTTCATCGCCAATGGACACCGCGCCAACGGCAGCAAGGAACATCAGTACCCGGAGTTGAAGACGCTGTTCGAGTCGATTTCGAAGTTCATCGATTCGCCGCGGCCGGAATCGCGGCGCGCGGAGGAGCGGCTGGTTGCGATCGCGGCGACGTTCTACAACCAGACCGGCCATGACGGCGGTCCCGGCCAAATGGGGTACACGACGGAGACGGCGCCACCCCTTTTCGGCAAAGCGATCATGGACTACTGGAAGGACAACCGGGACACGCCGGCGACGCAGTTGGCGCTCGAATCGTCGGCCAGCGTCACCTTCGAGCCATTGCAAAAGCGGCTGCTCGACTTCTCGTCGAACGGGCCCGAGCGGCTCCGCACCATCGCGGCGAGCTCCATCTCCGATCCGCGAGTGGTGACGCTGCCCGCCAGCCAGGAGTTCGTCGAGCCGCTCGTCGAGCAGATCCGCCGCGGCGCGCTCGACAAGGATCGCCGCCGAAACCTCTCCGAGCCCCTCTTCCGCCTGTTCTCCCGCGCTCGATGGAGCATGCCGAAGACGGAGGATCAGCAACGCGTCTTCTTCGCGGCGATGATTCCCAGGCTCGCCGATCCGGCCAGCGAGCCGCAATGGTACGAAGCCGAGAACTTCGGCAAGATGCTCGCCGCGAATCCGGACTTCCGCACGGATGTGTTCCTGTCGCTGTTCCCAAAATCGTTCGCCAGTCCGCTCGAGGAGATGCTATGGCTGCAAAGCGTGCCATGGATCGCGCGCCACGCCAGGCCGGTTCCCGCGCTCGACGGCAGCCATGCCGCCGCGGCCGATCCGCTGGCGGACCTTCGCAAACGGGCGGCGGATCTCTATGTCCGCCAGTTGGAACAGCCGGCCGACGAGCGCCTGAAGAAATCGGCCGTCGCGATGGGCGCCGACATTTACTTGCGAAACTGGCCGGCCGTGTCGGCGGCGATTCGCAAGGCGGCGCCCCGGTTCTTCGAGGCCGATCCCGAGGAGGTGACGCAACTGAACGAAGCGCGGCGCCGCAACTTCGCCTACTTCCGCGATTTCGTCATGCCGGAGATGGCGAAGCCGAATCGTGACGACGAGTTGGCGTGCTTCTCCTGCCACGGCGTGAAAGGACGCGTGCCGTCGCTCGAACTGACGCCGCCGGATCGCGCCGGCTTCCTCTCCGTCAAATCGGCGTGGGGGAACTACCAGATCCTGCTCGAGCGCGTGGAGCCGTCGAATCCGGAAGCGAGCAAGCTGCTGCGCAAGCCGCTGAACGTGCAAACCGGCAAGGAAGACGGACATCAGGGCGGACGCCGCTATCAGCCCGGCGATCCCGGCTACGAGGCGATCCGGCGCTGGGCACTGGACGCCGCCGCTCTCCGGCGGTAGGATGGCAGTCATGGCAAAGACCAGACGTGAATTCGTGGGAAGCGCGGCCGCGTTGGCCGCGATGCCAGCCGCCGCCGCGGGACCGATCCCCAGGAGACCGCTCGGCAAGACCGGACTCGAGGTATCCATCATGGGCCTCGGCGGCGCGCGCATCGGCAACCTGGACGACGGCAAGGCAGCGCAGGATATTGTGAGGCGCTGCTACGACCTCGGTGTCAACTACTTCGATACCGCCGCCGCTGGCGCATACGGACTCAGCCAGACGCGCTACGGCGCGGCGCTCGGCCCGGTGCGCGACAAAGTGGTGATCTCCACCAAGACGCGCCATCGCACCGCGACGCAGGCGCAACTCGACCTGGATCAAAGCCTGGCCAACATGAAGACCGATCGCATCGACCTCTACCAGATCCACAACGTGATCAACGACGAGGACATCGAGTTCATCTTCGCTCGCAACGGAGTGATGGAGATGGTCGAGAGGGCGCGAAAGGCGGGCAAGATCCGTTTCGTCGGAGTGACCGGCCACACCGATCCAAAGGTGCTGAACAAGATTCTCGGCATGTACCCGTTCGCCTCCGTGCTGATGCCGCTGAGCGTCACCGATGGCGGCAACTCGCAGAAGAGCTTCGAGAGCGAAACGCTGCCGGTGGCGCGCCAGAAGGGCATGGGAGTGATCGCGATGAAGACGCTCGGCGCGGGCGCGATCCTGAAGAACAAGGCGGCGAGCGTGGAGGAGTGTCTGCGCTACGCCTGGTCGCTGCCGGTGTCCACGGCGATCCTGGGTTGCGACCAGATCCCGCATGTCGAAGGCAACATCGCGTTGGCCAAATCGGCGAAGCCGATGACCGCGCTGGAAATGGATGCGCTGCGGAGGCGAGCCGCTCAGTTCGAGGCCGCGCTCGTGGAACCGTGGAAGGCGGGACTGGCGGGCGTCCAAACGTATCGCGCCGACTGACGCTACTCGGAACGCAACGCGGTGGCCGGGTCGACGCGGGCCGCGCGAGTGGCTGGCCCCAGGGCGGCGGCAGCGGCGCACGCGATCAGCAGCAGCCCTGCGGCCGCGTAGCTCCACGGATCGGTGGGCTCCATTCCGAACAGAAAGCTCGAGATCCACTTCGAGCAGAACACAGCCGCCGGGATGCCCACCGCCGCGCCCGCCGCCGCGACCATCGCGGCGTCGCGAATCAAGCCGAGCAGCACGGAGCGGCTCTCCGCGCCGATCGCCTTGCGCACACCGATCTCGTGCGTGCGGCGGCTCACTCCGTGCGCCATCACCGCGTGCACTCCCACCGCCGCTACCACGAGCGCCAGCAGCGCGAGCAGCGTGGCCAGCCGGGTCACCGCGAAGTCGGCGGCCGCCGCTCGTTCGGCCTGTTGCCGTAGCGTGCGAATGGAGCGGACCGGCACGCCTTCGGCCTCCAGCGTCTTGCGAATCTCCGGCGCCAGTGCCGCGAACGGACTGGCCGCGCGCAGTTCCACCGATAGGAATCCGTACGCCGCGCCGAAAAGCGGCTCGTAGAAAGCACGGGCGGGTTCCCGCCGCCAGCCGTCGAAGCGCGCGTCCTCGACGATTCCCACCACCTCCCGGGGCTGTCCCCAGTTGTCGCCGCCCTTCCACGGCCGCACTGTCTTGCCGGTGCAGTCCTCGGATCCGAACAGCGCCTTGGCGGCGGAGACGCTCAACAGAATCGTGTTCTCCTTGGCGGCGTCGTCGGCGAGCGTGAAGCCGCGTCCGCGCACGATGGCGAGGCCGAGCGTGCGGAAGTAGTCCGGTGTCGGGTAGAATCCGCGCAGGTTGACGCGCCGCCCATCCGCCTGGAAGTTGGTGGTGTTGGTGCTCCGCGTCATGGGCGCGAACAGAGACAGGCTCGCCGATTCCACTCCGGGCAGGGCCCGCAGCTTGGCGAGCAGGTCCAGCGCCTTTTCGCGTGGCATGACCTTCTTCAGCGTGTTGAACGAATGGACTTCGGCGACGATGGCCCGCGCCTCTTCGAAGCCGGTGTCCACGCTCGTCAGCTTGATCAGACCGCGGCCGAGCAGCACCGCGCCGGTAACCAGCACCATCGACAAGGCGACCTGCGCCACCAGCAAGGCTCGGCCCCACGCCGGGTTCGAGCCGCCCGAGCGGCTGCCGGCCGCAAGGCTGGACCGGGCGGCGGTCCACGCGGGCGCGGCCCCCGCCAACGCGGCGCAAGCCACCGCGCACAATGCCGCGAATCCGAGCACGCGCCAATCGACGCCAGGTTCGGCGGACAGGTCCTGATTGCCGTACACCAGCAGTTGTCCCAGCGCCGGAGCCCCTACCGCCGCGATCGCCAGACCGGCCAGCGCTCCGATGCCCGCCAACAGCAGGCTCTCCGTGAGCAGTTGCCGCGCCAGACGCCAGCGTCCGCATCCGAGCGCCAGCCGGGCGAGGATCTCCCGGCTCCGGGAGGCGCCGCGCGCCAGCAACAGGTTCGCCACGTTGAGACACGCCAACGCCAGCAACAGACCGGCCATCCACGTGAGCAGCGTCAACGGCTTTTCCACCAAGCGGCCCACTCCCAGCCAGCCGCGCGATCCGTCGTTCACCGTCATCCGGGCTTTGGCGTCCCGCGAGAACTCGCGAAACAGCCTGCTGAGATCGTCACTGGCCTGCTGGTTGGAAACGCCAGGGCGAACTCGCCCGTAGACCTTCAGGAAGTTCTGGTTCTTCGCCCGCCGCTCGGGCAGGATCGTCGTCCACACGTCGGCGGGCGACCCCGGGGCGTCGCCGCGAAACCCGCGTTCGGCCGCTCCCACGATCGTGTAAGGCACGCCCTCGATGCGGATGATGGCGCCCAGAGCGCCAGCCTCGCCGCGCAGATACCGGAGCCAGAACCCGTGGCTTACCACCGCTTCCGCCGTGCCGGTGGCTTCGGCGTCGCGCGTAAATCCGCGGCCGGCGGCGATGCGAACGCCCAGCGCTTCGAAGTAGTTCCAGGTGGTTTCCTGGACGCGGGCTGCCGCCGGGCTATCGTAACTGTCGATCCGCGCATCGTACAGCAGGTTCGATCCGCCGGCGGCCGTCATCGCCGAGAACACCGCTTGTGGTTCCAGCGCACGATAGAGCGGATACGACAGGCTGCCCTCGTCCTTCATGGCGATCCGCAATTCGGCCGGACGAGGCACGGGCAGGGGTTTTCGCAGCAACTCCTCGCCGACGCTGAACAGCGCCGTGTTCGCGCCGATCCCCAACCCGAATGAAATCGCAACCGCCGCGGTGAACCCAGGCGACCGGCTCATCCATCGCCACGCGAATCGCAGGTCGCGCCGCAGGTTCTCGCCGGGAATCCAGCGGACCGATTCCCAACGGCGCTCTCTCCACCGCCGCGATATTGCCGAACCGCTTTCGCGCGGCGGCCAAAGCCTGTTCGCGCGGCATCCCGCCGGCGGCCAGTTCGTCGGCCTCGTGCTCGATGTGCGAGCGGATCTCCTCGGAGAAATCGTCCTTCACGATCCTGCCTCCCCGGGCCGCAGCACCCGCCCGATGGCGCGGACCATGCGGTCCCACTTGGTTTGCTCGGCGGCGAGTTGCCGGCGGCCGGCCGCGGTCAACTCATAGAATTTGGCCTTCCGGTTGTTCGACGAGATGCCCCAGTCCGATGCGATCCACTTGCGCTCTTCGAGCCGTTGCAGGGCGGGGTAGAGCGATCCGTGGTCCACCAGCAGTTCCTCGTCCGATGCCGCCTGGATGGCGCGCGCGATGCCTTGGCCGTGCCGCCGCCCGAACACCAGCGTCCGGAGAATCAGGAGGTCCAGGGTGCCCTGGAGCAGTTCGATGCGTTGGTCTTTCGCCACGGTGTTCGGGTAGAAGCTCAACCCGAGTATGGGATACGTTCGGGTCGAATGTCAACAGGAAACGCGTGTCGCCTGGACACGGCCGGTGAGGCGCTTCGGCCACGAGGTTCCCGCGGCCGCTGGGCGTCGGATTCGCGGCCCTTCGCGTGCTCTACTACTGGACGTGCGACTCACGCCGTTGTTCCCGCTTCTCGCCTTGCCCGCCTTCTGCCAGAACTTTTTCCCGCTCGCTGAAGGCAACGAATGGAACTACCGCGGTCCTCGGGGCGCGTCCTTGAAGATCTCGGTCGGCGCGCCCACCGGCTCCTTCGGACGGCTCTACTTCCCGCTCACCGGATACGCGCCGAGAGCGCTGCTGGTGCGCCGCGACGACGCCGGCAATTTGTTGCAGTTCGATCCGGTCTTCAAGTTGGAATCGCCGGTCACGGTGTTCGGTCCGGCGGACGCCACGTTTCAATCAGGCGCTGGTTTCTGCGGCGAGGAGGGAACGGTTCGCGGCCCGGCGCGGCTCGACCAATGGGATGCTGTCGAAATCCGCTACCGGGTGCGCACCTGCGCCGACGCCGGGCTGGAGCAGGAGCTGTTTGCCGCCAACATCGGACTCGTTCGCCGGATCTCGCAGACCATCGCGGGTCCGGTAGCCGTGGAACTCGAGTCGGCCCGGATCGGCGGTCTGACGTTCCGGCGATCCGCCGCGGGGCCTCGCGTGGAGGTGGCTGTCGGCCTCGCGGAAACCAGCTTGACCCGTCCGGCGGCGGGCGGCCCCCTCACGATTCAAGGCTCCATTGAAGTGGCGGTGGCCGGTCCCGCGGCACTGCCCGTTCAGTTCAGCAGCTCCCAGCGGTTCGATGTTGTGTTGATCGGACCGGACGGCCGTCAGCGATGGGTCTGGTCGGCCGACAAGCTGTTCGCGGCGGTGGCGTCGAGCGAGGTCTGGACGGGAGTGACGCGATTCGAATGGACGATGGTGGCGCCGGACTTCGAGCCGTTCGAGCCGGGCGTCTACCGGGTCCAGGCTTGGATCGCCGCGGCGGGAGACCCGAAGAGGCTCGCCGCGACTGTTCCGGTCGCCGTTCAGTAACCGTCGACGCGGCTGCGCTACGGCTTGCGGAACCAGACCACCCGGTCCGGCCTTGCGCCGGTTACCGGTTCGCCGCCGGGCATGACGTCCACCGAATGATGCCCAGGCGATTCCACATGACCGAGGATCGCGCCGGTCTTCTTGTCGATCTTCATCAGCCACCCGTCGGCCCCGTTCGCGGAAGTCCGCGGTTGCGAGCCGATCCACAGCGAGCCATCGCCGGCGAAGGTAATCGAGAAAGTCTTCCCGAGATGGTCCCACAAGCCGAGAAACTTACCGCCCGGGTCGAAGCGCTGGATGCGCCCGTTCTCCCGGTCGGCCACGAACAGCGTCCCGTCGCGATCCACCGCGATGCCGTGGACCACGTACATCTCGCCGGGGCCGGTCCCGTGCTTTCCCCATTCGCGGACCTTCTTCCCATCCGCCGTGTATTCGAGGACCCGCGCGGTGCCATAGCCGTCGGAGATGTAGAGATGGCCGTTCGGAGCGAAGCAGATATCGGTGGTCCCCTTGAACGCGCTCTTATGGCCGGCCGGCTGCCCTTTCACGGCGATCTCGAGCAGCTTGGCGCCCCGGGGAGAGTGTTTGTAGACCATCGAACTGGCGGCGTCCACCGTCCAGATATCGCCTCGCGGATCGACGCGGATGCTGTGCGGGATCTCGTAAAGCCCTTCGCCGAACGACCGCAGCAGCTTGCCCGATTTGTCGAACACCGAAACCGGGCCCGCCTTGGCTCCGCGCTGGAACGCGTAGATGGACCCGTCCGGTCCCACCGCGGCCGACGAGACCATCTCCATCGCCCAGCCTGGCCGCGGCGGCTGAACCGGCAGATCGGTGCGCGTCAGGTTCAACTTCGGCGACGATGCCACCAGTGACTTCAGCTTGGCGGTTTGCGCCGCCGAGGTGGGGATCGGCTCCGCCTGGCAAAGCGCGGCTGCCGCCAGGGTCGTGGCGAGGATGTTTCGGATCATACCTCCGAGGAGGATATCACGGCGGACTCGATCAGCATCCAGAGTTGACTGGGAAGGAACGGCTTCTGCAGGATCGCGAATGTTCCCCGCGGCAGTCCGACATCTCCTTCGGAGACCGGATAGCCGGAGCAGACAATCAGAATCGCCGGAGCGCTTATGGCGTGGATCCGTCTCGCCACTTCGAGGCCATCTCCGTCGGGTAAAGTGACGTCGATCACGGCCGCGTCAAACCGGCGCATCCCGGCCTCGGCGATGGCGCTGGCGGCCGAATCGCAAGCCGTCACCGCCACGCCTCTTTTGGCGAGGTATTTGCCGAGCAGCGACAGGATCGCCGGGTCGTCCTCAACGAGCAAAGCGGTAACCATGGGTTTGGACTGCCCGGATCAGAACAGGTTGAGGGGGAGCTCGCCCGGGCTGAAGGCCAGTCCGAGACTCACCTGGGAACGGTTCCGGAGGAAGTCGCGGCGGAAGGCATTGTCGATGTTGGTGCGCCGGTAGTCAGCATTGGCGGTGAGGTGCACGAAGCTGAACAGGCGGTACGACGAGCCGCCGCCGCCGCCATAGGTGTCGAAGAAACCGGGGCCGGAAAGCGCACCGAACAGTTGCTTGAGGCGGACGTAGTTCCCGAAGAAGCCCACGTTGAACCGCCGCGTTCCCAACACGGAGACGTTGGCGAAAACGCTGTCCTGCTGCGACGTCAGATAGACGCCATTGCCGGGAGCGATGCCGCGCTGAAAACCGAGCCCGATGCCGGCCCGGCCGTACCGTCCTTGCAGGCCGGCGCCCGCGGACAAGCCGTGCGTGATCGTGTGAGACACTTCCACCGAAGAGGATTGTCCGATGAGCGCCGCGACCGCCGGATCCACCTGCACTCGGTCCAGCCGTTGCGATTCCACCCGGTATAGGCCGGCGGCGCCGTTGAAGCTCCATCGCTTGGTCAAGACGCGGCTGAACGTGCCCATCCAGGAGTTCACGTCCGACCTGCCGAAGCCCTTCGGATAGAAGAAGTTGTTGTAAGAGTAAGCGATGCCGACCTGCGTGCGGCGGCTGATCGCATAGGACGCCTCGCCGTTGGCGCCGTAGCCCTGCGCGCTTGCCAGCGACTGCGAGTGGCGCCGGGTGATGAAGGTCCCGCCGGACATCGAAAACGTCCAGCGGGCGCTTTTCTGATAGCTCGCCGTCGCCTGTCCGCCGTAGGACAAGACGTTGCCGTCGAAGGCGTCCGTGCTCAGATCGAAGAGATTGGTGTATCCGGTGGAATCGAACGGAGACCGGGTGGCCGCCTGCGCCGCCAGGATGTTCGACATCTGGGTTCCGTTGACTCCCACGCCCAGCGTCCACCGCTTGTTCAACTGGCGCTCGTGGCTGACGGAGACGTTGTGATTCACTCCGTTGTAGTAGCTGTTCTCCTGAAATAATTGATAACCGCCGCCGTAGGAGACGGTGGTCGCCGAACGCCGCCCCGACTTGGATCCGTACAAGCCGAAGCCGGCGGTCGCGCCCCAGCCCTTGTCGTCGAAAGCTTCGCCCGCCCTGTCAGTGGCGATCGGCGTCAGTCCGGTCGCGTAAACGGAACTCACCGATCCGTATCCCCGGAACCGGATCGGCGTGCCGCCTGACCGGCCGATCGGCCGGGCGCCCCGGCTCAAGACCGAGGGGCCCGTGTAGCCACCCGACATTTGGGGCCAACACGGAACCGCCAACACGGCCCCGATCACGATCGTCTCGAGGATTCTCTTCTTCAATGTGCACCTTTCCTTCTGCGCTCTTCGCCTCGCGGCCCGCGGCTTTCGCCCCGCGCGGGAAGTCTCCCGAAATTCCGGGTCTAGGCGCCGCGCGGGATTTCGTTCTCCTCCGTCGTCCCCCACGGCGTTCCAATTGGTACGGCTTAGGCGTCCTGGACAGTACCGGACCTCTCCCCCAGTCTGACGCGCGGTTGGGCGCCTGTCAAGTTCCCGATTGGCTGGGAAGGTAGAACCCCCTAGGGCGGTACCATCGAGCTATGCGGGCTCATACGGAATACTTAACCTTCAACACCGGCGAACACCGGCAGTACGTCAACGTCACGTACCAGGTTCAGGCTGCCCTCGCCAAAAGCGGCATCCGCGAGGGAATGATTCTCGTCTCGGCCATGCACATCACGGCGGGCGTCTGGGTCAACGACGCCGAGGACGGCCTCCTCGAGGACATCGACGAGTGGCTCGAGCGCCTGGCGCCGTTTCGAGAAGATTATCGTCATCATGAAACCGGCGAGACCAATGGAGACTCCCATCTGAAGAGCCTGCTTGTCCATCACCAGGTGATCGTGCCGGTCACCGCCGGGCGTCTGGATCTGGGACCATGGCAGCAGGTGTACTACGCCGAGTTCGATGGGCAGCGGCCCAAGAAGGTGATCATCAAGGTAATGGGAGAATGAACATGCGGAGGATTCTGGCGATCGCTATGACGGCAACAACTATTGGCTCGGGAGCCGAATTGAACGTTCGATCCGTCGTGCTGTACAAGCACGGCGTGGGATTTTTCGAACGGGGCGGGGAACTCGGCCCCGGCGAGGGCGCGCGCCTCGATTTCAAGGCGGCCGAGATGAACGATGTGTTGAAGTCGCTCACCATCGGCGTGCAAGGCGGCGTTGCCGGCCTGCGCTACGATTCGAGCGAGCCGCTCGCTCACAAGCTCGCGCAGTTCCCGATGAAGCTCGGTGACAGGCAGCCGTTGTCGGCCGTGCTCGATCAGTTGAAAGGCGCCCGGCTCGAGGCGCAAGCCGCGGGATCGCCGGTCGCCGGCGCGATCGTTTCGGCGCGCACGGTTTCGGGGTCGCGCGATCAGCCCGAGCGCGAGCAGGTGACGCTGCTGCTCGATTCGGGCGAACTGCGGACGCTCGATCTGGCGGCGGTGGGGTCGCTGCGGTTTCCCGATGCGAAGTTGCAACTGCAATTCAAGGACTACCTGGCGACGCTGGTTCAGGCGAGATCGAGTGAAAAGCGGAGCGTCTACATCGACTCTTCCGACGCCGGAAGGCGTCGCGTGACGGCCAGCTACATGATTCCGATGCCGGTGTGGAAGTCGAGCTACCGTCTCCTGTTTCCCGCGTCGGGCGAGCCGATGCTCGAGGGCTGGGCCATTGTCGACAACACCACGGGCGAGGACTGGAGCGGAGTGAATCTGGCGCTGGTCTCGGGGCGTCCGATCTCGTTCATCAGCAGGCTCTACGAACCGAAGTTCGTTCAGAGGCAGGTGGCGGAACTGGCCGACGACGGTCCCGCCGCTCCGGTGGTCCATGAGGCCGCGATGTATAAGATGCCCGCGCCCCCGCCACCGGCCCAGGCCGGCGCGCCCATGCGCAAGATGCGCGCCTCGCCGGCCGCGGCCGAAATGGTGGCCTCCGACAGCTTCAACGCGCCGAGCACGGTGTCGCAAACCGCCGAGGGCCGGGACCTGGGGGAGCTGTTCGAATACCGCTTCTCGACCCCGGTCTCGGTTCGCAAGAACGAGTCCGCGATGCTGCCCTTCCTGCAGCAGAAGCTCGGCGCGCGAAAGTTATTGATCTACTCCGATCATTCCGCCAAGCACCCGATGAACGCGGCCGAACTGGCCAACTCGACCGGCAAGACGCTCGACGGCGGCCCGATCACCGTCTACGACGGCGGAGTCTACGCGGGGGAGGCGCTCGTTGAAACGGTGAAACAGGGCGACAAGCGGCTGATCAGCTACGGCGTGGATATCGGCACCCACGTCACCACCAATCTCGATTCGTCGCAAGACGCCATCCGCGAGATTCACGTCAACCGCGGCGTGCTCACCACGCGGTCGGCGCTGAAGGAAACCAAGACGTACACGGTCCGCAATGTCGACGCCAAGGCGAAGACGCTGCTCGTCGAGCATCCGGTGCGGCAAGGCTACAAGCTGCTCGGCAACCTCAAACCGGTGGAAACCACCGCGTCGAACTACCGTTTCCAGGTTGCGCTGCCCCCGGCCTCCACGGAGAAGTTCCCGGTCCTCGAGGAGCGGGTGTTCGACCAATCGTACATGGTCACCAACCTGAACCCGGATTTCCTGGTCGCGATCTCGCAGAACAAGGCTCTGAATGACGCCGCCCGGCGTCAGCTCGAATCGGTCCTGGCGAAGAAGCGCGACATCGCGTCGGTGAACGGCGAGATCCGGCGGCTGGATGCCGAGCGCGCCGAACTCGAGAAGGACCAGGAGCGAATCCGGCAGAATCTTACCGCGCTGAACAAGGTGGCGGGCCAGCAGGATCAGGTGAATCGCTACGCCAAGCAGCTTTCCGATGCCGAAGGGCAACTGGCGTCGTTGCGCGACCGTGTCAGCGATGGCCGCAAGAAGCTCGCCGCGCTCGAGGCCGAAGTCAACGCGATGATCGAGCGGCTCGACTTCTGATTCCGCGGGGTGTTCCCCGGCTACCGGACTGGGCGAAGGCCCGCAGCCTCCGCTCTGTCGAACGGGCGCGGCTGGCGAGCCCCACCGGAATCGCCGGTCCTTCGTCTTCGAGCCACGGTTGCGTCAACCGGCGCGGCGGCGCGAGGAGAGAGTAGGGGATTTCCTGGCGATGCGTGACCAAAAGCGGGCGCAATCATCCGGGCGCGAGCGGCCCACTCACCACCGCAGTTCAGCAGGCAGGAACTCGTCCACCAACTCGCGGTAGTAGGGCATCAGGGCTTCGGCGTCCGGTTTGGTGTCCGACTTCGAGTACAGGTCGTACTTGTTGAACTCACGCACCCAGAAGAACATCTCGCGGTCGTGCGCGTCCATCAGGTGCTGGTAGGCGCCTTCGCGATGGCAAGGGTAGAACGAGTGGTACCGCAGGATGTATTGCGCGGGCTCCGGCAGATAGGGCCGCGTCACACGGTACATGTACTCGTCGTGGCCCCATGACATATGGACGCTCCGCAGGCCGATGCCCGGCGAATAGATGCCGCATTCGGTCCGCAACTCCGGCCGCCGGGTATCGGGATTGTCCCTGAAGTACTCGTGATAGACAATTTCCGGGGCGAAGGCGCACCCGACCGGAAACGTGTCGCCGACAACCGCCCATTGCGGCTCGCCGAAGACGGTCAGCATCTTGCCGGCGTCGTGCAGCAGGGCCGTGAGCACGAACCAGCGGGGCCGCCCGTCGCGGCGCGCGGACTCGGCCGTCTGCAACGCGTGGCCGGTCTGCGACAAGTCGGTGTCGGGATCGGAGTCGTCCACCAATTGGTTCAGTTCCTCGATCGCCTGCCAAACGCTCATCCGGCGTTTCCGCAAGGGCAGGTATTCCCGCTCCTTCGCCAAAACGAGGTCGAGCGTCTGGTTGGCGTGGTTGAGTTGGTAGAAGTCCTTGACTACCGGTGGCGCGTCAGCGGTGAACTGGCGAAACTCGTCCGGCTTCCGGTCCGGGCGGTAGCGGGCCTTGACGAAATCGTCCCACTGCTCGAGGTGCATGCCTTCAGTCTACCGGTCCGGAGCCGCGATTGCGACACCGCGGTAGACCGTGACGCCGGACCCTTCCGCCAGGAAAGCCGACGAGGGCCGCCCGCGGAGCACGGAGCCGAACGCGGGTCCGTAGAGCGCCACGCCATCCACGTCATAGGTCACCGTAGGCGCCGCCCACACGCGCCAGGAAGGGTGTTCCACGCGGTATTCCACCGTGCCTCCGTCCCGCTGCGCGGTGTAGCCCCAGTAGTGCTCGGTGATGAACTCGGCCTCCGACCCCGACTCGAGCGGACGCGGCTCGCCGGAATATCGCGCCTCGATCCGGTTCCATTTTCCGCGGTGGCGCCACTCGTGGACCACCGATCCCGGAGCGAGCGAATGCCGCATCGCCATGGCGGAGTAAGGCTCGTTGTAGAGCGCCTTGGCGGCGAGCGCGATCGCGGTCCGCGGCACGATTTCGCGCACGAAGGTGACGCCACGCCGCCAGCCTTCGGGCCCCTTGCGGCGCGTATAGAAGCGCAGGTTCACTTCCTCGAAATCGCTATGGAAGGGGATACGGAGTCCGAGCACCCGGGTGTCGAGAAACAGAAACCCGACCAGACTCACGTAGGTGCGGCCTTCGAAGCAGTCGATCTCGACGCCACGCGGCGCGAGCGGCCGGACCAACGCCGGATCGACCTCGAAGTTGACCATCGCGAGCCATCGCCACTCGGCGGTCAGGAAGGCAACCGGAGAGGACACGCCGGCTACGCGTTGGCGCTGGCGGTGGGTGTCGCGGCGCCTAGCGGTTGCGCCGCGCTCTGCGTCACGGCCTTGTGCATGGCGCGGACCGATTGGCGCAGGAACCGCTGCTGAAGGGCGCGCGACAGCGGATAGAACGCCCACGCCAGCCAATGCTTGGGCCGGGAGAACGCCGAGATCTCGAACCAAACCGTATCGTCGCGCCGCCACTCCACCAGGAACCGCTCCTCGCCCCTCTCGGCATGGTCGTCGAGCGTTCCATAGGCGAATCCATACCGCCGCGCCGGCTCGGTTTCATCGATGACGTAGGCGATCCGCGCCGCGTTCAACGACCAGAACCCGTAGTGGCTGATCAGCACCGCCACCACCACGCCCGGCTGCAGCCGCTTGTAGGGCCAGCACAGTTGCACCCAGCCGAGCCCGAACTGCCGCCAGTCCTGCAGGCACTTCCGCGCCCGCAGAAAGGTGTCCTGGCCGTGGCCAACCAGGATGCGCCGCCGGTCGATCGCGTATCCGTGCGGACGCTCGCCGGTCCGCGTCGCTCCTACCTCCGGATAGGAGAACGGGCGCGGGACCTGCACCTGGATGAAGTCCCGGATATCGGCGGTCAACGGCTCTCGGAGGAAGAACATCGGATCACCGTGCGAACTTCTGGACGCGCCAGTTCTTGATCTCGACCACGTAGAGCGAGCCTTCCGAATCGACCGCCATGTGGTGGGCGAAGTCGAACCTCCCCGGCGCCTTGCCGAACCCGCCCAAGACGCCGAGGGGCTTGCCATCGAGGTTGAACTTCACCACGCGGTTGTTGACGCCGTCGCACATATAAAGGGCTCCCTCTTTCTCCGAGTATGCCAAACCCCAAGGCGAACCGGCGCCGGTCCACTTGGTGATGAACTTGCCGCTGGCGTCGAACACTTGGATACGTTCGTTGGTGCGGTCGGCCACATAGACGCGTCCGGTTTTGTCGATCGCGACGTCGTGCACGATGTCGAACTCGCCGTCGCCCGTGCCCTTCTTGCCCCACTGGCGGACGAACTCGCCGTCCTTGGTGTACTCGGCGACGCGGGAATTGCCGTAGCCGTCGGACACATAGAAGCTGCCGTTCGGCTTGAACGACAATCCCGTCGGCTGGTTGAAGGCGTATTGGGTGGTGTTGTCGCCTGGACCCCTGCCCGCATTGGCGATCACCATTTGCAGACGTCCGGCGGCGGTGAATTTCAGCAGCGAGTGGCCTTTGACATCCACGAGCCAGACGTTGCCCGACGGGTCCACCTTGATCCCGTGGGAGCTGATCACCGGAACCTCTTTCCACGCGCGAAGGAAGCGCCCGGACTTGTCCAGTTGAATCACCGGATGGGCTCCGCGATTGAACACCCACACGTTGTCATTCGCGTCGACCGAGACACCGCTCGCCTCGCCGAAGTTCCATCCGTCAGGCAGTTGGGCCCAGTTCGGAACCAGCTTGTGAGGCAGCGGCGGAACGCCGTCCAAGCCCGCGGCGGTGAGGACGAGGGCGGTTGCAAGCGAGCCGAAGGCGAAGCGCATCATTATGGATGAGAGTACTGACAGGCGTGGTCCCAAGTCAAGTACGCCGCAATTCGCAATGGGTCAACCCCGGCGGAGGGACTCGAAGAACCGCCTGGCGAATGGACTGGCGCGTTCGATCGCCTCCGGCGATAGCAGTGCCAGAATATCGAAGCCGATCCGCTTCCTGGTGGTGTACCGTCCGCCTTTGCATTGCTCGGACGCATTGTCCAGCGCGTCAAGTATCGTCTTCTTGGGGATCCCCTCTACGGTATCCGCCTTTGGTAATTTGTCCCGCTCGAACCCCTTGCCGAGGCACTGCTCGATGGCCTGCGGTTGGGTTAGGAACCATGCCTCATCACCTGCACCATGAGGTGGACGCGTTCGTTGGCGCCCAGATCCCGCCAACGGTCGCGCCGGGCCAAGTGGTCCGCCGCGGTCGATCCTTCCTCAACCGCTTCCTCGCTATCCACCAACAGCGCGGCGTGTTCGCCTCGCGCCATTGCCTTTGGGAACTCGCGAAACGCTTCGGCTCGTCCGCCACACGCGATCACGGCAGGGAGCCTGCCTTCGAGGCCGGCGCGTTCGAACAGGCTCTTGAACGCCCTTCGAGCCGGAGCCTGAAGGGAGCGGTTGTCGCCGCCACCCTCCACGTACAGCTTCATTGCATTACCAGCGGTTCCCGCCGATCGCACCTGTCCTCCACAGTTTTCCGAGTGAGCCGTAGCCGTCCAACCAGTCCGTCAGGTCGCTCTTCGCCAGTCGTCGGAGCGAGGTCTCGCCTTTCTCCTTTTCGCACACGATCACGGCTTCCGGGGTATCCGAGAGCGCGTCCACCAGGATCTCCGAGTGAGTCGTAACGATCAATTGGGTCCGCTCGGAGGCCGTGACCAAGAGCTTGGCCAACTCCGGGAGGATGTCCGGATGCAGCCCCTTTTCTGGCTCCTCGAGGCAAATCAGCGGTGGGGGGTCGGGATGCAGCAAAACCACAAGGAGGCAAAGCAGTTGCAGCGCGCCTTGTGACAACCGCGAGGCTGGGGTGGGGGAGTTCAGCCCCTGTTCCTCGAGGTAGACCTGGATTGTGCCGCCGGCCGTACGGGTTTTCAGTTTCCTGAAATCCGGGTTGACCAGATTCAGATGCTCCTCGATGGTCCCGCTGAGTCCCCTGAAATTCAAGTCGTCAAGAACCAGCGCCAAGTTTCCGGCGTCCTCCCACAGGAAATCGCTGGGGAGATCGGTCCGCTGTGGATGGCGTACGCCTGCGGTTCGGTCGAATAGCCAATCCTGATATATCTTGATCCGTTCGAGCGAATTGGCGATCCACGTGATTTCGGGATATTGGGGTCCCCTCCATTGCGCTAGAACCGACCGGTGAGGTTCCCAAGCTTGAGGCGGGACGGATTGCTTCCGGACGGCTTGCTCGGTGAGGCGATGATAGTAGGAAATTCCAGAGCCGACGCCGTCGATTTTCTCGTCCACTAAAGCGAACCGCTGACCCCCTTGGCGAAACGCTACTGTGTATCGTAGCGCAATTGGCTCGATCTCCCGCCGTAGCGTGACGCTCAACTCCGCCGCCGGCGCGTCCGCCCCTTTCCAGAGCCATTCCTGAATTCCGCCCCCCGCGCCGATCGGCTTGGTGATGTCGGTGGGAGCCGCCTGGAGCAGGGAAAACAGCCCGACCAGATTCGACTTGCCGCTGCTATTGGCTCCGATAATTACGTTGAGATCCCGCAATTCGAGATCCAGTCCCCGGCTGCCGAACGACAGCAGATTCCGCGCTCGGACTGACTCCACGAAGGGTATCTCTGTACCAGTATACTCGTCCCGGGGACAGCACTTCCGCCGAATTCACCCCCGAGTGGGGACGTTCCACGGAGTGGTCCTGGAGCCTCTGGTACCATGTCTAAAGAGGTCCGGCGAGGAAAGTGTGTTCGACGCTATAAAGTATCGCCTTTCCTCGACCGATCCTTGTGAGGTGGAAATTGCCGCAATGCAGACGACCGCTCAACTTCTCAGCTTCAACCACGCTGTCGCCCTGGACCGCGTAGGCGGTGACGAGGAACTGCTCCGTGAGGTAGCCCAGCTCTACCTGGACGAGTACCAGGAACTGCTTTTGGAAATCTCGGCGGCCGTGACGGCCAGAAGCGCGGACCGGCTCCAGCGTTCCGCCCACACCCTCAAGGGCTCGCTGGGGACCCTCGGAGCCGAACAGGCTGCCTCCTATGCCCTCGCGCTCGAAACCATGGGCCGTATCCAGAATCTGAACGGCGCCGAGCGGGCTCTGTCGGGACTCCAACAAACCCTCAACGGCTTCCATCGAGAACTTTCCCAACTCGTGTAGATCGCGCGGCAACGGCCAAATGCGGTAGAATCTCCTCTCCAGGAGATCCGAAATGCGCCGCACCATCTTTGCCCTAGCACTCTGCGCCTCCGCCTCGTTCGCGCAGACCAAGAAAGTCGTCATCGTCAGCCCCGAGCCCGCCATGCTCGAGGAACTGAAATCCGCATCCCCCAAGGCGCGCCTCGTCGCCGCCACCCCGGAAACCCTGAAGCGCGAAATCGCCGATGCCGACGCCTTCATCGGAGACATCAAGCCGGATCTGGTCCGCGCCGGGAAGAATTTGAAGTGGGTCCAGACCATGAGCGCCGGCGTCGAGAAGGTGCTGCACCTGTCCGGCGGCAACGACCTGCGGGACAGCGGCATCGTGCTCACCAACAACCAGATCGTGCAGGGGCCCGAAATCGCCGATCACGCCCTCGCGATGCTGCTGACCATGTCGCGCGGCATCCTCACCTTCGTCGAACACCGCAAGCAACAGAAGTGGCAGGCCCGCCCGTATGGCGGCATCGAACTCCGCGGCCGCCACGCCGTCGTCATCGGACTCGGCGGCATCGGCCAGCAGATCGCCCAGCGCGCCTGGGGATTCGGGATGACCGTCACCGGCGTCGATCCCGAGGACATCCCGTTCTCGCCGTTCTGGCAGAAAGTGGTCAAGCCGGATCAATTGAATCAGGTTCTACCCACCGCCGACGTGGTGTTCATCTCGGCGCCGCACACCGAGAAGAGCCACAAGATGATGGGGCCCCAACAGTTCGAACTGATGAAGAAGGACTCCTATTTCGTCGCCGTCAGCCGGGGCGGAATTTACGATCTGCCGGCGCTCGTCAAGGCGCTCGACAGCAAGCACCTGGCCGGCGCCGGAGTCGACGTCACCGATCCCGAGCCGCTCCCGGAAGGCCATCCGCTGTGGAAGTTCGACAACGTGATCGTCACGCCGCACATCGCCGGCCGGTCCGACAAGGACCGCGCGCGCATGGTCAGCACGATCAAGGAGAATATCCGCCGCTTCGCCGAAGGAGAGCCGCTGATCAACGTCGTCGACAAGAAGAAGGGGTATTGATGGCGCGGGAAATCGTCTGCGCCCACTCGCCCGATTCCGACGACGCGTTCATGTTCTACGCCATGTCCACCGGTAAAGTCCGGTCGGATCTGGTGACCGTCCGCCATTTGTTGAAGGATATCGAGACGCTCAACCGGAAGGCGATCGCCGGCGAGCACGAACTGACGGCGATTTCCTATCACGCCTATCCCTACGTGGCGGACAAGTACGCGCTCATGGCCAGCGGGTCGAGCGTCGGCGACGACTACGGACCGATGCTGATTTCGGTGAAGCCGTACTCGCTCGACGAAGTGAAGGGTAAGCGCGTCGCGATTCCCGGCACGCTTACCACCGCGTATCTGACGCTGAAGCTGATGCAGCCGGACTTCGAAGCCGTGGTGACGCCGTTCCAGGAGATCCCGGCGGCGGTCCGGTCGGGCGCCGCCGACGTGGGTCTGATTATCCACGAGGCGCAACTTACTTACTCGCAGGGTGGTTTCCATCTCATCGAGGATCTCGGCAAATGGTGGAAGCGTGAGCACGGGCTGCCGTTGCCGCTCGGCGCGAACGCCCTGCTGCGGTCGCTGCCCCGCGACGTCCAGAGCGAATGCTGCCGGCTGATGCGCGAATCGATCGCGTACGCGCTGGCACATCGCGCCGAGGCGCTCGACTACGCGCTCCAGTACGCGCGCGACATGGATCCGTCCACGGCGGACCAGTTCGTCGGGATGTATGTGAACCACCACACGGTGGATTGTGGCGAAGACGTACCGAAAGCCGCTCAACTGTTGATGGATCTGGGGCATCAGGCGGGGCTGATCCCGAACCGCATCGAACTCGAATTCGTGAGGTGATTCCCATGCGCAGACGCGCTTTTCTCGCTCAGGCCGGCTTTGCTTCGCTGGCCAAGGCGCTCGACCGAGGGCGGCTGGAGACGGCGGAGGAGTTGCTCGAGGACGCCGTTGCCTCGGGCGATGCCGCCTGGGCGAGTCTCTACGTGAAGCAGCTCGGCAAGCGGAGCCGCGTCGCCTGCGGACCGGCGCCCGATCCCGATCTGCCATTTCTGCTGGCCTCCATCACCAAGCCGATGACGGTCACGTGCCTGATGATTCTGGCCGATGCGGCCGAACTCTCGCTATCGGACAAAGTGAGCAGGTTCATTCCCGAGTTCCGCGGCGGCGATCGCGACAAAGTGACGTTGCGCCACCTGGCCTCGCACGCGTCCGGCCTGCCCGACATGCTGCCGGACAACGACGCCATGCGCGCCCGCCACGCTCCACTGAAGGAGTTCGTCGACGGAGCCTGCCAGACGCCTCTCCTGTTCGAACCGGGAACGGCCTGCCGGTATCAGAGCATGGGCATTCTGCTGATCGCCGAAGTGGTGGAGCGGATCACCAAGACTCCGCTGCGCGATTTCATGAAGAAGCACCTGTTCGCCCCGCTCGGCATGAAGTCGGCTTCGCTCGGTTTGGGTGGACGCCGCATTCAGGACCTGGCTCCGTGCGAGGTCACGGGCAACGATTCGTGGAACTGGAACAGCCCCTATTGGCGCGATCTCGGCGCGCCCTGGGGCGGCGCCCACGCCAACGCCGAGGATGTGGCCAAGCTGCTCCAGTATTTCATGAACCCCGATTGGCGCGTGCTGCGCCCGGAGACGGCGCTCTGGATGGTGGAAGATCAAAACGCGGGGCTCGACAAGGCGTGGGGTCTCGGCTGGGCCGTGCAGCCGAGCGGCTTCGGCAAACACTGCTCCAAGCACACGTTCGGGCACTCGGGTTCCACCGGCACGCTCGCCTGGGCCGATCCCGCCAACAGCACTGTCTTTGTGCTGCTGACGTCGCGCCCGGCCGCGGAGTCCAGCGCGAAGGTGATCCGGCCGGTGTCGGATCTGGTGTCCGCGGCGATCTAGCAGCCCGTGGTGCAAGTAGCATGAGTCGCGTTGCGAGCGCCGCCGGGCCGAATCCGAGGCGCGGCGTCGTAGTCGATGCGGGACATCTCCGAGGAGCCGCAACGAAGGAAGCGGCCCGGCGCCGCCGCAACCCACTGGGCGCATTGGACTTGC
>SXGS01630982.1_pt1 | contig 46044 bp, 36 predicted proteins | sample 3174681 | NCBI WGS metagenome assembly SXGS01 (sample SAMN11356861, study PRJNA531348) | freshwater metagenome | isolation source: freshwater sample F1-80 | place: China: Fuxian Lake, Yuxi | collected 2017-12-25
GCAGGTGAGGAACATACTCTTGAGATTCACGTCCATCACCCGGTCCCAGCTCTCCTCGCTGGTCTCGACTGCCCCTCCCAGTTCGATGATGCCGACGTTGTTGTGCAGGATATCGACGCGGCCGTAGAGCGCCAGGCATCGCTGCACCATCTCCTCCACCTGGGGGGCCTTGGAGACATCGGCGGTGTGTGCGGCGCAGATGTTGCCTTCGCCCTCGATGATCTGGCAGGTTGCGGCCACGGCCTCGGGGTTGAGGTCTGCGGCCAGCACCCTGGCCCCTTCGCGGGCAAAGAGGGCGGCCACCGCCTTGCCGTTGCCCCAGCCCGGCCCGGCCGAGCCAGCGCCGGTGACGATGGCGACCTTGTCTCTTAGGCGTCCGCTCATCGGGCCTCCTGTCGCCGAAGGGCAAATACAGACCAGGCCAGCAGCCCGGCCCCCAGCGCCGAGCAGACCAGAGCATAGGTCCAGGCATGGCCCTGACCAATACACCAGGGGGCCGCGACCAGGCAGACCATCTCCACCGGGCCGATCACCAGGTAGGCCAGGGCAAAGTCGTCGAGCACCCCGCCCTCGTTGTCGGGGTCCACGGTGCGCAGCAGGGAGATGGCGACGGCCATCACCCCGGTGGCCCAGCCCCAGGTATAGAGGGCCTTCTCGAACCAGAGTTGGCCGAAGACCCTGGCGCCCAGGAGAAAAAGCGCCCAGCACAGCAGGGTGCCGAAGGCGAAGAGCAGCAGCAGGGGGACGGCGTACTTGGCCAGCACCTGCAGGTCGATGGCGGCGATGCCGAAAACCACCAGGAAATCGGTGGCCGTCCCGCACAGGCGCGCCGCAGTGCGCGGGTCTACATAGTGCAGGGCCCCGGTGAGGGACATCAGCTGCCGGGCGGCGATGGCGACGAGGAAGACGGCGCAAAAGCCGGGGAAGGGCGATTTGCCCAGCAGGGCCGCGGTGTCCTGGTTGGCCGAGTACCCCAGCAGGGCCGTGGCGGCGACCAGGGCCAGGTGGAAGGTCAGGGTGTCGATGGCCACCGGGGAAAAGGTCTCCTGGCCCAGGGGGCGGCGCTGTGCGGGGTCGACGAGTCCGGTGCGCAACTCCCGGGGCAGTTCGGCAAAGGGAGCCACAAAGCGGGTGATGCCTTTCTGCGAGGCCCATTTGACCCAGGCCAGGCCGCCGATGATGGAGACCAGCAGGCCGACGGTCACCGAACTCATGGCCAGGGAGCCGGCCTCGCTCCAGCCGCGCTCGGCAAAGTCGGCGCCGATGGCCGCCGCCGTCCCTGGGCCGCCCACAAAGCCGGCGGCCAGCACCGTGCCAAAGCCCTCGGGCAGTGCTGGCCAGAACCAGCGCAACACCGCCAGTGCAAAGACCACGCCCAGGCCCCACTGCAGGAGGATGCAGAACACCGAGTACGCGCCCATCTCCACCACGTTTCGGCGGCCGTGTTTGGTGGAGGCGGGCAGCCGGCTGGAGAAGGGCAGGGCGGCGAAGACCAGCAGGATCAGGATGGCCGGGTATTTGACGGCGGAACCAGAGAAGGGGAGCAATCCGTAGCCGCCCGGACCCAGGGCCAGGCCGGCCAGCCCGGCGAGTACGCTGGCGGGGGCAAAGAGGTGCTGGACGAATACCAGGTTGGCGCGCAGCCACTGCCCGGCCAGCAGCAGCAGCGCCGCCAGGCCAAGATCGGTGAAGAGGTCCCACGCGGTGAATGCCATATACCTGCTCTCAAGGGGTCGGGCGGCAAAGATCGCCGCCTATGGGACTTGTGTCAATCGCGTCGGGGAGCGACCCGCTACAGCCTTTCTCAAGGCGCGGACGTGGCGCCCTGCTCGCTTCGCTCCGCTCTCCGCCCAACTCTTCCCGCGTCCTTCTCTACCCAACCAATCCCCGAGAAAGGCTTCCGGGGTCATCTCCCCTCCGCTGCCGCTGAACGGCAAATTCCCGGTGGCGAATCACCGGGTGGGGTTGTATCTTCACCCGCTATGTTTGCCCATCTCCGCACCTTGTTGGTCTGCCTGGTCCTCGTGGCAGCGGTCGGCGTGGCGCTTTGGCGCTCGGGGGTGGCCCGTGCTTTGCAGGGGGGTGCCAGTTCTGGCAGGCCCGTTCAGCTCAAGGTGTGGGACTGGTGGAGCGCCTCGGCCAACGAGGAGTACGGGGCCTACTTCGACGCCCTCGAAAAGGTCTACGAGGAGCGCTACCCCGAGGTGGACCTGGTCTACCAGGTGGTGCCCTTTGGCAACTACGTACAAAAGCTGGCCACCGCCATGGTGGGCAGTGCCCCGCCAGACGTGTTTCAATCCTCGGTGTACTGGGCCGAGGGCCTGTACCAGCGGGGGATGCTCTTGCCCCTCGACAGCCTGCTGGCCCGCGACAGCGACCTGCCCGGCGGCCAGCGCCTGACCGAGGAGGTTTTCCTGCCTTCGGCCTGGAGGCACAACCACACCGCCGAGGGCAGGGTCTTCGGCATCCCCCAGATCATCGACGCCCAGTGCCTGATCTGGAACCTGGATCTGCTCGAAAAGGCGGCGCAAGAGGACGAGGAGATCCGCGCCCTCTTTGTGCAGTTGCCCGACGGCAATCCCGACTACCTGCGGCTGCGCTTCGACGCGGTGCGCGACTGGGAGCATTTCCGCCGGCTGGCGAAAAAGCTCACCCGCTACGGGCCAGACGGCAGCGTGACCCAGGCCGGCTTCGTGATCAACGCCTACAGCGGCGGGGCGGGTATGTTTCCCCCGTGGCTGGCGGCCAATGGCGGGCGCTTTCAGGATGAGCAGGGCACCCGGGCGCTTTTTGCCACTCCGGGCGGGGTGGAGGCGATGGAGTTTATGGCCAGGCTCTACTGGGAGGACCGGGTCTGCCCGCCCTTCCGCCGCCAGATCGCCGACGCCGAACTCTTCGAGGAGGGCGTGGTGGCCTGTATGGCGGCTGGCACCTGGTCTGGCAAGGATATCATCCGCGACACCCTGGGCTGGAAACATTTCGCCAAGACCGCCTTCCCTCCTGGGCCGCGCGGGAGCGGGCAGAAGACCCTCACCTGGGGCAATATGCTGGTGATCTCGCGGCGCTGCTCCCAGGTGGAGGCGGCCTGGAACTATGTGCGCCTGGTCTGCGGCCTGGAGGGCAATCTGCTCCGGCTCAAATATCTGGGGTACAATGGGCCGCGCCTGGACCTGTACCAAGCCCCCGAATGGCAGGAGGCAGCGCAGGCCCGCCCGTACCTGGCCAACGTGCCGCAGATCTGCCAGGCCGGGGACAAGCTGCGCCACACCGAGATCATCGCCACCGACCACCAGGCCACCCCGGTCTTCGAGACCCTGTTGCTGCGCTACCCAGAGATCGCCGCCGGCCAGGGGCCATACCCTTCGGTGGCGGTGGCGCTGGCCGAGGCGGCCAACAACGTGGACCAGGTGTACGCGCGCTACCAACAGCAGGCCCAGGGCTGGCTGGCCCGGCGCGGGGAGGGGGTCCAGTGAACAAGGGATGGCGGGTATTGATTCCCTACCTGTACCTGGCGCCGGCCCTGAGCCTGGTGGTGGTCTTCAGCCTGGTGAGCATGGGTATCAGTCTGTGGACCAGTTTCCACCACTTTGACGCTTTTGCCGGCGCCTCCGGGTACGCCGGCCTGGAGAACTACCGCCGCGCCCTCTTTGCCGCCGACAGCTATTGCTGGCTGGCCCTGCGGCACACCGCCTATTACGTGGCGCTCTGTGCCGTGGGTGTGTTGCTCACGGCCCTGCCCCTGGCCCTGCTCTGCCAGAAGGTGCGCTGGGGCCAGGCCCTCTTCCGCACCCTCTACTTCCTGCCCTCGATCACCCCCGGGGTAGTGCTGGCCCTGGTTTTCTATCACCTCTTCGGGGTGTGGGGCAATCTGCTGGACCAGAGCAGTACAGCGATGCCGGCCCTGGCCTTCATGGGGGTATGGGCCGGGGCCGGGTACAATATGGTGCTCTTCCTGGCCGGCCTGACCGAGATCCCCCAGCACCTGTACGATGCGGCGCGGGTGGACGGGGCCAATGCCTGGCAGCAGTTCTGGCACGTCACCCTGCCCATGCTGCGCAACACCCTGGTCTTTGTGCTGGTGATGACCATCATCGGCGCCTTCCAGGTCTTCACCTCGGTGTACATCATGACCAGCGGCGGCCCGGAGCGCAGCACCGAGGTGATCGCCTACACCATCTTCCTCAACGCCTTTGCGGTGGCCGGCCAGATGGGCTATGCCTCGGCCGTGGCCTGGCTGCTCTTTGGCGTGGTGGCGGTCTTCGTGGCCATCCAGATGCGGGTGTTCCGCTCGCGGAAGGCCTACGATGAATAGGCGGCTGGTTCCCCTCGTCGCGTTGGTCCTGATGCTGGCCGGGGCGGCGGCCATGGTCTACCCGTACGCGTACATGGTGGGCTCTTCGTTCAAGACCCGGCGCGAATTCGCCCAGGACAAGGAGGGGTTGATCCCCCCGCGCTTTCAGGTGGGCGAGATCCTGCGCCACCGGCAGGGTGAGCCCAGCGCCCTGGACTGGCCGGGGGCGGAGTGGCCCCTGTGGCAGAACTACATCGACGCCATCACCTTTGGCAAGGTAGACCGCTACCTGGGCAACAGCCTGCTCTACGCAGTGGGGATCACCGCAGTGCAACTGCTGCTCGATGTGTTGGCTGCGTACGCCTTCGCCCGCTTCGAGTTCAGGGGCAAGCGCCTGCTCTTTGGCCTCTTACTGGCGACGATGATGGTGCCGCCGGCGGTGTTGCTGATACCCAACTTCCTGGTGGTGCGCGAGCTGGGGCTGGTGGACACCCTGTGGGGGGTGATGCTGCCCGGGTTCGCCGGGGCCTTTGGCATATTTCTGCTGCGCCAGGCCTTTCTCAACATCCCCGCCGAGTTGGAGCAGGCGGCGCGTATGGACGGCTGCGGCAGTTGGGGTATTCTGCGGCACGTGGTGCTGCCCCTGTCCAAGCCGGCGCTGATCACCCTGGGCCTCTTTACCTTCATGGCGGCCTGGAACATGTTCGAGTGGCCCCTGGTGGTGCTCAGCGACCAGAACTACTACCCACTCACCGTGGGCCTGAGCCTCTTCCGCGCCGAGACCGGGGCGGACTGGCCGCGTATCTTCGCCGCCAGCACCATGGGCGCGGCCCCGCTGATCCTGCTCTTCCTGGCGGCCCAGCGCTATCTGGTGGGCGGGATCAGCCTGAGCGGCATGAAGGTCTAGACCGCAGGGCTTCCAGAGCGCGCCACAGCCGCCGGGCCCCGCTGGGCCGCGAACACCCGCCAGGGTGCAGATTCCCATTGATCCGGAACATCTTTTTGTCCAGATTCGGTACAGAGTCCGGCCTGTAAAGTCCCGAATAGGCACCGTTTGCCCGCGGAGGTGGACCATGGACAAAAAGCTGTTTTTGGTGTCGCTGTGCGGAATACTGGCGCTGTCGCCCCGCCCCGCTGAGGCCGTGGGGGGGAAGGTGCTGCAATTGGACGGGGACCGGGATTGGATGGAGGTGGCCGATGCCCCGGACCTGCACCTGGCCTCTGAGCTGAGTGTGACCGGCTGGTTCCGCGCCGACCGCCTGGAAGCCCCATCCCCCGGTGGATGGCAGGCGCTCCTGTGGAAAGGGGACGAGCCCGATCCGCCCTACGGGAACCGCGAGTACGGGCTGTGGCTGAACCGCGAGGGACGGCTGCACATCACCACCACGACCGGGGCCGGCGACACCTGGATGCCCAGCTCCGAGGTAGGGCTGGTGGCGGTGGGACAGTGGTACCACTTCGCGATGGTGATCAGCGCCCCTAACAACTACGTGCGTCTGTACCTCGATGGGCAGCAGGTGATCGACGTGCCTTTCGAGGGCAGCGCGGCGCACGACACCAGTGGCCCGCTGCGCCTGGGCGGCATCCCGGACCGGGACTATTTCCAGGGCGCCCTCGACGAGGTGGCTATCTGGAGCCGGGCGCTTGGGGCGGAGGAGATCCAACAGGGCCGCGAGCACCCCCCGCAGGGAAATGAGGAAGGGTTGGTGGCCTGGTACACCTTTGACGAACTGGATGCGGCCGGTTTGGTGCCAGACCTCGCGATCAAGAGCCATTTGGGGGTGTTGCAGGGCGAGGCGCAGGTGGGAGACCCGAGTGGGAGGGTCTCCTACCTGGCAAGTGATGCTGCCCTACCAGCGGCGACAGGGCAGTTGCGGGGCAATGCCGCCAGCGTCCTGATCACCGCCTTTCACAGCGACGACGTCATGGTGCGCCGCGCTGCGGTGGAGGGGCTCAGACAGGTGGCGGCGGAGGATTTTGCCCGCCTCGCCGTCGAGGCCCTGTCCAACAGCGACGTGCTCGTCGGGCGGCGGGCCATCCAGATCGTCGGCGAGCGGCAGATCTCCGGCAGCCTGGCCCAGTTGGGCGAAGCGGATTTTGCCGGCCTCTTCGACGTGGCGTTGGGCAGCGAGGATGCCTTCATCCGCCGGGAGGCCGCCGTCATCCTGGCCCGGTCCACTGGCCCGGCAACAGCGATGGCGCCCGAGATGCCCGCCGCACCATCCCCAACTCCCGAGGTGCCCGCGTTGGCAGCCCGGCCCATCTGGAGCCCCAAGCGCTACTCTGACTGGGACCGCTACTGGTTTGCCCCCCGCCCCGCCGACTGGGAACTGGAACCCGAGGGCCTGGTGCTGCGCTACAACCGCGTCGAAGGGGTGTACGGGGGCTGGCGCCTGCCGCGCAACTACCACCCCGGGCAGGGGCTCACCAACTACGGGGCCGTGGGCTACAGCCTCAACGCCAAGGTGCTGCGCTACCAGGCCGGGGCCGAGGTGTTCTCCTTTTACAGCCGGCCTCAGGCGCGCGACAACCTGGTGGCCATGGGCGCCGAGGTACACGACCTGACCGACACCCAGGACGGCTGGCTGCTCTCCGAGGAGGAGAACTCGGTGGACGCCCTGCTCTTCCATCGCGATTTCCGCGACTACTTCCGGCGCTCCGGCTGGAGCCTCTACTCCTCCCACAACCTGGGCGGCGTGCTGCAAATGACCGGGCGCTATGCCCGTGACGAGTTCGAGTCGCTGGAGAACGAGGTGCAGTGGGGGGTCTTCGAGAGCCGCTTTGCCCGCGAGGTCTTCCGCCCCAACCCGCCGGTGGAGGAGGTGGAGGTGGCCAGCATCCGGGCCGACGTGCAGTTCGACACCCGGGACCACCTCGACGAGCCGCACCAGGGCTGGTTGGCCAATGCACTTTTCGAACGGGCCGGGGAGTTTCTCGGCGGGGATGCCGGCTTCAAGCGCTACCTGGGGGATGTGCGCCGCTACCAGCCGGTGGGCCGCAACTCGCGGGTGGACCTGCGCCTGCGCCTGGGTCCGGCCAAGGGTCTGTTGCCCCGGCAGTACCTGTACGACCTGGGGGGTTTTGCCTCGCTGCGGGGGTACGGGTTCAAACAGTTCACCGGCGACCGCATGGGGCTCTTGAGTGTCGAGTACTGGGTGGATGGCGAGTCCGAGTGGCCGGGGGATCTGCCGGTGGACGAGTTGTCGGTGGGCCTCTTCTTCGACGCCGGCAGCGCCTGGTTTGCCGCAGATGAAGGCGATCCTTTCGACACCGACGGCGCCGACGTACACAAGAGCCTGGGCTTTGCCCTGCAATGCGAAAGCGCCCGTCTGTATCTGGCGCGGCCCCTGGACGGGGCAGAGCGGGACTGGGAGTTGGCGCTGCGCTTCAGCCGCACCTTCTGAGAAAGGGGCGGTGATGCATATTCCCGCCGGTGATTGGGGCGCGCAGTTCCGCTGGTCCTTTGGCGATTCCCGGACCCAGGAGGCGCTGCGTCGACACCAGGGGGCCTTGCAGGCCCTCGAACTGGTGTACGACAACGATGGCCTGTGGGACTGGGGCGACCCGGATGGGGAAGGGCCGGCGATGATCGGGCGCATGGTGGACCAGTACGCCCAGGTGGGAGCGCGGGGCCTGGTCTGGGGTTGCGGCAACAACCTGGCCTGGAGCTACACCCCGGGGGTGCAGGAGGCCTGGTGCGACCGGGTGCCGCGCAACCAGGAGAACCTCCGCCTACTTGCCGAACGCCAGCGCCAGTGGCTCGACGCCGGCACGGATCCCCTGGCCGCGGTGCTGGAAAGGGCGCGGGTCCACCAGCTGCCGGTGCTGGCCGGTTTCCGCCTCAACCGTTTCTTCCAGATCTACGGGGTGGAGTCGTGGTACGCGGACAACCCCCAATTCGTGCTTTCGCCGGCCAGTTGCCCGCTCAACCCCCACCAGTACAGCGTCGACCTGGCCCGGCCCGAGGTGCGGGCGCATTTCGTGGCCCAGTGCATCGACGTGGTGGAGCGCTACCCGGTGCAGGGCCTGCACCTCGAGTTCATGCGGGCCATCCCCTTCTTCGAGCGCGGGCAGGAGGACAAGGCGGCGCACCTCAACGAGTTCCTGCGCCAGCTGCGGCGGGAGCTGGACCGCATCGGTCGGCAGCGGGGTTGTCATCTGGAATTGGCGATCTGGTCGGGTACGCCCCAGAACTACCGCGTCATCCGCCGGGGACTCTTCCCCCCGGAGTCCATGGAGCTCGAGTTCCACGGCATCGATATCCGCACCTGGATCGCCGAGGAGCTGGTGGACCGGCTGATGCTGAGTGTGTGGTCGGGGGGCGCGCAGCGGCGGGGCGCGCCGGTGGAGCTGCAGCCCTGGGTGGAAATGGCGCGGGGCAGCCGCACCCGCATCCTGGGTGAGATCGACAACGCCTGGGAACTGCCCGAGCCGGCCCAGCTGCGCGAGGCCGAGTCGGTGATCCGCCAGACCGCCGCCACCAGCGACGGGGTCTTCCTCTTCAACATCCAGCCCTATGCCCTGGCGCTGATCCTCGCGGGCGCGCGCCAGGGCTGAGTCGGTCAGGGGCAGAGCTGGCGCACGGTGCGCAGGAAGGCCAGGTAGTTCTCGGGCGGGGTGCCCGGCAGCACCGCGTCGGCGGTGGAGTGGATGTGGGGGGTGTCGCGGGTGGCCTCGACCATCACCTGGGTGAGGGCGACGATCTCCTCGGGTTTGCTCTCGCGCAATCTGCCCAGATCCAGGTTGCCCTTGGTGCAGGAGGCGGGCCGCAGCTGTTTGCGCGCCTCGGCCAGGTCGTTGTCGCCGGCCGGGGGCGGTGCCACGGTCTCGATGACGTCGGCCTCGAAGAGATCGAAGATCCCCTCGGCAAAGAAGTGCTGGGTGCGGCCGCAGTTGTGGTACCAGAAGAGACCGCCCCGCTCGTGGGTCCAGCGGGCGTAGTCGCGCAGGCAGGGCACGTCCATGGTCGAGAACAGCTCGGGCGAGGTCATCTCCAGTCCCAGGCCCGAGGCACTCATGAAGTCGAAACCCTCCTCCATGGCCACGGCGAAGATCTGCAGCGAGGCCTCGTACACCGCCCGCATACTCTCCCGGTAGGTGCCCTCCAGATCGTGCCAGTGCAAAAAGATGGTGGCCTGCCCCACCTGGTGGGCCAGCCAGTAGGGATTGACGTGCCCGATGACAATCACCCCCTCGTCGCCCACCTTGGTGCGCCACTGGCGGAAGAAGTCGCGCATCTGGTCCTCGCGGCCTTCCAGGTCGCGGCAGGCTGCCTGAAAGAAGGTGTGGTCCTCGCCGGTCTGCACCGGAAAACTGGCCTCGAAGGAGCCCAGGCCCATGCCGCGGGGCACCCGGCGGGTCCAGGTGCCCGCCGAGGTGGGCAGGGTGTAGAGCACACTTTCCTGGTCGCTGCCCCCTTCATCGGCAGCCCAGGGGAAGATGAACTGGGTGCAGCCGACCATGAACATCGGCTCGTAGTCGAGGGCGCGGGCCAGGGCGATCTCGTCAGCCACCCCATCGCCCGAAGGGATGAGGCCCAGCAGGCGCAGGGTGCCGGCCACCACATCCGGGTAGGGCAGGAAGGGCGAGAGGGGCGGGCGGTGGCTGCGGGGGTCGCGCACGAAGTCGAGGAAGCGCCGGCGCGGGGTGCCCGGGGCGGCAACAGCAGCGGGCACTGCCGCCCCGGTGGCGCTGCCTAGACGGGAGACATGGGATTCGTTCACGGAGCGGCCTCCAGCACCAGCACCCAGTCCTGGAAGACCGGGGGTTTGGGGGCGGGCCAATCGCCCTGCGCGTCCGGCTGTGCCTGGCCCAGGGGGTATTCGCGGCCGGTCTTGGGATCAAAGTAAAAAGCGGTGTGCGCCTTTTCAAGCCCCTTGACCATGAGATTGCCCGACCAGGCCGCCCAGCAGGTCTCGGCGGGGATGAAGATCAGGCGCACCTGGCCGGGGATGCCGGCGGCGTAACAGGCCCCCCGGCGTTCGGCGGATTGGTGTGGCTCGGCCCACTCGGGATGGGGGGTGAACTCCCACCAGCGAAAACGCTCCAGCAGGCGTTTGCCGATGCCCACCTGGCCCGAGCCGGGTAATCTGTAGGCTTGGTCCCAGGGGATGTCGCCCCAGGAGGTGCCGTGGGGTGAAAGGCCGTAGGGTTTGGCGGCGGTGTTGACCTGCCACAGGCCGTTGGCCCCGTAGGTGTGGCCGGCCGCCCCCGAGAGCAGGCAGGACCAGAAGAGGAAACGCTGCACCTCCTCGCGGCTCGATTCCAGGATGCCCTCGTAGTTCACCTCGCTCACCAGCACCGGCAGTCTGGGCTGGTGGGCCAGGGATTGTTCGAGGGCCTGCACGGTGGGGCCGAGGGAGGGATACCCGGAGTGGCCCGTCTGCAGCATGTCCAGGTCGAGGATACCCGGGTCGTCCACCTGGTCGTGGCCCAACTGGGTGGGGTGGATGGTGAGGGGGTTGCGGTCGGCGTCGAGCTGGCGGATATAGCGCACCAGCGCGCCCCATTTCCGGCGCAGCTCCTGGCGGTAGGCGTCGGCCTCTTCTTGGCTCTTGGGTTTGAGATAGTAGAACATCAGCGCCTCGCCGGCGGCGCACCACACCACCGGGTACGCCCCGTAGCGGGCCACCAGGTAGCGCCAGTGTCTGGCGAGCACCTCGGGGCCGGCAAAATCCATGAAATAGCCCCAGGAGCCGACGATGCAGGGCACCAGGCCGGCGCGCACCAGGTGGGCCAGGCGCAGGTCGGCCTGGTCGAAGTACGCCGGGTTGATGCGGGAGAAGTCCTTTTCCCAGGGGAAGCCGGCCTCGTTGCGGCCGCGCTCGTCGAAGGGCTCCATGTCGGGGTACAGGCCGGCGACGATCTGCACCACGCTGAAGCCCTTCTTCACCCGGTCGGCGGTGAGTTCCTGAAAGTCCTCGGGCCAGCGCAGGCGTTCACACAGGCCCATCCACCAGGTGTCGCCCAGCCAGAAGAAGGGTTTGCCGTCGCGGTGCTCCAGGTGCCGACGGGAGTTGGCCAGGCGCAGGGGGCCGTGGCGCAGCAGGGCGTTCTCGCCGGTGTAGGGGAGGATCTCCAGGCTGCCGGCCTGGCCGTGCAGGGCGGTGTCGCCGGCAAGGGAGCAGCGGCTCTCGTAGCGATGCACCCCGAGTTGGGAGGAGGCGTAGCGCACCTTCCAGGTCTGGTCGCCGGCCCAGAAGGCGGGCAGGAGCAGTTCCCTGCCGTCGGGCTGGGTGAAGAGCACATCGACCTCCACGGTGTTGAAGGGGTCAGCGTGCACCTGCTCGGAGGTGAAGGACCATTCGAGGACCTGGTGCTGCTGGGCGCGTTTCATGGGGGCCTCCCTGGGTTGTTGTCTAGAGGGGTAATATTCGATATTCGGGGCTGGCTAGCCACTGGAGAGTATATGCACCCCATCTCGCGTTTGACCTTTCTGGTCCACCCCTGTTGTTACGCGGCCTCGCTGCCCAGGCCGGTGTCGATGAAGGAGAGCCTGTGGCGTGCGTATCACCGGCACGAGCAGCCGGTGCTGGCGCGGTGGTACGGGATGCTGGAGGAGTTGGGAGAGGGGGAGATGGTGGTGTACCATCCATGCTACCAGTCGGCCGAGGAGCAGGCGCTGGCGGCGCGGGGGCGCGAACTGCTCGGGCAACGGTTCCTCACCCTGGGCGGGCGGGATATCACCACGCCAGCTGGGGCCACCCCCGAGACGTTGGCAGCTCTGGCGCCGGAGATCCAGGCCGCCTTCCTGGCGCGGGGCAAATACGCCTGGGCCGTGCACGATCTGCGCATCGCCGTCTTCTCCTACAACTACGCCCAGGATATCCTGCGACTGGCGGCAGAGCGGGGGTTGAGCTGGGATCCGGAGCGATCGGCCCTGCGGGCAGTGGGGGAGTCCTTCGAGGGCTGTGTCACCACCTGGAGCACCATGGTGCCGGCGTACCTGGGGGTGCCGGGCCGGGTGGAGATCCCCTATGAACTGACGGTGCCCGACACCCGGTTCCTGCTGGATAGCGAGTACCTGCGGCGGGTGGAGCTGGCACAGCACACGGCGCTCTACCTGTATGTCGATGCCCGTCGCAGGCCGGTGGCGCTGTACAAACGCGAGCGGGTGGAGTTGGCCGACCAGAGCTACTACGCGCGACTGCCCATAGAAGCGGGGGAGGTGGAGTTGCGCACCGGTTTGGGCCGCCGTCTGCTGACACCCCGTGGCAGGTTGGCAGAGGGAGTGCCCCCCAGCCTGGTGCGGCAGGGGGAGGCGGGACTGGAGGTGATGGTTTCGAGTGGGCGTGGGCGCGGCGGCGAGGGGCCGCGTTTCTATCCGCGCGAGGCGCCGATTTTCATCGCGGCGCGCGATATGGCGGTGGAGGAATTCTGCGAGTTGGCGGCCGCTGTGCAGGTCGTGCCGGAGCACTGAGGGGCGGATGAGTTCGGATGCGGAGGAAGACGGCGACCCCCTCGATCCGGTCGAGCTGCCCATCGACGGCGAGCTGGACCTGCACACCTTCAGGCCCGGCGAGATCGGCGAGTTGATCCCGGACTACCTGGAGGCCTGCAGGCAGCGGGGAATTCTCAGGGTGCGCATCGTCCACGGCAAAGGCAGCGGCGCATTGGGACGCGGGGTGCACGCGGTCCTGGCGCGCCTGCCCCAGGTGGAGTCCTTTCACCTGGGCAATGCGGGTGAAGGGGGCTGGGGCGCGACGGTGGTGTTGCTCAAGGCGGGGAATCAATCGCTTTGAGGTGCCGGTCAAAAAAAGCAGCGCAGCACTCCAACCCGGCCAGGCTCAGGGCGTGGCCGCCGGCTCCCACTACCAACCCGAAGGCGTCAGACCGGTCCTGGGCGGCGTACTCGGCGCGGGCCGCTTCGGCAAAGGCCTGCACCCCGGCCAGGGGCATGCCGATATCCTCGGTGGCGGCGCAGACGAGCAGAGGCCGGGGGGCCAGGGCGGGCAGGAGTTGGGCATGATCTAGCCCGTCGGCCACCAGGCCGTGCGGATAGTAGTAGGCGCTGTGGTAGGTGGGGTGCCCCTCGCGCAGCAGGTGGCGCACCGAACCCACCCCGCCGCAGAAGGTGGCAGCCGCGCTGACCCTGGGGTCCACAACCATGCTGTAGAAGGCGACAATACCGCCCAGGGAGAAGCCGGCCACCCCGATGTGATTGACGTCCACCTCGGGGCGGGTGCAGAGGAAATCCACGGCCAGCAGCGCGTCGCCGACCAGCCGGCCCATGCTGGTGTGCCCGTAAACCGGCAGGCTGTTGGACCAGGACCAGTCCCAGGGCTCGGGCCGGGGTGGATGGGCGTACTGGGTTAGCGCCAACACCGCATAACCCCGCCGCGCCAATTCCCGGGCCCAGCCCCGCAGCTGCGCCCCGTCTGCGCTCAGGGGCTCCTCCATCAGCCACTGCCAGTTCTCGCCGGTCCCGTGCAGGCAGAGCACCGCCGGCAGGGGGCCGGGGTGGCCCTGCGGGTAGGCCAGCATCGCCGGCACCAGCGGGTGGATGCCGCCCTCGAGCCGCAACTCCTCCAGCACCAGCCCGTCGCGGGTTTGCCAGCGCTTGGTGGTCTGCACCTGCACCCGGGCGGGGCGGGGGATGTGTAATTTTTGGGCGAGTTGTTCGCCGAGGGGATGGGGGCTGTGGTGGACGGGCAGGGGGCGCCGGACCTGTTCCGCCTGCAGTTCGCCCCAGCGCGGCAGGTAGCGCCCGGCTTCGCTGCGGGTCCCGGCACTCACCAGGTAGAGCGGGTCCTGCCGCAGCCGGCGCAGGGCGAAGTCGCAGAGCCGGCGCACCCGCAGGGCCCGCCAGGTGCTCTGGCCCACCCGCACCTGCTGGACCAGGCCCTGCTGCTCCAGTTCGCGGCCGCAGCGCAGGAAATCGTTCTCCACTCCCGGGTAGCGCCGCATGAAGGGGAAGGTGCGGACAGCGGGCTGTCCCTCGACGACCACGGTGCCGCTCAGGCTGTCCCAGTATCTGTAGGGCACCTGGGCCAACTCCTCCACCAGGTGCAACAGGGTGCAGACGTTGAAATCCACCCCCATCAACAAGACCCAGGCGTTCAGTTCGAGCAGGCGATAGAAAGGGCTGTCGAAGGCGTAGTCGGAGGTGTTGTGCCGGCCACACAGGTCTTCGGCGTGGGCGCCGATGGCGGCCAAAGGATGGGGGGCATGGTTGCTGCGGCGGGCGCCGGGCCAGGTGCGGGCGGTCTCGCTGATCAGGCCCATGTACGAGGGGGTCTGCTCCCGGTCCCAGAGCTGTTGGGGGCCGCCCCAGAAGAAGCTGTGGTGGAAGGTGGGCACCACCAGGGTGCCGGCCTCGCCCAGATGGCCCAGCAGGGCCTGCACCACGGCGGGAGCCCCGCCCTCGACGCGGCCAAAGGAGCGCAGGGAGCTGTGCACCAGCACCACCTCGCCCTGGGTGAGGCCCAGTTGGCGCAGACCTTCGCCCAGGTCCCGGCTGGTGACGGGCTGGTCCACGTCAGGGTTTCCAGGTCTTGGCCAGCTCGGCGTACTGGCGGGCCTGGGCGGGGATGTCGAGGCCCACCTCGATGGACCAGGCGTCGAGCAGCCGGCGGTACACCGGGCCGGGTTTTCCCGAGCCCACTGCCTGAAAGTTGAAGCGAGTGATGGGCACCATACAGATGGTGGTGCTGGTGAACCACGCTTCGTCGGCCTGGCGCACGTCGTAGGGCTCGATGTCGGTCTCGCGGGCCTTGAGCCCCAGTTTGGCGGCCAGCTCCAGGCAGACCCCGCGCGAGACCCCGCGCAGGATGTCGCGCGGTTTGGGGGTGAGGATCTCGCCATGGCGCACCATGAAGAAGTTGTTGCCGGTGCCCTCGGTGATAAAGCCGTGTTCGTCGGTGAGCAGGGCCTGGGCCCCCTTTTCCATGTGGTTGGCCTGTAGCTCGGCTACCTTGTAGTGGAGGCGGCTGCGGGTCTTGGCCTTGGGGTCCAGGTAGCGGGCCGGCACCGACTGCTGCGGGGTGACGACAAAATGTGCCCCCTCCTCGTACTTGGTGGCCATACCGCCGATATGGCGCACCAGGGGGAAGACGTTGATGGTGACGATGGGGCGCGTGCCCTCCCGCACCAGGGTGTCGTAAAGGGGCAGGGCGCCACGAGTGACGTCGTGCATGATCTGGAAATCAAGGCCGTCGAGGGCCGGCAGGTTGTGGGCGACGGTCTGGTGGGTGGCCTCCTCCATCTGCTCGATGCTCAGGCCGCAGTCGATCTCGGCGTAGCGCAGCGAGGCGTAGAGCCGTTCTAGGTGTTCGCACAGCCGGTAGGGCTGCTGGCCGAAGGAGCGGGTCATCTCGAAGGCCATGTCCCCGTACATCAGGGCGCAGTCGAAGATGGAGATGCGGGCTTCCTGCTCGGGGATAAAATCGCCGTTGAAATAGACCAGACGCCGGGACATGGCAGGCCTCCTCAGCGATTCCAGGGCAGCTGGTATGAGGGCTGCCGGCAGAAGCGCCGCATGCCCAGCTTCACCTCGAACACGGTACCCGGCCCCAACTCGACTTCCAGGCACTCGCTGTCCAGCTCCTGCACCTGGGCCTTGTCCGCGTCATCCACATAGGCGGCGGTGGTGAAGCGGTGTTCACCAAAGGCGCCGGCCTGCACGATCAGGCGGCGGCTCTCCAGGGGGTGCAGGTTGGCCAGGGTCAGCGTTATGCCCTCTGGAGTGATGCGGCCCACCAGCGCCGCCACGTCGGGGGGCAGGCCTGGGCGCTGGCGCTCGGCGTCGAAGTGGCGCACCTGGACCATCAACAGGCCGCCGTTGTACACCGGCAGCGAGCCGCCCAGGGTCAACTGTACCAGGGCCTCGGTGGTGATGGTGCTGCGGCCGATCAGGTAGGTCTGGAAGTAGGAGTGGGTCACCGACTCGCTCCACTGCTTCTCTTTGAGCTGGTTGATCTGGCGGGTCACCTCGGCCAGTTGCTGCCACTGCTTCTCGCCGTCCGGGCGGTAGCCCCAGCCGGCTTGGGCCTGCTCCAATTCGCCGCGCAGCTTTTTGAGTTGGCCAAAAACCTGGGCGATGCTGTTCAGCAGGGTTTCGGCCGGGTAGTTCGGGTAGCCGCCTTCGAGGAAGTTCAGGTAGGCGTGGTGCTGGCCGCTGAAGTCCTTGCCCTGCGCCGTGCCGCCGCTGACCTGATCCCAGTTGTTCTGGCTCTGGTCCCGCAGCCGCTTGGTGACCTCCAGGTCGCGGGGGTCGAGGCTGTCGAGATAGGCGTGGACCATGTGCACCGGGCTCATGACCCGGAACTCGTACCAGCCGCCGATCTGCTGCTTGCGGGTGAAGCCGGGGAAATCGGTGACCCGGTCCGGCCGGGTCATCGGCTCGGTGGGGCTGCCGCCGTATTCGAGCACCGCGCCGGGCTCGCCGTAATTCTGCGGCACCAGGGTCCGGCCCTGTGCGTCCTCGACGGCGTGGGTCAGGAGCATCTCGACCTGTTCCCGCACCCACTGCAACCTGCCCTGGTCGCCGGTGAGCAACCGCTGGTTCTGGCCGCCGATCACCAGGGCGTCGCCGATGAAGTAGAAACCGTGCGGGAAGGTCCAGCCGTAGTGGCCGCCGTACCATTTGCCGTCGATGGTCTCACCCACCACACCACTGGGACCGGCGTTGTCGGGCATGATGCCGTTGTTGCCGGCATAACGCTGCCGCCAGCTCTCCACGTAGTCTAACACCCACTGCTTGTATTTCTCCTCGCCGGTGTGCAGGTAGGCGTTCATCACCATGGTGGTCGAGAGCATGTTGGTGACGGTGTCGCAGTGGCGCAGTCGGGCGGCATAGACCTCGCCGTAGCGCCGGGCCTTTTCCGGGTCGCGCAGGTCCATCATCGTCACCACCCCCTCGACGTCGTAGAAGGGCAAGCCGTAGCTGTCCATCCAGGTGCCATACGAGTAGGGTACCCCGAAGCGGTGGTATGCCGGGCCGTTGGGGCCCATGGCCAGGGTCTTGAAGACCCGATGTTCCGGGTCGTAGTTGTACTCGGGGATGGTGGGGTCTTCGTTGGTCAGCCAACTGGCGAAGCGGAGCGAGCGCTCCTTGTTTTTCTCGTTCGTCGGGTTCGCCAGATTCAGGTAGTAGAAGTACAATGCCGCCTCGCCGGCGTGCATCCAGTCGTAGTCCGGCAGGTACTCCTTTACCAGCATGGTGTCGCGGCCCTCGGGGTGCGTTGAACCAGGCACCTTGTAGCGGGAGAACTGGGCGATGAGCACCTCGTACTGCCGCTGGGCCAGTTCCAGGTAGCGATCGTCGCCGCCCAGCAGGTAAAAGAGCGGCCAGCGGTGGAACCCCTCGAAGGCGTTGTCCACCCCGCCGTACCCGCCAAACCCCTCGATATCCGGCCAGAAGATCTCGCCGTTGGGCATCAGGTAGTTTTCGATGAGCAGACCCTCGGATTGGTTCATCAGCGCGATCAGACTGCGCTCCAGTATCGCCCATTCGGGCATCGCCGGTGCTGGTTTTTTCACCGCGATCTTGGGAATTCCCCTGTCAACCATCGCTGCCCTTTCCTCCGTGGCCACGCCCATAACCTGAACACTCCTGCGCGCCGGCGCAATGGGCCTGCTGTCCCGCGCGGGTGGTCGGCCCGCCCGGTGTGGGCTATCTTATCTGCGCTGTAAGGGTACAGTATTGACACCACCGCCAAGGCGCACCTGCGCCGATACCGGGAAGGACCAAATCCATGAGCCATTTCTACGAGAACTCCATCGTGCCCGCTCCCTTGCGCCGCAACTACAACGTGTACGACCGCATCGGCCAACTGGGCCTGGACCTGGGCACCTTCGAGTCCCAGGTGGGCTCGTTGAAGGGCCGCAATATCTGCAGCGCCATCTTTTGCGAAAGCGGGCTAGTCTACCTGTCGGGCGTGGGCTTAGGTGACCACCAGATGAGCGACGACCCGGAGCGGGTGAAACACGGGCAACAGGCCGGCCAGGCCTGCGCCGACCACCATATCGGCACCCTGCACTGGGCCATCACCTGCGGCGGCGAGGGCGGCGACCTCAACGACCTGCTCTACACCGTGAAGACTCTGGGCATGGTGGTGTCCACGGACGTGGACTTCCGCTCGGGGCCGGCGGTGGTGAACGGTTATTCTTACCGCTGGCAGTCGGTCTTTGGCGGCGGCACTGGGGAGTTTGCCCAGGACGGCCTCGACGCGGGCGGGTACGCCGGGGTGCATGCCCGCAGCGCCATCGGCGGTTTCACCGGCCGCTTCTCCCTGGAGCCCGAGATCATCGTCGCCCTGCCGCCCGAATTGAACCGGGCGATCATCACCAACCGCGGCTGGGTTTTCCCGTTGATCCCGCAGATGTACGACAAGGTGGTAGCGGCGCGGAAGTAGGCACCCTTTCCCCGACTCCTGCGGAGCGCTGCCGATGAACATGCACTGGATCGACTGGGCGATCCTGGCCGCCTTTGTGCTGGTGGTGATCCTGGTCGCCACTTACACCACGCGGTATATGAAGTCCGTGGCCGATTTCCTTGCCGGCAACCGCTCTGCAGGCCGCTATCTGCTCACCATCGACGGGCTCAACACCGGCGCCATCTCCATGGTGGCCCTCTGGGAGCTGTGGTACAAGGCCGGGTACGGGGCGGCCTGGTGGGGCGGCCTCAGCGCACCCATCGGTCTGATCATCACCCTGTCGGGGTGGGTGGTGTACCGCTACCGCCAGACCCGCGCCTTTACCCTGGCCCAGTTCTTCGAGATCCGCTACAGCCGCAATTTCCGCGTCTTCGCCGGCATACTCGGCTACGTCTCCGGGGTGATCAACTACGGGATCTTCCCGGCGGTCGCCGCCCGCTTTTTTGTCTACTTCTGCGGCATCCCCGATTACAACGTCCCGGTCTTCGGGGTGGAAATCTCGCTCTCCTATGCCCTGATCATGGCCCTCTTGCTGGGCTTCGCTACCATCATCACCCTGGCCGGCGGCCAGATCGCCATCATGATCACCGACTGCGTGCAGGGCATCATCGCCATGCTCGGTATCGGCTTCATCGGCCTGTGGCTGCTCAGCCACTTCTCCTGGGATCAACTCTTCGTCGCCTTCCAGAGCGCCCCGGACCCGGAGGATGCCTCGCTGATCAACCCCTTCAAGACCAGCAAGGCGATGGATTTTAATGTCTGGTACTACCTGATCGCCGCCTTTGGGGCTTTTTACAACTGTATGGCGTGGCAGGGGAACACCGGCACCAACGCGGCGCCCAAGACCCCGCACGAAGCGCGTATGGCCCGGGTCATCGGCGGGTGGCGGAGTTACCTGACCGCCGCGGTGGTCAGCCTGTTGCCCATCTGCGCCTTCACCGTGATGCACCATCCCGACTACGCCGCCCTGGCCGAAACGGTGCGCAGCGGCCTGGCCGGCATCGCCAACCCGACCATCCAGACCCAGATGACCGTGCCCATGGTGCTGGGCAAATTGCTGCCCATCGGCCTGGTCGGGCTGCTCTGCACCATCGTCTTCTGCGCCATGATCACCACCGACGACACCTACCTGCACTCCTGGGGCAGCATCCTCATCCAGGACGTGATCATGCCCTTCCGCAAGAAACCCTTCACCCCACAGGAACACATACGTGTGCTGCGCTGGTCCATCGCCGGGGTGGCGGTCTTTGGTTTTCTCTTCAGCCTGCTCTTCCGGCAGACCCAGTACATCTTGATGTTCTTCGCCGTCACCGGGGCCATCTTTCTGGGCGGGGCCGGGGCCTGCATCGTCGGCGGGTTGTACTGGAAGCGGGGCACCACGGGCGGGGCCTGGGCAGCGATGGTCAGCGGCTCGCTGCTGGCGGTGGGCTCGCTGGTGATCCAGCAGTTCCCCTACGAGCGCACGGCGATGACCATCGAGGCGCCCACAGCGGCCAGCGTCACCGTGGGTGGGGAAGCGGCCTCGCAGCGGGATGGGGCCTGGCACTTCGACTACGAGTTCTGGAAACGGCACGAGTGGCAGACCACCCAGGTGGTGATCACCGGCCAGAACGGGGAGATCACCAGCCACGTGGTCCGCTACTGCTTTGCCCCGGACGAGGTGCCGCCGCTCGGGGAGGTTGCGGTTGCCGGGCTCATTCTGCCCGCCGATGGCTACGTGCAGCCCTTGCCCCAGCCCTGGCTCCAACGGGTTTTTGTGGCCATTCGCTCGATCAACGGGCAGGTGTTGATGTTCTATGCCATGATGACGGCGCTGCTGCTCTACGTGGTCATCTCGCTGCTGGGCCGCCGGACCTTCGACATGGATCAATTGCTGCACCGGGGCCGGTACGCGGTGGCCGCCGACGCCGCCGTGGGTGAGGATCCGACCCCGCCCTCCGGCCTGCGGGCCCTGGTCGGCATCTCCCCCGAGTTCACCCGCACGGATAGGTGGCTCTACTACGGCACCCTGGGCTGGTCGCTCTTCTGGATCGGCGTCTTTTTTATCTTGCTTATCCTCAATCTCATCGAGGTGCGCAGCGACCAGTTCTGGTTCACCTACTGGAAATGGACCCTGCTGCTGAACATGGGGCTGGGGTTCATCACCGTGATCTGGTTCTCCATAGGAGGGTTACACGACGTGCGCGACATCATGCGCCGGCTCACGGCGCTGCAGCGCGACGACGCCGACGACGGCCGCGTCGACCACGAACACCGCGCCTGAGCCGGCGGCGAGCCCAGGGTTTCCTGGTGCCCCGGCAGAGGTTTTGTTTCCCGCCAGTATACACGAGGAGGTCGGCGTGAAGATCACCGGCGTCAGGACCTACAAGTTCAGCGTGCCCACCGGGCAGGAGATCCGCGACCCGCACACCGGCGCACTGCTGTGCAGCACCTCCAAGCCCTGGCTTTTTCTCAAGGTCGAGACCGACAAGGGCCTCAGCGGCTGGGGTGAGGGCACGGGCGAATGGCTGGTGCCCTCGGTGGAAGCCACCCTGCGGGAGTGGGAGGGGCTGCTGGTGGGCCAGGACCCGCTGCGGGTGCGGGCTTTGGGCGAGGACATCATCAACCGCGTGCCCTGGAAGGGCGGGCCGGTCTTTGGCACGGCACTGGCGGCTATCGACATGGCGCTCTGGGACCTGGCGGGCAGGGCCTGGGGTGCGCCGGTACACACCCTGCTGGGGGGAAGGCAGCGCGAGCGGGTGCGGGTGTACAGCGGCATCTCCATGGGCGAGCCCGAGAACGCGGCCCGCGAGGCGCTGGAGGTGCAGGCTGCCGGATACGCGGGGGCCAAGGGCAATCCGCTGGAGACCCGCACCTGGCCCATGGACACAGAGGCCGTGGAGCAGAGCGTGGCCTGCGTCGAGGCCGTCCGGCAGGCGGTGGGTCCGCATTTCGACATCCTGCTCGACGCCCACGGCAGCCCTTCACCCGAGCTGAGCGCGGAGTTCGCCCGCCAGATCGCCCCTTTCCGGCCCCTCTTGCTGGAGGAGCCGGTCAAGGTGGGCTCGGTGGAGGCCTTGCTGGAGCTGAGCCGCAAGAGCCCGGTGCCCATCGCCACCGGGGAGAAGCTCTGCAGCCCGGCGGAGTTCAAACCCCTGATCGACGCCCGGGCCTGCGCCTATCTGCAGCCGGACATCGCCCACTGCTTTGGCCTGACCACCTACGCGTTTATCGCCCGCATGGCCGCCGAGGCCCAGATGCTGATGGCCCCCCACAACGCCGGCGGTCCGCTCTGCCTGGCCGCTAGTCTACACGCGGCGGCGGCCACCCCCAATTTCCTTATCCAGGAGATGAACCATTCCTGGCTGGCGCTTTTTGACCGCTACGCCGAGCACAGCTGGGTCGTGCGGGAAGGGCATATCGCGGTGGATGAGACTCCCGGCCTGGGTATCCAGATCAAGGAGCAGGACCTCGCCCGTTTGCCGTACGAGCCTTTGCCCTATCGCCAATACCGCCACATGGATGGCAGTTGGAAAGGCTGGTGAGATGAAAGCAACCGAGGCGGCGGGGGAGTGGGGCAAGTAGCAGATATGGATGCAGCGCGCCGGATGAACGAGATTAACAGCCCCTTCACTTACAGGAGACCCGCATGGCCAAAACCAAGGTAGTCCAGAACAGCCGCACCCGCCGCCACGACCCGACGGCTCTAGGCCGCAACTTCAAGCGCCGGCTGCGGGCCGGTGAGGTGCTGCTGGGGGGCTCGGTGTCCGAGTACCTGCGGCCCTCCCTGGCCAAGATCTACGCCCAGGCCGGGTACGACTTCATCTACGTCGACAAGGAACACATGTTCTTCGACGGGGCGGAGATGACCGACTTCATCCTGGCCGCCCGCGACAACCAGATACCAGTGGTCTCCAAGATCGGCGAGCTCAACCGCAGCGAAGCTGCCCGGCTGCTGGAGGCCGGGGCTGTGGGTATCCAGTTGCCGCGCAGCGAGAGCCGCGCCCAGCTGCAGGAGCTGCTCTCCTACATGAAGTTCCCGCCCAAAGGCACGCGGGCCGGAGCGCCCTGCTACGGCAATGTGGACTACGCCTGGCCGGCCGACGACCGCAAATGGCTGCGCCTGGCCGACGAATCGGTGGCCCTGGTGGTACACATCGAGACCGCCCTGGGCTACGAAAACGCCGCGGAGATCGTCTCCACGCCCGGGGTGGACATGGTGTATGTGGGGCCGTACGACTTCTCCATCTCCATGGGGGAGCCGGGCAACTACGACCATCCCCGGGTGCGCAAGGCGCTGCTGGAGATCCTCAAACTGTGCAAAAAACACGGGGTGGCCTTTGGCACCAGCGCCTCCAGCCCGGAGCGCGGGCGGGAGTGGATCGCCAGGGGCTGCCAGTTCTTCGAGCTGTCCACCGAACAGGGTTTGATCATCAACGGGGCCGCCGAACTGGTCCGGGCATACGGCCAGGGGAAGTGAGGGCGGTGCCCGGCAGCGACGAGAAAAAGCGCCGCCGTCTGCCCTGGATCCTGGGGCACTACGCCTTCAACAGCGTTTTCTCTCAGTGTACCTTCTTCGGACCGGTGTTTCCGCTCTTCCTCGCCGAGTTGGGCCTGGCCAAAGGGCATATCGGCCTGCTCTTCTCGCTGTTGCCCTTCAGTGGGCTGCTGGCACTGCTGGTGGCCCGGCGGGTGGCTGTGATCGGGCTCAAGCGCACCTACGTGGTCTGCTGGTCGGCCCGGACCACCATCGCGGCCCTGCTGCTCCTGGTGCCCTGGGTGGCTGCACACTGGAGTCCGGGGCAGCTCCTGGCCTACGTGGGAGTGGTGGTAGCGCTCTTTGCCCTGTGCCGGGCAGTTGGCGAGACCGCCTTCCACCCCTGGTTCCAGGAGATCGTGCCCCCGGCGGTGCGCGGGCAATTCACGGCGCTGAGCAACATCATCGAAACCAGCGCCAGTTGCGCTGCCCTGGTGGCGGCCGGCTACGCGCTGGGCCAGGGCGAGGGGTTGGACCGTTTCACCCTGCTCATCGGCGCCGGGGTGGTCTTTGGTTATATCTCGGTGGTCTGCCTGGGGCCAACCCCGGCCGAAACCCCCGGACAGCCCAACCGGGCGCCGCTGTGGGCGGGCATGAAGACCGCCCTGGGGGACCGCAATTTCCGCCTGCTCCTGGGCGGGGTGGCGCTGGTCACCCTCAATATTCAGCAGGGGGTTTTTCTGCCGCTTTTCCTCAAGGAACACGCCGGCTTTGCCGAGCGGCAGATCGTGCTCCTGCAGATCAGCTACTTCGCCGGCATCATCCTCTCCAGCTACGGCTGGGGCTGGCTGGCCGACCGGCGCGGGGTGCGGCCGGTGATGCGCGCCGGCCTGGGGTTGATGGCATTGGCCCCGGTGGGCTGGGTGCTGCTGCCCTACCATCACCCCTGGAGCTACCTGCTGGCGCTGGCGGTGGTTTTTGTCGGCGGGGTGGCGATGGTCAGTTGGTACGTGATCGTCGGGCAACTGCTCTACGTGCAGGTGGTGCCGGCGGATCAGCGCGTCGACTACATGGCGGTGTACTACGCCTGGATGGGGCTGATGGGCGGGATCAGCCCGCTGCTGGCCGGCCAGGCGCTGGAATACTACCGGGATTTCCACCTGGTCTGGGGCGCCCTGCACCTCAATGCCTATACCCTGCTCTTCCTCGGCGGCGGGGTGGTGGCATTGGGCAGCCTGGGCCTACTGGGCCGCATCCAAGCGCGGCCGGCGGTTGTGGCCCGGGGAGGGTGACTGATGAGCGCGATCCAGGGATTGATCTTCGACTGCGACGGGGTGCTGGTGGACAGCGAGAAAATCAGCTGCGGGGCCTGGCTGCCGGTGTTGCGGCGGCGGGGGATCGAGGTTGAGTTGCCCGATATCGAGGCCTTTATCGGTCAGTCGGACAAGGCGGTGGTGGAGCACTACCAGGCCAGAGGTGCGCAGTTCCCGCCCGAGATCCTCGCCGAACGCGAGCAGGCCTACTTCGACCTGGCGCGGGGCCGGCTGCAGAGTTTTGCGGGTCTGCGGGAGGCGCTAGAAGTGTTGCGGCAAAGGCGTTTTCCAGTGGCCGTGGCCTCTTCGGGGGGGCCGGCCAAGATCCACTTCTCGCTGGAGGAGGTGGGCCTGTTGGTGTATTTCCCCATCCGCTGCAGCGCCGTGGAGGTGCGGCGCGGCAAGCCGGCCCCGGACCTCTTTCTGCTGGCCGCCAGCCGCCTGGGCCTGGCGCCCGAATCCTGCGCGGTGGTCGAGGACGCCGTGCCCGGGGTGCAGGCAGCGCGGGCCGCCGGCATGCGGGCCATCGGCTTCCCCTCCAGCCACCCGGAGGCGGCGTTGCGGGAGGCGGGGGCACAGGTGGTGCTGGGCTCGTACGCGGAGCTGTTGGCGCAGCTGGAATGATCTGGGGCTAAAGTTGGCCCTTTTCCCGCCGATGCTAAAAATGGACCAAAGCGGTCCACAAATCTTGGGGCTCCCCGCCGGCCGCATCTGCGACCGGTGGGGATTTTCTATTTAACACCCACCTCCTCGGCGGCCCGGCGCTGCAGCATCTGCATCTGGCCGATGATATAGGCCATGCCCACCTTGCCCTCGTCGGCCAGGTGCGGGATATGGTCGGGGATGGCCACCCCCTTGAAGCCTACCTCCTGCAGCGCCTTCATCACCTTGTACATGTCCATGTATCCGTCTTCGAGGAAGGTCTCGACGAAGTGCGGCAGGGGTTTGTCCACGTTGCGGAAATGGACCTTGAAGATCTTCTTCTGCTCGCCGAAATGTTTGATGGTCTCCAAAACCCCCTTGCCCATCAACTCCCCGCCTTCCAGCCAGCAGCCCACACACAGGCACATGCCCACGTTGGGGCTGTCGGCGATCTCGAGGGCCTGTTTGTAGCCGTCGAAGCTGCTGAAGATGCAGCGGGGCACCCCGGCCAGCTCGGGTTGTGGCGGATCGTCGGGGTGGATGCCGATCATCACTCCCGCGTCCTCGGCCACCGGTGCTACCTGCTTGATGAAGTAGGCGTAGTTGTCCCAGATCTCGTCCTTGGAGAAGGTGCGGCCGTGGGAGAGGGGCATACGAAACTCGCGGCCGTGCCAGTGGCCCACCTCCGCTTTGCTCAGGTCGAAGGCCCGGCCCAGGGCCCCGCGCGGGGTCTTTTCGGGGGCGGTGCTCCAGATGCCGTTGCCCATGTGGGCGTAGGTGGTGTACGGATGCCGGCCTTGCCCAGGTTGCGGATATGCTGCTTGTACTCCTCGATCTTGGCGTCGCGGCCAGGCAGGTTGAGGGTGATGGCATCGACGTTGTGTACATCGAGGTTGCCGAAGCCGTAGACCTGGATGCCGGCCTTCGCGAAGATCTCGCGCCGGCTGGCGTAGTACTCGTAGCTGGACTTCTTGGCATCGGTCCACAACACCGCGTGGGTGACGCCGATCATACGCACAAACTCCAGGTCCTTCTCGGTGGCTTCGGGGGACATCTGGGCCGTGACCTTGATGCCTGGTTCGATCTTGTCCAGTGGATGGGCCATGACACCTCGCGGGGTTAGGGGTGAGTGGCGAAGCGGTCTTTCATGGAAGTGAGCGAGTCCTCGATCACCTGCAGGGCCCGGTCGAGGTCTGCCTGGGTATGGGCGGCGCTGAAGCCGTGGTGGCAGGGGCCGCCGCCGTAGTCGTGGAAGTACACGTCCCGCGAGGCGGTCTGGCGCACGAACTCCAGCATCAGGTCGCGCCGGTGGGCGAGGGCACCCTCGTAACCGCGGGGTATCTCCTTCAGGCCCATGAGCAGGCCAAAGCGAGCCCCATGGCGCGGGGCCTGCACCGGCAGGCCGAGGCGGGTGAGGAGGGCGTCGAGGCCCTGGTAGAAACGATCGGCTTTGGCCAGCAATTCGGGATAGAAAGAGGGCTCGGTGATGGTCCGGCAGAAGGCTTCCCCGCCCAGGATGCTGGGCAGGGGGGCGTTGAAGGTGCCGCTGTGCTGCACCTCGCCGGCAGGCTTGAAGCGGTCCATCAGCCCAGCTGGTCCGCAGATGGCCGAGAGGGGCAGGCCGCCGCCGAGGGCCTTGCCGATGGTGCAGATATCCGGGGTGATGCCAAAGTCCTGCTGGGCGCCGCCGGGGCTCTTCTTGAAGGAGGTCTGGATCTCGTCGAAGAAGAGCAGGACTTCGTACTCGAGGGTCAGCTTGCGCAGGACCTCCAGGTATCCGGGCTGGGGCGGGATGCCACCAGAGTTGAAGTTCACGGGCTCGAGGATCAGGGTGCCGATCTGGTGGGCCTGGCGTTTGAGGGTCTGTTCGACCGCGTCCAGGTCGTTGAAAGGCAGGGCGACGATGAACTGGGTCAGGGGTTCGGGAATGCCGGGCGATTCGCGATACTGGGAGGCCCGCGCCAGTTCGGCAGCAGGCGGATGCCCACCTATATAGGTGTGCTCGTGGTACCCGTGGAAGTGGCCGGTGAAGCGGATGATTTTATCGCGGCCCGTCGCGGCCCGACACAGGCGCAGGGCGTGCAGGGTGGCCTCGGAGCCGGAGTTGGTGAAGCGCACCCGCTCGGCGCAAGGGATGATGCGGCACAACTCCTCGGCCAGCTCGATGTGGCGCGGAGAGTCGAAGGCGCAGCAAATGCCCAGATCTGCGGCCTCGTGGAGTGCCTGGCGCACCGCCGGGTGGCCGTGGCCCAGGAGCGCGGCCCCGTGCCCGCAGCACAGGTCGAGGAAGCGGCGGCCTTCGGCGGTGGTGAAGTGTGCGCCTTCGCTTTTGGTCACATACACCGGGGTGCCCAGCCCCTGGTTGAGGCGGGTGGAGGAACACACCCCGCCGGGAAGGACTTTTTTACCGCGGGCAAACCAGTCGGTCATCTCATCAACTCTCCGGCCCAGGGGGCCTGCGGCATCGCGATCTCATCCAAAGGATAGAGGGGTCGGCTCACGGATCGGAAGCCGGCCTCCAGGAGCAGGGGGGTGGCGCAGCCGGGAGCCCCGCAGTAGAGGATGCCGGCGGCAAAGGGCGCGTAATCCTGGCGGAAACCCTCGGGGCTCTTGGCGATGACGATCTTGAAGTGGCGCGGGTCCAGTCCCACGGCCTCGTAGAGTTTGGGCGAGGAACCGGGACCGGTCTCTTCCACCAGCACCACCGTGACATCCCCAGCAGTGATCACCGCGGCCCGACCCATGTCCACTGGCAGATTGTGGCCGCCATGGCCCGAGAGGGTATAGGTCACCCGGCCCAGGCGCACGACTCGGGCCCGCAGGGAAAGGGGTTGCGAATAGGGATCGACCTTGCCGCCCACCTGTAAGCCCAGCAAGGCGCCCTCGCGGGCCCGCACACACTGGTCTACGGCCACCGGGTCGACGCAGAAGGTCAGGGCGCCGCCTTCGGGAATGGCGGTACTGGTCAGCGCCGCCAGCAGCAGGGTGCTGTCGCCGGGGGCGCCGCTGTTGGTGGCGTCGTGGCTCTCGGAAACAGCCACCGGCCGGCCCGGTACCGCCAGGGCCGCCGGCACCAGTTCGGCGGGGCGCAGGAAGTCGGTCTGGCGATGGGCGCGGGTCTGCCAGCAGGCCTGGGCCACGGCCTCGGGATCGAGGGGGGGGCGCTCTCCCGAGTAGGCCTGGTACAGGGTCCAGCCCAACTCGGGCACGTCCAACCAAGGCTGGGCCATGTAGATGGCGGTGGAGAGGACGTCGGAGCGGTCCTCGGCGGCCACCAGCTCTTTCCAAAGAGAAACCAGCACCCCGCGGTCGGTGGTGCGGCCGTCGGTGTTGGTCAGCAGGGGCAGCTTCCAGGCCGAGACCTGTGGCCGCTCGCCGGTGTGCAGGAGATGGGCCAGGGCACGGGCGGCGCGTTGGCCGCAGCTTACCTGATCGATGTGGGGAAAGGTGTGGTATCCTACCAGCACGTCGGCGCTCTGCACCATACGCCGGGTGAGGTTGGCGTGTAGGTCGAGGGTGGCGACGAGCGGAACCTGCGGCCCCAATGCTTGGCGCAGGGCCTGGAGCAGAGCCCCGGTCACATCCGGGTCCTCGGCAGCGGCCTGGGCCCCGTGCAGGGAGAGCAGTACCCCGTCCACTTGCTGGCCGCGCAGCGGGGCGGTGAAGGTCTCCACCAGTTCGGCCAGCAGGCCGGGGACCAGCACCCCGCCCGACCAGGCCCGGGCTCGCAGCAGACCCAGCCACTCGACCTCCTCACCCAGCAGTTGGGGCAGGCTGGCGAAGCCGGACAATTCCTCGGTATGCCCGTACTGCCCCATCACCGCCTCGCCCTGCCCCAGGCCGTAGATCTCGAAGTGGCGGCGGCTGGTTTGCAGCGGATTGAGGGTATTGGTTTCCTGAAGAAGCTGACCGACGGCGATACGTCTCATGGGGTCTAGTATAATCCTCCTTCAGAGCAGGGGCCAGCGGTGCTGGGGAACCCAGCCCATGCGGGTGTACAGGGCGCGCGCCGCCTGGTCGATGCGCCGATACAGGCGCTCCTCGTCGAGATGGGGGAAATGCCCGCCTTCGAGAATGACCTGGCCGTCGACGATCACTGTATCGACGCCGGTGGATTGGGCGCTGTAGACCAGGCTGGTCACGGGGTCGAGGCCGGGGCGCCATTCGGGCCGGCCGTAGTCGTGCATCACCAGGTCGGCCTTCTTGCCCGGTTCCAGGCTGCCGATCCACTGGTCCATGCCCAGGCTGCGGGCCCCGTTGAGGGTGGCCATCTCCAGGGCCTGCTCGGCGCTGACACCGGGTTGTTCGCCGCTGGACTCGCGGTGGAGGGTGGCGGCCAGGTAGAGCTGCCGGCCCACATCGAAGAAATCGGAGTAGTTGCCCGAGTCCGAACCGAGGGCGAGGTTGACCCCGGCGCGCAGCAACTCCGGCACGCGGCCGGTACGCGAGACCCCCATGCCCATGCGGGTGGAGGCGGCCGGGCAGTGGACCACATTGGTGCCTGAGGCCGCCAGCAGCGGGACTTCGTCGGGCGCGGTGTGGACCAGGTGTACGAGCTGGAGGTTGCGGCCCAGAATGCCGAGGGTGTCGAGATAGGCAACGGCGCTTTTGCCCTTGGCATGGACCCGGTAGCGGGCCACGTCCTCTGGACCAAAGGATTGGTGCATGTCCATGAGGGTGCCCAACTGGTCGGCCAGGCCTTTGCCCTCGACCAGCAGGCTGTCGCTGCACATACCCATGCCGGCCATACTCACTGCGGCCCAGACGCGGGAGTCGGGGCGCTTGGGGAAGGCGCGGGCCAGGCGTTCGAGACGGCGCAGGCAGGTATCGGTGTCGCCCACGGCCACCTGCGGGTGCGGGGGCTGGTCCCAGCACACCTCCGAAATGGCCCCGCGCAGACCTACCTGAGCTGTCACCTCGGCGTTGAGTTCGCCGGCAAAGCGGCCGCCGTTGTCGCAGAAGCAGGTAGTGCCATTGCGTACCATCTCCAGACAGGCCAGCAGCGCCGAGCAGCGCGCCTCTTCTTCGTTGATCTGGGTCCAGTAGGGCAGCCATTGGTCGTGTTCGCGCGTTTCGGGCCATGTATCGGGAATGGTGCCTCGGCCCAGGTGCTGGGAAAGGTGCACATGGCAGTCGATGAAACCGGGATGCACCACCCCGCCGCGCGCGTCGATGAGCCGGCGCGGGGTGTAGTCCCCTTCGAGGTCGGCGCTTTGGCCCACGGCGAGGATGCGGTCGCCCTGGACCGCGATGGCCCCGTCGGCGTAGATGCGCCGCTCCTCGTCGAGGGTGAGGATCACTCCGTGGGTGATGAGAAGGTCGGCGGGGAGGTTCAAATGGTGGATTCCGCGATCTGTTTGAGGATATCCACGCCCACCCGATTGCTCCAGGCGGCCATCAGCTCGGCGAACATCGGCCCCGGCTTGCCGCTGCCCACCGGGGTGTTGTTGATCTTGGTGCAGGGGGCTACGCAGTAGGGGGTGGTGGTCAGCCAGGCCTCGTCGGCGTTGACCACGTCGTAGGGCTGCAGATCCTTCTCGACCCAGGCCCAGCCCAGTTCGGCGGCCAACTCGCGCACCGTGATCAGACTTACCCCTTCGAGGATGTTGCGGCTGGTGGGCGAATACACGGTGCGCCCTTTGGCGATGAGGAAGTTAGAGCCGGCGCACTCGGTGATATTGCCCTCCAGGTCGAGCAGCAGGGTGATGGCTTTGGGGTCCACGGCCTGGGATTGCTGATCGGCCAGCCACCAGTGCAGGCGGGAGCGGTTTTTCATCTTTGGTTCGATGCACTGGGGTGGGATGTGGCGGATGGCCGGGGTGACCACGTGGGCGCCCTCGGTGAAGAGGTGTTGCCAGGCGCTGAAGGGCAGCGGAAAGGTGTGTATACAGAAGGTGGGGGTCAGGCGGGCCGTGGCAGCGGCGCTGCCGGCGTAGATGCGGTTCTCGCCTGGGGTGATGAAGTGGATGGTACCCAGCTCCTGGCCGGCCTCGATGAACTTGCCGTTGGCTGCGATCAGCTCGTGGGTCTTGGCGCGTATCTCCGCTGGGGAAAGGGGCGGCTGCAAATTGGCGTACTTGCAGGAGCGGAAGAGGCGGCCGATGTGATCTTCGAGCCGGAAGGGCTGGTGGGCGAAGGTGCGGGTCATCTCGGTGAGGGTGGCCCCCAGCACAATGCCTAGGTCGTAGATGTTGAGGTGGGCCTGGGAGGCGGGCACGAAGTGATCGTTGAGGTAGACCAGGGGCTCACTCATCTCAGTACTCCATCTCTAGGTCGACGACGTTGAGCAGTTGTTCCCCCTGCGCGAAGCGCCGGGTGTTCTCGCAGAGCAGGTCGAACATACGCGTGTCGGCGTGGGGCGAGTGGCCAGAGGCGTGCGGGGTGATGATCACGTCGGGCCGGGACCAGAGGGGATGGCCGGCGGGCAGGGGCTCGGGGTCGGTGACGTCGAGGCCGGCGCCGGCGATCTGGCCCTGCTCCAAGGCGCGCAGCAGGGCGGCGGTGTTGATGATGCCGCCCCGGGTGACACAGACGATGTGGGCGCTTTTCTTCATCAAGGCGAATTCGCGTCCGGCGAAGAGGTCGCGGGTGTGGCGGGTGAGGGGCACACACACGGCTACCCAATCGGCCTCGGGCAGCAGGCGGTGCAGATCCTCGGGCGGGTGCAGGGCATCGACGAAGGCGGGTTTGGTCTGGTCGGTGCGGCGGCGGGTGGCCAGCACCCGCAGGCCGAAGCCGGCAGCGCGCCGGGCGGTTTCGAGCCCGGTGCCGCCCAGGCCCACCACCAGCAGGGTCTGGCCGGCCAGTTCGCCGGGGGGAAAGGTGTGGCGGCTCACCCACTGCTCCTTCTGCTGGGCCCGGAAGAGCAGGGGCAGTTGCCGGCTGAAGGCCAGGATCAGGGCCATGGTATGGTCGGCCAACTGGATGCCATAGATGTCGCGGGCGTTGGTCAGGGTGACGTTGCGGGCGCGGAACTGGTCGAAGGGACAGCTGTCGACGCCGGCGCTGCGGGTCTGCACCCAGCGCAGCTGCGGTGCGGCGCTGATCAGGTCGGGGTGGTAGAAGCTGAAGGAGGCGTGGACCTGGGGGGCTAGGACCAGGGCCTCCTGGTGGTCGCGGGCCACGAGGAAATCGAGGGCAGGGGCGCTGTGCCGCAGGCGCTGGAGGTGGGAATCGCTCATGGCGGGAATCAGCATCTTCATGGAGTACTCGTCCGTCCTGTTCTATTTCAGGGCACGCGTTTGTAGGAATCGGCCCAGGTGGTTAGGGGTTGGTGGCCCAGGAGTCGGTGGGCTTTGTCGAGGAGGTACTTGCCCTGGCCGAAGTGGCTGTGCAGGTTGAAGCACTGGAAGTTGTCGGGCACGGACTCGATCTCCAGGGCCAGGCGGCAGGCTTGCTGGAGATCCTCCCAGACCACGGTGAAAGGGGGAAAATCCTCGCCCCTGATCGGGCCGGTGGGGCTGGGGCCCAGGCCGTTGAAGAGGAAACAGAGGGTCTGGATGTGGTGGGCGCGCGACCAGGTGCGGGCGATCTCCAGGCTCAGGTATTTGGTGATCATGTAATAGCCGGTGCCGGGCATCTCTGGGACGTCGTCGACATCGAAGTCGTGGTCGAACCAATAGCGGGCCGACTGGGGGCCGGTGTGGATGATCTTGTTGATCCCGTGCTCGACGGCGGCGCGCATCACGTGGTACATGCCCTGGGTGTTGACCGCGAAGCTGAGGACGGGGCTGTCGCGCAACACGGTGAGGTTGATCACCGCGTCCATACCGCGCATGGCCTGGGAGACACTCTGGTAGTCGCTCACGTCCACCCGTTGCACCGGCAGGCCGGCAGGATGGGGGCGGACATCGGTGAGGTACAATTCATATTCGGCTTCCAGGCCCGGGGTGAGGTACGGGCCGATATTGCCGCAGGCACCTAGCACCAGCACTTTTTTCATATCGGCTCCCATTCTACCGGAGGAAAAGATGGCACCAAAGATCGACACCCACCAGCATTTCTGGAATCTGGCCAAGGTCGAGTATCCTTGGCTCAAGCCCGAATTCGGGCCGCTCTATCGCACCTATGAGCCGCCCGAATTGGCACCCCAGTTGCGGGCCGCCGGCATCGAGAAAACGGTGCTGGTGCAGTCGGCCAACTCCGCCGAGGACACGGTGGCGATGCTCACCCAGGCCGAGGCTTATGACTGGATCGGCGCGGTGGTGGGTTGGGTGCCGCTGCTGGACCCGGAGGCCTGCCAACGGGCGTTGGAACGCTACACCTGCCACCACAAGTTCCGCGGGGTGCGCCACCTCATCCACGACGAGCCCGACCCGGACTGGGTGGTGCAGGAGCGGGTCATCGAGGGGCTCAAGGTGCTGGCCGCCTTTGGCGTGCCCTATGAGGTGGTGGCCATCTATCCCCAACACCTGGGGCACGTGCCCACCCTGGCCGAGAAGGTGCCGGGGCTAACGCTGATCATCGACCATCTGGCCAAGCCGCCGATCAAGGACGGGAACCTGGAGGACTGGGCTGAGATGATGAAGGCGGCCGCGGCCTATCCACAAGTGTTCGCCAAGGTCTCTGGGCTCAATACCGCCGCCGACTGGAATACCTGGTCGAGCGTCGACCTCAAACCCGCCATCGATATCGCCCTGGAGCAATTCGGGGCCGGGCGGCTCATGTTTGGCAGTGACTGGCCGGTGTGTGTGCTGGCCGGCGATTACGCCAAGGTGTGGGCCGAGACTAATGTGGCCATCTCTGGTTATTCCCAAGCAGACCGCGAGGCGATTCTGGGCGGCACGGCGCAACGGGTCTATCGCCTATAGAGTCCGCTCCGGGCATACCCACTCTGGCCTCTCCCAAGGCGCGCCCATCTCATCCCTTCCGCCCCCGCAACGCCCCATACGGTGGGGCGTTGCGTCCACTCGCGCGCTTCGCTCCGCTACCCCGCCACTCCGCCACGCGGACTTCCCCTCCCAACCGCTCCCCGGGAGAGGCCGTCGGGGTATTGCCCGGATCGGCCTAGGTGACACCGAAGAGCTTGGCGGCGTTGTTCCAGAAGATGTCCTCGACCTGGGTATCGCTGAGGCGCTCGGACCAGCAGGCCCACTTGATGGATCGCAGGTGCTCCAGGCCGACCAGCACCGGTTTGACGGCCTGGTGTTTTTCGCCCCAGACCGGGGTGTTCTCATAGATCCAGAGAAAAGAATCCGCCGCGCCCAGGGAGCGGCCGCGCATGTGGGAGACCGGCAGGTCGCTGCCGTAGAGCAGGCGGCGGTGGCCCAGGTAGCGGAGGATGGCCTGGTGGGCGATGGGCTCGCAGTTGGCGCTGGTGTCGCAGTAAAGGTTGTCCAGGCCCTGAAGCTGAGGTAGGCCGGCCAGGCCGTGGGCCGGCTGGAAGGCGCGGGCCGAGTGGGCCAGAATCAGCTTCATGTCCGGGTAGCGCTGGCAGTAGTGGCGGATCCAGTGGATATTGCCCGGATCGGCGGTGCTCTGGGACTTGACCATGTGCAGGGTGATGACCCAGCCCTCCTGGTGGGCCATGGCCACCAGGGGCTCGGGCAGGTAGGCGGGGATCTCCGCCTCCCAGGTGGGTTGGACCGGGGCCATGGTGTGATAACACTTCAGGCCGTGCAGGCCCAGTCGGCGCACTTCCTGCCGCACCCATTCGGGGTCGTCGTCGGGTTTGACGAAGAAGAGGCCACGGCAGTCGGGCCGGAGGTTCTGGGCCACCCAGGTGTTGGCCATCGGGAGCAGGTCTGGCCGATCGGCAAAGGGGATGAAGAGGGCCGCCACCCGGCGGCCGGGGTGCAGGCCATCGATCAGGCGGGTGTATTCGGGATATCCCACCTCCCCGAGGTGTCCATCCACGTTCCACGAGGCATGGGTCTGCTGCCACAGGTGGGTGTGGGCGTCGAAGACGCGGTCGGGCACAAAGGTGGCCAACTCGCGCTCGTAAAAGGCGCGGTCTTCGGGGCGGAGGAAGGCGGCAGGCACGGTCATCGGCGGGCTCCTTTGGCGACGGGGCAGATGGTACGCAGCCGCCCGGCGACTGTCAACGGGGCCGCCTTGTCGCCACCGGGGGCAGGGCCTATCTTGTGGTTCATTCAATCCCACAGTAAAAAAAAAGGAGTATAACCGATGGATCTGACCAAACAGCCGCCGCGCCGGCCCTCTAATCCGATTATGGGCGGCATCGTCGCCCTGGCCCGTATGACCGACAAGGCGCGGGCAGCCAACGACGAAACCCTGGGCGCCTATCTGTACGGGGAGACCTCTGGTTTGGACAAGGAGGTGCTCGAATTCATCAAGATGAAGGCCGAGGAGTACGCCGAGGCCTCCGCCAGCACGGACGATGCGGCGCTGAGTGGGCTGGCCCTGGAACGGGCCGGCAAATCCGCCGCGCAGATTGCCGCCTTCAACAAGGAACATCTAGAGCGCCTGCCACAGGACGAGCGCCACCGGCAGTTGATCGTGGAAAGGGTGGCCAAGTACGCACCTGGCCGCACCGACGTCAAGACGGTGTTTCAGTCCATCGAGCTGGACGATTGGGGCCTGTTCCGCGACACCGACCTGACCACCCGTCCCCCGCGCAGCCCCTATGTGCGCAGCGTGGCCGGCATGGCGGCCGTGGCGCGCATGGGCGACAAGGCCCGCGCCTCCAAGTGCGGCAAGATCGGCGAGTTCAAGTACGGCGAGGATTCGGGCCTGGACCAGGGCATTCTCGAAGTGCTGGGCATCAGCGCCGCCGACTTCGCTGAGGCGGCGTACCAGAACCCCAACGACCCGGAACTGGGCGAGTGGGTCAGGGCCCACACCAAAATCACCCAGGCCGACATCTCCACCTACAACGCCCAGCGCTCGCTGCGCGGCGTCAACACCCCCGAACTGCGCGAGCGTTTCCTGGAGCGCCGCAATGCCATGTGCCCGGAGCGCACTGACATCACCACCTTCTCCGACCTACTCGACTACGATGACGAGCAGAGTTTCGGCCTGGTGGACCTGACCCGCCACGCCCCGCGCAACCCGTACGACACCAACGTGGGTGGGTTGGTCAGTTTGGGCCGCATGATCGACAAGGCCCGAGCCACCAGCAAAGGCCTGCAGGGATCCTACTGGTTTGGCAGCGACTCGGGTATCGATCGGGCCCTGCTGGAATTCCTGGGCGTCAATCAGGAGGAGTTCGTCACGGCTCTCGAGAAGTGCCCGACCGACGAGGCCATGGTGCAGTGGCTGGGGGGGCGCCTGCACAAACCGCAGGTGGAGATCGACGCCTTCAACGAAAAGATGCGCAACTACGGTCCCACCAACGACCGGGGCTGGGGTTTCCTGCGGGGCGCGGTGGCCAAGTCCGATGCCAGCCGCACCGAGTTGACCACCTTCTTCGCCATGATGGTTCTCGACGACAAGGTCAGCTTCGCGCGGCTCAAAGCCGGGGTCTGAGCGCCGGGCGATGGTGCGCCCACTGATCGGCATCACCACCGGCCTGAGTGAGGGACCTGACGCCAGGCAGGTGGTGGACCATCGCTATGTGGCGGCGGTGGAGCGGGCTGGCGGTTGTCCGGTGCTGCTGCCCATGACGGCTCGGGCCGAAACCCTGGAGCCCTTGCTGGTGCAGTTGGCCGGGTTGGTGATCACCGGGGGGCCGGGCATCGTCCGGGGGCTGGTCGGCGACCTGCCCCCGGACCTGCCCCCGGTACCGCCGCTGCGGGATGCCGCCGACACCTGTGCCTTCGAGGGCATGCGGGAACGGGGCCGGCCGGTGCTGGGGATCTGCTACGGGATGCAGTTCATCAACGCCTGTTGCGGCGGCACCCTCTACGCCGACGTGCAGGCGCAGTTGGGCACTCCACCCCACTCGCCGGGACGCAACCAGGACCAGGAGGTGTGGCATGGGCTGCGCCTGGTGGCCGGTACCCGCCTGGCGGAACTGGTGGGTGAGGGGGCGGCGGAGGTCAACAGCTTCCACCTCCAGGCCGTGGAAAAGCCGGGGGCTGGTCTGCGGGTCAGCGCAATCAGCCCCGAGGGATTGATCGAGGGTCTGGAGAGCGAGGACGGCCGGCTCATCGGGGTACAGTTCCACCCCGAGCGCATGCCCGGCACAGTCTGGGAAAGGCTCTTCGCGCAGTTGGTGCAGGCTGCCGGCTAGGCGTCGGCCAACCAGCGCGTCCCGTCCTGCTGGCTGGGCACCTGGACCAGGCGGTCTTCTTCGAGGATGTAGCCGCTCAACTGCCCCCCGTAGATACAACCCGAGTCCAGGCCCAGCAGGTAGGGCCGGCGGTCAGGTCGGCGCTTGATTACCAGGCCGCCGGGGGCGTCGTGCCCAAAGACCAAGAGTTTGTTTCCCGGCAGATAATGGTCGTGCCAGCGCGGCCCGCTGATCCCTTCCCCAGGAGGCCAGGTGCGGATGGCCAGGAACTCGTCGCGGCTGGTGCCGGCCAGGCCGCGCTCCGGATTGATGCCGGCGTGTACCAGCGCAAAATCCACGGTCTCGATGAACAAGGGCAGGTCCTCGACCCAGTCGCAGACCTCCCCAACCACCGGTTCCAGTTGGTCCAGGGTATACTGCTGGTCGGGCCACTTCACTTTGGGAGCCTGGCCGGCCCGCCAGGTTTGTAGCTGCCGCAGCAGCCGGGCCTCGTGGTTGCCCATGACCATAGAGGCCCGATATGCCAGAATCTGGGTCCACACCTGGAGCGGATCAGGACCCCGGCTGAAGGCGTCCCCCGTAAGCAGCAGGTGGTCCCTGCCGGGGCGGCAATCGAGGGCGGCGAGCAGGTCGGCAAATTCGGCGGCGCAGCCATGGATGTCGCCGATGAAGATGGTGCGCATGATGGGGTGTCCAGCTGGTTGCCTAGGATGGGCGATTAAACTATCATAGGCGATTGAGAGGGCGAGGGTCAACTGCAGAGGAGGAGACGACCATGATCGACATCCGTCTGGAACCAGAACACAGCAAAGCAGTGATCCACATTGGCAACAAACTTTTCACCGAATACCGGTATGGCCACTACGTGTGCCGGCCCTATATCTACCCGGTGCTCACCCCGGAGGGCCAGCGCCTGACCCGCGGCTATCCGGTGGACAAGATCGAGGGTGAGAACCACGACCACTACCATCACCGCAGCATCTACGTGGCCCACGGCCTGGTGAACGGCCATAACCTGTGGTCCGAAGAGGCGGGCCACGGCGCCATGCTGCAGCGCGGCGAGCCGGTGGTGGGCAAGGTGGGCGAGGTGGTCAGCATCGACGGCATGGTGGATTGGTACGGACCCGAGGGCGAGCGCCTGCTGGAGGAACGGCGCAGCATCTGGGTCCGCGCCGAGGGCGAATTGCGGATCATGGACCACCGCAGCGAGTTGAGGGCAAAATACGGGGACGTGACCTTCGGCGACACCAAGGAGGGCGGGCTCTTCACCGTGCGGGTGCCCACCTCCATGGACGCCAAGGACAAGGGCCGGATCGAGAACTCCGAGGGACAGGTCTACGACAGCGGCAAAGGCGAGGAGGTCACCTGGGGAAAGCGGGCGGCCTGGGTCGATTATTCCGGTCCCACCCCGGGCGGCGCCCAGTGGGGTCACACGGTGGTCGACCACCGCAGTAATCCGCGTCACCCCACCTACTGGCATGTGCGCGGTTACGGCCTGTTTACTGCCAATGCTTTCGGTGCTCATGATTTCAAAGGCGACAAATCCATCGACGAATCCATGACCATTCCCGGCGGCGAGCAAGCGACATTCAGCTACCGGCTGATCATCCACCCGGGGCGCGGGGTCGATGACCGCATCCGCGCCCTGATCGACGAGTTCCAGGCCAGCCAGGACTAGTCCTTACTCTCCTAAATCCCAACCAGATTCCCGAAAGGCAGAGCAAGTAATGGCTAAGAGAGCAGCAGCACCCCGCCCCAAAAAACTGCGGGTCGCCCTCATCGGCGCCGGCGGCATCGCCGGGGCACACATGCGTTACTACGCCAAGATGGACGACGTGGAGCTGGTGGCCCTGGCCGATGTCTCCAAGGAGAGCATGGTCCGCCGGGCCGAGGAGTTCAAGGTTGCGGACTGCTTCACCGATTACCGCAAGATGCTGGAGAAGGTGCGGCCGGATGCAGTCAGTATCTGCACCCCCAACGGGCTACACGCACCAACGGCCATCGCCGCTCTCGCGGCCGGCGCCCACGTGCTGGTCGAAAAACCGATGGCGATGAATGCCCGCGAGGCCCAGGCGATGATCAGCGCGGCCAGGAAGCACCGGCGCAAGCTGGTGATCGGTTTTCAGCATCGCTTCGAGCCCAAGACCCAGTTCATCAAGAACGCGGTTGAGGCCGGCAAACTGGGGAAGGTGGTGTTCGCCCGGGTGCAGGCCTTGCGGCGGCGCGGCATTCCCAACTGGGGGGTGTTCGGGCGCAAGGACCTGCAGGGAGGCGGGCCGCTCATCGACATCGGCGTACATGTGCTGGAGGCGACCCATTACGCGATGGGCACTCCCAGGCCCGTGGCCGCCAGCGGCGGCGCCTTCACCTATCTGGGCGACAAGAAGTCCAGCGTGATCTCCCAATGGCCCAACTGGGACTATAAAAATTACACCGTCGAAGATCTGGCGGTGGGCCAGATCCGCTTCGACAACGGCGCGGTGCTTCATTTGGAAGCCAGCTTTGCCGCCCATATCGAGAAAGACGTATGGACCTTCCAGATCATGGGAGAAAAGGGCGGGGCGACCTGGGACCCGCCGGCGGTGTACGGCGATGACTTTGGGCACATGGTGAACACCAGCCCAGGTTGGCTGCCGCGCGATGCTGCTGCCGACTGCTTCGCCATCAAGATGCGCAATTTTGTCGACCACGTGTTACATGGCAAGCCGACCGGGGCGCCGGCGGAGCACGGGTTGATGGTGCAGAAGATGTTGGACGGCATCTACGAGTCGGCGGAGAAAGGGCGAGAGATCAGAATCAGGTGATACACACCTGAGTGGAGGGGAAAAGGGGTCGGCCCAGGTAGGTGGGCAGGCCCCTTTTTATTAGCTGCGCAAAGGAAGGTGAACATGGCCAAGACCAACTATATGAACGGAGTCTGGGAGCATTTTACCGTGCAGGACGGGCTCCCAGACATGAAGATCGAGTGTGTGTTTGAGGACCACCGGGGACGATTGTGGATTGGGACCCACGACCAGGGTGTGGTCTGTTATGAAGGAGGGGAGTTCCGGAGTTTCTCGTGCCGTGAAGGCCTCTCCGGTGAAGGGGTTTTCAGCATCGTGGAGGATGGGCAAGGCAACCTATGGTTAGGCACCAGCCGCGGTCTGACGGTGTACGACGGCCGGAAATTCACCCGCCTCGACATGGACGAGCCCTGCAGCTTCCTCTGGGGCAGTTGCCGCGATCTGCAGGGACGGCTGTGGTTCGGCATGGAACGGCAACCCGGTCGCCCGCCGATGGTGGCGCGGTGGGATGGCAACCAGGTCGAATACCTTGCGCTCAGTGACCACATTGGTGAGGAGGGCCAGAGCATACACCAGGTCGTCTGCGACTCGGAGGGTACGGTCTGGCTGGGAGGGGAAGGTCTATTCACCCATACTGAGTCACACGGATTTTCAGAAGTGATTACACCTTTCACTGGGGAATTTGTTCAGGGGCTTTCAGCTTCTAGCCAGAAAATGGGGATCTGGGTGTCTACAGAAACACGGCTCTGGAACTACGAGAACGGCGAGTTCCGAGTAGTGTTTACGGCAGGGCGGACTCAGGGGCCGTCATCATTGATTTCTGATACAGACAGAGGGACATGGTTTGTCACATACAGTGGACAACTGTTTAGTCTCAAAGGATTGGAGTGCCACCTTGTTGAGGATCTGAACGCAACTGTTCAAAGCAACCTTTGCTTAGACCAAAGTGGTCGGCTATGGGTTGGCACCTATGGAATGGGACTCTATTACTACGAATTCAGTCGCGTGACAGTAATGCGAGAGGCACAGGGTCTTCCGGCAGATTGTGTCCTGTGTTTAGCCGAGGGCCGCGACCCTGGCGAAATGTGGATTGGTACACGTAAAGGACTGGTGCGCAGGGTGGATGATCGGCTTGATAACGAGAATATGCATCGTGCCAAGGATATCGAAATCACAAAAGTTCTCGACGGTAGGAATGGGAAAGTATGGCTTGGTACGAGGTTTGGTCGGTTACTCTCTTTTGAAAAAGAAAAAAGGCAGATTAGGACGTTTACAGCATCTCCAATGATGGATAACTATAGAATTGGTAGCCTTGCTGAAGATGTGGAAGGGAAAATCTGGTTTGGGTTTCCCAAAGGAAAGGGCTTTGGGTATTGCGATGGGGAAAGAACGGTGAGCTTTCCGCCCAACCAGGACGGGAACTACCCTGTGTGGATTGGGGCAATCGAGGTTGACCGGCAGGGACGTGTATGGCTGGGGTCGGCCGCACCTGCACAGTGGGAGGGACTGTGTTGTTATGACGGGCAAACGTTCCAACAGGTAAAGGGTTTTGGGCAGAGTGCGGTGTTGGCTTTGCGCGAGGATCGGGATGGGGTACTATGGATCGGTACAAGTGCTGGCGTCAGATGGTATGATGGGCACCACTTCGGGGCGTTGAACCGGGAGCATGGACTGCGCTGCGAAATCGTCACGGCGATTCACCAAGACAGCGCAGGCACCTTCTGGTTCGGCACGGAAGGGGGAGGCGTTTGCAGGTACGATCGGCAGGTCTGCCAAGTGATTCTGCTGCCCGGGGATCAACGCTGCAACGTGATACACGCGATCCATCAGGATCGCGGCGGGCAGATCTGGTTGGCCACAGAGGGGGGGTTGGTCGAGTACACCCAGAACAGGACAAAACCCGAGGTTGCCATCCAGGAAGTGGCTGCAGACCAGCTCTATCCCTTCCCAACCGAGCTACAAGTTGCGGGTGCGCCGGCTGATGTTCGAATCAGGTTCCAGGGCAGCAGTCAGATCTACCCAAGTTCAGCATTGGTCTACCGCCACCGTTTGGAGGGGCATGGTACCGCCTGGCAACAGAGCCGGACACCCTGGGTCGAATACACCAAGCTCGAAGCAGGAACGTATATTTTTGCCGTTGAGGCGGTGGACCCTGACCTCAATTACTCGACGGCAGCCCGAGTGCGGATCGAGGTCACCGCGGACCCGCGCATCGAAGCGTTCAACGAGGCGGTGTGGAGCAGTGTGGGGCAAGGCGAGTTTGTCGGCATCAGCAAGGCGCTGCAGAAGGTACTCGCGCAGGTGGGAGTGGTGGCGCCATCGAACCTCAGTGTCCTGGTCCTGGGTGAGACTGGTACGGGCAAGGGAATGGTGGCGCGGGCGGTACACGAGCAGAGCAGCCGCAGGGATGGCCCCTTTATTTTTGTCAACTGTGGGACCCTGCACGGCGGGTTGGTGGACAGCGAGCTTTTTGGCCACGAGCGAGGGGCATTCACCGGAGCAGTCAACCGCAAAATTGGCAAATTTGAACTTGCGGCAGGCGGGAGTATCTTCCTCGACGAGATCGGAGATCTCCCGATGGAAACCCAGGTCCGCCTGCTCCACGTGATCCAGGACCGTTTCATCGAACGCGTGGGGGGCGAGCGAGCCTTCCCCATAGATGTGCGGATCATTGCCGCCACCAATCGAGATCTGATAAAGGCAGTGGCCCAGGGGCAATTCCGCGCGGACCTGTACTTCCGACTCAACGACTTCACGATCATTGTGCCACCGCTGCGCGAACGGCTTGAGGATCTGCCTTTGCTGGCCGCCTATTTCGTGCGCCGCTCAGCCGAACATCTGGGGCAGCCAATCCCCCTATTGAGCAGGGATGCATTGGCGGTGCTGACTGCTTACGAATGGCCGGGGAATATACGCGAACTGGAGCATATTCTGCGGCGCGCGGTAATACAGACACGCGATGGGGATATCACTGCCAGTCAGCTCGCCACTGACGCGGGTGCCGTGGAGTTGGGAATCCCGCCTCCCCCAGAGGTCCTGCCACTGGAGGAATATGAGCGGCGTTACATCAACCTCATTCTGGAAAAAACCAGAGGCGTGATCTATGGCAGTCAAGGGGCGGCTGCGTTGTTGGGATTACACCCGAACACGCTGCGGAGCCGGATGCAGAAACTGGGGGTCAAGAAACCGGGGAGGGAAAACGGGCCGCAATACCGCGATATTTCGTGATTGAGCGTATCTGAGCACTATATTTCGTGGTTGCTATGGCAAGCCTTTGTTAATATTGGTATACCACCGGAGGTGGCGGAAGCGCAAACTATGGGAGTACACGATATTTCGTGATATGTGGGGGTAGGTTTGATTAGTTGGAGATTGCATATAAAATAATTATAAATAACAAGATAAGATGTATATACACACGGGAGCACAGGGCTGATCCGGGCTGGCACGATCCTTGATAGGCATTTGTTGAGGTGAACTGTGGGGATATCATGCAAGTGCCAGTGAAAGGAGAGGAAGATGCCCCGGATTCTCATCGCGGATGCGGATGCAGCTTTCGCGCGATCCCTCTGTGCCGAGTTGCACCAAAGGAAATGGTCGGCGGAAAGTGTAGGGGATGTGGCGAAGGCGCTTGCCTTGTTGCAGCGCAAGCACTACGATGTCGCGGTCGTCGATTGGGAAAGAGATCACTCGGATGGGGTGGGGTTTTTGCAGGAGGTGCGGGGGCGCGGCATGGGGGTGCCAGTGGTAGTGCTTTCAACACGGGCCAGCATCGAGGATGCGGTGCAGGCAATTAAGGCGGGAGCGCAGGAGTATGTCGGAAAACCCGTCGACCCTGGGTGCCTGAGCAGGAAGTTGGCCGAGGTATGCGAGCGCTGGTGCCCATCCACTCATGTCTTGGCCAGCCGGTTGGACTTGTTTATCCGGGAAAACTGCGCCTCCCGGGGGTTCCACCTCCACCAACTGTCCGAGCGTTTCCGGCTCTCGCCGCGCTACATCGGCAAACTGCTGGTAACACATATGGGAGCGTCCTTCCGCCAACGGTTGGTGTACTTCCGCATACAGATGGCAAAACGGCTGATCGAGTCAACAGATCTACCCCTGTACTCGATCGCTGAACAGTGCGGTTTTGCTAGTCCGAGCCGGTTGAGCACGGCGTTTCAGCGGCAAGAAGGTCTGCCGCCCTGCCGGTATCGAACCATGAACAAAGGGTGAACAATGGCCGGAGTCTCTGAGGCGGTCCAGGGGTTGGGTATCTGGGAGCACTTCACCATGCGCGACGGGCTTCCGGACATGAAGGTGGAGTGTGTTTTCGAGGACAGCCGTGGTCTGCTGTGGATCGGCACCCATGACCGGGGAGTGGTGCGGTATGATGGCGACCAGTTCCAGGGATTTAATCGGCACGACGGCCTTCCGGGTGATGGGGTTTTCAGCGTCATCGAGGACCGCCAGGGAACAATCTGGTTTGGCACCAACCGCGGTATAGGCAGGTACGACGGCAAGACTTTTGAGAGGATCGAGGTCGGGCAACCGTGCAGTTTCCTCTGGGGCAGTTGCGTCGACCGGCAGGGAGGGCTGTGGTTTGGAGTGGAGCGCCGGCCTGGTCGCCCACCGGCGGTGTGCCGCTGGGATGGCGCTGGGCTAGCCTTGGTGGAGGTCACCGATGTGGCGACCCCCCAAGGGCAGAGCATTCACCGGGTGGTGGTTGATGGTCAGGGCGTAATATGGGTGGGTGGGGATGGGCTGTTCAGGCATGCTGGGGGCGGCCGGTTTGAGTTGGCAAAAGGGATTCCGGAAACAGCATTTCCAGTGCTGGACCTGATGCCCCTGGAGGATGGAGGAGTATGGGTGGCGTGTGACACCGGGGTCTGGGGGTATAAGGGAGGGCAATGTGAGCAAGTACTGGCAGATACAGAAAGCTACGGCCCTATAGGTCTGGTAGAGGATCCTTCTGGCACGCGTTGGCTGACAACCCATGACGGTCGGTTATATAGGCACGGCAGCGGTCGGTTTGATTTAGTTGCCAGTTTGAACGCGGTTCTCGGAGGCGGGCTCTGTGTGGATCGGGCGGGACGTTTGTGGATCGGTACCTATGGTATGGGGGTGTTCTGCTACGACGCGACACGCACCAGGATTTTTCGGAAGATACACGGGTTGCCCAGCGACAAGATCAACTGCCTCGAGGTTGGAGCAGACGGCATCCTGTGGATCGGTACCGACCATGGTTTAGTGGAGTATCGCGGGGAAGGGTTTCTTCCCATAGAGGGAATCGACAGGAGAGATGTCCCTGTTTCAATGCTGGTTGACCGCAACGGGCGGTTGTGGATTGGCACCCGAAATGGGCGTCTTTATGCCCACCTTGATGGAAAGGCTGAACAGTTTCTACTGCAGTCGCAAGTAGGGGGACAAAGGGTCAGCAGCCTCACTGAGGACTCGGCAGACAGGATCTGGTTCGGGTGCAGGTACGGCAAAGGTTTCGGATACTGGGAGGGGGGCCAGATCACCTACCATCCGCCGGAAGAAGCGGTGACCGGCAGGTATCCTGCCTGGGTTGGGGCGATGGCGGTTGATTCCCATGGCGAGGTCTGGATTGGCTCTTCGGCGCCGGCGATGTGGGATGGACTGTGCCGATTCAGCCAGGCGCGTTTTTCGAGGGTGGAGGGGATCTCTGGGAGTGCCATCCTCGCTATGCATCAGGACCGGGAAGGGCAGATGTGGATAGGCACCAACGAAGGATTGGTCCGCTTTGACGGCAATACCTTCACCACCTTTTCCCAGCAGGACGGGTTGTCCTGCGAATTGGTAACAGCGCTGTTGCAGGACCAAGGTGGGGTGTTGTGGATCGGCACCGAAGGTGGAGGGGTCTGCTGTTACGATGGCCAGGTATTCCAGGTAATCCAGTTCCCTGGGGAGAGTCAATGAAAATCTTTGTGTAAATGGCATGATCAGGGTAAGGTGCAGCTTTCAGGAAACATCAAGGCAAACTGGTTGAGCGCGGCCTTCCAGTCCTTGAGGGGTCGGGTCCACTTCTTGGCAATGTTTCTCATGGCC
>SXGS01475746.1_pt1 | contig 45984 bp, 49 predicted proteins | sample 3174681 | NCBI WGS metagenome assembly SXGS01 (sample SAMN11356861, study PRJNA531348) | freshwater metagenome | isolation source: freshwater sample F1-80 | place: China: Fuxian Lake, Yuxi | collected 2017-12-25
GTTGGTGTGAAGGACACACGAAAGGTTGTTGTCACCGGTGTAGAAATGTTCAAGAAGGAACATGATCAAGGCCAGGCTGGTGATAACGTCGGTCTCCTACTCCGAGGTATCGAACGAGAACAAATCGAACGAGGTCAGGTTATGGCAAAGCCAGGTTCTATCAAGCCACACACCGTCTTCGAGTCAGAGGTGTATATCCTTACAAAGGAAGAAGGTGGACGACACACTCCATTCTTCAAGGGTTACAAGCCTCAGTTCTACATCCGAACAACGGATGTTACCGGTACTATTGAACTTCCAGCAGGCGTAGAGATGGTTATGCCAGGTGATAACATCAAGATGGTTATCACACTCGGAGCACCTATCGCTCTCGATGAAGGTACACGATTCGCTATCCGTGAGGGTGGACGAACCGTTGGAGCCGGAGTCATCGCCAAGATCATCAAGTAATTTTGAAGGGATCCGAGATTCTACGTCTCGGGTCTCTGACTAAGTTACTTACCCGTTCCTTTACAGCTTATTAATCTCAAATCGCCTATGACTGCAGCAGCCCAACAGAAAATTCGTATCAAGATTCTCGCTTTCGATCACAAGATCGCCGACGAGTCAGCAAAACTGATTATCGAAACGGCTGAGAAAACAGGTGCTATGGTAGCAGGTCCAATCCCCCTTCCTACCAAGATTGATAAGTATACCGTCAACCGTTCAACCTTCGTTCACAAGAACGCTCGTGACCAGTTCGAGATGCGAACCCACAAGCGCTTGATTGATATTACCCAATCCACTCCAAAGACGATCGATGCCCTGTCGAATCTCTCTTTGCCAGCGGGTGTTGATGTTGAAATCAAGATGTTGGCATAAATAGAAAACAAGATAAGAATTACACAATCAAAGAAAGCTGCTTAACTAGATGTTAAAGCAGCTTTTTTGGTATACTGCAAAAAGCACAACATCTCACAATCCCCTCCTTCTGTGATGCGCAAAACTGCACGTAGACCCTCTCGAAAGAGCTTCATACGACCATTCTCGTCATTTGTCCTGACCGCACTGCTGTGCGTCACGCTTGGCATTCAGACCTTTATTTTTCACGCACCAAGAGCAGAGGCGGCAGCGGTGAGCTGGACAGGAGGTGCGACAGGAAACTGGGGAACCGGAAGCAACTGGAGTAGCAATGCCGTACCAACCGTAAGTGATGATGTCACCATTAATCGATCAGGAGGAGTTATTGTAGACGCAGATATCAATATTAGTTTCAGCACGTTGACTATTGGGGGTGGGAGCGACTCAAACATCCTCTTACTCACAAATAACATCGCAACCGGTGGGAGTATAACGATTGGAAACAATGGCTCGCTCATCCAAAAAAATTTCGTAGCGCAGACCATTACCGGAACGCTCACTATGAACAGCGGAGGTATACTTCAACACGAAGAAAATACCACAGCAGAATCATACAAAGTCGACTTCACCGCAGCAACCATCACAGTAAATAGCGGAGCATCGATCAATGTAAATGCCCGTGGATATCAGGGTGACCAGGCCTTCAAGGCAGGTGGCGAAGGACACAACGGCCACGGACCAGGAAAAGGTCTCAATCAAAGCTCATACGAAGCAGGATCAGGCGCCGGTCATGGCGGAGCAGGAGGCGCAAACGCCATACAGGGCGGAGGTGAAGCAGGTGGATCGGCATACTGTAACGCCACGAACCCATCAACCATTGGCTCAGGCGGAGGCGGTAGCGGAAACGCACCAGCTGCAGGTAAAGGTGGAGATGGTGGTGGCCTGGTCCGTCTCACCTCAACGGGAGATATAACCATGAGTGGCTCAATTTTAGCGAATGGTGGAGATGGTGGAGAAGATGGAGGTAACGATGGTGGTGGAGGATCTGGTGGAGGAATCTATATCTATGGAAACACGATCGATGCACACCTCGGAACAGTCGAGGCAAAGGGTGGAAACTCTGGAAACGGAAACTCCGGCGGTGGAGGCGGAGGTGGATGTATATTTTATTCTTACACATCAAACGCTTATGCAGGTTTCCCAAATTCAGTAACAGCTGGAGTAGGAACCAACAATGGCTCAGCAGGAACGTACAACACAACACAACGAACACCAACACTTTCATTCGATTCGGCATCTTCAAGCGGAGGAGAACCAGTCAATGGAACAATCACGATAAATCGCTCAGGATCAACGGTAGGAGATGTGAGCGTACACTATACAGTTACTGGTACGGCGACACAGGGAACTGATTTCACGGCCCTCAGCGGAAAATTAACGATTACATCAGGAAGTTCAAGTGGAACTATCTCGATCCCGGTAACAAACGATACGACTGACGAGGCAAACGAAACTGTTATTCTCACGATATATAGTCCAACCGGAGCAACGCTTGGAGCAACAACAGCTCATACCTATACCATCAACGACGATGACAGCGGGCCGACCGTTCAATTCGCCGCAACAACATCCTATGACTCGGAAGGAAAAACGATCGCCCTCATTCCAGTATCACTCTCAGAAGCATCAACGAACAATGTCACGGTATCGTATGAAGTCACAGGTACCGCAACAGGAAGCGGAACAGACTATACGCTCGCAGATGGAAACATTACCATCGAGGCAGGAAAAACAACGAAAAATATTTCCATTGCGGTCATTGATGATGCCCTCATTGAATCAGACGAAACGGTCGTCATTACGCTCATGGCGCCAAGCAACGCATCCTTGGGAGCAAACACCGTGCATGCCTACACCCTAAAAGACAACGATGGAACCCCTACCGTTGCTTTCGTGCTGACCAATTCGGAAGTCTCAGAAACAGCAGGATCAAAAAGTATTGGAGTGCAGCTGAGCAGGAACCCTGCAGGAGGTCAAAGCGTTGATGTTACCTACACAATCAGCGGAGGAACAGCAGTAAGCGGAGTGAACTATACGCTCCTTGCTTCTGGAACAGTCCCCCTTCCAAATACAACCGTAGTCAATATTACACCAACAATTATTACTGATTCAGACGCCATCAATCAAACGCTCATCATTACCCTTTCAAGTCCAACAAATGCCAATCTTGGCGTCAATACCGTCCACACGCTAACAATCCGGGAACCTACCGTAACATCATCAACTCCAACATTTGCAACTGCAAATGGCATGCCAACTCCCGCAAGCGTTGCAACCAATAATCCTGTTATCAGCTGGAAGTCCACTCCTTCTATTACCGGCGATTCGCAAACGGCATATCAGGTCGTCTTTGCAAGTTCCGAGGCAAATCTCAACGCAGAAACGTACACCTGTGACTCTGGAAAAATCACCAGCAACAAGAGCGTAAACACCTACGCGAATCTTTGCAGTAACAACACCCTCACCGCAGGAACCTATTACTGGAAAGTTCGTACCTACAATAGTAGCGATACGGCCAGCAGCTATACAGCCACGCAAACACTTACCGTCAGCAGTATTATCACCACACCAACATCATGCACCACCTCATCACTGGCTCGTTCCTCATTTACGCTCGGCTGGACCGACAATGCCAGTAACGAAACCGGATACGAAATCGAGCAGTCACTCACAACCTTCTCTGGCATGTCGATAGTCAGCAACAACACCTACCGACGCATAACCACCACCGCAGCAAGTGCGGTTTCTTACGACGTCACCGGACTTTCCCCAAACACCTCCTACTACTTCCGTATCCGCGCCATCAACAACACCGGCACGTCAACCTACCTGACCTGCTCAAGCATTATGACGCTCGCCGCCACACCAAGCACCCCAGCGCTCGCTCCCCTTTCGACCACAAGCATCAACGTCATCATCAATCCGGAAGGAAATAGTACAATGACTACGTATGCCATTCAGGTAAATACCACTCAGTATGTCCAGGCCGACGGAACACTAGGAGTCAGTGCGGTCTATCAGAGTTTTGATAGCTGGGGTTCGCGAGGCAAGGCGGTCACCGGCCTCACCGCGAACACGGCCTACATCATAGGGATCATTGGAAGAAATGGAAACAACGAGGTCACCTCCACCTCGACAACCGCAACCATCTACACCCTAGCAGAAAAAGTCATCATCTCAACGAGCTCGCCAGCAGCTTCTTCTTTTTACGTGAGTGTCGATGCAAATGGAAATCCAGCCGGAACACTAACATCCATCACCATCAACGACGAAACGCAAACTCGATACCTGCAAGCAAATGCATCACTAAGCCATGCAGAAGTAAAACAAACTCCAGCAACCTGGGGCTCACTCCAAATTACGAATCTTGTGACAGACATCGACTATCGACTCCAGGCAATTTCCTATAATGGTGACAATGTTCCAACCTATTCACTCACGGCAGCACAAAACACCACAGCCAGTGCGCCAACATCATTCCGGGTTACCTCGCTCACCAATACGACATATGCCGTCAGCGTCGCGACGCAATCAGGGTACCAGTACAACTTTAACAGCACAGGCCTGCAGGCAGGAAATACCTTCAGCGGAGCCATTACGGCAGCAGACGGAGTGGTGAACAAAACCATCAAGCTCAATAACGGAGCTGATACACCAATCGTGAGCATGGGAATCTGTGCCGGTGCCGCCACTCCAGGAACGGCGACTATAGACAACAGTGCAACAACTTCCACTTCGATCAAGCTCGCCATCGACGCCTCAACCAATGGCGCAAGTATCGAGTATCAGATTCACGACATCATCAGTAATACCTACGTGACGAGATATGGCACCCTCACCACAACTCCAACCTGGGACACAAAAACCAATCTCGGTGGTGACAGTGGGATCACCATTAATGGATTAACCTCTGGTGGTGATTACGAGTTCCGCGTTCGCGCACGAAACTGCCAGAATATCGAAACAGCATATAGCGCAAGCCGTATTGCAGAAATTCCAGCAAAAATTCCATCACCTCCAACAATCAGCGTAACCTCGGATAATAATGGAGTCTCTTCGGCGCGTATCTTTGTCGACACCACAGGATTCAGCAGTCGCGGACTGACAACCGTCGAGTTTGCCATCTATGACATCACGACCAATCAATACGTTGGAAATACGCAAGGTGCGACGAGTGGAAACGGTGCTCTTCAGTCATCAGCCGCATGGAATCTCCATGAAAGCTGGGGCGGTAGCAGTGGATTCCCGATCTACAATCTCCCATCAAATGTCACCCACCAGTTCGCGGTAAAAGCCAGAAAAACCGTCAATAGCACACCAGTCGAAACCGGATTCTCACAAAAAACATCGCTCGTCCTGGGTGTAAATAAGTCAGCAATTTCGGTAAACACGGTGACCTCCAGCTCAATCAGTTTGCAAATCAATCCGCTGGGTAATTCAGTAGAAAATACGCGATACCTGATCGAGCTGGTTGGAGACAGCTCTTCGAGCTATCTCCAAAATGGCGGAACAAATAACACCTTCGGTGGAACCGAGTCATGGGCAGGACTTTCAAGTTGGGATGGATATGACGGAACATCCGACGGACTGGTAACCATCTCCGGGCTCTCGCCAAACACATCGTATACCTTCAGGATCAAGGCACGAAATAGTGATGAAGTCGCAGGATATGTATCCCCAACCATCACTATCTACTCAGGCGCGGCCACGCCTACCTCAATCACGGCAACCGTCGCGAGCGAACAAAGAATTAACCTCTCCTGGAGCGTCGCGAGCAATCCAGCAGGAACTGAGTACCTGATTCTCGAGTCATCAACGAGCAAGTATGTGGTAAGTGGCGCACTCAGTACGACCGCAACCTGGTCAACCTTCGACAACGCAACACCAACAAATGCAACCGCCGTTTCAGGTCTCACCGCTGGCACACAGTACTGCTTCATCATCACTCCGCGAAACACACACACCGTAGAGGGAACCGCTGCCTCACAGGTCTGCGGAACAACAACCGCAGCAACGTCATCAAGCAGCGGGGGCGGAGGGGGCGGGGGCGGATCCGCAGCAGCAACAGCAACGACCACCACAACACCAACCACGACTCCAACAACAACGGATGCCGCTAAAACAGATACGACAAAAGACACCACACCAGCAAAAGACATGCCAACCAAAGATACAGCCGCAACAACAGACAGCCAAAAAACGGAACCGGTAGCCACGCCACAAGCACCAACCGATACAACCAAACCCGTAGCCGCTACGACAACTACACCTTCAGCAACAACCACGCCAGTAGCGCCTCAGAACACCTCAACACCTACGGACTCGGCAAATACTTCCTCAACTTCAACATCAAGCAATGGTGGTAGCGGAGGCGGATCATCTTCATCCGCTCCAATCACAAGTTTAAATAAAGAACTCGAACAGCTCAAAAAAGATCGAGAAGAAATCGAGAAGCAAAAAGAACAAGGCATGATCGCATTCTCAACCGGAAAAACTGTACAAGTCCCAGGCGCAAAATCGTTTGTAGGCATCACCCGAAGCGAGTTCCTTACCGCACTCACCACCGATGTAAATTTCGAAAAAGCTTATAGCGACAAGACGGCACGAGCCGTAAAAGCAGAAGTAACGAACTCGGTACAGCCCAATGAACAGAAAGATCAGTACATCAAATCCAATGAGGCATATAGCGCTATTCTCATAGCTATCAACGTCACCGAAATCGAGTCATGCAAACTCAAAATCTTCGACAAGTGCAGCTGGACCACGGAAGACAGCTACCTCACGACGGCCACACGCGATCAACTCTTGAAACATGCACGAAATTATATTAACGATCTCGCAACCCAGCGGGCGCGTACTCAGGACACCGATAAAGACGGAATTCCAGACTTCACAGAAATAAACGAGTACGAAACCAATCCAAAGATGAGCGATACCGATGGTGATCTCGCCTTCGATAGTGATGAAATTTTCAAACTCAAAACTGACCCACTCATCGCAGACACCGACGGTGATGGACTCAGTGATGGAGAAGAGTTTAAAAAATATAAAACTTCCCCGCTCCTCCGTGACACTGATAACGACGGATGGAATGACAAGGAAGACTCAGCCCCAAGGGATCCACTCATTCCCGGAGAACGTCAGGAAGAGGCAAGTGGAACCCAAGACAAAGATGAGGATGGTCTCGCCGACCGGGAAGAACGAGACATCGGCACCAATCCAGAAAAAAATGACACTGATGGCGATGGAACCAAAGACGGCGAAGAGGTCGCCGCAGGCACAGATCCAAAAAAGTTCGAAACGGTAAAAGATATTGAAACCACAATCACCAATCTTAGATCAGGTATGCGAATGGCCGACTCCCCGCTCGTCAAAGGAGGATCAAAGGCAAACAACACCGTGATTATCTACGCCCGAAATGACCTCGGTCTCAAAAAAGAAGTGGGTCGAACCGAAGCATCATCAAACAACCTCTACGCAATTCAACTTCGACCGCTTCCTGATGGCGTCTACTATTTCCAAGCAGTGGACACACAAGGCAAAAGCTCCCTACCGGTCAAAACAATCATCGACAGCACGCTTCGCCTCAGAGGTCCAGTACTCCTACGAATGAACGACAGAGAACTCTCAACAGACGACATCACTCGCTCAAAATCGGAAGAAGTGTCAGAGTTCACCTCGAACTCACGACCAACGTTTGAGTTCAGAAACGAGCCAGGAGCCAGAAACATCTACACCACCAGAAGCGCCATCAGTACCGCCATCCTGATCTCGGATACTCCGAGCGGCATCATCGAGATGCGCCCACCAGAAGAACTGGAAATCGGCGACCATGAGATCATCGCCTACTCTATAAAGGAGGATGAAAACATCGTGAGCCCAGTCACCACCTTCCGCTTCCGAGTCACCGAAGCCTCATCATATAGCGACGATCAATACCGGATCAAGTCCCGAGACTCAGGCAACCTCCTCGCTTTCTTCCGTGAAAAGAGCGTCAAACCACTCTTCGCGAAGATCTTCATAGGAGTAGGGGCAGTTCTCATCATTTGGGCTCTCGTCTCCATCTATCAAAAAAGAAAGCGGGACGAAGCTGAGGAAGAGCCACGAAAGTAACAAGAAAATAAAGCTATATTTTAGTTTGACATCTGAAAGGACTATCCCTAAACTACTCGGGCAAAGTCCAGTTTGAGTGTTCCCTCCGTTCGCGGTGGAGACGTACGATCTTCTCAATTCCGAAAGCATTGTACGGCTCACGAACCTCCTCACACCATTTGCAAGTAAAGCAATTACAACTCTTATTATTATGACTGGCATTCTCGGAAAAAAAATCGGCATGACTCGCATTCAGGAGGCAGACGGAAAGATGATTCCCATCACCGTCATTGAATGTACTCCAAACACCATTACCCAGGTAAAGACCGTCGAAAAAGACGGTTATTCAGCTTTGGTTATCGGCGTAGACGCATCAATCAAGACCAAGAAGACCCGTCCATTCCGCCACATGCGAGAATTCCAGATTGCCGCTGAAGAGGCAGCAAGCTTCAACAAGGGTGATCAGATTACGCTCGAAAGCATGAAAGACGTCCAAAAGGTATCTGTGAGTGGCGTATCGAAGGGTAAAGGCTTCCAGGGTGTCATGCGACGACACAACTTCCGCGGTGGTCCACGATCCCACGGTTCTCACTTTCACCGAGAACCAGGTTCTGTTGGTTGCCGTGCAAAGCCAGGTAAAATCGCAAAAGGACGCAAGCTTCCAGGCCACATGGGTGTTGATACGATCACACTCAGAGCTGCAAAAGTTGCCTATCTCAATGCTGATAGCAATCTTATTGGTATCAAAGGTGCCGTTCCGGGCGCTATGGGAAGCCTTATTATTATCACTAAAAACGCTTAATCTTACTGACAATGAAACTCGATACCTACAACCAGAGCGGCGAAAAGACAGGAACGATGGAAGTTCCAAAAGAGTTCTTTGAGGTCAGCTTCAAAGGCGGTCTCGTTCACGAGGCATATCTCCGACAGCTCAGCAACGGTCGTGTCGCTATTGCACACACCAAGACAAAGGCTGAAGTACGGGGTGGTGGCCGAAAACCATACCCACAGAAAGGAACAGGACGAGCTCGACAGGGTTCTATCCGAAACCCACACTATATTGGTGGTGGGGTCGCCTTCGGTCCGCGAAACAACGCAAACTTCGAGAAACTTATGCCAAAGAAAATGCGACGACTCGCTCTCTTCTCAGCCCTCTCACAGAAGGCACGAAGCAACGAAGTCATCATTCTCGACAGCTTCAAAACAGACAAGCCAAGTACTAAGACCTTCGCAGCCCTCGTGAAAAAACTTCCAGTCAAGCAGGATGCACTTATCGTTCTCGCAGAGAAAAATGAAGGTATTGAAAAGTCTGCTCGAAACGTCAACAACGTCAAAACCATCCTCGTCAACTACGTAAACATCAAGGATCTCATGAAGTACGGCGAAGTCGTATTCATGAAAGACGCGATTGCTCAGATGGGAAAAGTATTTGCTAACGCTTAATTGTCACCATGATTGATCTCTCAGTTCTCAAAAAACCGCTCATCACTGAAAAAGCTTCACAGAACATGGAGAAGGGTGTCTATACCTTCTTGGTCAGTGGAACAACGAACAAGGTAGCTGTAAAACAGGCATTCGAGAAACTCTTTGGAGCAAAGGTCGCAAGCGTACGAATGACAACTATTGAGAAGAAGACACGATTGATCGGAAAGGGAAAACTCATGGAAAAGCGATCAAGCGGCAAAAAGGCAACCATTACCCTCAAAGATCACAAGAAAGTTGATATCTTCCAAACATCTACTCCACCCGCTTCAAAATAACCACCAATACTATGGGTATTAAGACATTCAAACCAACAACAGCCGGACGACGATCAATGGTATCTCTCACCTACGAAGAGATTACCCACAAGGGTCCAGAAAAGACGCTCATCAAGCGTCTAAAGAACAATGCTGGCCGAAACAATCAGGGCAAAATCACAACACGACACCGCGGTGGTGGAGCACGACGACTCTACCGAGTTATCGACTTCAAGCAGACGGACAAGATGAATATCCCAGCAAAGGTAAAGTACATCGAGTATGATCCAAACCGATCAGCCTTCCTGATTCTCGCTCACTACATCGACGGAGAAAAACGATACCACATCGCTCCAAACGGCATCAAAGCCGGCGATGAGATTATCACCAAGGCGAAAGCAAAGCCAAAAGTCGGAAACCGAATGAAGCTCATGAGTATTCCTGTTGGATTCGAGATTCACAATCTTGAACTCACACCTGGATCTGGAGGACAGATGATCCGATCAGCAGGTTCAAGCGGAAAACTTGTCTCTCTTGAGAGCGACAAGGCTCACGTTCAGATGCCTTCTGGTGAAGTTCGACTCATCGACAAAGACTGCTTCGCCACAATCGGCGTCGTCAGCAACACTGATCACTCAAACGTTATTCACGGAAAAGCAGGTACACGACGACACATGGGATGGAGACCAACCGTTCGAGGTAAGGTTATGAACCCATGCGACCATCCACACGGTGGTGGTGAAGCTCGAAACTCAATCGGTCTCGTTCATCCAAAGACTCCATGGGGCAAGCCAGCACTTGGACACAAGACACGAAGCCGAAAGAAGTACAGCAACACCGAGATCGTGACACGACGTCCGTCACGAAAACAGAAGAAGTAACATTTACTCATTACACGTTCATAACTCTCCCCCATGTCACGAAGTCTCAAAAAAGGTCCATTCATAGATCCAAAACTCGTTAAAAAGGTTGCAGCACTCGATGCATCCGGCCAGAAGAAGCCAGTCAAAACCTGGTCACGAGAGTCTGTGATTTCTCCTGACTTCGTTGGTCACACCTTCGCCGTCCACAACGGAAAACAGTTTATTCCTGTCTTCGTTACAGAACAGATGGTTGGTCACCGACTTGGAGAGTTCTCCCCGACCCGTAAGTTCAAGGGTCACGGCGGTAAGCTCGCAAAGGCCGCAACCAGCGCAGCATAACAACATCACCCAGTCATCAACTCCCCACGTAACACATTTCTCCTATGAAGTCATACACGAGCAACATCCGCATCTCCCCAAAAAAACTCAACCTTGTCGCTGAGATGATACGACGAAAGTCAGTTGCAGAAGCCGACGCACTTCTCCGATTCACGACAAAGCGAGCTGCTGAGATCGTCCGAAAGGCTGTAGCATCAGCCGTTGCGAATGCTGAAAACAACTTCAAGCAGGACCGGACGAGCCTCTACATCGAAGAAATCGTTGTCGGAAAAGGCCCAACACTCAAGCGATTCAACCCAGTATCACGAGGAAGAGCTCACCCAATTCTCAAGCGCATGTCCGTTATTACGGTCAAAGTAGGAACACTCGGCGGACCAGTTCCCGGGAAGAAGGCTTCAGTAAAAGCTACGGAAGAGGCAGAAATCGCAGAAGTAAAAGAGGCACCAAAGAAAACAGTAGCAAAAGCTCCTAAGGCTGCTTCAGCCAAGAAAAGCAGCGTGAAAGTTACTAAAAAATCCTAACCCTTTTTAAACTCAAAACAATCTCATGGGAAATAAAGTCAATCCAAACATCTTACGAATGGGCAGCTACAAAACTTGGGACTCCAAGTGGTTTGCCAAGGGAAAAGAATTCACAAAAATTCTTCACCAGGATCTCAAGATCCGAAAGTTCGTCGAGAAGAAGCTCAAAGAAGCTGGATTGTCTAAAATCGAGATTCTCCGAAGTGCCAAGAATGTCACCCTCAACGTCCACACAGGCAAGCCAGGAAACATCATTGGTAAGGGTGGAAGCGCCGTTGAAGAGCTCAAGGTAGAACTTGAGAAGATGACAGGCGACAAGTTCATCATCAATATTCGAGAAGTAAAGAAGCCAAATCTGGATGCCCATCTCGCTGCAGAACTTATTGTTCAGCAGATCGAAAAACGAGTTTCCTACCGACGTGCCGCAAAAATGACTATCGACAAGGCTCTTGAATCTGGTGCTCTCGGAGCCAAGATTCTCGTCGCTGGTCGTCTCAATGGTGTTGAAATCTCACGAAGTGAGTTCTTCACTAAAGGCAAGGTTCCACTTCAGACGATTCGTGCAGACATTGACTACGCTTCTGTTCCAGCCCACACCCAGTACGGAATCATCGGTGTCAAAGTCTGGATTTTCCGAGGCATGATCTTCAAGAAAAAAACGACTGAAGAGCTTGTTTCACACGCAGAATAAACACACATTCACCCTACTTAAACACTTTCTCCCATGTTATCGCCTAAAAAAACGAAATTCAGAAAACTTCACCGCTCACGTGGACACGCCGATGGTATCGCAACGAAGGGTAATGCTCTCGTCTACGGAACATTTGGACTCAAGTCTACAGAAGCTGGCGAAATCACCTCACGACAGATCGAGTCTGCTCGTAAGACGATGGCACGATTCACCAAGCGTGGTGGACGTGTATGGATTCGAATCTTCCCGGACAAGGTCGTTACTCGAAAGGCAGCTGAAGTTCCGATGGGTGGAGGAAAGGGTGAGCCAGAGTTCTTCTGCGCCCAGGTAAAAGCTGGAGCAATCCTCTTTGAGATCGACGGTCTCCCAGAGAAGCAGGCGAAAGAAGCAATCACGCTCGCATCTCACAAGCTCCCGGTCAAAACACGATACATCAATAAGGACATTATTATATAAATTTTTATGACAACTTTCGCAGAATACACCAAGATGAGTCGTGAGCAACTTATGAAAGCGCTTGAAGAGAGCCGAAAAGGACTTTTTGACACTCGATACAAGGTCCAGAATAAGCAATCCAAGGCATCTCACGAGATCGAAGGTTTCAAAACTTCAATTGCCCGGATCCTCACGGCGTTAAAGAGTGGAATAACTGGAGCAAAAGACCTTGAAACTGAAGAGAAAACAGTGCAAAATGCCCCCGCTCCAAAGGCTAAAGCAGCTAGCAAAGCAGCACCTAAGGCTAAAACTACCAAGAAATCTACCAAATAAATTCTTTTTCTCCCTTACGTATGGCCCGATCAGTCACAGGAACAGTCACGAGTAACGCCATGAACAAGACCATCGTTGTCACGGTTCACGCCTACAAGACCCACCCAAAGTACCACAAGAAGTACCGAGTATCTCACAAGTTCTACGCACATGACGAGAACAACACGCACAAAATTGGTGATACCGTTACGATCTTCGAGGGAAAACCAATCAGCAAGCTCAAACGATGGACCGTACATCCCCCAGTAATAAAGTAACGAACTTACCCTACCCATGATTCAAGATAAAACACAACTCGTCGTCGCAGACAACTCTGGAGCAAAAATTGTAGCCTGCTTCAAGGTTCTCGGAGCTTCAAAGCGACGGTACGCCCACGTTGGCGACGTCATTGTGGTCTCAGTAAAGGAGGCGGCACCACGAGGTGTGGTAAAGAAGAAGGCCGTTGAACGAGCCGTTATCGTTCGAACAAAAAATACTATTGCCCGAAAAGATGGTAGCTACGTACGCTTCGATGAGAATGCGGTCGTGATTGTCACGAAAGATAATGAACCAAAAGGCACTCGTGTCTTCGGCCCTATCGCTCGTGAACTCCGAGAAAAAGGTTTCCAGAAAATTATTTCTCTTGCCCCAGAAGTTGTATAAACACTCCCCCTATGAAACTCAGACTTAACGACCAGGTGGTCGTCATCGCCGGAAAAGACAAAGGTAAGAAAGGTATGATTATGAAGATCGACACCACAAAGAATACGGTTGTCGTCGACAAGATCAACATTCGAACCCGACACATGAAAAAGACCCAGACAACTGCTGGCGAGATCGTGAAGTACGAAGCCCCAATCCATGCATCAAACGTTCAGGTTGTTGACCCAAAGACCGGAAAGGCAACACGCGTTGGATACAAGGTTGTCGGCGGCAAGAAGGTACGAGTCTCAAAGAGCTCAGGCGAACCGCTTCCAGTCACCATATCAAAGAAATAATCTCTCCCCTACTAACCAATGAATTTCACAGAAAACTACAAAAAGAAGATCCTTCCAGAACTCAAGAAAGAGCTCGGAAAAGCGAATGTCATGGCTATCCCACGACTTAAGTGCGTAAAGGTGCACGTCGGTATCGGAAGCATTATGACGAAAGGCAACAAGGACTATGAAAGCGTCATCAGTAACGTTGCTGCGATCACTGGCCAGAAGCCAGTTGTTACCAAGGCAAAGAAGGCGATCTCAAACTTCAAGAGCCGTATCGGTCTTCCAACCGGTGTCGTCACCACCCTTCGAGGTCCTCGAATGTACGAGTTCCTCAATAAGTTCATCAATGTGGTTCTTCCACGAGTACGTGACTTCCGAGGTGTAAGCAAGCGTGGATTCGATGATGCAGGCAATTACTCACTTGGACTTAAAGAGCACACCGTTTTTCCAGAAATCAATCCAGACGATATCGAAAAAGCACACGGCGTTCAGGTAACCATCGTGACAACCGCAACAAGCTTGAACGACGGATACGCACTTCTCAGCGCTCTCGGTTTTCCATTCAAGAAAGACGAGCTGATCGCAGAACGAAAAAACAAGAAAAAATAATCTCTATCTCTTTTTACTCTCTCGCACGCCATGGCAAAATTATCACGCATCAACAAAACGAACCGACTCAAAGAGCAGCTCTTCAAAAGCCTGAAAGATGGAAAGAAGCCGGTAATGTCAACGCGAGTCCATAACCGATGTGGTCTCTGTGGACGAATCCATGGATATATGCGAAAGTTCAATATGTGCCGAATCTGCTTCCGTGAAAACGCTCAGAAAGGACTTATTCCAGGCATCAAAAAGTCAGCCTGGTAATCTAGAAATTTACTCCAACAATTCCCTCTTAAACACTTCTCCCAATGATGACCGACCCAATAGCAGACTTACTCACACGAATCCGAAACGGCGCTGCCGCACGTCACGCCAATACGATTATTCCTTACTCCCGAGTGAAGGAAAACATCGTGAAGATCCTCAAGCAGAAGGGATACGTAGAAGGCTACACCGTCGACAAAGAAGGACGACCAGAGATCGTTGTCACCTTCAATGACGCAACACCAAAGATGATCATGAAGCGTGTTAGCTCACCAGGACAGCGTATCTACAAGAAGACAGAAGAGATTCGAAAGGTCAATAACGGCTTCGGAATCAGCATCATATCAACTCCAAAGGGTATCATGACGGGCTCAGAAGCTCGAAAACAGAAGCTTGGAGGAGAATTACTCTGTGAAATTTACTAAACACCTATATGTCACGAATCGGAAAACAACCAATCTCAGTACCAAATGGCGTCACCGTTGATGTCAAAGGATCCCACGTAAAAGTAAAAGGTTCAAAAGGCGAACTTGAGTTCACCTTCAACCCACAGGTCAACATCGCTCTCGATGGTTCTACTATCAACGTCACTCGAAATGGCGAAGAGAAGATCGACCGAAGCCTTCACGGCGTTACTCGAACACTTATCGCCAATATGGTTCAGGGTGTCTCAAAAGGATTTACAAAGCAGCTTGAGATTCAGGGAGTTGGTTACCGTGCGCAGCTCGCCGGTGCAAAGCTTACCCTCTTCCTCGGCTTCTCTCACACCATTGAGTTCATTCCGCCAAAAGGCATTCAGCTGACCATCGATCCAGAAAAGAAAAACATCATTACCGTTGCTGGTATCGACAAACAGCTCGTTGGTGAAGTTGCTGCAAAGATCCGTGAATACAAGAAACCAGAACCGTATAAGGGCAAGGGTATCCGATACGTCGGAGAACACGTCCAGAGAAAGGCTGGTAAGGCTGCTGCCAGCGCAAAATAATCATCTAACACACTGCAACTAACTTTTTTCCCATGAACACGAAAGAAACATCCCGACAACGACGACACCACCGAATCCGTGCAAAGATTCAGGGAAACAGCGAACGGCCACGTCTCGTCGTCTTCCGAAGCAATACCCATACGTATGCTCAGATGATCGATGACGACTCAAGGAAAGTTCTCTGCGCTTCATCAGACATGAAAGCAAAGAAAGGAAACAAGACCGAACATGCAAAGACAGTCGGTACAGAAATAGCTAAAATTGCAAAAGAAAAAGGTATTACCACGTGTGTCTTTGACCGAAACGGGTACATGTACCACGGTCGCGTTAAGGCAGTTGCCGAGGGCGCACGCGAGGGAGGCCTTCAATTTTAATCACTCACGAATCATTTACACCTTTTAACCACTATGGGAAAACCACAAAATCGCAGATCGATGACACCACGAGAACCAAAAGAATTTGAAGAAGAAGTTCTGCAGATCGATCGTGTGACCCGTGTGGTTGCTGGTGGTCGACGTCTCCGATTCCGTGCAACTGTTGTTATCGGAAACCGAAAGGGACGTGTCGGCATCGGACTTGGAAAGGCTGGTGAAGTCGCTATCGCAATTCAGAAGGCTATCGCCAAGGCAAAGAAGAACTTGATCAACGTGCCAATTCGAAACAACACCATCCCACACGAGACCAATCAGAAGTTCAAGGCAGCTGTCGTCATGATGAAACCTGCATCAGAAGGTACAGGTATCATCGCGGGTGGCGCACTCCGAAAGATTCTCGACCTCGCTGGCGTAAAGAACGTTCTCAGCAAGCGATTTGGAACAACCAACAAGATTGCAAACGCTCGAGCAACCATCATGGCTCTCCAGAAGCTTACTCCAGTAAAAGAACGAGTTACCACCACACCAAGCACACCGAAACAGCCAGTAGTAAAGGAGATGGAAGCCGCAGTCGCAGAACCTTCAAAAGAATAATTTCAAGACCTAACTTTACGTAATCCCCAACATCATGTCATCACTTACAAACGTCAGACCAGCATACGGATCAAAGAAATCAGGAAAGCGAGTTGGTCGTGGAAATGGCTCTGGCCATGGAACATTCTCAACACGAGGATGTAAGGGTCAGAAGGCTCGAAGTGGTGGCAATATTGCTCCACGATTCGAAGGTGGACAGACTCCCCTCGTCAAACGAATGCCAAAATTGAAAGGTTTCACAAACCCAGGAACCGTTCGTTTCCAGGTTATCAATGTGAGCTCTCTCAACGTCTTCAATGATGGTGATGCCGTTGATACAACAACACTCTTTGAGAAGAAGATTATCAGCAATAAATCCCTTCCAGTAAAGATTCTTGGAATGGGCGACCTGACCAAGAAACTTATCGTAAAAATCGATCGCGTTGCTCAGTCAGCTCGTGCTAAGATTGAGGGCGCAAAGGGTTCCGTTCAGGAGCTGATGGCCAAGGCTGAAAAAACAGTCGAGGCATAGTCACCCTACCGACCCTCACTTTACACTCTTAATCTCTCCCATTTCGTGACCAAATACCTCCTTCAAATCTGGAACTCACGCGATTTACGCAGTAAGATTCTTTTTACGATCTTTATCGTTATTGTCTTCCGTCTTCTTAGTCAGATCAGCATCCCAGGTGCAAACCTCGATGCTATTCGAGGTATCTTCGCACAAAATCAGCTCCTCGGAGCCTTTAATGTTCTTACCGGTGGTAGCGCTGAAAACTTCTCCATCATTTTAATGGGTCTTTCTCCTTATATTAATGCATCCATTATCGTTCAGCTTCTTACGGTTATCATTCCAAGCTGGGAAGGTCTCAAGAGTGAAGGCGAAATGGGTCAGCGAAAAATTAGCAAGTACACACGATGGTTGACGATTCCTCTCGCACTTCTCCAATCATACGGAACGATTATTCTCCTCAATACACAGTCTCAAGTACCAATTATTAGCAACATAGGAGAACCAAGTATTATTATTCCAATCATGCTGACGATTACTGCGGGTACGGTTCTGCTTATGTGGCTCGGTGAACTCATCTCGGAGAAAGGCATTGGAAATGGTATCTCAATCCTTATCTTTGCAGGTATCATTACGAGCATTCCCCAGGCACTCGCTGGAAACTTGCTTGTTGCCGGCGCAAGTAACGACAAGATGATCGCATTTATTCTTACACTGCTTATTACGGTCCTCATTGCTATCATCGTCATCATGGTAACGGAGGGTCAGCGACGGATTCCAATTACCTATGCTGGCCGAGGTGTTCGAACAGAAGGTAACGGCGACGCAACACTTCCTATTCGAGTGAACCAGGCTGGAATGGTACCAATCATCTTTGCTTTCGCGATCATCTCATTCCCAACCATCATCGCGCAGTTCCTCCAGAACGCAAAAACAGACTGGATTCAATCAGCTGCAAAATGGCTCATCGCCAACTTCCAGACAAACTCACTGATCTACATGTTGATCTACTTCCTTTTGAACATTCTCTTCACCTACTTCTACGTCTCGATCACCTTCAATCCAAAAGAGGTGGCTGAGAATATCCAGAAGCGTGGTGGCTACATTCCTGGCATTCGTCCTGGAACACAGACAGCCGAGTACCTCGCAAAAGTATCAAGTCATTTGAATCTCTTCGGTGGTATCTTCATCGGTCTCATCGGTGTTGCTCCTATGATGTATCAGTACTTCTTCCCAGGTTCGATCGGAAGCCTCCAGTCGATCTTGAGTGGTGCCGGTATGATCATCGTCGTTGGTGTCGTTCTTGATCTGATTCGTCAGGTCAACGCCCAGCTGATCATGCACGATTATAAAAAGTTTTATTAACAGCACGATGGACATTGTGTTACTCGGCATTCAGGGCTCTGGAAAAGGAACACAGAGTAAATTTTTGCAGGAACAGTATGGGCTCGTGTACTTCGAGACAGGCCGTGAACTTCGCAAACTCTCTCAGGAGGACTCGGAACTTGGACAGAAGGTGAAGTCGATTATCGAAGCAGGTCATCTCGTTCCAAGTGAGGTTGTCATGGATATCATCGCCGATTTCATGGGAAAACTTCCGAGTGGAGCACAGGTGTTGTTTGATGGCATTCCGCGAAAAAAAGATCAGGCAGAACAGTTCGAGCAGGTCTTGAAAGAGGCGGGCCGTGACTTCACGTGCGTGTACATTACATTAGAAAAAGAGGAGGCGGTTCGACGCCTTACGACTCGACGCATTTGTGAAAAGTGCAAGGCGGTCTATCCGGCAACATTCACTAGCGATATCTGCACCGCATGTGGAGGAAAACTCATCACGCGATCCGACGACAATCCAGAAAGTATCAACAACCGTATCAACGCATTCTTCAACGAAACAACTCCCGTCATCGAAGACTATCGTGCACGCAACATGCTCATCGAGGTCAACGGTCAGCAATCGATTGAAGACGTCACACAGGAACTTTTCAGCAAACTCGACCCCCTTCTCGCGTAACTCCTTTCCATGAATATAAGCTACAAAACTCCTAAAGACATCGAGGCCATGCGGGAAGGAGGTGCCATTTTGGGACAGATTCTTCTCGATCTTGCACGTATCGTTGAGCCAGGTATGACGACCATGTACCTGGACACCAAGGCACGGGAGCTTATTAAAAAATATGGCTCACAGCCTTCATTTCTCGGATACCGAGGTTTTCCAAGCGTCATCTGTACAGCGGTCAACGAAGAGGTCGTGCACACCTTTCCAAGCGAACGAGTGTTACAGGACGGAGATCTTTTAAAAATTGATGGCGGCGTCTATCACAAAGGCTTTCATACTGACTCGGCCATCGCGGTCCCGGTGGGCCCGCTCGGCCGCGCCTCTGACCAGATCAAGCGCCTCATCAAAACGGCCGAGATCGCCCTCTCGTCGGCGATTGACCTAGTCCGTCCCGACGTACCTATTAGAAAAATTTCAAAAATCATCCAAGAGGTTATCGAACGCAATGGCTTCTCCGTCATTCGTGAAGTCTCGGGCCACGGCATCGGTAAGATGCTCCACGAAGATCCATCGATCACCAACTTCGAGGCCGACGCTCCAAACTTCCACCTGAAGGCCGGCATGACGATCGCCATCGAGCCAATCTTTTGCGCCGGAAAAGCTGGCGTCAAAACCCTCGAAGACGGCTGGAATATAATCACAAAAGACCGCTCCCTCGCCGTCCAGGTCGAACACACCATGCTCATCACCGAAACCGGCGTCGAAGTCCTCACTCGCCGCCTAGAACTCGATCCCCTCTACCCGACCCTGCTACAAGGCTAAAATCGACTCAAAAATCAAAGAATATCCCCTCATTTTCCATAGGGGACGCTTTTGTCCACAGGACACGGGAAAAATACATTAAAATTTTCTTGCAATGCGAAATTCTATAGTGTAGAATCCACTCGCTTTTTGTCCGTAAATCAGTGTTTTTCCCCTAGATTATGAGCAAAGAGGACAATTACATGGAGGTTCAGGGAATCGTTGTTGAAACGCTCCCAAACGCCCAGTTCAAGGTCAAAATTACTGGCCCAACAACTCTGCCTGAACAGTTCATTGGAAAAATCGTCCTCGCCCATATCGCAGGAAAAATGAAGATGCACTTTATCCGCATCCTCGAAGGAGACACTGTCACGATGGACTTAAGTCTCTACGATTATAACAGAGCCCGAATTACCTTCCGTAACAAATAATATGAAAGTACGATCATCCGTCAAACCAATCTGCATCAAATGCAAAATCATCCGAAGAAAAGGTGTCATTCGCGTGATCTGTGAAACCAAGAAACACAAACAACGACAAGGATAATATTATAACTCTTTCTCTCTTATGGCACGTATCTCCGGAGTAAATCTTCCAAAAGAAAAGCGCATTCAAATCGGTCTCACGTATATCTACGGAATCGGAAAAGCGACATCAACAAAAATGCTCAAAGACATGAATATCGATATCGATAAGAAGGTCCAAGATTTAAGTGAAGAAGAAGTCAACAAGCTTCGTGAAAAAGTTGCCAAGCTCCAGACAGAAGGAGATCTTCGTCGTAAGACCCAGATGGACATCAAGCACCTCGTTGACACCGGTACGTACCGTGGATTCCGTCACCGAAGAGGTTTGCCAGTTCGTGGACAGGGTACACGAAAGAACGCCCGAACTCGAAAGGGCAAGAAGAAGACCGTAGCAAACAAGAAGGTCGTAACGAAGTAATAGGCACCTATAAACTGATAATCTTAACTCTCCCCGACCTATATGGCAGAAAAGGAAACCAAAGTAAATAAAGTAGCAGAAGCTAAGGGTGCACCCGCAGAGGCAACTACTGAAAAGACAAAGGTAAAGAAACCAAAGGGCAAACGAAAAAGCGTTCCAGAAGGACACTTCTATGTTCATGCAGGATACAACAACACCCTCATCAGCATCGCTGAACCAAATGGTAACGTGATCGCCTGGGCAAGTTCTGGCTCATGTGGATTCAAGGGAGCTCGAAAAGCAACTCCATACGCCGCACAGGTTGCTGCAGAAACAGCATCCGAAAAAGCAAAGGCTTATGGTCTTGAACGTGTTCATGTCTTCGTCAAGGGCGCAGGCCCAGGTCGTGAGCAGGCACTTCGTGGCGTGATTCTCGCTGGTATTTCCATCGAGTCCATCACTGATCAGACTGGTGTTCCGCACAACGGATGCCGAAAACCACGACATCGACGAGTTTAATCCCAAGCGAATACTTCTCTAATTCTCTACGTAATGAAATATACAGGTCCAGTTTGCAGACTTTGCCGACGAGAGGGTGAAAAACTCTACCTCAAGGGCGCACGCTGCGAAAGTCCAAAATGCCCAATTACCAAAGGAAGACCGGCTCCGGGACAGCACGGTCTCACTTCAGCATCTTCAAAAAAATCCGAGTACGCAAAGCAAATGCGAGCCAAGCAGAAGGCAAAGCGAATCTTCACGCTTACCGAACGAGTATTCTCAAACTACTACCAGAAGGCTGAAAACAAAGAAGGTGTTACAGGTAACGAACTTCTCCGTATGCTCGAGAAGCGTTTTGACAACGTTCTTTACCGAGCAGGCATCGCCAGCTCACGCAAACAGGCTCGACAGCTTATCAGCCACGGTCTTTGCAAGCTCAACAGCCGAGTGGTCGATATTCCATCCGTCCAGGTACGTATTGGAGATAAGTTTGAAATCAAGGACAGCCGAAAGCAGGTTACCATCCTCAAGGAATCTTCAGAGAAGAAGCCTACAGCACCACGCTGGATGAAGGTTGATCTCAAGAATCTCTCTGGTGAGGTGGTTGCTGAGCCAGAAAAGGATGACTTTGAGAAAACCATCGAGAGCCAGTATATTATTGAGTACTATTCTAAGTAACAGCGCGAGCGCGGCCATTACGCCACGCACAAAATAGATTCCCCTTCATTATCCCTACGCCTTTCCCCCTCTTTACCCTCTCTTATCCACCAACCTATGCATCTCATCCAGGAAGAAATTGGTATTCCAAAGATCAAAACGGTAAAGATTGCTGAAAATCACGTGATTTTCACTCTTACCCCTTTGCCTCCAGGTTATGGCGTTACCCTCGGTAATGCGCTTCGACGTGTGCTTCTCTCTTCAATTCCTGGTGCATGCTTGAGTGGTGCAAAGATTGCAGACGTCAGCCACGAGTACTCAACCGTAAAGGGTGCAAAGGACAGTGTCCTCGACATGATGTTGAACCTCAAGCTCATCGACCTCAAGAAAATCAGCAAGGATCCATCATGGATCACCCTCAATGTCAGCAAGGAAGGTGTTGTCACCGCAGCAGACATCAAAACAACGTCAGACGTCGAAATCATGAACCCAGACCAGTACATCACCACCCTCGAGAAAGGAGCCAAACTCAGCATGGAACTCCGTGTTGAAAAGGGTGTCGGATACGTTCCAGCAAACATCAAACATCGTGAAGAGACGATTCCAAATATCGTCACGATCGACTCTGTCTTCTCCCCAGTAAAGAAAATCCGTTACGAAGTTGAATCAACTCGTGTTGGCCAGATGACCAACCTCGACAAGCTTACCCTTGAGATCAAGACAAACGGCTCTATCACCCCTGAAGACGCCATGAAGTTCTCTGCAAATATTCTCCAGTCATACTTCAAGCTCTTCAACGAGGAAAGCATCGTCATCGAACCAGAGTTCATGAGCGACATCAATAAGATCATGACCAAACAGCAGGAAGAAGAGCAGAAGAAGCCACCTCAAGAGTCCTACACTCCTATTGAGATCCTTGGATTCTCTCCACGGACTCTCAACGCCCTCATCAACGGAGGTATCGGTTCAGTCGAACAGCTCTCGCGATGTACGGAATCTAAATTGACAAATCTTCGTGGCTTCGGTAGAAAGGCTCTCGGAGAAGTTGCCGCCGCCCTCGAAACTCGAGGCCTTACCTTATCAGAAGAATAAATCATTTCAGAATAAACCAATTATTGTATGCGACATCGCGTTAAAAAAACTCAAAGACTCGGAATTGACCGAGAGCACAGCACATCTATCGTTCGAAACATCGCCGTCAGCGTGATTATCAACGAAAAAGTGCAGACAACTCGACCACGAGCAAAAGCGGTTCAGCCATTCGTCGAGAAGCTCATCACGGCAGCCAAGAACAACACAGCCGCGAATGCAGCTCGTCTCATCGAAAAGGAACTTCAGCACGTCAGTGCTTCAAAAAAAGTCATCGAGGAACTCCTCAAGCGATACACTGACCGAAACTCAGGATTCACACGACTCCTACGAATCGGAAACCGAAAAGGCGACAACGCTCCACTCGTACAACTTGAACTCGTATAACACGTTCGCATAACACCCGACATACCATGGAAAAAGCACAAAAAACACACTCACCAAAGGCATCAGATATCACACGACAGTGGTTTCACATCGATGCACAGGGAAAAGTACTCGGACGAGTCGCAACAAGAATTGCTGATCTCCTCCGTGGAAAAAACAAACCTTACTTCGCTCCTCACGTCGACTGCGGCGACTTCGTTGTCGTCACAAACCTCGACGGTATCGTGCTTACGGGAAAGAAAGAGACACAGAAACAATACGCATCACACAGTGGTTTCCAGGGCGGTGAAAGTTTCATTACTCCAGATGAACTTCGACGAAAAGGACAGGCAAATGAGATTCTCCTTCGAGCAGTGAGAGGTATGCTCCCACGAAATAAACTCCGCGACGAAGCTCTCTCAAAGTTGAAGATCTTCACAGGCGCAACTCACAACCACGAAGCTCAGAAACCTGTAACTATTGAACTCTAAAATTTCACTCTCTATGGCAACTACCAAGAAAACTTCCGCAGCAAAGACATCCGCTCCAAAAGCAACAGCCACAAAAAAGGCTCCAGCTCCTAAAAAAGCTGCTGCTACAACGAAGGAAAGCAAAGCTGCTGAACCCGTTCCCGCTCCAAAAGTCTCCGCTAAAACTGAAAAAGTAGCTCCAAAGATTACAACACCAAGCGGTGAGTTTTTCTATGCTGCAGGAAACCGAAAGACATGTGTTGCTCGAGTACGTCTCTACGAAAAAGGTACTGGCCTCTTCACCGTTAACGGCAAGAAGCTCGAAGAATACATTGTTGTTCCAGCGAAGCGAGACTCCGTAAAGGCTCCTCTTCGAATGACTGGCCACCTCAAGACATTTGATATCTCTGTCGTCACAAGCGGTGGCGGTCTCAACGGTCAGGCAGACGCTATGCGTCACGGTATCTCAAAAGCACTTCTCGAGTTCGACCCATCTCTTCGTATCACCCTCAAGCGTGCCGGCTTTCTCACACGAGACCCACGTATGAAAGAACGAAAGAAGTACGGTCTTCACCGAGCACGACGCGCCCCACAGTGGAGCAAGCGTTAATCGGCAGAACAGAAATTTCTCTCACAACAATTCAAAAGACCCTGCATTGCAGGGTCTTTTTTGAAGCAGGATCTTAGCACCCGGTCTAACATTTTTATAAAAACTTCCATGGCAACAACTTGCCAAAAAATGGTAGTATACCATTAGGCGTTTCAATCGTATTATAAGAAGATCCTTACTATAAACCATTTAATTCTTTAATCAAGAACCGTATGAAAAAACTCACCACCCTTCTCCTTACCGGCGTTCTCGCCCTCTCGCTCACCGCATGTGGTCAACAAACACCAACGCCAACGACACCACCAGCACAGACACCAGCCGCTCCAGCAGACGCCAACGACACCAACACAACCACGGTCTACATGATCAAGTTCGAGGACGATGGCAAGAGCAAGAATAGCATCAAGGTTGGATGTGGAGACAGCGCCATTCCCGTTGCCACAACTGTTGGCTACAAGTACGACAAGACGAACGTTGTAGCCTCGATCAATGCCGCGCTCATCGCACTTCAAAGCACGACAGCAACACAGTATTCCACCCAGAATCTTCAGAACACCGCAGCCAGCTCGGCATGGACCATTCAGAAAGTTGACAAGCCAGTAAATAACGGAGATCCATACCTGGTTCACATGAAGGGTACCTTCACCTTTGGTGGGACCTGTGACATGCCACGAGTCCGCGCCCAGATCGAAGAAACCGTCAAGAAAGCAGCTCTTGGTAACCCAACCACGATTGTCTGGAACGGTAATGCAGCCGCATGGGATAAAGCATTTAGTTCAAAGTAACCAATCAGCTGATCACGCTACCCCTCTTTATGCGTTTTGACATCTTGACCATTTTTCCGGGCATGTTCGACTCATACTGCAACGAAAGTATGGTCAAACGCGCTCGCGCAAAAAAAATCATCGACATCCACATTCACGACATTCGCAAGTTCAGTACGGAACGGCACGGAAAAGTTGATGCCATCCCCTACGGCGGCGGCCCAGGCATGGTGATGACCCCCCAGCCGCTCTACGACGCCATTATGCACGCGAAGAAACTCAACAAAGGACCGGTGATTTATCTCTCACCGAGAGGAAAACTTCTCACCCACAAAAAAGCCCAGAAGCTCGCCCAGAACAAGAAAAAAAATCCTGGGCTTATTCTGGTATGTGGCCGCTACGAAGGTATCGATCAGCGTGTCATCGACCTCTGTGTCGACGAAGAACTTTCGATTGGAAAGTACGTGTTAACGGGCGGTGAACTCCCCGCTCTCGTCGTGCTCGACGCCGTATCCCGCTTCGTACCAGAATTCATTGGCAAACATGAATCTACCGTCGAAGAGTCCTACTCAGAGGCACTCGAAGGGAAAAAAGAGTATCCGCATTATACGAGGCCACCGGTATTTATGGAACTGGAGGTGCCTGAGGTACTTCAATCAGGGCATCACGCAAAAATCAAAGAGTGGAGAAAATCACAGACGAAATAAGAAAAACCGAGGACAAAACAACACCATCAAAGTTCAGTAATATTTCCGGTATCATCGAGCATTTGCCGCATTTCATGGAGTGTCGCAGGGCGATCCTGAGGTGAGTCTTTGACGCATGAAAAAAGAAAATTCAGAAGGGCTCGCAACTTGCGTCTTTCACAATCAATCACCTGGGGCACAAGAGATTCTTCAAGTTTCTTGGGGGCATCAGGTAAAAAAAATCTTCCATTCACTTTTGAACCCATAATAGCATAGGGCGGAAAAGACCCACTAATCACCTTGGGATTGCGATATATTGACGAAGAACAAGAAGGCGGAAGGAGTACAAATCCAACCATACCAAGTGCATAGATATCATTATTGCGATGAAGATTACCGGAACAGTATTCCGGCGGAATATAAAAAGGAGTACCATAAACCCTAGGAGAATATCGAGATATATCATCAACTCGAACAAGCAAATCATAATCAATAAGACGAACCGTATCAGGACGAAGATTAGAAGGAGAATCTTCAAGGATAACATTAGGCGGCTTAATATCACGATGAGCCATATCATGAGAACGAAGAGTATCGACATGAGGAGCAAGCGAGCTCATAAGAGAGTGAATTTGAGAAATAGTAATCGTAGCAATATGATCAGTAAGAGGCGACCCCTGAACATAATCCACCACAACATACCGCAAATCTCTATAGCGCATACGGGGCAATCTCGCGTGCCGAAAAACATGAGGATACAAAGAGGAGAGACGGTATGACTCCACATTGGAAGGATCCCCCCGGGGGCTTGTTGAAATTTTAATAACCACCTTTTGACCATCAGAATCCAACGCGAGACACACGCGATTCAACACGGTAGTGGCAAGCTCCCTATCCAAAATATAGGTCTGGCCATTGATGGTAATCGGTTGACCAGGATTGTCGGAAGCAGCCTGAGCCTGAATCTCCATAGCAAAGTAAGAAAAGTGAGAAATTTATAATACAAAAATAGAAATTTGTCAATGGACAGGAACCCATACAATAAAGCTATTCTGCTATACTAAAGCGCGAATAACCAACAATATGACTTTCGTGACCTCAAAAAAAAACGGCCTAAACTCGAGCGAAGTAAGGAGTTTGCGAATACAATACGGTCCCAACCGACTGAAATTTTCCGACAAAAAATCACTCATTCTCTCATTCTTTGAAGAATTCAAAGATCTCATGGTGATTATTTTGGTCGTCGCCACGGTGATCTCATTTGTCGCGGGTGAGGTAAAAGATGGCAGCGTGATCGCCTGTATCGTGCTCTTGAATGCAACGATCGGATTCTTACAAAAGTATCGAGCAGAAAAAGCGGTTGAGGCATTGAACAAGATGCTCGCACCACAGGCACGCGTGATACGAGATGGAGCACAGATTGTGGTTGCAGCGGATCAACTCGTTCCAGGAGATGTAATTATTGTAAATGAAGGAGATCGCATACCAGCTGACGCAGAACTTTTTCTCGCCAATGAACTCGAAGTACAAGAATCAATCCTTACCGGAGAATCGCAGCCAGTAGCGAAAAATATCGACAAGTCAGGGAATCAGCTTTTTATGGGAACCACCGTAGCTCATGGAACAGGACGCGCGCTTGTCACATACACAGGCATGGCAACATCATTTGGAAAAATCGCTCGCCTCACCACCACGACAGAAAAAGACAAGAGTCCACTCGAAAAAGAACTCGATCACGTTGGAGTATTCGTGGGAAAAATAACCCTTGGAATCGCCGCATTTCTCGGAGTATATGGCCTCGCAATTCAAGGTGAACCGATTGCGACCGCTATTCTTTTTGCCGCATCGGTAGCGGTTGCAGCTGTTCCAGAAGGACTTCCAACGACAATCACGATCGCGCTCGCTCTGGGTGTCCAGCGCCTCGCAAAAAAGAACGCCATCGTCAAACAGCTCTCATCGGTCGAAACACTCGGTTCAACCACGGTCATCGTGACGGACAAAACAGGAACACTCACAAAAAATGAAATGACGGTGCAAGAGTTTACGACATCAGATCTTCACGCCACCGTCAGTGGAGCAGGCTACGATCCGAAAGGAGATGTGGTCGACAGTAAGACAAAAAAAGAGATCGAGATAACTCCCGATATACAGCTCATACGCCTGATCTGCACACTGTGCAATAACGCAAAACTCACCTACGATCACGAGACACAAGCCTGGAAAACGCTCGGTGATCCAACGGAAGGTGCCCTTCTCACCTTCATACAAAAACTCGGACTCTCACAGGAAGAAGCCCTTACGAAGAGTGAAATGATTCACGAACTCTCATTCGACTCGAAACGAAAACGCATGAGCGTGATTGTGAAGTACGAAGGAAAAACATATATCCTCTGCAAAGGCGCACCAGATAGTATACTTCAGGCCTGCGAAAACTCCACACCTCGAGAACAGATCCAAAAGACCAATGAAGAAGGCGCGGCCAACGCTCTTCGCATGATCGCCTTCGCCTATCGAGAAATAACGGACGGAGCTAGCGAAACAAGTAAACCCTACACGCCAGAAAATATTGAAAAAAATCTCAGCTATCTTGGCATGGTCGGCATCATCGATCCACCGCGTGATGAGGTCGCACATGCGATCAAACTCGCACAGAAAGCAGGCATTAGAATTTACATTCTCACGGGCGACCACGGTCTGACCGCAAAAGCGATTGGCGAAAAAATTGGCCTCATAAAGCCAAATATTAATCATAGAGTTATAACAGGCGACGAACTGAAGATCACCTCTGATGAAAATCTGAAGGCGCTTTTTGCGAGCCGGACACCCGCCATTTTCGCACGCGTCAGTCCAGAAGATAAACTCCGTATCGTCTCTCTCCTGAAAGAAATGGGTGAGATCGTGGCCGTCACCGGTGATGGCGTAAACGATGCGCCCGCCCTGAAACGTGCCGATATTGGCGTAGCCATGGGAATTACAGGAACAGACGTCTCAAAAGAGGCCGCGAATATGGTGCTTGCTGATGATAGTTTCTCGACGATCGTCGTTGCTATTCAGGAGGGCCGTACAATTTATGAAAATCTCAAAAAATTCATCATCTACATTTTTTCAAGTAACGTCGGAGAGCTCATGGTGATTTTCGCCGCGATGATTTTTGGACTGAAGTCTCCTCTCAGTGCGATCATGATTCTCATTATTAACGTCGGAACCGACGTCTTCCCTGCCCTGGCACTTGGCCTGGAAGAGAGCAAGGAAGCCTACATGGAACGCAGCCCTCGCCATCCATCTGACAAGATTCTCCAGAGCACATTTGTATCACGAATTTTCTTTCTTGGTACCCTCATTGGCATCACGTCGTTCGCGGGATATATTATCGGCCTGCATTATTACTCCGTCGAAACAGCCATGACGCTCACCTTCACGACTCTTGTTCTTGGCCAAATGTTCAACACCTTCAGCTCACGAGATCCACATGAATCTGCATTTAAAAATCCACTTTCAAATATTTACCTTCTCGCCGCCATCACATTTTCACTCGCGCTGATTGTCGCTGCCGTTCATCTTCCAGCACTACAGCACTACCTCGAAACCACACCGCTTACTCGCGAACAGTGGCTTATTTCAGCCGGCCTCGGATCTATCGTACTGCTCGGGGAAGAGATTCGAAAAATCATCATACGATCACGCAACGCATACATCCACCATGATTCATAAACTCACCGACACCAGCTACATCAAGTACCTGCTCAGCAAGTACACCCCCGCTAGTGCCAAGAAAAAATTTGGACAAAACTTTCTCACAAGCGAACACGTCCTGAATCAGATCATAGAAACAGCACAGATCAAAGCAACCGATACCATCGTAGAAATTGGTCCTGGACTTGGCGTCCTGACGCGAGAACTCTGCCTTCGTGCACACAAAGTCATCGCCATCGAAAAGGATCGGGACATGCTCCGAGTTCTCAAGGAAACGATTCTCGACGACACACGAGACGCCAAAGAAAAAATTACCATCCTTCAGCAAGACGCGCTTCGTTTCAACATCGAAACTATCGGCTCACCATACAAACTCGTCGCAAATCTTCCATACAACATCGCGACCCCAATTCTCGAAAACTTCCTCGTCAAAACAGCCCACACCAAACATCAACCAACTCGCATCGCGATTCTGATCCAGAAAGAGGTAGCCGAAAAAGCCTGTGCAAAAACCGGCGACCACAACGTCCTCTCGCTAACGATTCAACCATTTGGAAAACCAGAAATTATCGCCCACGTTCCGCCCGGATCCTTTTTCCCCTCTCCAAAAGTCACCTCCTCCATCCTCCTCATTACCCCCTACGAGACTCCCCTCCTTCCTGAAGAGCTCACCAAGCCGTATTTCCGCTTCATCCACGCCGCCTTCTCTCAAAAACGTAAAATGCTCGGCAAAAGCCTCCAGCAAATAGCCCCAAAAGAAACTATCCGCGAACTCCTTTCCAAAGCTAAAATCCCCCCAGAAATCCGTCCCCAGGAGCTCACCCTCAACCACTGGCTCACCATCGCTAGCTTGTCAAAAGAATAAAAATATGGTATTATAATAAAAACAAACACTATGTCAGACCAACCATCAATATAAAAACACCATGGCAAATATTATAAAACCAAACAGCCCCGAAACAGCTGAATCGGAAAAATCCGCTGCAGAAAGCATCAAATCTGCTCGTCAGGCACTCGAGGCCATTACCACCGACGCAAAAGAAAAAGCTATTATGGAAAGTACACGTGCTCGAATCAGCGGAGCAACAGAACTCGATGAACTCGACAAGACAGCAGATAAGCTCAGAATAAAAGTAGTAACGGCGCTGCGGGCAGCAGAAAAACTGATACAGGATGGAAAAGTAAGATTACGCGATCCTGAAATTTCACTCGATCTTATTCAAGGATGGCGAGCTGATCTGGAAAGAAATGCCCCAACAAAGGTGTATCGAATACACACCTCGCTGCTCGATATTCTTCGCAACATCGAAGTCATCTAAAAAACGGTGACACAATTACTCAAAGACCGCCTTCAGCTGCTCATTCATCTCGAGCACTTTTTCACGTGCGGCAGCGGCATAATCGAGTTCTCCAAATTTATCAGAAGACTCATACGCGAAGATCACATCTCGTGAAGAGTTGATAATAGCGCCCATGCCACCCGCGTTGAAACATGGAAGCACATCTTCAACCGTACCACCCTGCGCACCAAAACCTGGAACGAGGAAGATCGTTTCTGGCATCAGCGTACGCAACTTCGCCGCCTGCGTCGGATACGTCGCACCTACCACCGCACCCACACATGAGTACCCCTCTTCACCAACATCATCCGCACCCCACGACTCAACAAAGTGACCAACCGTTTCATAGAGGGGATGTATCTTGTCGCCACCCACGCCAACCGCGAGATCCTGCAGGTCTCCCGAACTCTTATTCGAGGTCTTCACCAGAACAAACAAACCCTTTTCAGTTTTTTTCGCAACATCAAGAAACGGCTTGATGCCATCCCATCCGAGGTATGGCGTCACCGTAATACTATCCGCCTCAAATGGCGAAACGTTCTCGCCGAAGACACTCACGCTACCGAGATACGCATTCGCATATGCCTCAGCGGTCGTTCCAATATCATTTCGTTTTGCATCGGCGATCGTGACAAGCCCCTTACTTCGAGCGTACTTCAAGGTATCCGCAAACACCTGCATGCCTGCCACTCCATACATTTCATAAAATGCAATCTGTGGCTTCACCGCAGGAACCAGGTCAGCAACCGCATCGATAATCTCTTTATTAAAAACGAAAATCGCCTCCCCTGCTGCCCTCAGCGCATCGTCCGGATATTTCTCGCGTGCCGCATCTCGCACGGCTGCAGGAATTTTTTCCAGACGTGGATCGAGACCGACACAGACCACACTTTTTTTCGCGCGAATCTGTTTGATGAGGTTGTCAGAGAAGTGCATAGAAGAGAAATTATATGTAAATCCAGTAAATATTTAGAGTCCCATTTTCGCCGCCCAGCCCTCCGGGTCGGATTTATACTCGAGAATTTTCGCATACTGATCGGCATCAATCATGCCACGTTCGCGAGCGACATCGAGCAATGTTTCAAAATCAGTGAGCACGTACAACTTCACACCTCCCTCTTCAAGGGCCTGATACATGGTTTCAAATCCATAGGTAAAGATCGCCAAAAGATGCTCGACATGCGCACCCCCTTCACCACGAAGCGCTGCAATCGTCCCGAGTGAACTTCCACCCGTCGTCACAAGATCTTCAACGACCACGACCTCTCGCCCAGCCGGAAGTGATCCCTCAATCTGTTTTCCCGCACCATGATCTTTTGGTTTCGGTCGAACATAAATCATGGGCATGTCAGTTCGATCTGCAAGAAACGCAGCCCACGGAATACCCGCCGTCGCCGTTCCAGAAAAGTACACTTCACCAGTAACGCCCAGCCCCTCCCACAAACTCTTCAATCCCTCAACCACCACTCCCCGTTCTTTCACGAATGAGACCAGCACGCGGTTGTCGGTATAGATAGGTGCCCGCATTCCGGACGAGTAGATAAAGGGCGGATCAAAGCTAATTTTCACCGCTTTTGCGTCCAGCAAGAGTCCTGCAATCTGGCGAGCATCCATACACCAAGGTTCAAGTGATACCTGCGCGAGTATAACGAACCGACCCCCCACTTGTAAATACCAGCAAAAAGTGGTATAATTAGACCAATATAAAAATCTTAACCAAAACAATATGAAGGCTTCAACCCTTTCAGACAAGAACAACCTCATGTACTTCGGCCTCGGAATCCTGGCTGGAGCACTTCTCATCATCCTCGTAATGATGATTCGTAACTATGCCGAAACTGGCTCCGCTTCACTCTTCCGCTCAAACCGAGCTGCGAATCTCAATAATCCAGTCATCGAGCAGAGTATCGGTACTCCTGGTATGAAAAATGCTATCGGAACTCCTGGTATGAAGAATATCGGCACCCCTGGCATGAAAAATATTGGAACCCCAGGCATGTAATCATGCCTAACCTGCGACAGGCACTGCCGACGCATCATCCTTTTTCTTAGAGAAAAGCGCCTTGACGCGCTGATCAGCGATAGCGATATCAGCAATTTTTCTTTCGAGAACCGCTGCATATTGAGGAATATCCATCTTCAATGTCGGCGGTTTTTCGTCAGGCTTGAAAGCACGAACATACGAAGTAACACTATTTTCACCCATCATCGTAGCCGCCTCCTGGGCCAGAGCCGAAAGAGCCTGGATAAGTGTTGCCTCGGAGGAGGCACCCCTAGAAGCATCAGCAGGTGAAATAGTCTCGATGAGCTGCGGATACTTGTCGAGACGAGTCATGTGCCTCATAAGACGTGCAAGGAATGGGGCGATATAAAGAGACCAGAATTCGCTGGGATTTCCCTGAGCATCAAGCTCACGATGCTCATCGAGAAATGATTTTGTCTGATTTGGCCCAACTTGAGTCATACGAAGGATAGCATCTCCAATGAAAAAATTGATCTGTAACGTAGAGGAGTTTGGACTTGGATCATCAACCGCATGGCGAAAGAATGTTGATGTCTCAGCAGCCATAGAGAGGGCACCAAGCAAATTTATCATGGCAACATCATAGTAGAATTTATGCCCAGGACTTCCAGACGATGTACTCAATTTCATAAAAGTCGTAGCCGCAAGATTTGAGTAGTGTGCCGCCCACTGAAGAATAAAGTATGCAGCACTCGCAACATTATTTTGTGGATTACTGAGAATTGCACCTGGCTCATTACGCTGGATCATACGGGAAACTCGAAGAATCTTTTCTTCCGCAATTGAATCACGTGTTGCCTGATAGTACTGTACAAGTTTGCAAATTGGTGAACTCATATTCGCGAGCGTCTCAGCATAACGTTCCGTATCGCCATATTTGACACAGTCACTGCGGGCATCGAAGAAAAGCTGCATCGATTCCTCAAGATTACCGAGGAGGCCTTCAATTCGAGCAAGCGTTTTTCGGGAACGATAGAGCTGGGTACGATCAGGAACGAGCTCCGGGTGAACACGTGCAACATCAAAAAATTGCCTAAAATATTTTTGAGACTGAAGAAGATTATCATTGATGGAATTATCAGGGAAGAGAGCAGTAAACTCAGCAGCATCTTCATCAGCGTACACGACATCCTGATGATATCCTTCTTGGCCAGGAGCAAGAGCGCGATTCCATCCTTCATTGAACGCATTCGCAAAAATACGATTACCTTCAAGGTCAACACGCTGAAACCGGATATCAGTAAGAAAATCGGGAAAATCTCGTAAAAGACGCTCTCTGCTTTGAGCGTACGGCCCCAAATGATCTTCACAAGCCTGAGCATACCGACGCATAAGATACTCACCACGCAGGTTGTTGAACCGCGCTTTCAACTCCATAAACTGGCGCTCCTGTTGGGGGAAAACCTGTTGCTTCTCATGAGATAGATAGCCAGCCAGGCCCTGACCCCACTCGTGAAGTTTGGAAACACTCACGCGACGAACCTTCGGATCTGAACCACGAAGAAAGTAGAAATCAGACATCAGATCATGAAGACGCTCAACGCGGGTGAAATCAGCCGGAGCAAGCATCATATTCTCACCAAGGCTTTCAATCTTACCAGTATAGAAAAAACGAATCTTTTCACCAAGCGCCTCGATATCTGCAGCATAGGCACTCCGTTTGACCTGCATACACTGAATCAGATCGAGCTGAAGATCAATATTTTTACCAAATTCCAACGATACCTTCGCCAAATGCGGTTCGGTCTTCATGTACTCATAGAGAGACAGGGCAACATCAAACTGACCACGCGCATAGGCATCCTTGAAGGCTTCAAGGGCAAAAGCCTGAACCATTTCGCGCATATTTGCCTTGGTTGCCATAGTATAGATGGCATAGGGAGAACATCTATCAAGAACAGCCAGAAAGGCATCACGATTAGGATTATTCTTTGAATCAAGAAGAGCGCGTGACAATTTTTCATACGTGAAAAAGAAGTATTTTGCAACCTCCCTATAAGCACCGACTGATGTTTCACCCTGGGCAACTTGAGAAGCACCAAAAATACTCTTCATACGTCGCTCATCAACATCACGTGAAAAACCGACAATGGAAGCCATGTCGTCATCCGAGCTGTCCATTTTCTGAAGACTGAACGTCCCCTGCTTGCACAACTGCACAAAGGCATCAAAAAGATCCTGCCTCTTCAGATGAGCCACGAATAAATTACGAATAAGCTGGAAAGTGCACTCTCCTGTCTCACGCAAAAAGACAATATACTGCAAAGCCTCTCTTTGAAGAGGTTTTGCGAGAAGACGATCAACGCGTGCAGCAGCCATGACATCCGCCTCACCCATCATCGTCCACTGAAAAAACCGGTCATCATACGTGACACTCGATGCCCTAACAATCAAAACACCCTCCTGAACCATGCTCGTAATCATCTCGGTCAAAAGACCTGGATTACCCTGTGCCCCACCAACTGCTTTTGCAAGATGTTCAAAGACGATAGTATCAATCGACGTAGAGCTCGGATTAATCTTGAGCAGCCCATACACAAAGGAAATAAGGAGCGGAGTTGGAAGTCCATGTTCATCAAGAAACGGGAGAGGCTTGAGAATAATTTGACCAGAGTTTGAAGACTTTTGATAGATTCGCAGAAGCTCTTCATTCATGACCTGATCGCCGGTACGGGCAAGATTAAGAAGAGCAATATGTCCAAGATTCTTGGAGTCACCCTGATTCTCAATACTGAAAGTCTGCTTCAAAAGATCACACGACTCACTATCAGCCCACTGCATATCATCAGTAATAATCAAAAATCGATTATTAGATCGGCGAAGACGGCGAAGAGCAAGCGTGAGCATCTGTGGCCCCTCCTTCGCAAGAGTCGTTGCATCCATTGATTCCATTTTTTCAAGCTCCTGACATGCTGTAGGCATCGTATCACCAACAAAGAGATCCCTAGCAGCGCTCAATACCTGTTTGGCATAGGTTCGAAAAAACGAAAGTGAGTCACCCATCCGGGTATCCTTTGCAGGAACAAAAATCACATACGGCACATGCTTTGGCAGTGCATCAATCTCTTTCATGAACTGCTGAAGCTTATTTTCCTGAACTTTTGCCCTACCGGCTTGACCGGCATCCGTATACATTTCTATGAGTCGGCGAAGCTCTTCAATTTGCCCAGGAGCATCCTGAACTTTTTGCTGAATTGCCCGAATCGCCTTAATAACTTCCTCGGCGGCTCTCGTTTTACCCATCATCGCATCACCATGAACAGAAAACGCAGAAAACAGGGGAACCTCGGACCCCATAAACTTCGTCACCCAGTCAATCATCAATTGCATCTCGGAGTCACGACCATACTGTTTTTCAGCACCGCCAGCACGAAGCTCATTAATCACGGACTTGAACTCACTCAAAAGAAAAGTCTCCTTACCCTCAACGCGTCCACAACCCTTAACAACCTTATGAAGATAGATAGCAACACGCGGATGCCTGAGAAGAGTATAAAATGAAGCGGACGTAAAAACACGCCCCTCCATACATCGAGCAAGCATATGGGAAGCGATCGACAGAAAGTCGGAATCAATCGGAGAAGTATCACCACTTGAATAGGTATCAAGGTAGGTACGGGGAAAAGCGACTCCCTGACGGCTGGAAAGCGCCGTAAGCTCGGTATTCAGATCAGCAAACGTCGAAGCAACGCGTTCACCTGTCCCATAAAATAACCAGAGCTTACCACGGCACTGAGCCTGAAGACCAAACTTCTTGAAAAGTGGCTCCACCTGATCCTGGGAAAGATCAGTATTCAGACATCCTCGAGCCGCAGAAGTCGCCGAGAGGACTTCACCATGCTTTGAGGCAGTAGAACGACGTGCCCAGAGCGCCTCATCACCAGCCTCATCAAAGACCGCCATCACATCAACATGCGGCAAAAAATCAGCGGGCATCTCGCTCACAACCGTATCAGATGAAACAGGCATAGCATCGGGCATAAAACCCGTAATAGTATCAACAACTGGCTGAACTGACACGTCAGCTAGCGTCTCTGGAGGTGGCGTCGAAGGAGGAGCCGAAGAAGGAATATGTGACATAAGGATGGAACTATACTACCTTTTTATAAAAAAGCAAGCAAAAAAATACGTCATTCTCAAGATATTTCTCCTATAGCCAGCGTTTCAAAGAAGACTCCTGCCATATTTCCCTTTTCGAGTATACTTATCGATGATCGTGCCGCATGAACCGATATGCCCGCATCTTTTGCCAGTACAGAGGATTTTCTTCATGAGCGAGGAAAGGATGGAGGAAAATCGCAGACATTACATAAGGTTCACCATAAAAATTCAATCTTTCCGGGTTGATATGAGAGTGCTAATATAGCGTAGCTTATTATTTTTTTACACCCCCATTTTTCATGCGAAAACAGGCTATTATCTCTCTCGTCATTCTCAGTATTCTCGCGGCAGGTTTTGGTTGTGCCAAAGAAGAGCCAGCTGTTGCGCCAGCCACGACCTCATCCACAACGCCGGCCACAGCGCCAGCTGCGACCGAAACATCTGGCATGACCATCGGTGATGTCGGAGCAAAACTCACTACAGCAGGTCTTACCTTTACAGAGAAAGATGAAAGTGAGGACGCAAAGGCACTTCCATCTGGAAGCGCGGTAACGATGTCGACGAAGTTCAAGGTTGCAGGCGGAAAAGGAACCGTTCGAGTAACCGTCATAGCGCTCAGTGATGTCAGCAAATCTGCGAATGTGAAAAGTGATGTCGAAGCTCAGTGGGCAGCTGTCAAAAAAATCAGCAGCAAAATGAACATGCAGTTTGTAGATGTCGGCGCTGAAAATGTACTCGTTGCATTAACGTACGAGAACGACGACGAAGAAACCGCTGGAAAGGCAAAGTTGGCAATAATGAAGAAGTAAAAAAAAGAAGGAGAGGAGATTCTTAGGAAGAGATTTTTTAGAAAGGTCAGGATATATGTACATATGTTCTGGCCTTTTTTAATGGAGATTTTGTGTATGGATTTTACTGAAGAAACTCCAGCTCCCCTGCCCGACGAGACGAGATAAATTTGCCGCCTTCATACATCACCTCTCCGCCAATAATCGTGATAACAGGCCATCCTTTGAGAGTCATGCCATCCCATGGAGTCCACGCACACTTCGTCAGCATCTGCGCATTTTTGATTTCTCTTTCCAGATCCATGTCGAGAATCACCAGGTCCGCATCGTATCCAACTTCAATCCGACCCTTTCCCTTAATACCGTAAATTCTCGCAGGACCAGAGCTCAAAAGTTGTGCAACCCGATCGAGATTCAAAAGCCCCTTATTCACCGCATCGAGCATCACCGGAAGAATCGTCTCCACACCAGGAACGCCAGCAGGGCAAACTTCATACTCAGCATCTTTCTCGGATAGCAGATGCGGGGCATGATCCGATGCAACAATATCAACGGTGCCATCCTCAATAGCCGCCCACAAGGCATCAACATCAGCACGAGTACGAACCGGCGGATTCACCTTCAACTTCAAACCAAGCTTCTCATACGATGTGTCATCAAAGACAAGATGATGAGGAGTAACCTCACACGTCACTTTATCTGTTTTAAATTTGCGAATAACATTAATCTCTTCAGCCGTCGAGGCGTGGGCAATATGAACACGCGCATCATATTTTTTTGCAAGGTGCAGAACGTGCTTCACCGCCTCTCGAGCACACTCGGGCGGTCTCACCACTGAATGAAAATCAGCACGAGATCGCGCATCAGAACCCGCATAATCCTGCGCAAATCGCTCAAGACACTCCTGACTCTCAGCATGGACAATAACCGGAAATTTTCCATAGGAAAAAATCTGCTCGAGCACTTCATCCTTGCGAACAATAAGATTTCCTGTCGACTGTCCCATGTACACTTTTATACCCGGAACATTCGAAATCCGCTTAATCTCATCAACATTATCATCGGTCGCACCAAAGAAAAATCCATAATGCGCAAACGACTGTCCATCAGCCAGTCCACGTTTCTCTACGAGCATTTTCTTGGAAATAATCGGCGGAACATTATTCGGCATATCCAGAAAAGAGGTTACACCAGCGGAAACTGCAGCCATCGATCCAGTTGCAAAATCTTCCTTATACTCCGTCCCAGGTACACGCATATGAACATGCGCATCAATCACACCAGGAAAAATAAATTTCCCCTGGCAGTCAATCATGCGACTCGCCTCTTCTTTATAATCAGAAGTAATCTCAATAATTTTTCCACCATTCACCACAACATCGCCTTCACGAATACCATCCATGAAGACAATTTTTCCTTTCTTGAGAAGCAAATCAACCATACATGAATATTACACCTTTCCAAGGACGAGCGCGAGAAGCGCCATTCTTACCTGAACACCATTCGCTGCCTGACGGAAGTACGCGGCGCCCTTCATACTATCCACATCAGTCGTGATCTCACCAACACGAGGCAACGGGTGCATAACCGTAATTTTTTCATTACATTGCTTGAGTAGATCTTTCGACAACACAAAGGCGAGCTTCAACCGCTCATACTGTTCCTTATCGGTAAATCGTTCGCCCTGAACACGAGTCGCATAGACAACATCGGACTTCTTCAAGCCTTCTTCGAGCGTCGAGCACTCCTCAAAGGCCACGCCACGCCCACGCAGATCATCCAGATAACTCACCGGCATCTTCAGTTCGTCCGGTGAAGAAAAAATCATCTTCACATCGAAGTGACGGAGCAGCATGCATAACGAATGTACAGTCCTTCCATACTTGAGATCTCCGGACATCATGACCGTGAGTCCATCAATATTCCCCTGTTCCTTCATCAAGGTATACATATCAAGAAGTGCCTGCGTCGGATGCTGGCCAGGTCCATCGCCTCCGTTTAAGACGGGAACATTCGATCCGCGAGCCATCTCAGCAGCAGAACCTTCAGCAGGATGGCGCACCACGATGACATCAGCATACGCCTCCACCATCTTCGCCGTGTCCCACAAAGATTCCCCCTTTGACAAAGACGAGTAATCCTGACCGACCGCGGTAATCGTCTGACCACCAAGTCGCTTCATCGCCGTCTCAAAAGAAAACCTCGTTCGTGTCGAAGGTTCATAGAAAAGTGAGGCCATAACCTTCCCTTTCAATAATTCACTTGTCTCACGCTTTTCAGCAACCGCTTCAAAGGTCCGGGCAACATCCAAAATGCGCAGAATATCCTCTTTCGAGAACTGTTCGGTGCTCAATATGTCTTGGCCTTTGAAATCCATAGCGGCGATAGTATAATCCCCCCAAATGACCAAGGCAACTCTCATACTCGAAGACGGCACAAAATTCGAAGGAATCTCGTTTGGAGCTGAGAAATCAGCTTTAGGAGAGGTTGTTTTCAATACGGGGATGATGGGCTATCCAGAGACCCTGACCGACCCTTCGTACGAGGCCCAGATCATTAATTTCACCTTTCCGCTCATTGGAAACTACGGAGTTCCAGACGATTCGATGGAAAACGGACTCGAAAATCACTTTGAGAGTAACCGCATCCACCCAGCCGGAATTATCGTTTCAGAGTACTCAGAAAAGCACAGCCACTGGGAAGCAACTCGATCCCTTGGAAATTGGCTGAAGGCCAATAACGTTCCAGCCATCACCGGCCTCGACACCCGCGCGATTACCCAGCACCTCCGTACCAACGGCGCCATGCTTGGAAAAATACTCACTGGAAAAGATGCAGGAAAAGTCTCGAGCAGCAAGTTCTACGACCCAAACAAAGACAACCTCGTCGCGCAGGTCTGCGTCAAAGAACCAATCACCTACAAGACAACCAAGGCCAAGGGAAAACCAAAAACGATCATCCTTCTCGACTGCGGTATTAAAAATAATTCCATTCGCAGCTTCCTCGACCGAGGTGCAAACATCATTCGCATTCCATGGAACTACGACTTCATCAGTAAAGGCATTGAGTGCGATGGTCTCTTTCTGAGTAACGGTCCTGGCGACCCAATGTTGATCAAAGAAACGCACGTGATTGTGAAAAAAGCCCTCAAGGCGAAACTCCCAACCTTCGGTATCTGTCTAGGGAACCAACTCATGTCGATCGCTGCTGGCGCAAAAACCTACAAACTGAAGTTCGGCCACCGCTCACAGAATCAGCCATGCATGGATCTCGACACGAAGCGTTGCTACATCACCACCCAGAATCACGGCTTCGCTGTCGATGCCAAAACTCTTCCAAAAAAAGAGTGGTCCGTCTGGTTCGAAAATGTCAACGACGGCACCGTCGAGGGCGTCAAACACAAGTCACTCCCATTCTTCGCGGTTCAGTTCCACCCAGAATCGACCCCTGGCCCACTCGATACAGGGTGGATGTTCGATAAGTTCATAAAGGTACTCTAGCCTAAGAAAATGTACCCCGTAAAAATTGACATATTCCATACATCATGTATGAATAGGCTAGTTTTGATTTCAGATCACACTATTCTATGAAAAATGCTTCCGAACTCCTCGATCCACTCCGCTCTTCTGACGACCCTCATCACTCCAACAGTGGAATAAGTACACTAAGACGCCTCGCACCAAAACTCATAGCAACTCTCGATCAAATGGAGCACGGAGCATATCTGCGAGGCATGAATCATATCGCGACAAAAAGATCTCATGCCACCCACCACTCATCCAGCACTTCCATTTGAGATCAAAGCAGCCAAAACGGCTAAAACTCCCAATATAGCCTCGCTCCATTTTCCTCATATTCGCTCCATCGCACGCGGCGAACTGGAAGTTTTTTCTTCGTATCAGGCGATGGGACAGCGCAAATTCCCCTCCCTTCAGCACATCAATCCACTTCTCAAAGATCCATCTGAACTGGATGTTTCCTATCCCCATCTCGCCGTTGTTGCAACCGCTGTCGCCAAACTCTCGACAGAACTTTACGACTACCTCTCCCAGCTCGCCCATCCAGATGCGCCACGGGCGCATATTTTGCCCTACGTTTCTAAGCTGATACTTTTGATCATTCGTGAATTGGATAGCTTATTGCCAACACACGAAGCCGAAAGAACAGCGGAAAATATGAGGATGACCTATGTTGAAGCGGAACGCGCGAACACCAATCTGCAAATCGGGCATGTACTCCAAAATACCATGGAACAAGATGACAGCTCCTCTTCTCTTCTACGTGATACCGATACTCAACATTTTACGACCATATCTTCTCTGCTCACTGAGCTCGTAATACGAGCAAGAAACGGCAAGCTCAACCACCTCTCCGAGCTTGCTGCCGAGCAACCCGCCAATTTGCAATACGGGGTCAGGTCATTGAAAAATGGAGAAATCGACAAGCTCCTCAACAATATCACCTTTAGCGATGAAGCAGGCATGTACCAAAACGCAAAATCCGGCGAAGACACTCGACTCATCCGCATCAACGCACTCCACAAGCTCACTCAAAATTCTCTCCATCCTCACCATGAAGTTACTATCGGTGATGACATTTTTTACCTCTCGGGGTGCTCACTCGTCGACATATCCATGAATGATCCCAATAGAGTATATACCATTCTGTACGTCAAACTTCCCGATGGTCAGCTCATCGCCCGTCCATGCACCCGGAGTCAGTCTCATGGAGTTTGGAAGTTTATTCCCGCATCCACGAGGACTCGACATAGTAAGGGTATAAACGAAGACAGCATCGTACTCTGTCCCGAATTGCAAAAAGCAATGACGATTCTGGGCAAACCAACTCTGGGAAAAGATGTCACTGATCTAATCACAATGATCGGCAAAAAAGATGAGTTTCTACCAACCCATTCTTTCATGGGAACACAGTCTTTTCGTCCTCACATGCTAGGAAATTTCTCAAACATAATGCCATCCGGAGAAAAGAGGGGTGGGAAACTGGATCCGGAAAGCGCTGGAGCATTTACATTTTTTGATCTCTCCGATAAGCCAAATTTCTCGAAAGAAATAGCCTCTTGGAATGAAAAAATTCCCCTATATGGATGGACAAATTTCGAAGTTTTTTCATCGCATAACGGAAAGTATCGATATATCTTTTGCCGTGATGAACAGAAACGCGCGTGGCTCGCAAGTATCGACGTAGCAGTAAGTCCCTTTTCTCGTTCGGGAATCAAATCTGAATGGGTCAACGGCGGCGATCTAACGACGCCCGCTTATGAGTATCCACAAAATTTCCACGCCCTCCGCAACTCATCATCTCTTCGTGTAGGTCATGAAAAACAGTATGCCGACGCCTTTGCACCTTATGTCTCAAATATTCCTCTCATTCAAGAGTATCTCTCTTCTAGAGCCTTGGTTTGATGGATAGCTTGAGCTATAATGCAGTCCCATGTACATAGCGCTCGATTTAGAAACAACTGGCTTCGATCCCATTGCCGACGACCCGATAGAAGTAGCGGCCATTCGATTTGATGAACATGGTATTTACGAAACATTTCAGACCCTCGTAAATCCTGGCGTAGGCATCCCGCAGATCGTCACGCACATCACCGGAATTCGTGATGAAGACGTAAAGGATGCTCCAACGCTCGAATCTGTGAAACAGCAGATTCTCGACTTTATCGGTGACTCGCCTATCGTTGGTCACAATATCACCTTCGACACCACATTCCTCAGAAATAAAGGTTTTGATTTGAAAAATGTCGAGTTCGACACACTTCCGATCACGAGCATTCTCTATCCAAAACTTCCCTCCTATAGCCTGGAAACCATTTCAGCAGCCTTCGGAATTGCGGAGAAACAAAACCACCGTGCACTCAGTGATACGATCGCCTGCGCAAAACTTTTCCAAAAACTCCTTGAAAAAATCAGAACGCTTTCGCCGGAGACACTAGCGACCATACGTGAAATTTTTGAAAAACCTGCCCCTCACATGGCCGACCTTTTTACCGAAGGAACTCCAGGCGGCAAGTATGAAGAAGAATTATTTCTCCAGCGAACAAAAAAATCCCTTCTCACGAGTTCACGTCAGGAGGAAATTGAAACGACGATTCACGCTGCCCTCGAAAAACGTGAGACTCTCCTCCTCGAAGCAGGTATTGGAAATGGAAAATATGCGGCTCTGACAAAAGCGATTCTCAAGCACCACGAGCAGGCTCTAGTAAGAGCGAAGCGTGAGTACACCAAAGAAAAAACACTGATTTCAGTGGCGAGCGCGGGACTTCAAGAAGTGCTCTTTCAGGAACATGCTGACATCGTTCTCGTGAAAGAAATGTATAAATATATTTCTCCGAAACGCTTCACGCAGTATCTGGAAAAGCCAAAAAAGTCATTCGAAGAAGCATGCTTCATGGCAAAAATACATCTCTGGCTCACCTACACCGAGAACGGCGAGCAGGATGAAATATCGCTCACCAACGAAGAGTATCGACGCTGGGGAAACATAAATGTTAACCCATGGCAGTGCGACATCACGAAAGAACTCTACCTGCAGAAAGCATATAAGAAAGAGGAAAACGCCAGTATTCTTGTATGCTACCACCGGGCTCTCGCCAAAGAAGTCATGAGTCCCGCAAACCATCTTAAGGGCATTCAGAACCTCGTTGTCTGCGAAGCCCATCTTTTCGAAAAACATATTCTCGCCGCAACATCACGTATTTTTTCACTCGATTATCTTCGCGAGCGATTCGACCTTCCAATATCCATTACCCAAAAACTCGAGTTTTTCTTCGGCATGCTCAGCATGCTCTTCAATAAATACACCTCAAATCCTGCCGAAAGTCTTCTCATCCAAAATACCCACCGCAACACCAAAGACTGGATGCAGATCCAGCAATTGTTCACAGGAATTGTAGAGGAGCTCAAGGAAATATTTGATACGAATCCAAGTGTCTACGGAGAATTTCTCGAAGATCTGAGCATCATCGAAAATCTTTTCAGTAATGAGGAGCAGACATCTTCAGCGATACTTTTCCAGAATCATGAAGAGCAGATTCGTCTCAGATGCATGCCAATTGAAACGATGGATACCCTCTGGAACATGGAGTTCTTCAAAAAACAAACATCGCGTATTTTTATGTCATCAACCATGCGAATCGCAAAGTCATTCGACTACATTCGTGATCGACTTCGAATTCCCGAAGAGGCAAAAGAATGCGTCATTCCGGCCAATCCAGAAATTACCAAAAATCTTCGCGTCATTATTCCAAGCGCACTTCCCGATCAGGAAAAATCAGAGTACATGATGCACGCCAATGCGCTCATGCTGAATATTATCAAGGGAACACCTGGAAAAACAATCGCGATATTCAGCTCAAAGCGTTCGCTTCACCAGGCCTATTACGCCCAGGCAACCAATCTCAAAAACAATAATATCCAGCTCCTCAGTCAGGACTTCAGTGGTGGTCGCGGCAAGATCGTCGAAAAGTACATCGCCGACTCTGACCACATGGCACTCTTCGGAACCATGAGCTTTCTGGAAAAACTCGAAGTCAACAAACTTCCCTGCGAAAACTTTATCTTTCAGAAAATTCCATTCGACCCACCATCCGATCCCGTCATGCAAATGCAGATGAATCGATACATGGACCCATTCGTCCAGTACTGTCTTCCAGAAACCATCATGAGATTTCTCGGATTTCTCAACCAATTCCTGAAAAACCCACTCCCCCACGACGCTCCAAAAAACCTCTACGTCCTCGACAATCGTATCCTAAAAAAGAGCTACGGAAAGGCATTTTTAGACTCCCTCCCGGAGGGGACGGAAGTTATACAAGGATAACTACTTCCCTGCCAATACTTTCTTCAGCGCATCGATTTGATCGCGAAGCTCTGCGGCTTTTTCGAACTCGAGATTTTCAGAAGCAATTTCCATTTGAGCCTCAAGCATCGCAACCGCATGACCAATTTCCTGTTTTGGAACTTTCTTTGGATCAAAC
>SXGS01300846.1_pt1 | contig 45949 bp, 44 predicted proteins | sample 3174681 | NCBI WGS metagenome assembly SXGS01 (sample SAMN11356861, study PRJNA531348) | freshwater metagenome | isolation source: freshwater sample F1-80 | place: China: Fuxian Lake, Yuxi | collected 2017-12-25
AAAACCGGAGACTGGAGACCTGACCCCAGTTGAGATAGCATACGCCAGTGGGGCGGCGGTATTGTTTCGTGCAAGTGTTCTGAAGAAGGTTGGACTGCTCGACGCGTTTCTTTTTCTTTATCACGAAGATCTTGAACTCGGATGGCGTATTCGTCTGGCTGGCTACAAGAATGTGTTGGCCGTCGACTCCATTGCCTATCACGATTACGAATTTAAGCGCTCAATTAAAAAATTTTATTGGATGGAACGTAACCGGATGCTCGTGCATACATCGCATCTGCGCGTGTGGACCCTCCTCCTGCTTTCGCCGTTTATGTTTGCCGCGGAGTGTGGACTCCTCCTCTTTGCGATCAAGGGCGGTTGGATCAAACAGAAGCTTCTTGTGTATGTGAATCTTTTGAGCCCACGGACCTGGCGTTATGTCGCACGCAAGCGTCATGAGAGTCGATTGATTCGTCGGGTCTCTGATGGAGAGATCGTGAGACTTTGGACGGGAAAGATCGAACACCAAGAAACCAGCAGTCCCGTTGTCGACGGGCTTATCAATCCCGTACTCGCAGGGCTTTGGGTGCTCCTGAAACGTCTCATTCCTTAAGCATGGACAAACAGAAAACCACGATTGCCCACGTTGTTTGTACCTACCCACCTTATCGAGGGGGGATGGGTAATGTTGCGTTTGACTATGTCGAGCGACTGCGCGAACGTGGATACAACGTGCACGTGTTCACGATTCAAGACCACCAGATTGAAGAAGATGCTCGACACATACATCGAATTCCATCTGTTCTGCACATTGGCAACGCCGGAGTGCTCCCCTCGCTGTTTCATCGTCTTTCAGGTTTCGACCTGGTTCACCTTCACTACCCCTTTTTTGGAGGCGCCGAACCGGTAATTGTGCGCAAAGCGATGCGTCCCGATCAGGGACTTGTTATGACATACCATATGGACGCCGCGGCAGATGGGATGAAAGGGGCAATCTTCAGCGCACATCGTCGACTCCTTTTTCCATGGCTTGTGAATCGTGTTGATCGGATCTTGGTGAGTTCCATGGACTACGCGAAATCCTGCGCGCTTGCAGAGCTTGATGTGATGGATCGCATTGAAGAGCATCCATTTGGTGTTGATCTCGAGCGATTCCATCCTGGAGAAGAGGTCGAGTTGCGCGAGCGCCACGGCATTCCGCATAAGATGCCCATCCTCCTTTTTGTGGGTGGATTGGATGCAGCCCATGCGTTTAAAGGACTTCCACAACTCTTGGAAGCGCTTGAGGATTTGGTTGAGTATGATTGGCAGTTGGTGGTTGTGGGGGATGGGGGTCTGAAAGAAACATATCGCGCTCTTGCGAAGAACAAGGGGATTGAGAGTCGAGTGACCTTTACGGGTTCTGTCACACACGAAGATCTTCCGCGCTATTACCGTCTTGCGAGCTTCCATCTGTTCCCATCGACCAAGCGCGCGGAAGCATTTGGCCTCGTGGCATTAGAGGCGGCGGCGAGCGGAATTCCATCAATCGCCTCGAATCTTCCCGGTGTTCGTACGGTCGTTTTGGATGGTGATACGGGTTTACTCGTTCCGCCGGGCGACGTTGATTCGCTCAAGAAGGCCATTCTTCTGTTCCTTGAACAAGTGGATTTGCGCGAACGCCTTGGCATGTCTGCTCGAAAAAACGCCGAACAAAAGTACGCCTGGGACCCCTTGATTGATCGCCTCGAGAGAACCTACGATTCAGTTTTAGGACAGCAGTCAACGAGGCACTACTAGTATGAAGATTGGGATTGTTTCAAACTTATATCCCCCAGACGCGCGTGGAGGCGCGGAACTTGTCGCCCAACGCATTGCGGATGCGCTCTATGAGCGTGGCCATAATGTCTTTGTGTTGACCACCCAGCCATTTGAGGGAGTCCGAAGTTTGTTCCCTCGCATTCGCGAACGCACCCTCGAGGCCGTGTATCGGTTCTTTCCATTCAATGTCTATTACCTGCGCCAAGACGGGCGGGTTCCATTTCCTCTTCGGGTGATCTGGCATCTTGTGGATCTGTTTAGTTATTCAGGTCGTTGTGCTATTCGGATGGTCATTCGGGACGAACATCCCGATCTGATCATCACGCACAATCTGAAGGGGATTGGTGTTTCGATTGCTCGTGAAATTCAACGTCAGGGCGTTGTGCACATCCATACACTTCACGACGTCCAGCTTTCTGTGCCAAGTGGATTGTTGATTGTGGGACAAGAACATGCCTGGCTCAATCGATCTTTTCTTCGTCGATGCTACGAGCGTGGGGTGAAGCGAGAAATGGGGAAGCCAAATCTTCTCCTTTCACCTTCTCAATTCTTGGCCGATTTTTACCGGCGACGAGGACTCTTTACGGATTCACGTTTTGAAATTCTTCCCAATCCCATGCCCCCGGATCAGGTACGTGTTCGAGGAGAACGGAAGGCTTCAAAAACACAGTTTTTGTATGTCGGTCAGCTGGAAGAGCATAAAGGGATTCGCGAACTTCTCTCCGCTCTTGATGAGTTGGGAGAGGAGATAGAACTACATATTGCAGGAGAGGGGAACATGTCGGAATATGTTGCCTCGCGTGCCGATCTTGATACGCGTATTCGTTTTCATGGATTTGTTTCCCTCAATCATCTGATTCAACTTCTGCGCACAACCGATGCGGTTGTGGTGCCGTCAACCTGTTACGAAAATTCGCCAACCGTGATCTATGAGAGTTATCTCGTAGGTGTTCCCGTGATTGCTTCCAACGTTGGGGGAATTCCTGAGTTGGTAATCGAGGGTGAAACGGGGCTGCTTGTACAACCAGGAGATGAGAAGGACTTGGCTCGGGGCATGTGGGAGATTCACGAAGCTCGTGACCAGTGGTGGGCAAAGAGTGACGCCATTCGTCACCAAGCAGAGAAATACTCCATCAAGCGCTATGTCGATCGACTGGAGGAGCTCATCAAGGAGATTGTGTAACAAAGAGGCATACGCCTCTTTTTTCATTGAATGGCGGAGATTCGGCTATTGTCACGGTTGACAAAAATGGAAAAAATCAGTATTCTTTTGCGTTCGCTTAACCAGATCTAGTCGGGGTTCTTGTAACCCTGCAAGGAGTAGCCATGACGTTTTGGAGACGCTACTGGGCGATGCTCCGTCCTTTCAAACGAGATATCTTCTTCGCTCTCGCCTGGGTGGCGCTGAGCATCCTCATGGGCCTCGCGGGTCCATACCTGAACAAGCTCATCTTTGACCTGCTCAACGAATGGGCCATGCCCGACAAAGGAGCAAGTTCGGAAGTCATCCTTTGGCTCAAAGGTTTCATGCCTATGACCAACACGATGTGGTGGCTCGCGGTTTTGATTCTTACGGCTCGAGCTATTGTCGAGCTGGCTACGAGCGGAGTTGACCTGATTCAGCAGCGTGCCTGGTTAAAGCTTGTGCTCGGGATCAATCGCCTGATGCCTATCCAGGTGATGAACCATTTGCTCAAGCTCTCAATCGGCCACCACATCCGGGAGCGCACTAGTCGTCAGATGACCAAGATCAACCGCGGAGTGAACGCAGCTGGTCGTCTGAGTGATGAGGTCTTCGGAAGGGCTATTCCTGAAACGGTGACCATTCCCGTGTACCTCGTCACCCTCTTCTGGCTCTATCCTGTCGTGGCATATTTGAGTCTGGGGTTGGGTCTGGTGAGCGCATGGTGGTCGTACTACGACTTCCGAACACTTACCCCATTTCGTCAACGACTCGAAGAGTTGTACCAAGAGGCAGGAACCGTTTCTAACGAAGCGCTCGGCAACATTGCCACAGTACAAGCCTTCGGCCGGGAAGCCCATGAACGTTCGCGCATTGAGAGTGCTCATACGAAAGTTCATGACAATGAGTGGACGCAATGGGTGCGGATTTCTCTAGGTGGCTACCTTCGGAATGGGTTGGGAAACGCTTCGGCTGCGTTCGTGATTCTCTTGTGTCTGTGGGGAATGGAACAGCAAACCTTGACGCTCGGCACCATGGTCATGCTGCTCCAGATCAACGACCGGTTCCTTGGTGCTTGTCGCCGACTGAGTCGGCAGTGGATCGACCTTGGCCGACACCAGGAGAGCCTCCTGCATCTCATGGACCTCTTGGACAAGGAGCCCGAGGTCATCAGTCTCCCCACGGCGGTGCGGGTTAGGCAACTTCAAGGCTGCATCGAGTTCAAACAGGTGAGCTTTGCCTACAACGGCGATGGCGACGCGTTGCACGATGTGAGCTTCTTGGTTGAGTCCGGGCAAATGCTCGCGATCGTCGGGCCATCAGGGTCAGGGAAATCGACCATCGTCAGCCTGCTCCTCCGGGCGTACGACCCTAAGGGTGGCGCCATCCTCGTCGACGGTCAGGACCTGCGAGTTCTCAGCCTCGAGGACTACCGCGCACAGCTCGGGATCGTGGCTCAACGGGTGGAGATTTTCTCAATCTCCATCGGACAGAATATCGCCTACGGTCGGCCTGATGCCACGCAAGAGGAGATCATCGCGGCAGCAACCCTTGCGGGCGCGCATGATTTTATTGTGCGCAAGCCTGACGGATACAACACCATCGTGGGTGAGAGGGGTCTAGATCTCTCAGGTGGCGAATGCCAACGCATCGGTATCGCTCGCGCGATCCTCCGCAATCCGCGTCTTCTCATTTTCGACGAGGCCACTGCCAGTCTGGACGTGCTTTCCGAGCGTCGGATCCAGGAGGCCCTTCAAACGCTCCGCCAGGGCCGCACGACCATTGTCATCGCGCACCGGTTCTCCACGATCCAGCGCGCGGACTTGATCCTCGTGGTCGATGAAGGTCGAATCGTGGCGCAAGGGACACGTGATGAGCTGCGAGAGGGTAACGCTCTATTCGCTCAGCTCGAACATCTTCAGTCCACAGACACTCTGCGCGCCTGATGGATCAACGCAAGAGGCATACGCCTCTTTTTTCGTACAAGGAAAAACCACCTGGTGGGTGGTCGTGTTGAGAAAGACGTCAGTTTACCTGGCCCGTGTATTGGACCTCGAAAATTCCTTCGGGCGGGACCTTGCGCGGCAGCTGCGAGGCGGCCAGGTGGTACATCAGCCGCGGATTCGCCCGGAGCTCCTCCGGGATCTCCGGACGGTACTCACGCACCTCCTTGATCTGGACGACGATTCCTTCGCCCATTCCCTTTTGTAGGTGAGCCAGGGCTCCCTTGGGGAGACCCTTGAGCAAAGCCTTTACATCCCGGTGGGTGTAGAGCAGCGAGTTGGCCGCGCTCAGCTGGGCGACCGCACGGAGCGCCGCAAGCGCGTCGGGGAACTCGCACAGCACGTCGATTTCCCCCTGGTTTTCACCTTCGCGAAAGACCATCAGGGTCAGCATGAACTTCATGGCTCTCTCCACGGTTGCGGGAGGGGAAAGGCTACGTCAACTATGGGGTTTCGTCAACCACTGTGAGGTCGTAACGGAACAAGTAGATCTGTCCGTCACCAAGACTTCTCCAGTCGTCAGCGGTCGTCTTGGCTGTCTCGATGATACGTGGCGCGTCCCACCAGTAGTTGTTCACAAGGAAGAAAAGGGTCATCACATCGCCGTGCTGTGGGACCAGTTTGAGTGCTTGCTCGGCGTTCTCTCTACTGGGGAGTTCGTTCATTGCCAAGAAAGAGGTGTAGAGTTCGCCGCCGGTTGGAATTGGATAGAAGAAAAGATCTCCGTAATACCGAAAGCCAATTTCTTGGATGGCTGCCGCTGACACAGATTGGTTTGCTAGGGCGAGGTAAGGCACGCCGTCCGCCATTGTTTCAACAAGATGCACGGCATCGATGTCGGCCTGGCTTACATTGAACCCTCGGTTTGTTTCATAGGCATCACGCCTCGGATAGCTGAGATAGAACGTGCTTGAAGCAATAGCCACGAGCGCAACAAATACAACCGCTCGTAATATAAGGGGCTGTCCTTTTACGTTTACAAAAACATGTCCGAGCCCGAGGATGAGCAAGGGGACGAGGAAGAAGCCGATGAGCGGTAAGAGGCGAGCCGCATAGTTTAGACGCTCGTAGTCGATGAGGAAGGTGAATTCAAGGAACGTGGACATGATGAGGTAATTCACCCCCAGTGCCAGAACCATCAGGAGAAGCGCGCGTAATCGACGTGAGAGGTCACGGTGATATTCGAGCCAAGCAAACGCGGCAATCAGAACCAGGATCACCATGGCATTGAGTCCGTAAAGGTAGACAAAATCCAAGAGGGGGGAGAAACGATTTTCAAAAAAGACACCAAAGTTCAAGCGTGAGATCCACGTGAGAGGATTGAGGGCAGCTGTGTTGAGCCCCAAGGATTGTCCACTCAGGAGGCTGTTGAGAAGAAAAGAGAGAGGCAGGACGATACAGGCAAACGTGATCAGGCAAAGACGCACGAGTCGGTTGGTTTTGGGGGTACGCGGGTTGGTCCGACTCGGATCCGTTGATAACAGCATGAAGTACAGAAGCGCGGGAATTCCAGCGATCGGATGGATAAGCGCCGTCGCTGTTGCGGCAATGGCCAGCACGCGTAGTCGTGGATGTTCTTTCTCCAAAAGATAGGGAACGGAGGCCAGGATGAGGAGGAGTGTCCAGAGGTTTGCGAGAGCTTGGGGGGTGGTTACGATGAATTGCGAAAGAGGGAGGAGGAAGAGGCCAGTGAGGGTGAGCATCGCGATTCCTCGTTTGCGGGTAATGTGTGCTGCGGCGAAGTACCAGGCCATCGGAAGCAGCAAGGCTGTGAGGAACGGGACAAGGAACGTGTCAGCGAGGTCGATGGGAATTTGGAAACCATGATGAGCAAACAGCACGAGGGCGTATTGGCCGATGTAGTAAAAAGGTTTTGGAGTGATGGTGCCGAACTGTGCGAGGTGGGATTCTGTTGCCTTATGAATGAAGGAATCGAATCCAAACCCGATGGGGAAGGCGATGGCTGCCACGCTGAGCGTGGCAAACAAGAGAACACAAAGAAACAGGAGACTCACCGCGCGTTCACGTCCTCGCCAAAGAAGCCCAAAGACGAGACTTACAATGAGGGCAAACAAGAGGAACAGACTCTCGGGGAGTCGTTCCCAGACGGAACGTACCGCCTCTGTCACGGGGGAATTCGTGAGGGCACCAAAGAAAAGTGTAAACAGAAAGAGGATAAAGGCCAGGACAAGCCAGACGAGGCGTGGGAGACGGTGTCGGTGCTCATGCCACAGGTCATGAGCGTGGCTCAACAAAGAGCGTGGTGGAAATCGTTTTGTTGCCCACAACACAACAGCTGGCGTAAGTAGAACCACGACCAGGACGACTTCGAGGGTGACGGTCCAAAGGTAGTAGCTCGCGGTGAGGATGATAAGGATCGCGCATAGGAGCATCCAGATTCCGATCCACCAACGAAGCACCGCTTTTTCGCTCGCAACCAGAACACCACCAAGCTCCCATCCAAACACGGCCAGGTACAGTCCTAACAGAACGAGGCCCAACCAAAGGCTCTGAAGAAGCGCTGTGTTCGCCAAAAACAATGCTAGAAACAGCAGGGAGAAAATGGTAAGCTGAACCCGATGAAACATAGAGGTGAATACCTCTAGTTTAACATATGTTTGAGCGCGATCCGCACAAGTTGTTCCCGCATGACCATGTCTTGCGCTGGACGATCATTCCTCTCATCCCACATTTCATCACTCCCAACATGGTGACCTGTTTTCGGATCGCCATGACGCCCATCGTCCTTTGGCTGCTTTATACGAGTCAATTTGAAGCCGGAGTCCCTCTCTTTTTGTTTGTGGCATTCACAGATGCGATCGACGGAACACTCGCGCGACTCCGGAATCAGGTCACAGATTGGGGGACCTTTTATGACCCACTTGCCGATAAAGTGTTGATTGGTTCGGTTGTTCTTTTGGTCGTGATACAGCATGTGAATGTGTTGTTTGGCTTGTTGATCGTTAGCATGGAAGCGATCCTTCTCATTGGGGGGTATATGCGCAAGCGTCAAGGGAAGCATGTTGGTTCAAACGTGTTTGGAAAAACCAAGATGTTTTTGCAGGTAATTGGGGTCCTCATGCTGCTTATTGCTTTATGGGCAGGGTATGATCTGTTCATTCCTATTTCTGTTGGAACACTTTCGCTGGCGCTTGTGTTTGCGGTAATCAGTTTGTTTACCTATGGCCTCTAGGATGCGGTTTGGGTGGACTCGGGCATGGATGAGTTTTGTCGTCGTCCTCTTTTTTGTTGGAAGTATTGTGTTAGTGAATCAGGCTTCGCTTTTTGTGTCACCTGACGAAACGGCCAACGCCTATTTTGCGACAAGATTTTCAGAGTCATTGTCCATGCGCGGGCCTGTTGATGAGCTTCTTCTCAACTTCGACCGTCTCCATCCACGAAGCACACTTGCCCACGACGGCCAGCTTGTTCCGGGAAGTTTTCTTGGACTCCCATTCATTTACGGATTTTTCGTGATGGTTTTCGGACCGATGATATTATGGTTTGTAACACCAGTCCTCACGATTCTATCCGCACACGGATGGCGACGACTTGTTGAGAAGTATACTTCTGTTCCAATCGGAACACTTGCGTTTACGCTCTTTTTATTGCACCCAGCCGTATGGTATTACTCGGCGCGAGGACTGATGCATAACGTCTTGTTTCTGGATCTTCTCGTGTTGGCTTCCTGGCTGTGGGGGCTTCGACCATTGGGGGCAAACAAAACGCATCCCAGCATCTGGAATGAGCTCCTTGCAGGACTGTTCATTGGCCTGGCCTTGTTTGTCCGCACATCTGAGTTCCTGTGGCTTGGTGTCGGACTCACCATCGCGAGTCTCATTTGGTGGCGTACGCTTTCCTGGCGTCGTTTACGCGCCGGTTTGTTTGGTTTGTGTGTGGGCCTGGGTATTTTATTCCTCATGAATTTTCTCACCTACGGTCATCCCTTCACGACCGGATATACGTTGGGCACCCCACCCACTGAACTGATCTCCACGGACTCTGTTGATACGGTCGCTGTTCTACCGTTCGGGTTCCATCCGATGAATGCCTGGCGACATTTCTCTGCCTACGCCGTGACGATGTTTTGGTGGTTGTCGATTCTTGCTTTGCCTGGCTTTTTCCTTTTGCTGGCACAAAAACCCCATCGACGGACCGTCCGCTGGGTGATGGTGCTCGCGACCACAGCGAGCCTTTGGTTGGTGTTCATGTATGGGAGCTGGGAGATTCATGACAATCCAGATCCGACACAGATTACGATGGCTAACTCCTATGTGCGTTATTGGTTACCGATGTATCTCTTCACCACGCCGATGATCGCGGTGGCGATTCAATGGGTTTCACAGCGTGGACGATCAGTTCTCGCACGTGGCCTGATCGTCGCGACACTCCTCCTCGCGGTCGTGGGTCTCAATGTGCATGCCACGTTCGTGCAGGGACAGGATGGACTCCTCAAAATGCAGGGCGAGCTCATCGCAAGTGTTCAAGTTCAGGAATCCGTTTTACGGTACACTGAGGGCAATGCCGTGATTATCGTTGATCGTGCGGACAAATTGTTCTTCCCGCAGCGGCATGTCTGGTATCCATTACGTGATGAAGCAACATATGCGGCGATGCCGTCGATTCTTGACCATACAACGTTGTATTATTACGGCATCACATTCCCACAGGCAGACATGGACTATCTCAATACCTCTCGCCTCAAGCGTATGAACCTCGGAATCGAACTCATTGAGACGTACGAGGATGAATCTCTCTATCGAATCTTTTCTCCATGATGTTTCTCGCACGACTCATTCAGCTTCTGCTCATCGCGATTCCATGTGTGGTCATGGGGTGGTTGTTGAATTTATGGTTTGTCCCAAGCGGCGTGTTTGTGGTCACGCATGAAGTTGGTGACACGTCCCCATTCATTGACGAGTTGAAGCCCGAGACCAGAGTCGGAGATGTTTACAAGAACGAAAACGGGGATGCCGTTCAAGCGATTACGGCCGACCCCGCGTTTTTCTTTGTTCACCCACATCGGAAGGACTTTTTTGACCAACTTGTTTTTGAAGTCTGGTTCCAAAATGAAGCACTTCCTATCGTCGAGCTTGGTGGTCTCGCGGGAGTCAACCCAGAGACGTACACACTGTATCCGCTTCATAACCGTTTGATCGACGAGTCGAATTGGAATCGACTTGACCAAGACGGCCTCGTGCTTCTTCAAAAAGAAAAAACATACGATTCGATCGCTGATTTTTTTGCGACACCTCCGTCTCGTGATGACGTCGCCGTGTACCGCACCTCATTTGATGTTCCGTACCGAATGGAGGGGTATGAACCTACAGAGACGATTCAAACGATCGATGTTTCCTTGCGTGGTCATCATGAGTTCAAGACCTACATCCGTGATGAGAAGTTGATTTTCAACTTCAGTTACATGGATATGAACCGTGATACGGGAGAAGATGTCGTGCAGATCACGGTCTTCAATGAGAACAATCAACCGGTTGCGGAAGCACGCGCAGGGGACGATGGAAACACAAGCGACGATGCGGTTGTGGATTCTGGGCTCAAAACGCTCACGCTCACCGCATTCGGACTTCCGGAGGGCGTGTATAAAGTTGTGATGAACACCACGCGTGATGTGTTCTTCCGCAAAGTACAAACGCCTCAGCAGAAGCTCGTATTCCTCAATGCCCTTTTCATGGGAGATGAGATTGGGTATCGCGAACCGGGCAAGGGAGGATCGTTGTATACGGAAGCCAAACGATTGCGTTTGCAGACACGTCATGCGGAGGGGGTTCAAACGATTCAAGCTGGCAGCCATACGGTCGAGATTGCCGAGCCCTATGAGTGGTACATTGCGACGTTAACAGAGGATGGCCTCGAGCGAATCACACTTCCGACGGGAGATGTCGAGATTGTGACGGAAGGGAAGTTTGCGTTTGCTCCGGAACAGTATTTCAACCCAGACCCAGTCGCCCTCAATGCCTACACCACGATTGAACAACTTGGCGTTGACTATGTACTGGCTCGGTACGAGTCACCACGCAAGGAGGGTGATTGGCTGATCGCAACAGTTCCATTTGTTGCGATGGATCTCTATAAAGAAGTTGAGACGTGGAAATTTAGTTTTTCAACGCCGCTCATTGAGGAGCTAGGTGGGGAGCTTCTTATCAACCGCATTAATACAGCTTTTAGACGTCACCTGGTGACGTCAGACGTGACCGAGTGACGTCTATTCATATGATTTGGAAACAAAAAACAAAAAAGCCGCTTGAGGTGATTCTCCGAACAGGATTTGTTCTGAGTCTGACGTCGTACATCGTTTTCTGGCTGAGCGATGTTGTGCAACCAGGATTTGTATCTCGATATTTCTCTGTTCATATTTTTCTTCTGGCGACGGTTGTTTTAGGCGTTTTGTGGTCGATGGTTCTGGAAGAGTACGAACAACGACCCCTGGTTCATGTCCTGTGTTCGATCACTTTCGGGGTCGTCTTGGCTGTGCTAACCTGGGGGCTCGCCCAGGATTTGGGGGTCTATCGTGTCCCTGTCGTCGCCCTGGCGTTGGTCACTCCCCTTATCCTGTACTCCCTGATTCGAGCCTAGTATGGACTTCAAACCTTGGAAAACACTCAAGACGGAAACAATTCTCGAGAACAAGTTTGTTCGTTTTCAGGTTGACGATTTTGAGACGGACGAGGGTGTCCTTGGGAACTATTGGTATGTCGATAATCCACACAACGCCGTGGCCGTTATTGGCCAGCTCAGCGAGGATCAGTTTATTTTTGTTCGTGAGTATCGTCATTTGTGTAAGGGCATTTCATTGGGTCATATTGGCGCGAGCATTGAACCGGGTGAAACGGCAGAGGGCGCAGCCGCACGTGAGCTACAAGAAGAGGCAGGGTATCGTCCAAGCACATTGATTCGCTTAGGTGGACAATATTCACTTCCAGCTCTTTCCACGGAGTACGTGGAAGTCTATCTTGCACAGGATCTCGAGTCTGTTCCCTTGCAACCCGAGGCGTACGAGCAGATAGAACCAGTCATCTTGAGTGCGGAAGAAATCGAGACAGCGATCCGGAACGGAGACGTCATTGACGGCATTACCATAACAGCCTGGTTCCGAGTAAAACAGTTTCTCAATCTATGAAAATATTGTTGACAGGCGGAGCTGGGTTCATGGGCTCCAACATGATTCATTATCTCCTGCGCACCTATCCGGATGTAGAGATTCTAAATTTTGACGGGCTTACCTACGCAGGGAATCTTGAGAGCCTTGCCGACGTCGCGGACGATCCGCGCTATACGTTTGTGAAGGGGAACATTGCGGACGCAGAGGCCGTCGACAAAGTTGTGGAGGGGGTTGATCTTGTGATTAACTACGCAGCAGAAACACATGTTGATCGATCGATTTTGGAGCCCAAGGCGTTTATCGATACCAATGTCTACGGCGTATACAACCTTCTCGAGGCTGTACGCAAACACAAGACACCACGGTTCGTGCAGGTCTCGACGGATGAAGTGTTCGGTGCGGTGATGGAAGGAGAGAGCGATGAGGGTTCAAAGTTTGAGCCTCGTTCCCCCTATTCCGCATCCAAAGCGGCTGGTGATCACCTGTGTCAGGCCTATGCGATCACCTATGGCGTGCCCGTGATCGTCACCCATTCATGTAATTTTTACGGTCCGTATCAGTTTCCCGAGAAGCTCATCCCGCTCTTCACCATGAATCTGCTCGAAGGGAAAAAAGTTCCGGTGTATGGCGACGGCATGCAGGTGCGTGAGTGGATTTTTACAGAAGATCACTGCCGCGCGATCGATCTGATTGCACACAAGGGAAATCCGGGTGAGGTGTACAACATCGGGACGGGCTACCGCGTGCCAAACATAGAGGTCACCAAAAAAATGATTGAGCTTACCGGGCTCGGGGAGGAGGCGATTGAGTACGTGGCGGACCGACCCGGCCATGATCGCCGTTACGCCATCAACTCAAACAAGTTGCGCAATGAACTAGGCTGGGAACCACGTGTGAGTTTTGAAGAGGGGCTTGCGCAGACGGTTGCGTGGTACAAGCAAAACCAGGCGTGGGTTGATCGATGTCGCACGGGGGCCTATAAAGAATACTACGAAAAACAATATAAAAATCGCGTATGAAAATTCTCATTTTTGGAAAAGGATACATGGGGGAGAGGTGTGCGCAGGCGTGGGGGGAAGAGGCCGTCCTTTCGGACGTGCATGTTCGCTGTGTTGAGGATGCGTTGAACGAAATTGAACGTGTCCAACCCGACGTGGTGTTTAATGCGGCCGGCGTAAAAGGCAAACCCAACGTCGATTGGTGTGAAGACCATCAACTCGAAACGATTCGTGGGAATACGATGATGCCTCTGTTGCTTGCCGATGCGTGTCAGCAGGCAGGAGTCTACATGCTCCACATGGGGTCGGGCTGTATTTTTTACGGCGACTCCCATCACGAAGATCGTGCCTGGCGCGAACAAGACTTCGGCAATCCGGTTCCCGTGTACTCTCGCAGTAAGTGGGCGGCTGATCTCGTGCTTTCCACACTTCCCAATGTTGGTGTCGCACGTATCCGTATGCCGATTGACTGGATGCCTGCGCCAGGGAATCTCATCGACAAACTTTCCGCATTCGCCAAAGTGATCGATGTCGAGAATTCAGTGACGATTGTCGACGACATGATTGACGTCTTTTACCAACTTTTGGAGAAGCGCGCGGCGGGCATCTTCCACGTGACGAATCCTGGTACCATGCGTCACCGACAGTTGATCGATCTCTATCGCGAGCTGGTGAACCCGACTCATACGTGTGAGTGGATTTCCAACGACGAACTTGTAACCCAAGGACTCGCCGCAAAGGGACGGTCAAATAATTTCCTTGCCTCCGAGAACCTTATCAAAGTTGGAATCACGATGCGGCCCGTCGAGGAAGCATTGCGCGACACCATGGAAAAGTACGCATGGCTCAAACGTGGCGGCGGATGTGGCGATAATTGTCACTGTCATGACTAATAGGAAACCGAGCGAAGGCTCGGTTTTATGATTGACAATGACGGCTATGTCGTGTATGTTCTTCTTCTGCCATAGCCAAGGAGGTGCATGGTGGACCAGGAAGATCGAAAAGAAAAAGATGGTGGAATGGTGCTTCTTGAGGAGCGCCATTTTCATAAGAACAACCCCTGGCAGAAGCCCGTCGTCGGCTGGACGCCGACGTCGCAGGGCGTGGGGGGGGCTGCAAAACCCTCGTGGCTGGGCATTCCTGCGTGTTGTCCTGTGGAAGCTGCTCGGCGGTGAGCGGGTCCCACTCTACGACCAGCCGGTGATCGTCGAGAACGCTGGTGCCATCGTGCTATGTCGGCTGGGCGACCGCATTGGCCTGGTGCGGAACTTCCGGATGGTCGGTGAGCGACTGCTGCCCCGTTCGGGAAGCGAGTACATCATACGTCTCCAGACCGAGGATCTCTGGGCCAATCTCGTTGGGAGTCTCGGTGAGTGGAAGTGGGAGGTGCCTCGTGGCCTCATCACCACTGAACCCGGAGAGATGGACCTGGTGGAGTTCATTGTGAAGTCGGCCAAGCTCGAAGCCCTCGAGGAGGCTGGGTTCCGCATCAGCAAGGCCAGGGTCCGCGGTCGCATCAATGTCAATCCAACGTTCTTCCTCCACTCCCAGTTTGTTGTGGAGGCGCAGATCGATTCGGTCGGGAGGGCCCGCCCAGAAGACCTCGAGATCATCGGAGACTCACGGCTCTTCACCCCCGTCCAACTTCGAGTGCTTGTCGATTCAGGCGAGCTCGACGACGGCCTCACCTTAGGTGCCCTCGCCCTGTGCGGAATCTCCTTCTAGTCCAGATGCGTCGGTGATGGTTCCTGTGGGGAATCATGACCAATACGCCTGGATCCAGCAGCCATACGCCGGCTGCTTTTTCTTCTAGACAAAATAGTGGGCCTTTAGTAATCTGCCCTGGCTTAGGTCAACCTGAGCCGGAGTGGGCCGTTTCCCCTAATTCTTCACCGTAGGTCCGACCTGGTCGGACGGAGGGCAACTTGATCGTTCCGATTGGTTTCCATACCTGGCGTACCTTTCTCCTGGATCACTTCGGTTCAGATGCCCTCTTCAGTGTTGACCCGACTCTCTCGTCGGAACAGCTCGTGGAGAGGACGAACAAGGCCTGCGAGGCCCAGGGTGATTCGCCTGAAGCGAAGGCGGCGCGCGCAGCCTACAACGGTGTCTGGGTCATGGACCTCACCGGTGGTGCACCTGTGCTCGCCCGCAAGATCGGCTGGGGGTTCTTCGCGGTGGTCGTCGACGATGTCGGCTACACCCAACCCGTCACGGTGGAGGAACCCGATCCCGCGTCTCCATCTCAGAGCCTCTCGGGCTTCGTTGGAAAGATCCAGGCGATGATCGCCCGGTCTCCCGAAGGTAGAGTCTTCGTCAAAACGGTGGAAGTCCCGCGTCCGGTCGCCACCGGCAAGGGCGGTCCCAAGCTCATGGAACTCGACCGCACGAGCAACTCGCGCGGTGCAGCCCTCGCGGGGACGGCCGTAGGAGTGCCCAGTTTCATCAACTCGGCTCGCCTGCGTGGTGCGGTTCAGGGTCTCTCCAGTCAAGCACCCACCGAGGCCCTCTCCGATCCCAGCTGGGTCCCGGTGGAGGACTTCTTCAGGAATTCCCCCGACATCCCTGGCCGTGCCGTGCTCATCACGGCCTTGGTCGAGGCCGGACTGGTCAGCTTCGGCTAGTCGGTCCCGCCCCTCAACACCCCTGGTCCTCCTCGGATCCAGGGATTTTTCTTTGCTTGTAATCTTCTAGGAAATTGATAAGCTGTCGCCATTATGAAAGCCCTCATTGCCGCTGGCGGCCACGCCACCCGTTTACGTCCAATTACCTGGACACGCAACAAACATCTCATTCCATTGGCCAATAAGCCAATGCTTTGGTATGTCATCAAGAAGATTACCGACGCGGGGATTCACGACATCATTATCAATGTGAATCCAGGCGAGGTGAAGTACATGAGTGATAGCCTTGGCGACGGCACGGCTTTTGGTGCGAAAATCACATACCTCGAACAACGCGGTGGGGCGAAGGGTCTTGCTCACGTTGTGGCGAATGCTGAGGAGCACCTGAAGGGAGAACGGTTTTTGTTCTTCTTGGGCGATAACATTATTTTGGGCTCCATCAATCGATTCGTTGAGCGATTCCAACGAGAGGGACTCGATTGTATGATTGCGCTTTCACGCGTGAAGGATCCGCAACGGTTTGGTGTGCCTGAGTTCAATCCAGACGGGACACTCAAACGCACGATCGAAAAACCAAAAGATCCTCCCTCGAATTTTGCTGTGACAGGAATCTATCTGTTCAATGAAAAGTTTTTCGATGCGTACAAAACGATCGAACCATCTCGTCGTGGTGAGTACGAAATCACGGACGTGATTACGTGGTATATCCAAAACGGAAACGTAGGGCATGAAGAGATTACAGGATGGTGGAAGGATACAGGAACACCAGACGCTCTTATTGAGGGCAATGCACTTATCATGGATGATACGCCACGCGAGGAATTCTGTTTTGACTGTCAGCCACACGAAGACGCACAAGTTCAAGGTCCTGTCGCCATCGGAGAAGGATCCATCATTACCGCGGACTGCATGATTCGTGGACCCGTCACCATCGGAAAGAATTGTAAAATCGAATCAAGCTACATTGGCCCCTATACAGCAATAGGGGATGGGGTTCACATTCTGAACACGGAAATTGAACATTCAATCGTGTTTGAAGGAGCGAAAATCGACACCACGCGCCGCATTGTAAACAGTCTTATTGGATTGAACGCGCAGTTGGTGGATTACCGACGCTCCCATCCTAAAACAGGCCACCGACTCATCATTGGCGATAACAGCTTTGTTGAGCTCTAACATGCCCACGATCTCGCTCATCATTGTCTCCTGGAATGTCAGAGAAGCCCTCGTACGTAACCTCGAGCGGATTCTTTCTATTTCGTCGCCCTATAAAATCGAAGTGATTGTGGTTGATAACGGTTCGCACGATGGCACCCCGACCATGATGCGGACACGGTTTCCTAAAGTTGCGTTCGTTCAAAACGATGCGAACCGTGGATTCGCGTATGCGTGTAATCAGGGATTGAAGCTTGCCAAAGGTGAGATTCTTGTTTTATTCAATCCGGACATGCTTTTGGGAAAACATGTGGTTGAACACACCGTCGAAACACTTCGGCGGCGTCAGGATATTGGTGTCATGGGGGTGAAGTTGCTCAAGCCCGATGGATCCCTTGTTTCATCGGTTCGTCGTGACCCTCAGCTGACTGACCAACTCGCTATCCTTCTCAAGGTTGCAAAGGTTTTTCCTCGTGTGACCAACCGGTATCTGGCGACAGATTTCGATTACACACAGTCGCAAGTCGTTGATCAGGTTCGAGGGTCCTATTTCGCGTTTCGTCGAGAGGTGTACGAGAAGATCGGCCAACTCGATGCAGAGAGGTTTTTTATCTGGTTCGAAGAAGTAGATTACTGCCGTCGGGTGCGTGAGGCGGGGTACGTGATTTGGTACAGTGCGGATGTTTCTTGCACGGACCTTGTTGGACAATCGTTCAAGCAGCAGCATCTTGCGATTAAACAAGCACGATTTAGCCAAAGCATGGCACAGTACTTTTTGAAATGGCATCCCGCGTGGCAGGGTTGGACCGTCCTTATTCTGCGCCCGTTTGTCGTTGTGGCCGCGTGGATTGCAGATCGTTTTCGTGTATGAACGAGATACGTAAACAACATTTCGATGTCGCTATTGTGACCGTGACCGCCAATAAGCTTCACGAGGAGTGTTTGCAATCGGTTCAACGTCTGACACAGGAAACCTCACTTCGAGTAGTGTTTATTCTCGTGGACAATGCTTCGACTGCATTCGATGCACATAGCTATGTGAAGCAACATGTGCCCGAGGCGATTGTGATTTTACGTGACCAGAATCCAGGGTTCGGTGCCTCGTGTAATCGCGGAGCCTCCGAGGTCGATGCGGACTACTATTTCTTTCTCAATCCTGACACGCGCATCGATGATCTCACTGCGGTCGACCGGCTGTATACCTTTCTTAAGCAGGAGCCAAAAGTGGGGATCGTCGCGCCGAAAATTTTGTACATGGACGGTCGCGTTCAAGAAACCTGCCGACGCTTTCCCGCCTGGTACACGCCGCTGGCGCAACGCACGTCGCTCATGGACGAAAAAAAAGCACAGGCACATCGTGCCGCCTTCCTGATGGAGGACTTTGCCCATGACAAACGTCGGCTTGTAGACTGGGTACAAGGGTCTGCTTTTATGATCGACGGGAAGCTCTTCCATGAGCTTGGAGGATTCGATGAAAGGTACTTTATGTACTATGAGGATGTAGATTTGTGTCGGCAGTGCTGGGATCGAGGCCGGCCGGTGTACTATTTGCCAGAGGCAGTCGTCTATCATGCCTACGCAAAAGATTCTGCAAAGGGTTCGGGGATGTTTAGCCAGCTCCTCCACAACCGTCAAACCCGCGCACACATTGAAAGTTGGATCAAGTATTCGATGAAGTGGCTTGGAAAAAAAGTGTAGACTAAACAAGAGCCGAGCTCTTGTTTAGTTTTGCAGGGCTCTTGTCCACCACTCCCATCCGGATTGGGTTTGGAAGAGTGTTGAGAGCGTCAGGCCATCCGGACTGATCCAGAATGATCCTTCCAGGCCCTGGGCGAGAGTGGTTTGTGAGAGAGTATTCGAGCCGTCAAGATTCAGAGCGACGGTGACCCCACTTGAGCGGTAGACCGCACAGGTGCCTTTGGGATACCAATCAAGTTCTTCAATAGGGGTGGAGAGGCGCGTCAGTGTTTCTGTCTCATGAGCAGAGCGCACATAGCGTTTGAGGTCATAACCGCTCGAGTACAAGAGGAGATCACCAGACGCATGCCATTTCCAAAGGGTTGCCTCCTCGTTGAGGAGAATGGGTTGTTCTCGATTGCCCAAGTCCAGGAGGATAAGACGGTTACGATTCTGTTCGTGAAGGGCCACGAGTCCCGTAGGTGCCGGAACAAACTGGTAGGTGCCCAACGGCAGATAGGTGATAATTGAGGCCGTTTCTCCTTCTTGATAGGAAACGACGGTACGGTTACTGCTTAAAGAAAGGGACACCTCAGAGCTGCCATAGGTCGAAATACGGTCGGCGGTGTACGGGAGGGTTGTTTGAGTTCCTGTTGTCGCGTCAATTCGGTTGATCTGAGTTCCTGTTTGGACATAGAGATACGATTCATGACCAAGATCCCACCAACTGTCCTCAATATCTTGAGTGACTTCCGGAAGGGAAATCGCTGTCCCATCACTCACTCGACTTACGGCCAGATCCTGTTGTGACCCATGCTGTTCGATGAGTCCGAGATAGGTACCGTTCTTCGACCAAGAGAGGGAGTATTCACTGGAGTCTATATACGGCAGACGCATGAGGAGTTTCTTCCCACCATCCGCGGCTTCCACAACCCAGACTTCTAACCATGAGCTTTCTTGCGTGACATAGGCAATACGATTGGTTAATTCATGCGTTGAGGTCAATGAGGCTACCATTGTTTCCTGAAGGGTTGGTGCCTCATCAAGGAATAAGATGATGGGTCCGATAACCCGGGCTTCCCGACTTTCAAATGTGAGGAGTGTCTCCCAGGGGAGGTAGTCTAATGTTTCAAGAGTGACGCGGTGCTCTCCTGGTGTAATCGTGTCGATGACCGCAGGTGTTTTATCGTTCGCTGATGTCTCATCATCAATAAGCACATTCGCGCTTCGCGGTTCACTTGTGATATTGAGGATCGCTGTATGGACGATGCGACCATGCGTGAGATCAAATCGATAGCCGGCTGTATACAAAACAACAACAGGGGCGGAAATGAAAAAAGCAGCGACAAAGAGAAGAAACAGGAATAGTCGTAATGACTTGGACATATCACGCTTCATTGTATATCCTAGACGCATCTATGGCGACATTTTCGCGACCCGCTCCACGTTCCCTCCTGGCTCTTTCTATCACCCTCATCGTTATCGTGACGTTTAGCTTGGGATATTTCATTGGTCAGGCGAGAGGTGTTGCGAGTGTCGTTCCTGAAGGGGAGGGGCAGGTCATAGGACAGGGGGATGTGCCAAGCTATTTAGCACAAGATGTCGATTTTCAGCAATTTTGGGATATCTGGAGTTTCGTAAAGGAAGGGTTTTATCAGCAGCCGGTTTCGGATGTCGATCTGTACTATGGGGCATTGAAGGGACTTCTTTCTGGATTGGACGATCCATACTCTGTCTATTTTGACCCAGAGGAAGCTGAGGAGTTTGCGGCAAGTCTTGAGGGTTCCTTCCAGGGAATCGGAGCCGAGATCGGAATCAAGGATGATCGTCTACAGATTGTATCGCCCCTGGATGGATTACCTGCAGATCAGGCGGGCCTTTTACCAGGTGACTGGATTATGTTAATCGATGGAATGGAGACGACCGGCATGAGCGTTGAGGAAGCTGTCATACTTATCCGCGGAGAAAAAGGAACGCAGGTTGTTTTGACCATTGCTCGAGAGGGAGTTGATGGACTCACGGAGTACACCATTACTCGCGACAAGATTGTTATCGATAGCGTGAAATGGAGTACCGATGATCAAGATATCATGACCATCTCCATCTCAACGTTTAACCACGATACATCGGAACTCTTTTCTCAGGCTATCCAGGAGGCCCTAAGTTCTGGGGTCACGGGAATCATTCTTGATCTCCGAGGGAATCCCGGAGGGCTTCTCACAACCGCGATTGATATTGCCTCGGCGTGGGTTGGCTATGACGATGTTGTGATCGAGCGCTCTCAGGCTGAGGTTCAGTCCTTTTCTGGTGTTTCCGCACCAAGACTTGAAGGAATTCCCACGGTTGTGTTGGTGAATGGCGGAAGTGCCTCGGCTTCAGAGATTGTTTCTGGGGCCTTGCAGGATTACGGATATGCAACCATTGTCGGAACACAAACGTTTGGAAAGGGCTCTGTTCAAGATTATCGAGAGTTACCAGATGGTTCGGCGGTCAAGATCACCACAGCCTCCTGGTACACGCCAAACGGCCGCTCTATAAATGAAGAAGGTATTGCTCCTGATGTGGTTGTCGAGTACACGGCTGAGCAGTATCAAGCACAGGAGGATCCTCAAGATGATGTCGCGCGGGAAATTCTCGCAGGAACATATGTTGCAGAAGAAACCCAAGTCCAACAAACCCAATAAATCTCAGAGCCAAAAGCCAACCAAAAGAGAGCCTGTCTCACGTGAGGTCTCTGCTGGTGGTATTGTGTTCCGACGAACTGGAAGCAATGTTTCTTTTGCCGTGATGAAGGACTCGTATGGAAAGTGGACCTTCCCCAAAGGGCACGTTGAAGAAGGCGAAGATATTGAGGAGGCGGCGGCGCGGGAAACACTTGAGGAACTTGGGCTGGATGAAATTCGTCTCTTGGATTACCTAGGGAAGATTGACATCTGGTTTCGAGATAAATTTCACAAGAAGGGTCAGCTCATCCATAAAGACATCCACTACTATTTGTTTGAGGCCAGGGAGCACAGCGAGCTCCATCCAGATCCAGACGAGCATGTGTACGAAGCAAAGTGGATCCCATTTTCGAAGGTTGAGCGTGTTTCAAGCTATCCAGACATGGTTCCGATTGTGAAGGCAGCGCTTCACCTTGTGAAAGCGTTCAAAAAGTAGTTCTATAGATTTGTATGAAGCTCACGTTGAGTGGACGAGTTGAACGCGGGGAAGGAATGGCTACGAGCTTGGGATGTCCCACAGCGAATATTGCCATAGAACAGGGGGTTCTTATTCCAGCCCTTGGTGTGTACGTGGGGGAGGCCGAGGTTGATGGGGTTTGGCATGACGCCCTCATCTGCATAAGTGACGGACGAACGGGATACAATCTCAAAATGGAAGTGCATCTTTTGGGGGTCAATCAAGATTTAACCGGCAAGCGGATCGATGTTGTATTGATGGAGAAACTGCGCGATGTCATTCCGTTCCCTGGAGAACAAGAAATGGCTAAGATTATCGCCGATGATCTGGAGCGAGCCCGAGCTTGGGCCGCTTCTCGCTCCTAAAATAAGTCCTTTACTCTTGACGCAGTTATGAACATGCTCTAAATCCAGCTGTTTTCAAATATTTGACCCCGTGCTAACATGAAAACCGTTAAAACATAAGTTTTCCACACCTATGGCAAAAATGACTAAGAGCCAGTTCATGGCAACGGTCGGTGATATGTTCGGCCTTTCCAAGAAAGATGCTGGTGAGAAGTGGGATGCCTTCGTTGCATTGGCCCTCAAGGAGGTCAAATCCGGCGGAGAGTTCAATCTTCCAGGACTTGGTAAGCTCGTAAAGAAGCGTCGTGAGGCCCGACAGGGACGCAACCCATTGACTGGAGAGTCCATCTCAATTCCAGCCAAGACCGTTGTAAAGTTCCGTGTCGCTAAGAGCGCCAAGGACTCAGTGCTTTAAACTCGTGTACAATTGAAACCGTCCGCAAGGGCGGTTTTGGTTATCGCAACGTCAACAATTGTATGCAGGCTTCGAAAAAAAATTCCTGGCAAATATTTGATCGCATTTATGCTCAGTATGACTTCCTCAATCATCTATTATCATTCGGTTTTGATGTGTACTGGCGCAGACGTTTATCCCTATTATTTCCGCCAAGCCCTCATCAACGTATTCTTGATTTAGCCACAGGCACGGCTGATGTCCCTATTGCGCTTGTGCGGCATATGCCTTGCGTGGAAGTGATAGGGATTGATTTATCAGGAAACATGCTTGAACTCGCAGAAAGAAAGATATCGCGACGAGGGCTCAATTCTAAAATTCAGTTGACGAAGGGAGACATCAGACATGTTCCATTTAATCAAGCTATATTTGATGGGACAACGATCGCCTTTGGCATTCGGAATGTCCCAGATCCATCTGATGTACTAGCAGAAATGCATCGAGTTCTCAAAGCGGATGGACAGACCTGCATTTTGGAATTTTCTTTGCCTTCACATCCTGTTTTGAAATTTTTCTACCTCTCCTATCTACGATCGATTGTTCCGTGGGTTGGTGGGATTATCTCGGGAAATTTTAGCGCCTACCGCTATTTAAATTCCACTATTGAACAATTTCCCTGTGGAGAGGATTTCTGTCGGTTGATGCGAAATGTTGGATTTGTGGACGTGGATGTCTATCCGCTGCTCTTTGGGATTGCCAGCATCTATAAGGGAAAAAAGCCGGCTTGACGGAGGACTCATCAAAAAACCAGCCTTCGTAGCTGGGTTTTACTATACGTCTATGGAGAAAAACCAAAAAGCGATTCTTATCGATCTTATCCATCCAAAAATGCTCAAGCGTCATGCTCTAGAGCGGATGGTTGAGCTTGAGGAACTGGTGAATACCTACGGTGGGATTGTGATTGTGAAGGCTTGGCAGAAGCGGTTCGCGCCGCATCCCAAGACCTACATTGGGACCGGGAAAGGAGAATTGCTCGGGAAAGAGGCTCGTGAGCTCGGGGCGAATATTCTTATCATCAACGCTCAGCTTAAACCGCGGCAGGTGTATGACTTGGGCGAGATGTTGCGGCCGCATGGGGTGCAGGTATGGGATCGGATTGATCTGATTCTCAAAATTTTTGCCAAGCATGCTAGGACGTCCGAGGCAAAGCTTGAAATCGAACTCGCCAGTGTCCGGCATATGGGGCCCCGGATTTTCGGCATGGGAATGGAACTCTCGCGGCAGGGAGGAGGAATCGGAACGGTGGGTGTGGGGGAAACGAACACAGAGCGCATGAAGCGTCACCTACGTGAGAAAGAACGGAAGCTTAAAGATAAACTTGAGAGCTATCAGAATGGTCGAGACCTTGCTCGTCGGCATCGGTCGCGTCAGGGTCTCAAAACGGTTTCCATTGTTGGGTATACGAACGCAGGAAAAACCACGCTCTTAAATGCGCTTACAGGACGAAAAGAATATGCCGCCGACGAGCTCTTTGCAACACTCGACACTCGGGTTGGTCAGCTCTACTTGCCTGGGAGTCAGTCGATGGTGCTTCTGACGGATACCATCGGTTTCATCAAGGATCTCCCACCCGAGTTACTCAACGCCTTCTCCTCGACGCTCTCCGAAGCGGTCGATGCGGATCTGCTCATCCATGTTGTTGACGGCAGTGATCCCAACTGGCAAAAACAGGTACAGGTCGTAGAGGAGATTCTCGAGCGCCTTGGGGTATCCTCGACTCCTCGACTTGTGGTTTTCAACAAGCAAGATCAAGCCGCGCCGGAACTCCAGGCTCGAATCATTCGTGCCTACGAAGAACAACCCCCCATCTGGATTTCGGCGGCCAACGGACAAGGACTCGAGAATCTTTTGGAGCATATTCAAAACAGCCTGTAATGGGCCGTTCGAATCTGGTCCATTGACAAAAGCCCCATTTTGGGGTATTTTTATTCGTCCCACAAAGGAGGTGTTGGGATGGTCAGCGCATGCTATTGCGAGCAAACAGGCATGTTGGTATTGACCAGCTTCGCCTTCGGTGCCGGTCACCTACTGAACGATTCTGGTGAGGGTCAGTGGTGGCACAGGAGCTACCCCGTGAAGTCAGGTCGCGACGAGATCGAGCGCAAGTGGCGTTCGATGGGCAGCCAGCAGGAACCCGTGCCTTGCCTGCTGTTCCTTGACAGGTTTGCGATCGAGACTTCCAGTCCTGATCGTGTTCCGGACTTCGACTGGATTCGCAGGGAAGTTGCCACACACGGTAGCATCCACATCACAGCAGAGGTCGTTCGAGTATCCTGGCTCGACCCCACGGTTGAGGAGGGGATGTACCCTTGGCGCCTGCGCGTCACGGCAACCAGACCGTTTCGGTTCACCTGGAGAGAGGAGATCTCATGATCGGTTCCAGACCCTTCTCACCATCGCGTTCTCCTCGCACTACCACTGGTGGTACGCCACCATGCGGCTGCACGACGACCGCGACGACGCCAACATCAACCACTGAGGATACCTTCCTCACTCAAGCATCCCCCCGGGTGCTTTTAACTTATCAACAAAAAACCAGCCTATGATGGCTGGGTCTTTGTTAGATAAGAGCCTGGGTTTTTTTGAGAGCACTCAGATCGTAGGCTTTTCCTTCGCGATCCCATTTCTTGAGTGTGCGAAGTCCCCGAGCAGAGATGATGACCCTGACGGTTTTCCCATCTTTGGGATTCACCAAGCGCTTCTCCTGGAGGTTTGGAAAAAGCTTACGCTTTACCTTCACGTTTGAGTGGGAGACGAGTTGACCCGTAGACGTCTTTTTGCCCGTAATGATGCAAGATTTTGACATATCGATTGGATTAGTAACGCAGGGGAGTATAGCTCAGCATCGTAATCCTGTCCAGTCTATCTGTGTTAAACTAGAGCCATATGCAAAATGCTGTTCCCAAACTTTGGATTTTCTTCTTTGTGATCGTTCTTGTACTAGTAATGGCAATTTTGACGAGTAGTTCTCAAACTCCAGTCTCTGAATCGCTCGAGTCAAGCACACCGGAGACGACTCGTTACACAACGTATGAAAACATGCTCGAGAGAGGGGATAATGCAATCTACGTTGAGAACCAGAACAGCCACAGTACATTTGTCTTGGTTGGATTTGCGGTCTTGTCAAAGCCTGGATTCATTGTGATCTATGACGATAATAGCGGAGTTCCTGGTTCGATTGTGGGTGAGTCAATGCTTTTGCCAACAGGTGGGGAGCATCTGATCGTTCCTGTCGAAACACCGCTTCTTCAAGACCAGGTTTACTACGCCATGCTGTACCACGATAGTGGTGACGGTCGTTTTCGCATAGACGATGATACCCAAGTCGTTGATTCAGAGCAGTCCGTTGTTCTCATGACATTTCTTGCCATAAATCAAGCTGCACCAGAAACCGGCCCAGTTGTGCCTTGACGGTTGGAGTGGTTTCCTGTATCTTTTGCCAGCGTTACCGCATCTTCGCGGTAGCCAACAAGGAGAGTCCTGATGCGTCGTGATCGTGTTGGCCGTGGGTCGAAGAATTCCCCCGCCTCCGCTGGTCCCTCTACCACTTCCCAACTCCCGTTCGTGAGCGCCAGTCGTCGCCAGTGCCAGGCACTCCAGACACGGATCGATCAGGAGGATCCGCGAAGGCCGCGGGTCACGGATCGGCAAGTCTTGGAGCTCGCCACGATGACGGTCGTGGAGCTGCGCTCTCGTTCCGTCATTCCGGATCTAGAGCTGTCCTCCATCCTGTACTTCTTGGTCGCCCGTCGACTCAACTTCCACGACCTTCGTGACGAGCAGGCCTACAATGACGCCGTGGATGAGATCGCGCGCAACCTCGCGCCCCGCATCTCGACCAACGGCGTGACCACCTGGAATCCCTTCACCCGGAGCAACGAGTCCGGACGGCAAGTCCGCAGTCGCTTCTACGCCGAAATGCTTCGCTCGGGACAAGTGGAGGCCTCGCTCCATTTCGTCTGAGCGAACTTCCGCCCCCACGCACCCGCCTAGCCCCCGAGCTTCGGCGGGTCTTAAATTTCAGAAGAATCGACGGTGTGCTAAAATGGAGAGGCTATGCCAACCAAAAAAAATTCCGATGTTCTCGCAGAGCCTGAACATCCTCGCGTTTGTCGTCTCCCGCTATCACCTGGAGAAAAACCAACCAAACCAACCAGTCTTAATGAGATCTCCTGGCGAATCTTCCGAATCATGGCAGAGTTTGTAGAAGGGTTTCAGTTTCTTGCTGAATCCAGTCGAGAGGTTACTATTTTTGGATCGGCTCGGACAAAGAAATCGGATCGTTGGTACAAAGAGGGAGTAAAACTTGGGAAACTTTTGGCGCAGTCTGGATATACCGTGATTACCGGCGGTGGTCCAGGGGTGATGGAAGCCCTCAATAAGGGAGCCATGGAAGCTGGAGGAGTCTCGATTGGACTAAACATACAACTCCCAAATGAGCAGCGTATCAACTCCTACGTCACCAGAGGTCGGGCCTTCCATTACTTTTTTACGCGCAAGGTCATGTTGGCTGCTTCCGCACAGGCCTATGTCTATTTCCCTGGAGGATTTGGCACGCTTGATGAGTTATTCGAAATCGTGACGCTTATCCAAACAGGAAAGATGCAGTCCACTCCTGTCATCTGTGTTGGGAAGGAGTTTTGGTCCGGACTTTTCAAGTGGATTGATGAAATGCAGGTCGGGAAGTACAAGACGATCACCCTGAAAGAACGGAAGCTTATCCAGATCGTTGATTCTGCGGAAGAAGCTCTTGGCATTATTTGCAGCTCAGAAGAGCGATCCTTCTTCTAGACTATGGCCACACATTCGCACAATGGAAGCGCGCCACGTGCTTGGGTCGTGGATGTGAATATGGGCTATGGCCATTCCCGAGCAGCTTTTGCGCTCAAAGATCTTGCCGGCGGCCATATTCTCTCGGCAAACGACTATCCCGGCATTCCCGCGCAAGACCGAAAGCGCTGGCAGGAGAGTCGCAAGCTGTATGAATTTATTTCTCGGATGAAGCCTCTTCCAGTTGTTGGGGATTTTTTATTTGAAGCCATGGACCATTGGCAGGAGATCCCAGACTTCTATCCACGACGCGACCTCTCAAAACCCAACGCACAGTTGCGACAGATTTTTTACATGATTCACCGGGGATTTGGTCAGCACCTCATCGAGAAGCTCTCGCAAAACCCTCTTCCACTCGTGACAACGTTTTTTATCCCAGCATTCTTTGCCGACTATTACGATTATCCAGGCGACATTTGGTGTGTGACAACAGATGCGGATATTTCGCGTGCCTGGGCCCCATTGGACCCTAAACGTAGTCGTATTAAATACTTGGCAAGCAACGGTCGTGTTGTAGAACGCCTGAAATTGTATGGGGTTCGATCAGATCACATTTTTCTGACAGGCTTTCCGCTTCCCAAAGAACTTGTTGGCGGACCAGGAGGGGAGGTTTTGAAGGACTTGCTCACGGAACGTCTGTGTAATCTTGATCCCAATGGCATTTTTCACGAGCGCTACCAACGCACGCTTCAGGCTGAGCTTGGACCCGCCAGGTGTAAGCGTTCAGCAGCGGCTCATCCGTTGACGCTGACGTATTCGGTTGGGGGAGCAGGTGCACAGCGCGCCTTGGGAGTGAAAATTTTGAAGAGTCTCAAATCACGAATTGCTCGACACGAAATTCGTCTCAACCTTATGGCAGGATATCGAAAAGACGCGATTGCGTATTACCGTGACGCTGTGAAAGAGGCAGGCCTCAAAAAGGAATTAGGTGAGTGGGTCTGTGTGCCTGAACACGAATCTCGAGAGGCCTACTTCAGTGACTTTACCCAAACCCTCAAAACAACGGACATCCTCTGGACCAAACCAAGTGAACTGTCATTTTATTGCGGTCTTGGTTTGGCACTTGTGATGGCTCCTCCGATTGGGTCGCAGGAGGAGTTTAATAGAGTGTGGCTGACGTACACAGGTGGCGGTGTTTCTCAAAATGATCCCCGGTATACAGGGGAATGGCTCTTTGATTGGATTGCGTCTGGTGGCGTTGCACGAATGGCATGGAATGGCTACATTGAAGCTCCCACGCATGGAGCGTATCGTATTGAAGACGTGGTTTTGGGTCGCTTCAGTGAAATTCACCCACTCCCACTTATTGTGTAACTATGGATAAGGCACTTGAACATCTCCTTTCGACGGTCGTACAGATGCGCAGAGAGGATGAAGAACTCGAAAAGGAGGAAGATGTTATTAAAGTTTCGGAAACGGTATCCGCAGCTGCATCGGTGTACGAGACGGTCCGCAACGCGCTTGAATATGACGAAGAGCATCTTCTACGTCGCAATGCGATTCGACGCATTTTGAAGCGACGTTTGATTGATGTCCCCTCGGGAGAAATGGCACAGAAGCTTATTCGGGAGCTCATCTGGGCGCGGTATCTTCCAAACGAGAAGGTTCCTACGCGCATGGTCAAAAAGGTGAGCGCCATTTTGGAGAAGTACGCCTTTTTGTTCCTGACGCTGGAGCCTGAGAGTAAGAATGGTCAGCGGGCCTATGATTGGCTCTTAGACGTGTTGTCTGTCGAGATCGAGTATTCACTCGGCCCTCCTTGTATTGATGAAGCCCTTGCAAGTTTTGCGTATCAAGAGCTTAAGAAGCGGGTTGATTGGCAAACACAGACGCTTCCAACGGAAGACCGGGATCTTCAGCTGTATATCGCGATTCACCGCTCTGTTCTCAAGTCCAATCAGGCAACGTTGCGTTACCGCATTCTTACGCTCTACTACAACACCTGGAGGAAGGCTGCTGCGGGAGATCATGTTGTGAAGGAAATCGCGATGAACCTCATCAAGGTCATCGATTCCGTGGAACGACAAATTCTGCACCCTGCGCAGGACGAAATGTATCGGTTTGTTCGCCGTCATGCCGTTGTGTTTCATGTTCTCTCAGATATTGTTCGAGATAATCCAGAGGCCTTTGCGACAGCTCTGAAGGGGGGAGATATCACCAGTATTGATTCGGCGATCACAAAAGCAGCAGAGTCCCGCTATAACACATTTAGGACAAAACTTGGTCGCACGGTTATTCGGGCGGCGCTGTTCTTACTTTTGACCAAGTCAATTCTTGCTGTATTAGTCGAGCTTCCCTACGAGATTTTTATTCTCCGCACAACGGATTTTCTTCCTCTGGCGGTCAATATTCTCTTCCCTCCGCTCTTGCTCATGCTGATCGGTTTGAGTGTTCGCATCCCAAGGAAGAAGAATACGGAGCGGATACTGGAAGAGCTTCATGCGATTTTTGGACACGGAGATGAATTTGCGTTGATCTTCAAGCGCAAGCGTCCTTGGGGACGTGGCGCTCTCTGGTGGATATTTAATACGCTCTACTTAGCGATTCTGATTCTGACGATCGCGGTTATCACCAGTATTCTGAAATCGTTTGAGTTTAATACGTTGTCGATCGCCTTCTTTATTTTCTTCTTGTCTTTGGTAGCCTATTTTGGCTTACGCATCCGCAATACGCTTCGTGAGTTGCTCGTCATTGATTCTACGCGTGGGTTCCTTGCGACGTTTGCAGACATGCTGTTTTTACCGATCATTCGTTCCGGGCGTTGGGTTGCCTTGCGTGCTCCACGGGTGAATATTTTCCTGTTCTTCTTTGACTTCATTATTGAGGCTCCATTCAAAGCAGCGATTGATATTGTGGAAAGTTGGCTGGCGTTCTTGCGTGAAAAGCGAGAAGAAATTTAAGCCGTGATGCTGAGGAACATGAAACATCATCACACCAGGTCATTTTATGGGTTCGCTTTTTTGGCGACGGTTCTGACCTTCGCGATGTTTACATCTGCCTTTGTGTGGCTTCATGCACGGGAGATCCCGCAAGCAACGATGGGAGTGACCTACTCCTGGGTTTACGCACAGAGCCTTGGTTTAGATCCAGTTAAAACCTATCAAGCGCTCATCGAGGACTTGGAAGTGAGGCATGTGCGTCTCCCTGTGTACTGGTCAGAAGTAGAGAATGCAGATGATGTATACGACTGGAGTGTCATAGACGAGCTTCTGAGACTTTCAGAGGAATCAAATACTCAGACAACCGTTGTTGTGGGAATGAAGGTTCCCCGTTGGCCGGAATGTCACATCCCTGATTGGGCAGAACAGTACGATGCGCAACAGCAACATCGTTTTGTTCTTGCGTTCATCGAAGAAGTCGTGAATCGATATAAAGATTCCTCCTCCATTACGCGGTGGCAAGTTGAGAATGAACCGTTCTTTCCCTATGGCGAGTGTCCAACCATCACGGGAGCTCAATTTAAGGAACGCGTGGACCTTGTCAGGTCACTCGACGATCGTCCCATCCAAGTGACGGTGAGTGGGGAGCTAGGGCCATGGTTAGATGCGGCTCAGGCAGCTGACGTATTGGGTATTTCGATGTACCGTCAAACGTGGAATGATTTGTTTGGGTACTTTGTCTATCCACTCACTCCTGAATATTATTATTTTCGTGCAGGGCTTGTTCAGGAGTATGTCAGTCGTGTGATTATTTCCGAGCTTCAAGCAGAACCCTGGTTTCCTGAACCCATCGAATCACAACCTCTGTTAGAGTGGTACGAGTCGTTTGATGCAGATCAGTTTGAGGAGAACGTTGAGTTTGCGCGGGAGGTAGGTGTTTCCGAAGTGTACTTGTGGGGAGCGGAGTGGTGGTATGCGATGAAGATGGCAGGGGATGATCGTCTTTGGGAAGCCGCGAGAGAGGTTTTTAAAAACGGCGAATAACCACCCCTAGCCCCTCCTTGCCAGCCTTCGCCAAGGCTATAGCTGGTCCGCCGAAGTTTTAGCGAAGGCGGAAAAAGGAGGGGGATCGGAGTATGAAAAAACAATCAACATTTGATGTGATCGTCGTAGGATCAGGATCCGCGGGTTTTGCCGCTGTGGAGGCAGCTGCGGGACAGGGGGCTCGAGTGTGTCTCGTTGAGAAAGGAAAACTTGGGGGAGAATGTCCAAACGATGCCTGCATTCCCTCCAAGGCGTTGCTCCGAGCCGCGAGCATCTATCGAACACTCGCCACTGTGCGCGAATTTGGTATGGATGCTTCGGGTCGGAGTTTTGATTGGAAAAAGATTCAAGCGTACCGAGAACGGGTGGTCGAGACGATTACCGGCGGTGGGGACGGCGAACGATATCTTGCGTTCTTGAGAAAATGGAAAGTCACGCTCAAGCGGGGGGAAGCAACATTCGTTGATGCCAACACACTTGATATTGTCGGAGAACACCTGAGTGCTCGGGCCGTTGTTCTTGCAACAGGGACACAGGATGTTATTCCTCCTATTGATGGATTGCGGGATATTCGATTTTGGGGATGGCGAGAGGCTCTGACGGCTCAGCGACAACCCAAGTCAATCGCGATTATTGGGGGAGGTCCGGTCGCCTGCGAAATTGCCACGTTTTATGCGTCCTTTGGGACCCGAGTGATTATTCTGCAGTCGGCACCGGTTGTCCTCCATCGAGAAGATGAAGAAATTTCTCTCCGGGCACAGCAGCGGTTAGAGGCACTTGGCATCGATGTTGTGACGGGGACAGAGATCCTCTCCTGCGTAAATGGAGGGATGGGTGCTGTTGGGCTCAAAGTGCGGGTTCAGAAGAAAGAAGAGGTATTTGCGGTGGAATCAGTTGTGGTTGCTGCAGGGAAGCGCCCAGCGCTCCCACACATGACAGAAGACTGGACGGAGAAGTCCCATATTTTTGTGGCTGGCGATGCGGATGGAGGGCTCATGTTCACTCCTACAGCTACACATGAAGGATGGATCGCTGGGTACAATGCTGCGCGACTTGCTCTGAGAAAGAGAAGCCCTGTTCTCAAGCGTGATGAACGAGTGGTTCCTCGTGTCACGTTCATTGATCCTGAAGTTGCCAGTGTGGGAATGACGCAACAAGAAGTCAATAATACGTATCACGGAGTGGTGGTGGGACGATATGAAACAGCCTCATTAGGACGCGCGGTAACCGATCACGCTGGTCACGGTCTGATTAAACTCGTCGCGCATCCAACATCGCGAAAGCTCTTAGGAGCCCATGCCATCTGCCCGCACGCGGGAGAACTAATCCACGAGGCGGCTTTGGCCATTTCGCTTCACGCCACCATCGACAAAATAGCTGGCATGATTCACGCCTTTCCGACGTATTCCGAAGGGCTCAAGGCTGCGGCCTCGCTTGCCCGTCTGGAATAACATGAGTCTTCTTACATTCACGTTATTGATTCTTGCATTGGGGGTGTTGATGCTTCTGCTTGCGGTGGTCGTGTATTTTCTTGTTTCCGCTATCACGACGGTTCCTTGGGTTCGAACCAAACCCAAGATGACACGCTCCATGTTGCAACTTGCTAGGTTCAGCCCTGGCGACCGCGTGCTTGATCTTGGATGTGGTGATGGGTCTATCGTGCTCGAAGCTGTGGCCATGGGAGGAGAGGGGATCGGTGTTGAACGGCTTGTGTTATTAGTTTGGTATGCGCGCTTTCGAGCTTGGCAAAAAGGGTTTGGTTCACGCGCGAAGTTTTATCAAGGTGATCTTTTTGCCACACCCATCCCCAAGGCAGAGATTGTGGTCTGCTACTTATTTCCCGAGGTGAACGAACGGCTCGAACCTCGACTGCGCGAGGCGTTATCTCCAGGAACTCGGGTCGTTTCTCGTGACTTTGAATTCCCGACTCTACGCTGGGTTGAGAGTCAATCGTGCAAGAGATCCGTGATTCATGTCTACGAAATCTAAGCCCGGCTTGTGGAAAGGTCCCTATGCTATAATGGCACTCGCTATGTCTAAAGAAGTTGTCTTCGACATTGAAACACAGTCCGCCGCGGGACCTGATTTTAAAGACATGCGGATCTCGGTTGTGGGTGTCTATTTTTATGAGACAGATGAATATCAGTGTTTTGAGGAAAAGGAATTTCCACAGCTTTGGAAACGGCTTGAAAACAGTGACCGGTTAATTGGGTACAACTCTCGGTATTTCGATACCCCTATCTTGAACAACTACTACCCTGGGGATTTAAACCGTTTTGCTCAATTAGACATGCTGGAGCAGATTCATCAGGCGCTCGGCTTCCGACTGAAACTTGATGATGTTGCTGCTGCCACAGTCGGGGTTCGGAAGTCTGGCCACGGACTTCAGGCCGTTGAGTGGTGGAAGCAGGGAGAAATTCAGAAGATTAAAGACTACTGCATTCAGGACGTGAAGGTCACCAAAGCGGTGTACGAATATGGACTGAAATACGGGGCCTTGGCCTATGAAGATCGACTCGGTGGACGCAAGGCAATTCCCGTGGATTTTTCGCGGAAAGAGCCAACTCCGGCGATAAATCTCAGTATGGGGTTTTAGATTTGAAGCATCAGAAGCGTCGTCAAAATGTGTGGATAACCTTTTCTTTGACTCACAATATATCGTGGTCTAAAATAGACTCATACCACAACATCTAGTGGTGGAGTGCCTTCCCCCTCCCAGGAGTGAAAGATGATCCCAATGTTGGATCTTCTTTTTATCTGCTCATTTATTAACCCCTTTCGACCTACTCGCCCTATGTCGGACCATGCGACCAAAAAGGCTCAGTCTACGAGTCTTGCCACCGGATCTATTTCAGACGCTGTCTGGACGTTTATGACGTCCGTGAAAAGCATTCAAAAACGCAACGGAGAAGAGCAGCCGTTTGAGATTACGAAACTCCATGGTTCGATTAAACGAGCGGCAGAAGAATCGGGCATGAAAGAAGAAGCCGTCGTAGCTCGAATCGTGTCACAAATCGTGAGTCGGCTGACGCGTCAATTTGACGGACACAGCACCCCAACGTATGCGGATGTGCGTGAGCTCGTTTCCGTTACCCTTGTCGACAATAATCTTCCGCACGTGGCAAAGCGATACATCTCGTTCCGTGGGCGTCTTCATCAAGAGGCACGAGAAGAAGTATACGGAAATGGAATCCTTGTTGATCGCTATTTTACGAAGGCCGATGTTCATCCATACGACGAGCTTGAGTGGGAGACACGCGATGCCACGATTTCGGACTCGAAGGGCAGGATTGTTTTTGAACAGAAGAATGTTGAGGTTCCTAAGTTTTATTCCCAGACAGCCACGAACATCATTGTTTCAAAATATTTTTTTGGAACCGTAGGAAAAGAGGATCGTGAGTACTCGGTAAAGCAACTTGTTGGTCGAGTTGCCAAGACTATTTCCAATTGGGGACGAAAAGACGGCTACTTCCAGACACAACAAGATGCTCAAGCCTTCGACGACGAGCTCCATTACATCCTTGTGAATCAGATGGCGGCGTTTAACTCGCCGGTTTGGTTTAATGTCGGAACCACACGCCCACAGCAGTGCTCTGCCTGCTTCATCAACTCCGTACAGGATGACATGCGTTCGATTTTAAATCTGTGTGTGACAGAAGGAATGCTTTTTAAGGGCGGTTCTGGAACAGGATCGAATCTCTCCAGACTTCGTTCTCGGCATGAGTATTTGGGGGGTAGCAATGGAAAAGCTTCGGGTCCTGTTTCCTTCATGAAGGGTCTTGATGCATTTGCAGGTGTCATTAAGAGCGGTGGAAAAACTCGCCGTGCGGCCAAGATGGTGATTCTGGACATCGACCACCCTGACGTGGACGAGTTCATCATGTGTAAAGTAAAGGAAGAAAAGAAGGCCTGGGCGCTTATTGACGCAGGATACGATTCTTCGCTTGATGGAGATGCCTACGCCAGTATCTATTTCCAAAATGCGAATAACTCCGTTCGAGTGACAGATGAGTTTATGTCTGCAGTTGAGAATGACGGGCCATGGACCACCCATGCGGTCATCACCAAGGAACCTGTTCAGACTTGGAAGGCACGCGAGCTCATGGACATGATGTCAGATGCTGCTTGGCAGTGTGGAGATCCAGGTGTGCAGTACGATACAACGATCAACAAGTGGCATACCTGCAAGAACACAGATCGGATCTATGCCTCCAATCCCTGTTCCGAGTACATGTTCTTGAATGATTCTGCTTGCAATCTCGCATCACTTAACCTTATGCGATTCCGCAAAGAAGTGAACGGCGAGATGGTGTTTGACGTCGAGGCCTTCAAGAAGGCGAATGAAATCATTATCACCGCCATGGAGATCATTGTTGGAAACTCCGTGTATCCAACACCAGCCATCGAACAGAACTCACACGATTATCGACCTCTTGGAATCGGATACGCAAACTTGGGCGCGCTTCTGATGAGTCGAGGATTGGCGTATGACTCCGACGAAGGACGAAACTTAGCCGCGGCTATCTCCAGTCTCCAAAGCGGACATTGTTACTATCAGTCGGCAAAGATCGCCGAGAAAGTTGGACCATTTACTGGATACAAAGCAAACGAGGAACCCTGTCTTGAAGTCATGCGTATGCATCGTGATGCGTCCTATCAGATTGACGATCATGGCGTTCCTTCGGATCTTTTGACCGAGTCACGAACATGTTGGGATAACGTGGTCGAGCATGGAAGCAAGTTTGGTCTTCGCAATGCCCAGATTTCCGTCATCGCCCCAACAGGAACGATCTCGTTCCTTATGGATTGCGACACGACCGGTATCGAACCAGATATTGCCCTCGTGAAATACAAGTGGCTTGTCGGCGGAGGCATGCTCAAGATTGTAAACCAGACGGTTCCCGAGGCCCTCACTCGTCTTGGATACACCAATGCAGAGCGAACAGATATTCTTGCGCACATCGAAGAGACCGACACGATTGAAGGTGCGCCACACATTAAACCTGAGCATCTTTCCGTGTTCGACTGCGCATTCAAGGCGGCCAAGGGTTCGCGCACCATCCATTACATGGGCCATGTCCGCATGATGGCCGCAGCCCAACCCTTTATCTCTGGAGCCATATCCAAGACCGTGAACATGCCACATGAGGCAACCGCAAAGGAAATTGCCGACGTGTACATGACGGGATGGAAATTGGGACTGAAGGCGATTGCGATTTATCGGGATGGTTCCAAGCGACAACAGGCACTCACCACCTCCAAGGAGAGCGACGCCAAGAAGCAGAATGAAGAGAAGACGATTTCCGGCGAAGCCGGACCCGGCTCCGCCGGGGAAACCGTGAAGGTTGTAACAGACCAAAAACTTCGTCGCCGACGATTGCCAGATGAACGTCGAGCCATCACGCATAAGTTTGCGGTCGGGAACCATGAAGGCTATATCACGGCCGGACTCTATGATGATGGAACTCCAGGAGAGTTGTTCATCACGATGAGTAAGGAAGGTTCGGTTATTTCCGGACTCATGGACTCGTTTGCGACGTCGATCTCGATCGGACTCCAGTACGGGGTGCCACTGGAAGTTTTGGTCAACAAGTTCGTGCACATGCGTTTTGAACCATCTGGTTACACGAACAATCCGCAGATCCGAATCGCTAAGTCCATCACCGATTACATCTTCCGTTGGCTTGCCTTGAAGTTTTTGCCACGTGAGAGTCAGCTCCAGGTCGGCATTAACTCGGGAGAGATCGAGGAGACGGAGCATCCAGAAAAAATAGAAGAGACACTGAAGGTTGAGGTGAAAGAGAGTCAACCAAATCTCTTTGAGACAAAGACAGAGAAGACTCAAACACTCGAATTACGTAGCGTGCATACGCAAACGTTTGATAACCAATCTGATGCGCCGGCCTGTGATACCTGCGGCAGCATGATGGTTCGCAACGCCGCGTGTTACAAGTGTCTCAATTGTGGAGCCACATCAGGATGCAGCTAAATCAATCGCGGGGCCACACGGCCTCGCTTTTGATATACTCTCTTATACGTATGGAAAGGAAATTCGTCGCCAATAAAGCGGTGCTTGTAAATCAGGAGGGGAAGATTCTCCTGGTGCGAGATGCGGGGAAACTCGATCACAAGGGAGCGGACGGAAAATGGGATTTTCCTGGGGGTCGAATGGACCAGGGAGAGACGCCTCACGAAGGACTGCTTCGGGAGCTTCAAGAAGAATTAGGCCTCTCACTAGAACATGTTCAGATTGAAACGCCGATTCATGTCGGACTTTGGGGAGCCGGTGGTGACGTGTTGAATAATCCGATCGTTGGCATTTTTTATGTCGTTCGGTTGATTGGGAATCCAGATATTCATCTTTCCTCTGAGCATACCGAGCTCCGATGGGTTGATCCTCGTCAAGATCTTCCAAACAGCGATCCGCTTCCAGGAGGTGAAGTCATGCACGCATTTCGTGCCCATGAGGGGATTGTCATCGCAGCAGACGACGTGATTAAGGGCCATGAAGGTTTCGGGCTCATCCAACTATTCACGGGAAATGGGAAAGGGAAGACGACGGCAGCGCTTGGAGAAGTGATGCGTGTTGTTGGAGCAGGGAAGCGCGCGGCCGTGATTTTTTTTGATAAAGGGGGGACCCACTACATGGAGCGTGGGGTGCTTGAGAAACTTGGCGTCGAATGGTTTGCTTATGGACGCGATCGCATTGATCCTGTGACAGGACGTTTTGATTTTTCCGTGACCGATGAGGATAGAGATCTTGGTGCCACAGGGCTTGCTAAAGCTCGAGAGCTTCTTGCATCAGACACATACGACCTCCTGGTCCTTGATGAGGTGAATTCTTCGACGGACCTAGGGTTTCTTTCCGAGCCAGACGTCTTGTCGCTGTTAGAGAGTAAACCCGACCGCACAGAGCTTGTTCTCACCGGCCGCAACGCCCCTCAGTCGTATAGTGATCGGGCGCATCTCGTAACGGAGATGCGGTTACGTAAGCATTATTTTTATTCGGGGGTAAAGGCGCGCGAAGGACTTGACTTCTAAAACCTACGGGAGAAGGAGCGAGGCAAGGCCTAGGAAGAAGAGGAATCCAAGGACGTCCGTAGCCGTGGTGATGAAGATAGTTGCGCTGGTCGCAGGGTCCTTCTCGAGACGTTTCATCAAAAGCGGAACAAGGGTACCGAAGGTTGCGGATACGAGTAAATTTACGACCATGGCACATCCAAGGATGAGGGCAATGAGGACATCGCGATTAAAGATGAGCACAATGGAGGCGACGATTACGCCGTTGATGATTCCATTTGCAAGACCAGCCATGAGTTCTCGTTTGAGGGTGGGCCAGGCGTTTTTGAAATCGATTTGTCCAAGCGCAATTCCACGCACGAGGACGGCAAGCGTCTGTGTTCCCGCGTTTCCGCCCATTCCTGCTACGATCGGCATGTATACGGCTAAGAGCACGTACTTGGAGATGGTCTCTTGGAAAAGACTCACAATCGCTGAGGCAAAAAAAGCTGTTCCAAGGTTCAAGATGAGCCACTTATAGCGGAAGCGAATTTTTGCTTCCGCGGAGTCCAAAACAGATTCCTCTTTGTGAATGCCTGCAAGGGAGTAGAGAGAAGAGGTTGCTTGTTCTTCGAGGTATCGAAACAGACTGTCGGCGTAGACGATGCCCAGAACTGTTCCTTCGCGGCTCAAGACAACAACCTTGTTCTGATGGTCCCGTTTAAAGATGTCGACCATCTCCTGTCGGGATGCATCAGCCTCTGCTGTCTGGACGGAGCGGGTGGATGACTCGACCGCATCAGAAGGCGAACCCAGACCAAGAGCGTACCCAGGAAGTTCTCCGACAAGTTTTCCTGCACGCAGGACAAGCATCACAGGGAGTCGTCCACTTTTTTGTTCATGAGCTTTTAACTGTTTTGTGGCGTCTGCGAGGGTATCGCGTTCGTCGATTTGAACATAGTCAAGACTCATGAGTCCAGCCGCGGTTTGGGGATCGAATTCTGAGAGGAATGAAACCTGTGTCCTGATGAGCTCCGTGAGTCCCGAAATAAGCCGTTTTTGCTTTCCTCGAGGGAGCAATTGCACGATGTCGGTCGCCTGGTCGGGATCCAGGTGTTCAAGAATATCCATGAGATCGGCGTCCTTCAGTTCAGCCAAAAGGTGTGTGGCGATTTTTTTCGAAAGACACAAAAGGACCTGAGCACGCTCTTCGTGCGAAAGCGACAAAAAACGTTCAAGGCGTGTGTTTGGATGAAAGGTAATTTCGCGAGCAACCTGCCCGCAATGGTTTTTTTGATTCATAGATCGATGGTCCAAGACCATGAGCGAAGTCGAATGGTCGGAACCCACGGCCTCTTCTTCTTGACATCAACAGAGTCGGGCTAGTGGGATTTGAACCCACGACCTCTTGCACCCCATGCAAGCGCGCTACCCCTGCGCTATAGCCCGACTCTGTTGATGTCTCGAAGCCGGGGCCTCACTGTTTCGCCAGACACGCTGACTTTCAACAGCGTTCGGCCCGTTCTCGCCGTCGCAGGTGAAGCAGTTCACCTGTTCGCCTTCCGGCGCCGGCTCGAACCCCCATGCAAGCGCGCTACCCCTGCGCTATAGCCCGATAACGAGCAGATCATACGCAATTTTGGTATACTCGTCCATATGGTCTGGCAGGTTATTTTCCTTATCATCTTGATTCTTCTGGGCTCTGCGGCGTATGCCGGGATTCAGGGAGCCCCCTGGGTGCCCACATGGAAGAGGGACATGAAGCGGGTTGGCGAGTTATTGCGTCTTGCGCCCGAAGAAAAATTTGTCGAGCTTGGGTGTGGCAACGCACGCGTCTGTCGCCACTTGAAACAAGAACAACCACAGGCCGACGTGACGGGTGTGGAACTTTCACTTCTGCAGTATGGGGTTGGCTGGTTGCAGAACCGACTTGCGGGAAGCGGTGTGAAGATGAAACTCGAAAATGCATTCAAGCACGACCTCTCAGGCTACGACGCGCTTTATTTGTTCCTGATGCCCGAGACCTATCAAAAAATTCGCCCTAAGCTGGAGACGGAGTTGAAACCAGGGAGCCGTGTGGTCTCCTACGTCTGGCCTATCCTCGGCTGGGAGGCAACTCGGGTGGATGAACGTGAAGGCGCACCCAAATTGTATTACTACGAGAGATAGAAAAAGAGCTCAGGTCCTGAGCTCTTTTTCCTTACGACGCTTGAGCGCGCCGATAATGCCGGATGGAAGCGTTGTTGTGATGATCTCGATGATTTTCTCAAAAGACAGTTTCGTTGGTGGAATATCTCCAGGTTCGATGCCGCCGTTTTGAAGCGTGTTCGCGGCGTCGTCGTAATACCACATGGGGACCTCTTCAATCTTGCCGACAGATTGAAGTTTTTCTTTATCAAGCGAGAGGGGTGTGCCAAGGACCATGGCTTCTTCGACACGGAGTCTCTCGATCACAGGACGTAGGTCGATTGATCGTTCTTGTCGCGTGATAACGTTGGTGTGACCCGTCGGAGCACGCTGCACGACTAAGTCCATGCGCTTCACAGCCTTGAGCCAGCCCGCCATGCCAATGTCATCGCATTCAACCGCGACCGCCTTGATCTCCGCGGCGCCTTGTTTGAGTTTCCAGCGATTCACTTTTGCGGCGGCTTCAAGCTCCTCATAAAGTTTTGGTAAACCCTCGGCTCGATGTCGTTGATCATCCACGTGGGCCGTGATAAGTGGAAGGATGAGCTCCACCGTTTTTTCTGGTGTCTCTTTGAGTACACGATTGAGGGTGCTGATGACACCACTGAGTCCAAACGCGCGGTCGAGGCTGTCCTCGCTAATCGTACCCTTACCTTCAAGATCATCTCGCTTGGCCCACTGGAGGAGTTTCTCGAGATATTTCTGTTTGTCGATACCAAGGTACCTGGCGACAAGCGTGGCCGCGCAGTCCTGGCGTTTTCCACTTTCGGTGTTGGTGCGGTGGTGATCGAACATGCCGCCTAAGTCTACAAGGAGCATGCCTTCGCGTTCGATTTCGTCAGGTTTCTTTCCTTCCGGTGCCTTGCTCATGAACGCAATCTTGGCGTCCTTCACACCGGGGAAGGCCTCCTCGCCAAACGTTTTCAAAAGATAAATACTCACGAGGGTATCAACCTGGATTTTTGGAAAGATAGCGATGGTGTGGACGGGGAGAACTTCGACTGGTTCGCGGTAGCCCTCGGGAAGAAATTCATTTTTCTCGCTCGACCAAAAAAATCGCTTGAACTCCTCGCCTTGCTTTCCGACAAAAATGAGACGGCCCTCAACAGAGAACGGCTGGGGTAGGGCGGCCTGCGGGGCTTTGTTGTGATCAAACGGGTCTTTGCCGCCAACGCTCAGGTGAAGATTCGTTGTGGCACTTGCAGGACTCACGCCTTCGACTTCGTTGATTCTTGATTTCAAAAACCGTGCTTCACTCGCCGAGTCTTCGCTCGGAGAAAAGTAAACGTAGTGGCCTTCCTCTACACTGATAGAACCGTATCGGTCGAATTTGATCTTTGAAGTTGTCAGTTCATTTCCAAAATCAACTTTACTTGATTGAACAAATTCATTTACGTCCTCAAGGTTCACCTCAGGGAAGTAACCGACGGTAAGGTGGTGCTCTTCTTGTTGGATACGTTTCTTCACGCCCTGCTTACGGACAAGCTGAACAATGGGTTGAGATTCGATTTCTTTGTAGGGGACGTCGTATCCTAACCAGGCCGTTTGGAATTGTTGTATTGGAGCCTCCATATTTTTGAAAGTTTAACATGTTCGAAACCTAACCACCTAACCACCTATCCACCTAACCCCTAAAAAAGAAGAGCCCCGAGCGAAGTCGAGTCTCGTGCCGTGCGATGTGATCGCTCGGGAACTCTTCTTCGCAGCGGGGCTGCGTGGCACGTCGTTCGCGGACGACGTGCCGTGCCGGCCGGTGGCCTAGGCGGTGCGGACCTGGATCACCTGCCAGGGCTCGCCCTGGCGGTAGGTGGCGTAGTCGACGTCCTTGTCGAAGTCGGAGGGGAGCACCTTGCGGCGCTCGCGGCCGGTGCCCTCCTTCTGGGGCTGGATGACGAAGACGTGGCCGATCGGCAGGGCGTTGTTGGTCGGGGGCAGGACGTTGATGTACAAGTACTGGGACTTGCCGCCGTCCGTGCCCGTGACCTCGTTGAGCTTGATCTCGATGTCGCCGACGATCTGCTCGCCGTCGAGGTCCTCCAGGGGGTTGAGCTCCTTGCACCAGATCTCGACGCCCGCGAACTTGCCGCGCCACATCTCGGGGCGCCCGTCCTGGGCGGGCTTGTGGGTCCACTCGATGTCGCGCGCGCCCCTGGCACGCGTCTGCGCGGGGGTGTCGTCGGTCGCGGGCACGACCACGATCTAGCCGAGGTCCAGGATGCCGCGGACGTTGAGGAGGAGGCCCTTCTGCTTGCGCATGCCATCGTGGGAGCGGGTCGCGGTGACCTCGACGGAACGGGACTCGGGGGTGGTGTTCATGGATCTCTCCGTGTTGTCTGCCACCCGCAGGGTTTTGGTTGAGCACTGCGGATGCAGCGGGGTGGTATCGGGAGAAATTCCACGCTTGGACCATTTCGTTGTTGCGGGTCCCGACCATCAACTTGCTGTAGGTTTACTACAGCGCCGTCGATTGGCCACCCGCGCCTAGAACTGGTCGCAAGCGTGAAATTTCTCGATGCAAAGGCATCTTCCCGGTATCACCCGCCGCATTCTGCAGTGGAGAAGAATATCATAAAATAGCCCGTTTGTCAAGAATCTCTAGATGTGTTTTAATCCGTGCGATATAAACATTAGGAGGATCTATGAATATAAAGCGTCTTTACAAACTTCACCTTGGCGATGTCGTGAACGTCCAGAACAAGCCATTCACCTACGTTGGTCATTCACAAATTGAGCTGGACAACGGCCATCGGCTGCGCTGGTTCTACGATGATGAGAACCGCATGCTCTCCGTTGCCCCACAAGATGAGGAGATTATTTTCTTCCGAGAAATCGAGGATGAGCTCGAACCCGAGGATGAGATCATTACATTTCAGGAAAAGGAATACACTTTTGACTACGAGGACGCCGGAAATGTTTTGGAGAGCGAAGGCGAGGTTATGGCCGAGGAAGACGATCGGTTCCTTTTTTCAGACTATCAAGCCCAGGGCGGCGAGATCATCCGGCTTGTCGAGAATGAGAGCACGGGTGAGAGCTTGGCATACGTAGGTGTGTACGTGACCGATGAGGACGTAACCGAGGTGTAGCCGTGAGAGGCAAATTTAGATAAAATAGAGGCAGTAACCCTGTCTCTTTTTTGTATGAAGAAATCACTCGCGTTTTTGCTTGTTGGCGTCGTGATGGTTTTGGCGCTTACGTTTGCGTCCTACATTGTCTTCATGCAATTTCAACCCGAGAAGGAGATCCGAGCCATGATGATCACGATGGCAGGTCTCTCACGTGTGTCTCAGGAGTCGGGATTTAGTTGGAGTCATCAGGCGAATGGCGAGCGTGTGAGCACAACGCTCTACGTAAGTGGACCTCTGGTGATAAACGAGGATTTATCACTGTCCCACGCGACGAAGTTTCGTGTAGTCCATCTCTCTCAGGAGGACTCTTACCAAGATCTTGCGGGTGAACTACGGACCATTGCAGGTGACTCATTTCTTACCTATGAACCTCCAGGACCAGATGTGGCTGGTGTAGATTTTGATGAGGAAACCTGGGTCGGGTTTGGTCCAGGTGAGCTGCCGCTGTGGGGGCCAATTCTTCCGGGACTCGAGGCTCCTATTGAATCGATCCTCTCAAAAGATCTATGGACGGATGAGGGTCGTGTGCGACTCCAGTATCTTCTTTCCTACGCCGACATTTTTTATGTTGAGTACAACGGCCTAACGGAACTTATCGACGGCGTGAACACCCGTATCATCGATGGCACCTTTGACCCCGATGCCATCGAGTCATTCCTTCTTGATCTCGTCCGGGCGAAGGAAGGACGTGAACCAAATGAGTCTGAGCGGATCATTGCTCTGCGGAACGCTGATCAGCTGTCGAGATTGACGTTGCGATTTTGGATTGGCTTAGACACACACTACTTGCACCGTTTCCAGGCGGCAGGTGGGTTTGAGGATCTCGAAGGGACAGAATTGTTGCCGGTGGATGTACGAGTTGAGTTTTCAGAATTCAATTTGGACCAAGAGATCACGGCTGGATCAACCATCAATTTTGCGGATCTATTTGAAGCGGCATTTGGATCGTTTCCCACTGGAGGGACGCTTGCAAGCAACCACAAGACGCTTCTTACAGAATTGTCAGCTCGTCTGCCTGTGACAGAAACAGAATCATCCAATGATCCTGATGACGATGGGCTTGATAACATCCTCGAAGCTTTTTACGGAACGAGCCGCACGGTAGCGGACACGGATGGGGATGGAATGAGCGATGGGGCTGAAGTGAGAAGCGGACGAAATCCACGGGGCAAGGGGTCACTGTTTGGATTTGGACTATGAGCCGATCTTGGAAGCGCTCAACAACAGACAACGACCTGCGACTGGAGATATTCCGGTACGCTGTTGTTGTATTTGCCGGCATAATTATTTTAAAGCTGTTGTTTATTCAGGTGTTCCAACACGGGTTTTACGAGGCGCTTGCAAGCGGACAGCATGATTTATTTCAGGAGTTGATCCCGGACCGAGGTGAAGTGTACTTACACGATTTTAAGGATGAGACACTCGTTCCTGTTGCGGTAAACCAACAACTCGCGTTTATCTGGGCGGATCCTCGAGAGGTTGATGAGCCCGATGATGTCGCTGAGGCGCTCGCAGCCCTATTTGGGTACGACGAGGAAACAACGGATGCTTTGGAGGATCGACTTGATCAACCAGAAGATCCCTACGAACCAATCAAGCGCGAGGTGGACGATGAGACGCTTCAAAAAATACTGGCCTTGGAACTCAACGGAGTTCATTACACACGTGAGACCTCACGACTCTACCCAGAATCCGAGATGAGTGGGCATGTGCTTGGGTTTCTTGGTACCAACGAGGACGGCAGTTTATCGGGAAAGTACGGCATTGAAGGGTACTTTGATGAGATTCTCACCGGCACGCAGGGCTATCTTTTGAGCGAGCGTGACATTGCGGGACGGTTGATTGCGGTAGGAAATCGTGAATATGAGCCAGCAACAGATGGAGCGGATATTGTGCTTACCCTTGATCGAACGATTCAGTACAAAACCTGTTCAAGTCTTAACGCGGCCATAGAGAAGCATGGGGCTGACGGTGGGTCGGTTGTGATTGTTCAGCCATCGACAGGAAAGATTTTGGCCATGTGCGGAGCGCCCAATTTTGACTCCAATGACTACGGGAACGTTGATTCCATCAATGTCTTTAACAATCCAGCCATCTTTGAGGCCTATGAGCCAGGCTCTGTGTTTAAGCCACTCACCATGGCTGCGGCAATTGATGCAGGTGCCGTCACACCAACCACGACATTTACAGATACGGGTTCTGTCTTAGTGAATGGGTGGCCCAAACCGATTGGAAACGCAGAAGGGAAAGTCTATGGCACGGTGGACATGACACAAGTCCTTGAAGACTCGGTGAATACGGGAATGATTTACGCGATGCGAGCGATGGGCATGGATGCCTTTGTCCAGTATGTGAAGACCTTCGG
>SXGS01446290.1_pt1 | contig 45941 bp, 32 predicted proteins | sample 3174681 | NCBI WGS metagenome assembly SXGS01 (sample SAMN11356861, study PRJNA531348) | freshwater metagenome | isolation source: freshwater sample F1-80 | place: China: Fuxian Lake, Yuxi | collected 2017-12-25
CATCAAAGACCTGGATGTGGGGACCGCCCCCGGCACCTGCTGCGGTGATGATGTCGGGTTGGTTGTCCCCATTGAGATCCGAAAGGACCACCTTTACTCCGCCAGTGAAATCGGAGGAAAAAGGTTGAAATTGGTCAATGGTTTGCCCTGTGCTACTGTCAAGCAGTTTGACCAGGGGTGGAACGCCAGGTGGGGAACCAATGGCAAAAAGGTTGGATGCGAAAAGGCAGCGATCTTCGAGCGGATCCAAACGGGGAGTAAAGAGAGCGGAAACAGGATTTAGCTGCTTGAACCAAGAAGAAATAAAAGGAGTTACCAGCGATTGGAGCCAGCAAATTAAGGCATGAAACCATGCGAAACGGGATCTGAGTAGGAGCATGGGAGCAACCTCGATCCGGCGGGAAACGGAAAGCAAGACAAACAAGAGGGAAAGATAGACTGATTGCTTTGTACCACGGTTGAAACAAACCGACAAGGGGAAAAACAAGAAAAGGGAGAAAAATTTTAGCCCAATTTACCCAGGTCAGACCACGAACCCCCATCATTTTCCCAAGAGATATTCAAATTCGCCTTTGAAAACTGGGACTACAAATCCTCTTTTTTTCGGGACCTGGTTCAACTATTCGCCTCCTTTTTTCCAAAATAATTTCAACCGTTCAAACCAATGCAGATGGAATGGAACAATTGCAGGCAATACATTTAACCGGGTCGGGACTACGGGCCATTTTGAACTCGACATACTCCCAATTTCCGGGAAAAACCTCAATCCGGATCCCAATATTGGCCAAAAAATCGTATACACCACTCCTACTGGGTTACATGGGTTAAGGTTTTTTTGGACCAGGGGATTCGGGACCGGATTCCAATGCCATCCATTTGGAATCGAGTTTTCCGACCAATTTCAATGGACCTATTTGGACTTCACCCTTCTCCGCTAAAAACTCGACCTGTCGGGGTTGATTCATGACTTTGGGAAAAACGCTGCCAAATTGGAGTGAACCGAATTTGACAGAGCTTTTTTGATCGTCCATTTGCCAATCAACAGCAATAGGCCTCTTTCCCAAATCCTTTAGTTTGAAGGCTTGTTGGCTTAGGTTTTTTCCTGAAACCTGAAGGATTACCTTGTTGGAGGTAGTCGTTGGTTTACCCAATACCAGCTCGATTTTATCCGTCGTTTGAACCATGGTCCCGTGGGGATTGGTGGGGAGGATCGAAGTGATAATCCGAACCTCATTCCAAACCGCCTTGTGCCGAAATATTGAGCCAACGGGCAGGGTGATTGAACCCCGTTGGAGCCTCAAGCCTTCCTGGGGAGTAAAGTCGTCAAGCTGGGATTTGCTGGCAAAGGAATAGGTCAGGTTTACCCGATTGGTTGCCTTGTCAATTTCCATTTTGCCAGCGAATCGTTTTTTTAGGGCCGCCCACTGGGGGTTATCCCCTCCGACGGGACCCTGGGCGGATCCTAATAAAGGGATCACCAGGCAAAGGGATAAAAAACAAAGGGGAAAGGCACGGCGGACCATGACAACCTCCTCCCTGGGCCCCAAAATGGCCCAGGAAACGCTATCCTTCCTTGTTCAAAAAGAGAACTAACCCAACCGCAAGGAAATCCACCATTAGCCCGCAAAAGGATAAAAGGCGAGCTTTACCCGGCCGGACTCCTTGCGAGGACCCAAGCATTCCAAGTTGAACGAGAATGTCCAAACAACCAAAAACACCACCTACTAAAATCTTGTTACCAGTAATACCCAGGTTCGATTTTAGCCAATGATTGTCCAACAACATTCCACAGGGCACAGCAACCAGAATGGCAACGCCGATCAAAAGGAGGAACGAGGTGATGGATTCTCCAAGGAGAGAGATAAGGGTTTCTCCGGGGGAATATCCCGTTGAGGCAGGGTCACGAACCATCGGGAAAAGGAAGAGTGCCTTGGCAAGGGCCGCAATCAAAAGGCCCACCAAAAGCCAGATCAGGAGTGGGGAGATCTTGAAATTGCTAAAAACGCCAAGGATGTTGGAATAGTCATCCGTCCAAAGGGCCAAGTTGGGGTTGGGGGTTGGTTCCAACCAACTGGGCTCCCAAAGTTGGGCTACCCCGGCCAAAGTGGTACCCAGATTGGAAACCGGGGCAAAGGGCATTATGGCCAAGGGCTGGGCAATCCCCAAAGTGGTTCCCGTTTGAATTGCCGTATTCAAGGGCCCCATCAATCGGGACATGTCGCCTGGTTTTCGTGCCAAGGCTACCCAAGTGGAAGCACTTTTCCCAATATGATCTTCCGTGGAATCGCTATTTACCAGGATCGCCATATTGCGTTTCTCGGCCAGGTTGGCCAGGACCGGTTCCAGTCGGAGGTACCTGTTGCTTACATGGAACACAATGATCCCATCGTCCGTCAAACGATCGAGGTAAACGGACATGGCCTCATTGGTAAGCAGGTGAACCGGGATGGCATCCGAACTAAAGGCGTCCACTGCGATGATGGAATATTTGGTAGTCCCGGAAAATTTGGGCTTTTGCAAGGTTACCCTGGCGTCCCCCAGAATGAGATTGAGCTTGGCGCCCCTTTCGGAAGCCAATTGGGTGTAATGGAAAAATGCCTTCTTTTCATCGAAGGAAATGTCCTTCACGAGGGGATCAATATCGTAAAAGTCAAATTGTTGCCCTTCATGGGCATAGGTAGCCAAGGTGCCCGTCCCCAAGCCGATGACGGCCACCGCTGGGTAAACACCTTTGGCGTTTTTGTTGCCGTAGTTTCCAAGGACCTGACCAATTGGGCCCGTTCGATGGTAGTAGGTTAATGGAATGTCCCTGAGGTTTTCATTTACGGGTTGCATTCCATGAAGGGTCGTTCCATGCAATAAACGGGTAAATTCCACACCCGATTCGATCTGTTTTTCAATTTTCAAAGCACCGAAAAAACCACGGGATTGCCAAACGGCTGACTTGTCAAACATCCCGGCAAAAGTTGACCCGGCAATCACCGAGGCCACTCCAAGAGCAAATCGGATGGGCCTATCGACAAGGGTGTAACAAAGAATACAGGGCACACCATACATCAGGATGTAAAGGGCTCCCCGGAACATATCCGGCGATTGGAACATTTTCAGAAAGGGAATGGAACTTGGATCCGCTCCAGAGAACCAATTTTGAATGGGATAGTAAATGGTATTGGAATATACGCCAAGGTTGAGCCCTATTGTCAAAACTCCAAACGCTGCCGGCAAAGCGAGGTCAAAAACTTCGGCACCCCCCAATTTGCCACGAAACCATAGGTTTGTTGCCCAAACCACTCCAAATCCGGTGAGTAGGGCGAAAAGCCAAGCTCCCGAAATCACTTGGCTTGATCCATCCCTATCCACACTTCGGATGGTAATGAACACCATGGTAAAAAACACGGCCCCTACAGCTAATAACAGATCGGCAAACCGGGTGAATGAAGTATCCGCCGCCACTCCTAGCGGGGGAACCAGCATACAGGCAACCACCAGGGCAACCTGATATTCCGCAATGGTGGGGAAAAGCATCGGGGCAAGCAACCCGTTAAATAGCCCACCCACAACACCACCAAGCGACATATACAGGTAAAAGGAAGTCAGGTTTTCCGGAGCTGGCCTACTTCGGGCCAGCTCGCCATGACAAACCATGGAGACTAAAAACAAGACAGCAAGGTGGACCCCGATCAGGTTCATGATGTCCTGACCCGGTTTGATGCCTAAAAGCATGAGAAAGAGCAAAAGAAGCACCCCAAGAGGCATCAACAAAATCATCGTGAAATGGACCCCGGAGGGGATCCGGGCAAAAACCAGGATGAATGACAAAAGGTAGATGGCCAAAGGGGCAACCCAAAGGAGGGGGATTGCGGCAATGTCTGTGGTCATGTAGGTGGTGGCACCAAGCATCAAACTGGACGGTACGGCCCCCAAAAATATCCATCGAAGTATGATGGACCGAGGTACCGATGCAACCGGGTAAAGCGATGCTTGTGGAGATACTTCACGAACCGATTCAGGGGCGGTTCTCAATAGCCAGGCGCAAATCCCTGTAAAGAGTACCAAAACACCATATCCCAATCCCCAACCCCAACGCTGTTGTTCCAGGGTAAGGTAGGGTTCGACAAAAGCAGGATAACCAATGAGGGCAATCATGCTACCCAGGTTGCTTGCCGCATAAAGAAAATAGGGATCTGAGGCGGCTGGGTGTCCAGTCCGGCTAAACCACCGTTGCAAAAGGGGTGCGCTTGCGGAAACAATGAAAAAAGGAATACCCGCCGAAAGAAACAAAACACCCAGAAGCTTCGGGATGAGATAGCTCTCGGTGTCGGCAAGCAAGTCTTCGTGAATCGTGATTGGAAAAACAAAAAGAAAGGGAATCAACATGAGGCCAAGGTGAATCAAACTCTGGCGTCTCACCCCCAGGAACCTTGTGGAAAAGTGGGCGTAGGAATACCCTCCCAAAAGAAGGGCCTGGAAAAACACCATGCAGGTGTTCCATACGGCTGGAGTCCCACCAAGGAGGGGCAGGATCAATTTGCCCACCATCGGTTGCACCATAAACAGCAAAAGGGCGCTGGTGAACAGGGTCAAAGTAAATGCAAAGAGTGTTAAAAAAGCCGATTTCACGGGAGTTTTCCAGTTGTCAAGTGTGAAAAAAGGGGCCTATTTCAGAATCCCCGGGAGATTGGAATAATCATCCGTCCACACCCCAAAATCCCTATCAGGATTCAGGGGTGACCACTTTTCGGTCCAATTTTCGCCGTTGCGTTCAAAGGTGGATTCCATTTTGGCCAAAGAGGCAAAGGCGGAGGGAGAAGGTGTCATAACCACCCAATTGGTTCCATATTTGACCTCCTCGGCATGTTCAAATCCCCCTTGAATCATAGCCTTCATGCCCACTGCCACAGCCATGTTTCCCAGGACAGGTTCAAAATTCAAATACCGGTTGGCAATGTTTATGACCACAATTCCCTCCGGGGTGAGCTTGGATTTGTAGATTTCAAAGGCCTCTTTGGTGAGAAGGTGAACCGGTACGGCATCCGAGGTAAAAGCATCCATGAATATCAAGTCATATTTGCCATCCTGGGCCTGGTTCAGTTTGCGCCGGCCATCACCTAGCTGAATGTTGATTTTCACACCTCGACGGATCGCATCCGGAATAAAAGTGAAAAGGTCCTCCCTCCTGGTTGCAACCTCTACCACCGCAGGATCAATCTCAAAAAGATCAAGTGACCAATTGGTTTCCATGTAGGCCGCCAAGGTCCCCGTACCCACACCCAAAACACCAACATTAAGGGGGCGTTTCAGGGTGTTTGCTTTTTCCCGCATGGTTTCGAAAAGCTGGCCAATGGCACCCTTGTTGTGGAAGTAGGTTACTGTATCCCTTCGCCTTGCAATAGGTTCAAAGGCCTGCATGCCATGATTGGTCGTTCCATGAAGGAGTTTGTGATAAAGGGTACCATCTTTTTCTTTTTCGGCAATGATTTGAAAGGTACCAAAAAAGTTGCGTTCCTCATGGAGAATATCCAAATTTTTCGGAAGTTGTTCAAGAATGTGATCGCGTAAAAAGGCGGTCGGGATCCATTTGGTAATCCACTCGCGACCTGTTTCGAGGGGAAGGTAGTTAATGGCCAAAAGAAGTCCCCCAGATGCCAAACCAAATACAAATGTCAACCAGGTGAAGCCCTGTTGAAGACGCCGGGAAAGGACACTTTGGCCAGCTACCTGAATGACCGGGAGCATAAGGCAAGCCATTACGGCCATGAGTGGATATTCCACCACTTTGTGAAAAAGGACAGGAGCAATGACTGTGTTGAATATTCCACCCAAAACGCCACCAAAAGACATCGCCAAATAGAAAAGGGTCAGATGGTCCACCGAGGGCCTCGTGCGGGCCAACTCGCCATGGCAAACCATGGAGACCAGGAAAAGCAGAAGCAGGTGAACGGTTATGATTTCCACCTCACCAAGGCCGAGGGAATCCCGTAAAGCTGGGGCAAAAATGGTTCCCAAAATGCCAAAGGGAAGGAGGATAATCATCAGGTTGTGTTGACTTACAAAAGACCTGGAGGCAATTCCGGCTCCCAATAGGGAAAAACCAACAAAAAAGAACTCAACCAAACGCAAAGTGCCTCCTGTTCGAAGGAAGTCACCTAACCAACTGGGAAAGCCGTCTTCCTGAAGGGTAAATGCAGAAGCGGGGCCTTTAAACAGGAAAAGGAAATAGGTTGTGAGACCAAGGATTACCGGGCCGGTAAGCCAAAGGGGAATGCGGGAAAAAACCAAAATGAAACTAAGAAGGTAAAGGGCCAGGGGGAGGATCCAAAGCAAAGGAATGGCGGCAATGTCGGTGGTGATGTAGGTGGTGACTCCCAACATGACACTGGAAGGAACCATGCCTAAAACGGTCCAACATAGTATTTTTGACAGGGCCATTTTTTCAGAAGGGGCGGTTTCGGTATCCGGTCCCTTCTCATTCTCTGGCCTTAAGGAACCCATGGCAAATTTGCCCGTCCAAAGGATGAGGCCTGACAAAACCACAAATCCCATGAGCCAGGCAATACCCTGTCCAAAAACGCCAATCTTTGGTTCCACCCAAAAAGGGTAGGCAAGCAAAGCTACCATACTGCCAAGATTGCTGGCCCCATAAAGAAAGTAAGGATCGGTTGCATCCGGGTGATTTGTTTTGGAAAACCACCTTTGCAGCAAGGGGGCAGTGGCGGCAACCGCAAAAAAAGGAAAACCAGCCGAAAAGAACAGCACCAAAAGTAACCAGGGGACAGGGCTGGTCGCTTCCGGGGGCGGATAGATTTGGGCTAGTGGGGCTATATCAAAACGAAGGAGAGCCAACGGGATCAGGGCCAGCGCCAAAACGATTCCATGAATCCGCCATTGTTTGGGAAGGTCAAACGATTTTCCAAGATAATGGGCATATCCATAGCCCGCAAGCAAAAGGGCCTGAAAAAACATCATGCAGGTATTCCATACCGCAGGCGTGCCTCCCAACCAGGGAAGCAGGATCTTGCCCACCATGGGCTGTACAGCAAACAAAAGGAGGGCACTTGCCAAAAGTGTGAGGGCGAATGACCCGAGGAGCATAAACGGTCGCAAGGGTCGGTCCCCAAATCACAAGGAGAGGGAATTACAAAGTCGTATTATGGGGAGTCTTGTCAAAAAGGGTAGGCTATTAATGGTTTATTTCATTTTCCTAATGGGTTGGTCCCAAAATTGAACCCATGATGTCCATTCCGGTGTTTTTTTCCTGGCGTCCATTTCATCCAAATCTATCAGATAGTTCGTTGGTCCAGCATCATTTAGTACCCTCAATGGTTGATCACGGGTATCAAGCTCAAAAGTAGGAATATGGTTTTGGCCCGGAACCAAAAGCAGATGACCATCGGTCTGCCAAGGTTTTCCACCTGTTTTTGGGAGGTCGCTTTGACGGATTTGCAGACCCAGGGCAGCATCGAGGCCTTCCAGGTTTTTTTCAACCAGGTCGCTTTGGATTTCTTCCTCACGGAATAACCAACAACGGTGATCAATGATTTCATAGGCCATGCAGTATGCCGGCTTTTGCTCGGTTGACAAATGAAGACAAACTCCCCGAATTCCCAATCGGTGGAAGGAGATTCGGGGAACACCCTTCCCGGAAGTATTTCCGGTCAATTGGGAAAGTTCATCGCCGTGACGATGAAAAATCAAGGCAAGCTTTTCCTTGTGGTGGGCAATTTCCGAAAGGATACGCAACCTTTTAATGCCCGTGGCATGTCTAAGTCGCCGGTAGGCTTTTGCCAAAGTCCCCGAATGAAATCCAGGTGAAAAAAGGGAAAGGAACGATTCTCCGTGAGAGCCAATCCGTAGGCGTCCCAGTCGATTGGGACGGTTGGCATCATAGATACGCCAATTTTCCTTGAGTTCCCAAACCATGAATCCAAAAAACCCGGGGACTCCAAAAACAAACAAAAGGGAGGTGGTGTAGGCCACTGCTTTGTCCAAGCCCAATTGTTCCAGTTGGCCGGCAATGGGAACAACCAAAACCAACATGAATTTGTGGCCAATGGTTACGGTCGGAAAATGTTTGATGGGGTTGATTTGAGGTTCGATCAAAACGGTGACGGCAAAGCGGAGGAACCACAATACAGGTTGAAAAATGGCCCCGAGGATTCCCTTGAATACAAGAGAAGCCCCTTTTGTTTCGGCCTTGGGCCTGAGCCATTCATTGATTCCCAAAAGGACGATGGAAACCCAATCCATCACCTGCCTGGCCAACCAGGCAAACCAGGCGGCTACCCGATAAAGCGATTGAATGCCAAATTCGTGCATCCATTCCCCAAACAGGTCCCATAACCAGGCATTTGCCCGAATAAAAGGTCGGCTTGCAAAAATGGCCATCAAAATGCCAAATACCAAAAACTTGAGGATTGGGCCAAAGCCCAGGGAAGCTAGCCGACCTGCCACCAGCCAGTAAACCAGGGCAGCAATCAGTAAGGGTTTAAACCCCAAGGTCCATAACCACCGAATCGGAGGGAGACCCAAAACCGTTTGGACTATGGGTGTGCGGAAAATAGTTCCCGGGATCGTCCAGAAAATGAATCGAAACCCTTTGGCAAAGTGGGAGAAAAAGGATATTGTAAGGCGTTTTACAAGACCGACATGCAGGAGGAATAGGAAATAAAGAAAGGTAATCGCCAGCAGGGGGGGGCTTCCCAGGACAATTCGTTTCTCCACCTCCCCTTTGTGGTTGGCATGATCCTCCACCGAAGCCAAAACCGGGGTCGTCCAGGAGGTGGTTTCAAAGGTTGGAAGGTGGGCCGCCTCGGATTCCAGGCAGGCATCATAAAGTTCAGGATTACGGCTGACAAAACCGGCGAACTTGAGGAGTTCTTCGTGCATGTATTGGGGAAATTTCCAGAGGACAATTGTCATCAATAAGGGCAGGATGGCCCAAAGCAGGACGAAACGCCCCGTGGCGGTTGCATAAAAAAGCGAACTTAAAGCCTCAAGACCCGTTGTATAAAGCTCTCCGGGCCGGTACGCCCCGGGTACATGCCGTGCCATGGCTTTATCCAAATTGCGCAAGGGATCCCCCCGCCACCAACCGGAAACACCCGTCAAATCAGGCAACTTCAACTCATTTCGGGCCAAAATGTCGCGAAGGTCTCCGAACGAAAGCTGCCTGGATTGCAGTAGGCGCTCCACCATCTCTTCAATAATCGCATTTCTTGCCGCCTTCTCGACCACGAGGGTTGGGTTAAAGGAAGCGTCTTCCATGGCCTTTTGAAACAGGGGTGAAAAAGTATTTCGTATCTGAATTTCCAAACGATGAATGGAGGCATCAAGTTGGGCAAGGATTGCCCCGATGACGGGCTCGCCCAGGTCGGACCGGAGAATGAAAAGCTTTGCCTTTTGAAGGCAACCCCTGGCGGATAGCAATTCCACCCCGGGCAATTCTTTTCGGAGTGGGCCTTTGCACATGGAAAGGAGCCAACTCCAGGGACGAAGTTCACTTGGTTTTTGGGAAAGCATCACCCGAGCATCAAAGACGGCATGGAGTGCCTGGAACTCGGGCCCTCCCGAGGCCTTTTGATTTGCTGCAAGGTCAAGCCAATGAAGGGCCCAATCGGGAACCACCCCACCAACTTCAAATAACCCTTCACCCCCAAGTGTTTGGGCCAGTTGTTTCCAGGCAGCCTTATGCATGCGGCCCCGGGACCTGGTCGGTTCAACCAGCGAGGCGTCCAAATAGGTTAAAGCCGCTTCAAAATATCGTCCTTCGGTTTCATGGCGTTTGGCAGACCGAATACAATTGTCGTATTCCCGACCATCAAATTCCCGATCGGCAGGAACAAATGTTTTTTCAGGTGAAAGGGTACGAAGGGTTGCCGGGTGAATCGCCCCATCTGGCCTGCTAGCGGAAAGGTGTTCCCGGGGGCTTCCCACGAGGGACACCAAATCCTGGATCCGACCTGGTTCAAGAAGGGGAAACCACTCCCTGACCCGATCCGTTTCAAAAACCAAAAGTTCCAATACCACGGACAAAAACTCTTCCAACACCTGACCTGTTTCGGCATCGGACCCAATGAGATTTTCTTCCAACAGAACCGTTCGTATCTCCCGGTATTCCATCCAACCCAAACGGTCTACCCAGTCCAACGCCTGGGTTTCATCCCAAACACCGGCAATTTTGGCACGATGAACCGCAGCATGAATGCGCCCATGAAACAAATTGCGCCAAAGCCAGGTGAGGGCCTGATTCCGATCCCAGGACCGCGTTTGGGCCACTGTTGGTTGGGCAATTAGCAAAACGGTTTGATCAGGACCACTCGGGGGTGGGAGTTCTTCCGGGGCAAAAACGCCCATATTCGAAAGACTCGAATAAGGAATTAGGGAGAGGTCCGAATGGGGAAGGTTCCAAGCCAATCCCGGATAACCCAAATGGGCTTGGAGGATATTTCGTAAAAGTTGCCTGGAGACGATTCTGGCCGAGGGTACCGTCTTTGTTGCTAGTGTTCCAAGTTCTTCCACCGACCAGGTCATCCTGAATACCCCAACGCCTGATCAATGATTGCCACAGTTATGATAGGATTATCCTTAACATCTGCCCTATTCCTCATCCTTTTGAACCGGGTTTGGCACATCACCACTCATTGCCGCATGGAGCTTTTCGGCGTGACTGCCGTTCATCCAACGGCCCAAATCCACAAGTTGGCATTTTTTCGAACAAAAGGGAAAGGAAGGCCACTCCGCCCCAAAGGTGGATGACCCTGGCATGGGTTTATCACAGATTGGACAGATTATTTTTGGGGGCATGGTTACAATTCCAAAGGTTCAGGCCAAGGGAATTAATCTTTGGATTTCTTGGAGGGAGTTGATTTTGGAGCCGGGGTTGGCTCCTTGGCAGGTGCGGTTGCGGACCCTTCCTTGCCTGTTTCGGGGGCCTTGGATGTTTCCTTATTGGAGGATTCGGTATGGGAAGGATTGTCGGCCTTGGCCGCCTTGTTATAGGAATCGGGACGGTAGTCCGTTTCGTAAAATCCGCTGCCCTTGAATAGGATGGCTGCCCCGGTACCAATGAGCCTTGCCAGTTTGTTCTTTTTGCATTTGGGGCACTTTTTAAGGGTCGCTTCGCTGAATGACTGGAATTCATCGAAGCGGTGAGCACAGGAGGAACACTGATATTCATAGGTTGGCATTGTAACCATTCCTTTATAAACGAAGCTTGATTTCTATTCCCTGCGGGATTAACTGCTGATGATGACTTTTGCAGGACGCAATACCCTGTCGTGGAGTAACCAACCCTGTTCGAAAGCCTGTAACACCGTTTGTGAGGGGTGATCCGGGCTTGCAAGTTGGGTCACTGCTTCATGATGGTTTGGATCAAAGGGATTGCCTACGCATTCCATCCGGTTGATGCCATGGCGTTTTAAAAGCTCGATGCATTGGCCCATAACCAAACGGACCCCTTGGGTCAGGGCACTGTTGTCACCCGCTTGGGCGGCAGCTTCAAGTGCGCGATCCAGGTTATCGAGGACAGGAAGCAGGTCGGATGCCAAAGGCAATTGGGCATATCGGCGTTCCTGTTGCAGGTCCCGCTGTTGCCGTTTTTGATAATTTTCAAATTCGGCACGGACACCTTTGGCCAAAGCCAGGTATTCGTCACGGGTTTTTTCCGTTTCTGCCAATTTGTGTTTGAGTCCTTCGACCTCAATGGCATCCGTAAATACGATATCGGCAGGTTGATTTTGTGGTTCCGCTTCACTCATGGCACAATGGCCCTCCTAATTGTGCTTTTATTCTGGTTTGGGAGTATCCGGGGATCCGGCAAAGAAATTCTTGATTTTTTCAAAGAATCCCTTGGTTTGGGACTGGGGATGTTTGTCTTCAAGGACTTTCAACTCCTTGAAAAGCTCGAGCTGTTTTGTGGTCAACTTGCGGGGTGTTTCCAACCGCATCTGGACCAACAGGTCACCAGGACGCCCACCCCGCAAATTGGGCATTCCCCGGCCGGGAACCCGGAGGACCTCCATGGATTGTAATCCGGCTGGTATCTCCAGTTTAACCGGGTCACCAAGGATGCAGGGTAACTCAAGGCTGTCTCCCAATGCGGCTTGGGCAAAGGAAAAGGGAACCTCACAAATCAGATCGGTACCGTCTCTTTGATAAAACGGATGTTTCCGAACCCGGATGAGAACATACAAGTCCCCAGGTGTCCCTCTGGCAGGAGCCGCTTCTCCATAACCCGTTAACCGCAGGGAGACCCCATCATCCACTCCGGGCGGGATCTTGACCTCGACTTCCTGCTGAACGGGTCGGGTTCCCTTGCCACCGCAATTCCTGCAAGGATCCGCAATGGTTTGGCCCGCTCCACCACATGATGGGCAGGCCCGCTGGATACGGAAAAAGCCTTGGCCCTGAAGCACGGCCCCTTGACCATCACACTTTCGGCATTTGGTTTTTTTGGTGCCCGGTTTACAACCTGATCCCGAGCAATCCCCACACGATTCGCTTCGGGGAACCTTGATCTTTCGGGTGATTCCCTTGGCAGCTTCGGCCAAATCAATCAGGGTTTCGATCTGGATGTCTTCGCCAGAATTCCGTTGTGGGCGCCCGCCCGATCCACCAAAGAGGTCGTTGAAAATGTCGAAAATGCTACCCTGACCACCCGAGTTTGCTCCCTCGGTGGCTTCGATCCCGGGAAAGCCATAGCGGTCATACCGTTTTCTTTTGTCCTGGTCCCTTAGGACCTCGTAAGCCTCGGTTACCTCACGAAAACGAGGTTCAGCATCGGGATTTCCCGCATTGCGATCGGGGTGCCATTGCATGGCCAACTTGCGATAGGACAATTTGATTTTTTCATCATCGGCCCCTTTTTCCAGTTCGAGGACTTCATAAAGGCAGCGTCTTTTGGACATCTCAGGAGATCCGTATTTTCAAATGGTCAAAACGAAAAAGGACGAACGGAAGGGTTGTTTGGCCCGACCCGTCCGTCCTTAGGTAGTCCCCCGACGATTTTTAACGAACCGCCCCGACAACTTTGGTGGCGTGTTCGTCCTCATCGATCTTGGTGATCATCACTTCCGTGGTGAGCATCAGGCCTGCAATGCTGGCGGCATTGGAAAGGGCCTGTTTGGTAACCCGGGTTGGGTCAATGACCCCCGCCTTGAAAAGGTCTTCATACTTTTTCGAAACGGCATTGAAACCAAATTGGGGGCCCTTTTCGCCAACCGAGCGAATCTCCTCAATCACAACGGCACCATCAAGGCCGGAGTTTTCGGCGATGGTACGAGCGGGTTTTTCCAAAGCACGGTTGACGATTTCCGCACCGACTTTTTCGTCTTCGTGCAGTTTCTTTACCAGGTCCGCAACCACCTTTTGGCAGCGAAGCAAGGCAACGCCACCGCCGGGCAGGATGCCATCGGCAATCGCCGCACGGGAGGCATGCAGGGCGTCTTCAACACGGCCCTTGGTTTGTTTCATTTCGGCTTCGGTGGTTCCACCGACGCGAATGATGGCGACCCCACCGGTCAGTTTGGCAAGGCGTTCGGTAAATTTTTCCTTGTCATAGTCCGATTCGGTCTGGTCCATTTGCTTTCGGATCTGGGAAATCCTCTTTTGGATGCCGTCCTTCCGAGCCGCATCCATTTTGCTCACCACAATGGTGCTGGCTTCCCTTTCGACGGTGACCTTTTCGGCGGTACCCAAATGTTCAAGCGTTACATTCTCGATTTTGATGCCGAGGTCTTCGCTAATGAAGGTTCCACCGGTCAGAATCGCAATGTCACCCAGAATCGCCCGTCGGCGATCCCCAAACCCGGGCGCCTTGACCGCAACCACCTTGAAAACACCGCGCATTTTGTTGATAACCAGGGCCGCAAGTGCCTCGCTTTCAACATCTTCCGCAATGATGACCAGTTCGCGACCCGCTTGGGCAACCTGCTCAAGCATGGGGACCATTTCACGGACATTGTTGAGCTTCTTCTCATAAATCAATATGAGAGGATTGTCCATCTTGGCCGACATGTCTTCCGGATCGTTAATGAAGTAGGGCGAAATGTAGCCCTTGTCGAACTGCATTCCCTCGACAAGTTCAAGCGTGGTTTCAGAAGTTTTACCCTCCTCCACCGTAATGACGCCGTCTTTACCCACCTTTTGAAAAGCCTCTGCCATCATGTCGCCGATTTTGCGGTCATTATTGGCACTGATTGAAGCAACCTGGGCCACTTCTTCGGTGGAGGACATGGGCTTGGAAAGCTTGGTGAGTTCCTCAACCACTTTCTCTACGGCTTTGTCGATACCTTTTTTCACGGCCATCGGGTTGGCACCCGAGGTAATGTTGCGAAGGCCTTCCTGATACACGGCCAATCCGAGGATCGTTGCCGTGGTGGTACCATCACCCGCCTTGTCGGAGGTCTTCTGGGCCACGGCGTTGATCAGTTTGGCACCCATGTTCTCAAAGGGATCGGCCAGGTCGATTTCCTTGGAAACCGTTACGCCGTCCTTGGTGACCGTAGGTCCGCCAAAGCTCTTGTCGATGATCACATTGCGCCCGGTGGGCCCAAGGGTAATCCCAACCGCATGAGCCAACTTCTCGGCACCTGCCAAGAGCTTTTTCCGGGCATCATCCGTGTAAAGCAACTGTTTCGCCATCTGGAATCTCCTTCAAATGAATTTGGGTTTGCCTGGGTGTTACTTGCCTGATACCAAGCGGGCCAAAATATCGGACTCGCGGAGTATCTTGTATTCCTTGCCATTGATCTGGACATCGCTGCCGGCATAGCGGCCGTATACCACTTCATCTCCCGCTTTGACGGAAAGAGCGGTAACGGTGCCATCGTCATGCCGCTTGCCTTGTCCCACGGCAACTACCGAGCCCCTTTGGGGTTTTTGCTTGGCGTTATCGGGAAGCAAAATGCCGCCAGAGGTTTTTTCCTCGGCTTCAAGTTGCTCCACAACCACACGGTCATCGAGGGGACGAATCGAAACTGCCTTGTCTTTTGCCATGATCTTTATCTCCAAAACAAATTGAGAACCAGAAGAAATTGAAAAAGGGGGAGCCCAACGCCTTGCCGGGCTCCCAAGGGACCTTACATTCCCATTCCGCCCATTCCTGGCATACCGCCCATGCCACCCATTCCGCCCATGCCTGGCATGCCGCCCATGCCACCCATTCCGCCCATGCCTTCGTCGCCATGGTGGTGGTGACCTTCCCCTTCAGGTTTCTTCTTTTCGGGAATGTCCGCAATCATGGATTCGGTGGTCAAAAGCAGGCAGGCAACGGAGGCACCATTTTCCAAGGCACTCCGGGTTACCTTAACCGGGTCGATGATGCCGGCTTTCCGCAGGTCCCGGTATTCACCAAGGTCTGCATCGAAACCAAAGGATTTGTCTTTTTCCTTGTAGATCCGGTTGACCACAACGGCACCATCATGGCCGGCGTTTTCCGCAATCATCCGGCATGGGTATTCCAATACCTTTTTGAGGAGGTTAACCCCGGCCATTTCATCGCCATTGAGTTCGTTTTTGGAAAGGAACAGGTCTGGTTTATCAAGGACCCTTCGGCCATTGAGCATCGCCACGCCGCCCCCAGGAACGATTCCCTCGGCAAGGGCCGCCCGGGTTGCATGGAGGGCATCGTCGTAAAGGGCTTTGCGCTCTTTCATCTCGGTTTCGGTTGCTGCTCCCACTTTAACCTGGGCCACACCACCGGCCAACTTTGCCAGCCGCTCCTGAAGCTTTTCCTTGTCATAGTCGCTGTCGGTCTTTTCCATTTCGCGACGGATCAATTCGCATCGCCCGGCGACGGCTTTCTTATCGCCTGCACCTTCGGTGATGGTGGTGTTTTCCGAGTCGATCCGAACCTTTTTGGCACGCCCAAGGTCCGTCAGCTTGATGCTTTCGAGGGTGACGCCAAGGTCTTTGAAAATGGCCTTTCCACCGGTAAGCGTGGCAATGTCTTCAAGCATGGCTTTGCGACGATCGCCATAGCCTGGGGCCTTGACGGCGGCCACATTCAGGACTCCCCGAATCTTGTTCAATACCAGGACGGCAAGGGCTTCGCCTTCGATGTCTTCGGCAATGATAAGGAGCGGTGCATTCTTTTTGGCAATCATTTCCAGAAGGGGAATCAGGGTCTTTGCGGAGCTGATTTTCTCTTCGTGGATGAGGATGAAAGGGTTTTCGAAAATGACGCTGACATCTTCCTGATTGTTGACAAAGTTGGGGCTCAGGTAGCCACGATCAAACTGCATCCCCTGAACCACGGCTACTTCCGTATCGGCGGTTTTGCCTTCCTCGATGGTGATTACACCGTTGGTTGCACCAACCTTGTCCATGGCTTCGGATAACTTTTTGCCAATTTCCGAATTGCCGTTGGAGGCAATGGTGGCCACTTCGGTGATCGACTTCCTGTCTTTCGGGTCGATCTTTTCGGCGTTCTTGTGCAGTTCGGCAACCACCGCGGTTACGCCTTTTTGCACGCCACGGGTCAGGGCCATCGGATCATGACCTGCGGCAATCATCTTGAGGCCTTCGCGGAAAACCGCTTCGGCAATGACTGTGGCGGTGGTGGTGCCATCGCCGGCCACATCGCTTGTTTTGCTGGCGGCCTCCTTGACGAGTTGAGCCCCCATGTTTTCAAAAGGGTCCTTCAATTCAATTTCTTCCGCAACCGTCACACCGTCTTTGGTAACGGTGGGGCTCCCCCAGCCTTTGTCAAGAACCGCATTGCGACCACGGGGCCCCAGGGTGCAGCGAACCGCCCGAGCCAACTTGCTGGCGCCTGCCAAAAGTTTCTGCCTCGCATCGTCGCTGTAAAGCATTTGCTTTGCGCCCATTCGAATCTCCTTGAGTTATCCAAACCTTGCGAAAAATCCGTGAACCATGGGGCGGGTCTTTTTTTCCCATAACGCCAGCGGCGAACCCCTTGTTATTCCTTGACTTAAGCAACCTCTGTGCCGACCTATGCAAAAGCCGCAAACTATTGTTACCAAAAAACTTATAAAACCCTTTCCCTTCCTCAATTCATGCCAAGGCCATGTCAAACTGGCAGAAAACCCATGTCGGCGAACCCTTTTGACAAACAAAAAGGCCCCGGTTTCACCCAGGGCCTGGACCATGATTCATCCTGTCAGGGACACATTAATCCCGGCTTTGAAAACTCATCAAAATCCGGAAAATGTAAAAGAAAAGGGTAACGGCCGAGCTAAACAACATCAATGCTGCCGCAACATACATATCCGAGGGAAACCGGTTCATTACCTCGGAGGTTTGGTAAAGGATGCAGGCAGACAACAGGCCCACCATGGCAAAGCTGAACCAAACCCCAAGGGAAAGGTTAAACAGGATGGAACAAAGGATCAGGCCCAGAGCCAGAAAGGAACCCATGGTGATGGCCGTCCGGAGGAAACTGTAATCCGTTCCCGTGGTGATGACCGCCGCACTTAGGCCTCCAAACACACATAGGGACAAAATCCCGGCAGACTGGGTTAGTCCCAGCATCCTTTCCCTGCCCAAAGTCATTTCCGCATAAAAGAACAGGGGTAAAAGTAACAGGGCCTCCATGGATATGAACAAGCCTAAACCCAAATATTGAAGCGATTGACTGACCCGTTGGGAGGCAATGGATTGAGCTACCCAGCTGATGGCCATAAATCCCAGGAAGATGCCAAGCATTCCAAAGGGACTTCTACCCAAAAAACCGAATACCTGATTTGGGGTCAGGGTTTGGAGCAAAAAGGTTTCCATTGCCACCAAAGCAAGCAGCGACCCTGCCAATAAGGCGTAGGTTCGCCGCATAAAGGTGGCTCGTTCGGCGGTAGCCGCTTGGGCAGCAACTTCAAATCCTTCACTCTCATAACCATAAGACATGGGACACCTCCTTTTTGAATACCATCACGATCTATCATTTACTATTTTACGGGTTTCGGCAAGGGCAAAGGGGCCGACAACCCGGATAAATTGGGAATCACCAAAAACCGGTTACCCTGTGATTCCAGGCGAAGTCCCCACTCCGCCTTTGTGAATCCAAACAAAGTCGCATAAAGCTTGCCCTTCCCACCGCCGCCTACCCGTAGTGGTTGCCGATTGGTCCAGGAAGCCCCCAGTACCGCCTCGCCGCTGATTTTTGCATCCACGGGAATCAGTTTCCAAATGGTGGAATCGCCCCAACTTTGAGGCAGGGATTTCAGGGAAAATGCCTCCGCACCCACCGAAAGGTCCAGGGTCTGGACTCCTTTTTCAAAATGAAATGATCCTTTCGGCAGCTTGATTTTTCCGCCCAAAGCGTTCCCCTCCAACCCATCAAAGGTGACCTTTCCCTTCTCCACCTGGACATGCCCCTTGGCTTCCTGGACCTCAAGTTGAATGGCTGGAATGGAGACGGAAACCTTGGTCGGTAGGACATCCACCCGAAAATCGATGCCTTTCTGGCCAATGGCAAGGTCCAAAACCAGGGGTGTTTGACCTGAAAGTTGGACATTCTCCCAAACCGATTTTCCCACAAAAGGAATGGAATGGAGTTTTTCCAGGGAAACCGGAATCGTCCCGGCTTCCAGATGAATGTTCAACGAAAACTCTGGAATAAGGGTTAAATAGCCTTTGAGTTTGGGACTTCCCCATTCCGGATCACTGGAACAAAGCTCTATTTGGTATCCCGTCATATCCGGCAAAAGCTGACCTTTGATTTGGCGAATCTCAAGGGGCGGATGTCCCTCGTGAATCAGGCGAAATACGGAATCCTCGACCCGAACCAGGGGTAAATGGCCCATTGCTCCTTCCGGTCCGGTAGCAGGAAACTGGGTCAAAAGGTTCCCAACCTGATCAAACGCAACCGAAAAATCAACTCCGGAAGCATCCAGGCAGAGGTTTTCCGTTCCCGCCGAAATGGCCTGCCATAACCCAAGGTCCGCACGGACTCGTTGCAATTTGACCCATGGTTTTGCATCTTCCAAAACTTTTAATTCGACCCCCTCCACCACGCTTGGCCCCAACCAGGAAAGCGTGGTTGATTGGGCCAAAAACACCTGTTTTGTAGCTTTGGAAATCTGTTGGCAAAGGAAAAACAAAGGTAGGATTACAGGCAAAAAAAACAGGGAAAGCCCCAGGAACCCCCCAGGGACCAAGGTATAAATAAACCGTTTCACAGTCCGTTTTCTGCTCATTTCCCAGTCCGTGGCCCTTTCCCAATCTTATCCCACCTGCATAAACCATGGATAGGACAAAACCCCGTCTGGGAAAACGAAACATGATTACGGTGCGTTGGTTAGGTCACAGTTCCTTTCACATAAAGACCCCCGAAGCCTCCCTCCTTATTGACCCCTTTTTTTCCGGAAATCCCTTGGCCCCGAAAGATGCCATGGACATTCGGGCAGATTACATCCTGGTTTCCCATGGTCATGGCGATCATGTGGGAAATGCCTTGGACCTTGCAAAAAGGGACAACGCCATCCTGATCAGTAACTATGAAATCGCCGGTTGGTTGGAAGCCAAGGGTCTAAAAACCCATGGAATGCAGCCTGGAGGGGGCCATGCCTTCCCTTTTGGCCGATGCAAACTCACCCTGGCGTTTCATGGTTCGGCCTTGCCTGATGGCTCCAATGGAGGAAATCCCGCCGGGTTTCTCCTCACTTTCAATAACAGAAAAACCTTTTACGATGCGGCCGACACGGGCCTTTTTGGGGACATGAGGCTCATTGGCGACGAGGGTATCGACCTTGCCGCCATTCCAATCGGCGACAACTACACCATGGGCCCCAAAGACGCTCTTAGGGCAGTGGAGTTTTTACGGCCGAAGCAGGTCATACCCATTCACTACAACACCTTTCCAATCATTGAGCAAGATGCCCATGAATGGGCCCGGAATGTTCGGTCCCAGACGACAACCCAGGCGGTTGTTTTGGAACCAGGGGCCGTTCTCGAACTTTAACCAGGGCTATTCGGACAACCAATCCAGCAGGGTTTCTGATCGGGAAAGGGCTTCCATGGCGGTGTTTCCAAGCACATTGACATGACCCAGTTTTCGTCCCTGACGGGGGCTTTTCCCATACAGGTGGAGCCTTACACCCGGGATGGCCAGCCAATCTTCCGGGGGTCGGTGGGAACCAATCAGGTTGAGCATAACCGTGTGATGATTTGCTTCCGTTGACCCCAGGGGCCAGCCCAAAATCGCCCGGATATGGTTTTCAAACTGGCTTGTTTTTGCCCCATCCATTGTCCAATGCCCTGTATTGTGAACCCTTGGAGCCATTTCGTTTGCCACCAGGGATGCTCCCACCTGAAACCATTCGATGGCCAGGACACCTACATAATCCAAAGCTTCCATGACCTTTTCCATGGCTTGTCTGGATTGGTGTTCCAAGGGATCGTTGGGTGCTATTCCCGGGGCGGGGGCAATGGTTTTATGCAAAATACCTTTGCGGTGAAAATTTTCCACCAAGGGATAGTGGCGTATTTCCCCTTTGGTGGATCGGACGGAAACCTGCGAAAGCTCCCGGTCAAAGGGCACCAACCCTTCCAGAATCAGAGGTTGACTTCCCAAAGCGTCCCATCCCTGGCTCACATCGGAAGGCATGTTGAGCCGCACCTGCCCCTTGCCATCGTAACCGAATCGCCTGGTTTTGAGGATTGCAGGCAGACCGATTTCAAGCGTTGCTTGTTGAAGTCCTTCATGGGTTGTCACCGGGGCAAAGGGTGCCGTGGGAATCAAAAGCGATCGGAAAAATTCCTTTTCCACCCATCGGTCCTGGCTCTTTTCAAGGGCCAAACACCCAGGGTGGACGGGCAAATGGTTCGAGAGGTGTTCGATGGCCTTCAGGGGCACATTTTCAAACTCAAAGGTCGCACATTCGAGCCCATCGGCAAAACGGTCCAGTGTTTCCAATTGGTCCAAAGGGCCTGAAACCAGGGGTGAAACATGACCTGCCGGGGCCTCTGGCGAACCGTCCAGGATGCGAAACTTTAACCCTAGTGGATAACCCGAAAGGGCAAGCATTCTGCCCAGTTGCCCGCCCCCGATGATGCCTATGCATTTTGTCAAAAGGACCGTCCTCCATGGCAAGCCAAGTGAGCTTCATTCTAGGGTTTTTCCTAATCCTGGTCAGGCCTGGGAATAAGGTTCTGGTGGGTCGATTCACCCCCTCATGAAACCCCTGTTTCACGCTTTGCCCGGCCTATTCCCCTAGAATGAAAGGAGATTCCAAAAGCAACAAAGCACGATCGACATGGCTGATTCCTTTCCCAGACGCCGTTCCCTTTCCCATGTGGGGGGTGCCATTGAAACCGCAGGAGACGCTTCTGTTGCCAAGGCGTTGGCCTTTGCCATGGAAGTAAATCCCTCCATGGGGAGTGGGGCCGTTTCCAATGACAATCCAACCCGTAATCATGTTCACGGTTTTCACACCTATCCTGCCCGGATGCACCCGGTAACCGCAGCCCGGTTGGTGGATGCTTTTTGCCCGGCGGGGGGCCGAATTCTCGATCCTTTTTGCGGTTCGGGAACCGTTCTGGTCGAGGCCCTGATTCAGGGGCGGACCGCCTTGGGAGTAGACCTCAACCCTTTGGCGGTGCTTTTGTCTTCGTGCAAAACAAAGGCTCGCAACCAAAGCCAATTGTCGGAAATGGTCGCTGAGGCTGCCCAATGTGCCTCACTTGCGGATGAACGCCGGATTGCCCGGACCAAACCTACCCGGCGTTATCCCCGCCTCGATGCTGTCCTTTTCGAACCCCATCTCCTCATGGAGCTTGATTCGCTTCGGCTTGCCATTCATGAACGACGAAAAAGTCCTGTCGGGCCCGATTTGGCTCTGGTATTGTCCTCCATCCTGATCAAATGTTCCAACCGGGTAGGGGACACCTCAAACAACACCACTCCCCGCAAATTGGCTCCCGGATTTCCTGCGAAACACTTTGTCCATAAGGCCGAAGAATGGGCTCTCCGGTTAGCCGATTTTGCCTCCCTGTTGCCATCCGGCTCCAAGGCAGAAGCTACCATTCTCCAGGGAGATGCCACCCATCTTGGGCTCCTCTCCATGGACCCGGTGGAGGCAATCGTAACCTCGCCTCCGTATGCGGCCACCTATGACTATTATGAACATCATGATGTCCGGCTCAGGTGGTTGGGAATGGACCCGATTCCCTTTCAAAGGGGCGAATTGGGATCCCGTAGCGCCTATCAAAAACTGTATCCCAATTCCGCCAAACGCCTTTGGTCGGAGGAGCTTGGCCGATTCCTTGTTTCCGCGCATGGTTTGTTGAAAAAAGGCGGGAATCTGGTGATGGTGATTGCCGATTCCTCGGTGGGAGACATTGCCCTTCGTGCGGATGAAATCGTGGCGGAAATAGCCCGGGACTGCGGTTATCTCCCCACCGCCAAGGCGTCCCAGGCAAGACCCCATTTTCATGGCCCCGGCCAGGAAGCTTTTTCCCGGCGGCCCCGGGCGGAACATGCGATCGCATTAAAAAAGAGATAAATTGTCGCGTACCTGGGCTGGGAGCCCTTCCTTTGGCCCTAAACCCAAAAGGGCACAAAAAAGCCTGCCCGAAGATCGGGCAGGCCAGTTTTTGATTTCGAAAGGATTCCTGGAAAGGGATCAATCCCAGTCTGCGAAGTTGCTTCCGGGAGTGTCAAATCGGGTTACAGTATTGAAGGTGGTCGCACTGATGTTGGGGGAGATATTCCTGACGCTGCCATCGCCCATGAGGCTGTTGAACCCACCGGAAGTAAAAGCCTGGATGTACAAATCCTGGGAAAGGTTTTTTCCTGGTCTAAGCTGGACCGGAAAAAGGGATCCAGGGTGAACACCCACTTTGGCCACGGTGCCCCCCGCAGTGGCTTCCCCGAACCAAACCCTCTTGTTGGTGGTCGTGTTGCCCGATTTCTCCACCGCAACCATGGTGTTGGAACCACCGTTCACCATGTCGGTTGGATAGCGGATGGCGGGTAAACCACCCAGGGAGTTGACCCCGGAGGCAACCCCGGTTGTTCCATCATTGGGAGATCCTCCCGGAAAAAGGACACCGTTTAACGCATAGCTTGAAACCGGTTCCAAGCCATTGGTGGAAATATCCGAAGGGGAATTCAGGACCTTCAAAACCTTGGTGCCAAAAAGGGCTGCCAAAGCCCCGGTAGCGGTTGTGGAAGCCAGTGGTCCGTTGGAAGCAATGGCAAGGGGATAGTAGGAAGTGTCAAAGAGGAGGCCTACACTCGGATTGCCCGGATCCACCAATCCTGCCGCCACATAGGCTTGGCTGATTGCGACCATACCTTGACGATATTGGACATCATTGTCCAGATACGGAAGGAGATTGAAGAAAGCCGAGACCGGGGGACCACCTCGAAAACTGCCAAAACCAGGGGGCAGCCTTTCTTTGTTTTGGGTGGTGCAATTGGTAAGGGCAAGGCCAATGTTTCGCATGTTGTTTACGGAACTAATGTTGTTGGCAGCTTCCCGCACTTTTTGCACGGCCCCCATCATGAGGCCAACCAAAACCCCAATGATGGCGATCACCACCAATAGCTCAATCAGGGTGAAACCCTTTCGGGATGATTTGATTCTGGACATGACATTCCTCCTCAATCAGGGAGAGTATTATGATAGGATAAGACCTCCTTATCCTATCAAGACTCTGCTCACAATTCCAAGTTCAAAAACACCTATTACTCCAGGATGGTCCAATAAAAGACCACATCGGGATCATCATTGACTTTGTAATCTTTCATAGGCCCAGGGTTGCCCCGACTGATGATTTTCGCACCAAGGGCATGGGGCCTTCGGAAAACGGCCCACAACTGTCCACCTGCAAACTGGGCCTCCACCGTTTCCTCGTCCACGGTATCCGGATCAATAGTTAGCACCAGGGCTTGGGCCTGGGCCAAGGCCAGGAGATTGACCGCATTGCCTGTCCGTGGTTCGATGTTGGTGGGATTGTTGGTAAGTATTTCCTTGAAAGGTTGGTTTGTGTTTATGGGAACGGGCAGGTTTCCAAAATCCCCGGTGGAGGGATCGATTGCCCCGTCAATGTTCGCCTGGGTAATCGCTCCGGTCGCCGAGGTTTCATAGGCCTTGATCCGGGTACGATCGACTGCGGCGAACAATTTGTACCGGGTTTGGCGACCTGCTGCCGCTCCGATTTCGCCCCCCAGTTTCACGGGCAAGGTAGTGGAATCAGTGACTTCAAAGAAACCCACGGTAAGCCATATGCCAAAGACATTGCTTCGAATGGTTGTCTGATTGAGAATCTTGTCCAACATCTCCAGCCGAACCAACGGGTGTACCGATCCGGATTGGGTTAGGTCAGGCGCGCCATTGATTCCCTGGTTGGTCCCTACGAACGGGTCCCATTGCAGTCTGTACTGTTGGTCCCATGGGTCCAGGTTGGGCAAGGGGGTTTTGCTCCCTTGGGAATAGAGGCTACCCATCCGGGACCAAGGGTTCAGGGTGGTAATGTAGTTTCCGGCGGACCTCGCACTGGCCAGGGATCGAGCCACGGAACGGACCGAATCAGGGGAAAAATGCGAAGCGGTGTTCGCATCGAGCAAGGCATCAAGGACAGGGCTCAAGTTTCCTGTTTCATCCAATGGCATGGTATTGAGGTTGACTCTTCCCATCATCCGGCCACCGGAGGGTAACAAGGCAACCGCTTTGCCGGAAGAGTTGGAAAGGAAATATTCCCCGTGGCATTGGACCATATCAAGAAAACGGTGCAGGCCGGTTGTCTCATCCATCCAGGCGGAGGCATGTTGGTGGGCAATCGATCGTTTGGTGGTGGAGTCCACCTCGACAAATTTCTGGGTGAGTTCATGAGGCCTAAAGGTGCTGACCAAAAGGAGGCCAGCGGGGCTGACAAGTTGGCGGTCATAGTGCACCAGCCAATCGGGGGTTTCGGCATTGGTTCCGTTGGAGGGGGCAAAGGCAATGGGCTGAGAGGTAAAATTGAGCTGGCCAAAGGTATGAAGTGGGGCAGCGACATTGGTTTTGGCGGATTCGATGTAAGCACCCAAATCTTTGGTTGCCCCGGTGGAAGCATCCTTGACCTCTTTTCCCGCATAAGGTTGGCGGCGCCCATAGCTTTTGCGTTCTGCAACTGGTTTTAAAACCGCATTGACCCCGGAATTGGTTCGCTTGCGGGCATCCTGGACCATTTCCGGTTTCAGGGTGGCAAAATCGACCAGGACATAAGGATTGGTTGTTGCTTCGGGTGCAAGGCCCGGGTTGGCCAAGCGCCTCAGCAGGATGGTCGCTTCGGGAGCGGTTGCCTGGTTTTTGGGCCAGGTGTAGCGAAGGGTGGATTGTTCCAAAGGAGTAACCGAAGGACCAAAGGCCTCGCAGATATTGTCTGCCAATTTGGGGCCTATCAGGAGAATCCCTTTGTCTCCCGTTTGGGCATTTCCGGAAAATTGATCCCAAGAGGGGGGAAGGATCAGGGGGTTGGTATCGGAATCAGAGGCATCTTTCCAGGTGGTGATGCTTGAGGGTGTCCCGCCAAAAGAATGGGGAGTCGTCGAGAAATTGACCTCTCCGCTTCGGTCCGAAGCAAAAGGGTCGTTCAGTGCCAGGGGCCGGGAGGCGGCCAGTTCCAACTGGTAAACCGATTGAAGGGTCATCCCGTTTTTTATCTGAATGTAGGCATCATTGGTCCGGTTGACATTGTTGGCCACGGGTGGGAGGGAAGAGGGAGTGGGGTTGAGCAGTTCCATAAAAACGCTGACCGTGTAATCATCGGTGGCGTTTCCGGAGGTTTTGGCGAAATCGGCCTGGGTGTTATCCGCTTGGGCATAGAGTTCATTAAGGACGACTTTGGGCAATTCGGTTCCATAAAGTTTGCGACCCGTTCCCGGAGCATTGGTGGGAGACAAATCCAAAACAGTCATGACATCATCGGGATCGATAAAATCGACAATGTTGACGGCCAACTGGGCCAGCCAGACCCAAGCCTTGTATTGGGGGTTGGCGAGGTCAGCCGTGGGCCGCATGTCAGGCGTTCCCGTAGCCGAACAGAGGCCATCCAGCACTTTGGTAGCCAGGAGCAACCGGGACTTGGTGGCTAGGGAGACTTGAGCTTGTGATCCAGCATCGGTCGGATAAAGCCCGGTGGCCGGGTCAATGGCCGGATAATCCGCCCCGATTTGAGCCAGGTTGATGCGGGCGAAGCGGGTAAGGTCTTTGATGGCCAAACCCACCGTATTGAATTCCGAAAGGGGGCTTCCCCCCGGGCCTGCAAAGGGAACCGGGTGCCTTGGGTAAAAAGGAGCGATGGAGGCATCGGCCCAAAGGAGTCCTTGCGATTTGCGGTCCGAAAAATAGCCGGAAATTCCCGGTTTGTCAAAATCGGCACTATGGAGGGTAATCGTATCCAAAAAGGGGCGTTTGGAGTTGCGATCACCATAATAATCCAGGTGGGGAAACAGGGCACTCTTGATTGGATAGGTGTTGGTAGCAGGCGACTTGTAGAAATCCTGATCTTTTTTGGAATTCCAAAGAAGCAGTGGGCCAAGGTCTCTCAGTTTGAAAGCCATATTGCTGCCGCCTGGAAAGCTTGGGTTGTACCCGACAGGATGGATGTAATTACCTCCCATCCCGTTGGCACTGGTTTCAATGTGGGACCAGTTGCCAAAAACAGCAGAGGTAAAATAGGGAAAGGAATGGAAATAGAATCCACCGCCCGCACCGGGTAGCATGGCGGGTACCCCTGACCCCCCGTTCTGGTTGACATCCACTCCACCGTTGAAATCGACCTGAAAATGGGCTCGGGGGGAATAGCCGCCGGAACTACTTCCAGACCCCCCCCCGGCAAAGAAATACCCGTCGGGGAGGGCGTTTTGGCCACCGTACTTGGTGTCCAAAACATTGGACTGTTGGGGATTCTCCCCCATGGCGGCCATGAGCTTGTCGAGGTTGGCTTCCCAGGGACCATACCCTTCGTGACTTCCGTGAACGAAATTGACAGGGTCACGGGCCATCCGGTTACCCGCCCAATTCAGGTTTAGCCTTCCGTCCAGGTCGATGATGAGGGGGGCCACCATCATTTTGTATTTTTTGCCGTTGGCAAGGGTCTGGATGGGCGAGTTGATGTCGATCCAGATGGAGTCTTCCACCGTTCCCCCGGGGAGGTTGATCACATCATATTTTCCGGTTTGGGGAGGGTAGGCGGGGAATCCGGGAGCCATTTCCGCACCGGGTCGGTAGCGAAATGTTTTTTGATCGAAAATGGAGGTTGAACCGGAGGAAACGGCATTGCGCCAAAAGGAGGGCTCTTCAATTACCATGGCCTTGGTGTTGGGATCCATTCTGGTTTTGGCGAGGAACCAGTGGCGGGTGTCCGGGGCCGTGTAGCCTACATTGGGTTGGCCGGAAACGGTGGTTTGGCCGAAAAAATTGACCTTGTTGAGTTCCGGGAGAAGGGTGTTGGGATCGCTGAAACCGGATCCCCCAAAAGGCCTGTCCAGGGGGAAGGTTTGGTTGGTGTAGCCGTAGAGGCCTCTGGCCAAACTGTGTCCGCGAACCACCGAGGCTTTGCCAAAAGTGTCATCCTTTACATCGTAAACCAACTGTCCAAGGATCAGGTTGAGGGCGGTTTCGGGATCCATGCGGGGTTTGTAATCTGCTTTTTGCTCGTCCAGAACGGCTTCACTGACCTGTTCCAAAGACGAGGCGTACATGACAAAGGTGATGCCGATAATGGCCAAAAGGGTAAGCATGGCCAGTACGACAAGGAGAATGACCCCTTGGCGATTGTTGTCCGGTTCCTGGATTGGGATCTTCATGGTTCACCTCCTGCCGGGGTACCCCGGAGGCCTTTCCTTAGAGCGGTTCGATGATGGTCATCTGCCGGGTGATTTCATTATCCGGGTCATAAACGCGAAGGATGATTTTGATGGCAAAAATTTTGGGAGGAGAACGCGAAGTAAGGATGCCGTCCGGGTTTGTGGTCCATTGCCATTGGTTGGCCACCCATGATCCGGTTTTGTTGGAATAGGTGGGAGGATTCACCATCGCGTTTTTCGCCCAATTGGCCTCCGCCGAGGTGTCAAAAAAACCATTCACTCCAAGGGAAATGGGATCACCCACCTTGTCCAGTAACTGCACTTCAAACGAAACCACATTTCTCAGGATCAGGGTACTGGTGTTGAACCGGTTATTGAGTGGGGCCTGAATCGGTTGCACGGAGGCCCGATTGGCCGGATTGGTCATTTCTGTCAAACCATTCCAACTCGGGGCAGGGGAGAAACTGAGTTGGGAATCGGGGACGGTTCCGGCATCGGTGGATTCTTTCAGGAGCCACGATTTCATATGCAGCGAATAAAGGGGCAAATTGGTAGGGTCCCCTGAAATCAGCCCGGTTTTGGCGGCGTCCAAAACATCGGGAGGGCCAAGATAAAAAGCCACCTCACCTTTGGGCCGACGGACCAGTTGGGCACTTTCGAAAAACTTGTGGTCAATGGTGGTCAAAAATGCTGGCCGGGTGGCATTGGAAGGATCGTAATAGGCCGAAAAAAGGTCCGATGGGGATAATCCATTTTGCAAAACCGTCATGGAAAGCCTATGATCCGAAATCGCATTGCCGGTTTTGACCCCAATGGAATCAAAATCCAAACTTCCCCCAGGTACGGGATCCTCAGGTTGGGCTAGTTGGTCCAGCCTAAGGTATCCCTCCCGACCAAAGGTATTGGTGGGATCTTTTAACTGCTCCTCCAGGTAACCAGGTGGGTTCCCGCATTTGGAAAAAAAGGCCCCGGTACCGCTGGAATCCCATGCTTGCCAAAAGGTATCATCAGAGGGTTGGACATTTTGGGTGAAGTGGGTTGCCTTGGCCATGCTCCGGATCAATTGGCCCGCCGACCTTAATTGTTCGGAAAGGTCCCCGGCGGCCTTCATATCCCGAAAGGATTTGGTGGCAAGGACAAATATGGTACTGACCAAGCTCATGATAAAAATGACAAGGCCAAGGGAAACAAGCAATTCCACAATCGTGAAGGCTTGGGATCGTTTTCCCTTTTGTGGCCCAAGGGCCGTCTTAAAAGTCATGACGCCCTCCTAATTGAATTGCAATTGACCTTTGGGGAAAACGCCACCCAGATAATCCACCCAAAAAAATTCAGGCGTGGCCGCCGTATTGTATTTGCGCACCAGGGGACGATCCAATTCCAACCTGTAACAGGTGGCCCCCGCACTATCCTTACCTTCGGTAACCGATTGGAGTTGGTAATACTCAAATTCCCGATTGGTGGTCTCCACGATCCAGGAGCCTTTGTCCAAAGTACGGGCACCCTCTTTGGTGGGAAGGACGGAAAGAGCCAATGCGGTATTTCCTGCGGCCCCGGCATCGGCCATAGTAGCCAGGGTAAGTTCCTGGTCATTTCCCGAATCATAAAGATTGGGACTGCGCCCGTTGTACACCAAAAGGGTTACATCATAGAGTCCCCCATTGGACTCTTTGCGAATCAGATAAGCCAGGGAAAACGCCTGACCTCGGCCAACCACCGGGCCAACCGAACCAGAAGCATCCCACTCAATATCATCCTGAAGCGAAAACCACTTTTTCCGAAATTGAAGGATGGTCCCTGAAACACCGTTAGGAAGGACGCTTAAAAAATTGACAGGAGTATAGGTGAGGGGTTTTTGGGTTGAGGTTCCCGGGTATTCAATCGTTAAGGCTCCGGTGATTTGGGCAGTTTGATCGAAAAGGCAAATCCGCATGTTGTCTTGTAAAGGATTCGAAAAAGTCAGATTGTTAATGTTCAACATGCCTGTTTTCACCAGCACCGACAAGTTGGAAAGCCCATTGTTTGCCACAAGGGCAATACGAGCGTTGTTGAGGGCGGTTTTGACCTTCATCGCCCCGACCGGAAAAAGCACCAGAATGGAAAGGGAACCGACAGCGAGAATGAAAATCGTGGCCAGGACTTCGACAAGGGTAAGGCCTTGACGATGGGAGGGCCTTTCCGAAGTAGGGGAGTAACCAATCATTAGTTGGCCCCCGCCTTGCCCAACACCCTTGTTACCCCGGTTGCGGCTTCCAGGTTGATGTAGGTTTCATTGATGGCCAGGTTGGCCAGGGCCTGAGATTCCCCAGTGGTCAGGACGATATTACTATTGCCCGAATCGGGTGCGGGTTTGATGTAGGGCGTTCCCGGATCGGTCTGGACAACCTTGACCGTCAGGTTGCCACTGTTTTTGGGTATGCCTTGGCCGTTGGCGTTGAAAAGGATGGTCTTTGAACCCCCCGTTGCCGCCAGGGACAGGTCCACGACAATGCCCGGGCTTCGATCCCATTTCAGGACCGGTTCGTTGGGAATGGCCGTTGGTTTTCGAAGGATTTTGAAGGATTGACCGTTCAAAAGGATCGCACCGGAAAGAGGTAAACGGAGTTTTGAACTTTCTTGAAATGGCTCGATGGGTGCAGCCATATTGGTACCACCGATGTAAGCGGCTTTGTCCGAGATGATATAATCGCCGGAGGCAACCGCCGGGGTGAAAGTGGGGGCGATCCAGTTTCCGGTTCCCTGATCATATTTGGTCAGGTAGAGGTCAGGGGTATTGTTTGGGGTGGTACAAGCCTCGATTTTAAGGTTGGTAACCGAGCCATAAATCAGGGGGGGGGATTGAACGAAAGTAAGCGAAACTCCCAGATTTCCGGGAAGGGTGTTGAATTCGATCCCGGTAATGGCTTTGTCCCGGATAGCCCATTGCCTGGCCCGCATCAGGGAATTGCGGAGGATGTCGGCGGATTTGTACATTTCCTCGCGTTGGTTGTAGCTTGGGTAAATGGCCATCACCATTCCCATTACGCCAAGGATGATGCCAATGACCACCAAAAGCTCTACCAAAGAGTAAGCAGGTCGGTATTTCGAATTTTTCTGGTGAATCACGGCCCGACCTCCTTCCCTAAAGGTTGCTGCTCAATGCTTTGGGTGGGTTGCTTGGAGTGGCCGGGCTTCCCTGAAGGAAGGGATTGCCCGGGAACAGGTAGATAGGGTCCCCCCACTGATCGGCCAGGAATGGAATTTTTCGTGAGCCATCAGACCCAAATTGGATGGTGTTTCCCCCAAGGGTTTCGGGATCCAGGGAACTGAACCGGCCCACCTTCAAAACCATGTAAAGGCAAAAAGCCTTTTCAAAAACCAGATTAGTAGGATCATTTTTGCCCCCGCCGTTTACCACCGATCCGTTAGGGAGGGCCAACCCGTTGAAGGAGGCAGTATTGCTGGCCCCATTCAATCCATGGTTTAGCATGGTTGCCTTGTAGGCGGGGTGGTTGATGGCTTGGTTGTTGATGCCGGGGGAGGGCAGGGGAGCATTATTGATATTGTCCACAAATACCAGGTTCCATTGATTTAAAACCTGGTTAAGAACCTCGATGTCTGCATCCCCTGCAGTGGTCGCATCCACACTCTTTCTGGTCTGATCGACCAATTTGCTGGCTTGGGTCGTTAGGGCATTATTGAGGGTATCCACCAACAGTTGGGTGGCGGCCCGTCTTTGGGAGGCAATCACCTTTACCGCCACACCAGTAGTGGCGGCGGCAAGGATACCAATGATGACGATCACCACCAGCAACTCAATTAGGGTGAAAGCCAATCGCAAGGGGAAAAGGGTTTTTCCCGCCCCCAAAAGGGCTTTCGGATGGGAACGACCCGGCGCAGGGTGAGGGAGGAGTTTCTCAAGGGAGGCAATCATGAGTCACCTCAATCCACAGGTTTCGAAAGCACAGATTCGGCAAAGTTGGCCTGGTCATCGGCCCCACCTGTTACATCCGCATCCGTATACCCTTTGAAAAGGACGGGCCGGGTCTGATTGACGCCGAACAATCCATCCTTTCCCGCACTCAGGATTTGGTAGCCCTTGGGGTTGTAGAGTTTGTTGGCCGCTTGGAGGTAGCGACCGGGGAACAAAACGGAGGGACGGTCCAGGTCAGCGGCGGTAGGGTCCCTGGAAATGTTGTTGTAAACGATCATGCCAATCCCGGAATTGGCTTTCCAACTATCGCGGTAGGTGAAAAATCCGTTGGCTTGCAAGATCAACCGATCGGGTTTGAAATCATAAAAGGGGCCTTTCCGTTTTCCTCCGGCAACTGTCGGATTGGTCCCGCGATTGAACCCATCACCTCCGGAGAGGGAAGGGATCCCCCCGAGGAAAAAGACCCAAGCCTGGTCCGCATTCAAGGTAGCCACATCCGTGGTGGAGGCATTGCCATTCCAGTTTACTGTGCCAGACAACCCCGGAAACATCATCTGCAAAAGGCGCTGGGAGGCGGCCTGAATGGGGTCGGTTGTATCGTAGGTCAGGTCATCACGGAGGATGATTTGGCTGGGAATGTAGGGGACACTGCCCAGTTCCCGGGCGGCATTGGCCAAAGCCAGTTCGATTTGGGACATTTCGGTTTTGACGCTGACTTGCCGGCTGAATTGGATGGCCCGTTGGACCCCGACCGTAAGCAAGGATGCCAGGACCGCAATGATGGCAATCACGATCAGGAGTTCGACAAGGGTGAAAGCCCCCCGGGCGGGGGTTACCGCCCGAGGTGGATGAACCGGGTACAAAGATACCCGGTGGTTGGTGGAAACGGGGATGATCGTTTTCATGGGATTTCCTCTTTAGTTTCCTCGCATTATTTGGACAAGGTTTCCAAAAGGTTGATCAGCGGATAAAAGAGGGCGATGACGATGGTTCCCACAATCAGGCCCAGGATGACGATCATGATCGGTTCGAGCAAACTGAGCAGTGCCTCCACCATCACATCGACTTCCTCATCGTAGACATCCGCCACTTTATAAAGCATGGAGTCGAGGTCACCGGTTTCCTCACCCACATCCACCATGTTGACAACCATGTCATCGACAAGGCGGCTTTCACGAAGGGGGGCGCAAATCGTGTCACCCTCACGGATCGACTCGTAAATGCGCTGATACATGCGTTCGAATACCGCATTGGTGCAGGTTTCCCTCACAATGGACAGCGATTCCAGAATCGGCACACCCGAGGCAATCAGGGTTCCCAATGTTCGCATCGTCCGGGCCACGGAAATCTTTTCGATCAAAGGACCAATGATCGGAATGTAAAGATAGAGCCGGTCGATGATGTAATTTCCTGTCCTGTTGAGTCGGATGAGCTTGATCAAAAGCCAATACGACATGGGAAACAGGGGCAAGACATACCAATAAGTGGCAAACCACTTGGAGGTATCCATGAGGAACTGGGTAATATCGGGAAGTCTCATGCCGAAGTCTTTGAAGATCTTCTCAAATTTCGGGATGATGTAAATCATGATGAAGGCCAAAATGGCAATCGCCACCATGATCACCACCAGGGGATACACCATTGCCCCGGTGATTCTGCCTTTTAGGCGTTGACTCTTTTCCTTGAATTCTGCAAGGCGCCTGAGGATGACTTCGAGGGCACCACCCGCTTCGCCAGCCTTGACCATGTTGACATACAGTCGATCAAAGCATTTGGGGTGTTTGCCAAAAGACTCGGAAAGGGTTGTCCCGGATTCGACATCCTCCACCACATCCATGAGGGCATTTTTGAGGATGCCCCCTTTCATCTGACCTTCGAGGATTTTGAGGGACCGAAGGACGGGAAGGCCAGCGTCCTGAAGGGTCGAGAATTGGCGGGTAAAGGTACAAAGCGACTTCATCGACACGCCGCCGATGGAGAAGGATTTGCCTTTTTTCTTGCCTTTGGTCTTTTTCTTGCCTTTGGTCTTTTTGCCGGCGACTTCGGTGAGCTGGGTCACGAAATAGCCCATGTTTTTGATTTTCTGCTGGGCATCTTCTTCGGAGGCAGCGTCAACCTGGTCTTTGACTTCCTTACCCAAATTGTCCATCGCCTGATATTTGTAGGTCGGCATGGCAAATCCTCCTTGGCAAAAAACCGGTAACCCGGCGTCGTAATTCTATGGTTTGGTTGGCTTAGTTGTCCGTGATCGTTTCGCGGACGATTTCCTCAATGGTGGTAAGGCCAGCGTGAATCGCTCTTAGGCCGCAATCCCTGAGTGTTTCCATATGGCCCACCTTGATGGCACAAATGCGAAGATCATCCGTGGAGGCGTTGTTGGAGATCATGTCCCTGATGGGGTCAGACATGATCATCAATTCATGGATGGCCATCCGGCCTTTATAACCGGAATTGTTGCATTTTTCGCATCCTCTGCCATAGTAGAACGGTTTCCCGGCGGCCATTTCCGGAGTGAGTTGCAACTCCATTAAAAGGTCAGGGGATGGGTTGAACAGTTCCTTGCAGTTGGAGCAAACCTTCCGGACTAGGCGTTGGGCCAGGATGGCTTCCACGGTCGCCGTGATGAGAAAGGGATCAAGTCCCATGTCCCGCATGCGGGTAATCGTGGAGGGGGCATCGTTGGTATGGAGGGTGGAAAAAACAATGTGTCCAGTCAGAGAGGCCTGGACGGCGATCTGTGCGGTTTCAAGATCCCGGATTTCGCCTACAAGGATTTTATCGGGATCCTGCCTCAATATAGCCCGGAGTGCCGAGGCGAAATCCAAGCCAATTTCGTGGTTGATTTGGCATTGGATGAGACCCTCGATCTCGTATTCGACCGGGTCCTCGGTTGTAATAATCTTGTCTTCAATGATATTAAGCTCGGAAAGACACGCATAAAGGGTGGTGGTCTTCCCTGATCCGGTGGGCCCTGTCACGAGAATGATGCCGTTTGGCTTGGTGATAACCTCGCGAAATTGGTCAATCAGATGTTGGGGCATCCCGGTACTGCCAAGGCTCAGGTTCACATTGGATTTGTCCAGGATCCGGATGACGATGCTTTCGCCAAACATGGTGGGCAATATGGAAACCCGCATATCGATACGGGCACCACCGACCGTGAGTTCAATGCGGCCGTCCTGGGGTAGACGCCTTTCGGTGATGTCGAGGTTTGACATGACCTTGATACGCGAGGAGATGGCGTTGGCAAGTTGGCGGGGAGGGGGGACGAGTTCATAAAGCACGCCATCACATTTCATTCGGAGTTTGTACTCATCCTCAAACGGTTCAAAGTGAATATCCGAAGCACGGTCTTTGATCCCCATCAAAAAGACCATGTTTATAAGTTTCCGCACGGGGGCCGATTCGGCAAGCTCCATCATGGATTCAAGGTCAATGGAGCTTTGCCCGCCTCCCCTGCCTCCGGCAATATCTGTGTTGGATTCGAGTTGCTTGATGAGGTCGACCAGGGATTCTTCCTTGCCCAGATAGCATTTTTTTAGGACTTCCTCCATTGCTTCGGGGTGGGCCAACCAAACCACAACTTCATTCAGACTGAGGAGGTTCCTCAGGTCGTCGGCGGCACCCATATGGGCCGGATCTGAAACCGCTATCGTTAATACCTTGTCTTTGTAATTGAGAGGAAGGACCTTGTAAACGACCGCCATGGTTTCGGGAACCAGGGTAAGGGCTTCCGAGGTGGGCTTTACCTCGATGAGATTGACAAGTTTGATCCCTTGTTGTTCGGCCAGCGCCTGGTAAAGTTGGTCCTGGTTCAAAAGGCCGCGGGTGATGGCAACCTGTCCGACCTGATTTCCTGAGTTTCTGGCTTCTTCGAGGAGATCCCAAAGTTGATCATCATCCAGAAAACCAAGGTCCACCAGGACCTGACCCAATTTGCGCCGCCCCCCAGCCTCTGTATCATCCTTGCGTTTGACGGGTTTGGCGGCTGGAGTTGGCTTGGGAGCAGCGGGTGCGGGAGGTTTGGAGGGAGTTGCCGGGCGCGATCCTTGGGTGGCGGGATTAGCTGCCGGGGGCTTTGGGGTGGTTGCAGGTTGGCCCGGAGCACCCGCAGCCTTTACGGCCGGGTTGGGTTGACCGGCAACGGGAGCGGCGGGCTTGGGGGATGTGGTGGGTTGGCCTGGGGCACCCGCAGGCTTTACGGTAGGGTTGGGTTGACCAGCAACGGGACCGGCGGGCTTGGGGGATGGTGCGGGTTGGCCCGGGGCACTTGCGGGCTTTACGGCCGGGTTGGGTTGACCAGCAACGGGAGCGGCGGGCTTGGGGGCTGGTGCAGGTTGGCCTGGGGCACCGGCGTTCGCCCTGGGAGTGCCTGGGTTTGAGCCGGGAGATGGGTTGGGTGGGTTGGTTGACATAGTTGTTTGGGCCCGGTTTTAGGGAAAATGGGGGGGGACTAGCGACGCCTCATGCCTTGACCACGACGGTCGCCATCATCCTCATCCTCATCATCATCTTCCTCTTCTTCGTCTTCTTCCTCGTCCTCCTCCTCTTCGGCCTCATCGCCTTCCTCTTCCATCATGCCGGCCTCAGCCCGGGCAATGCGGGCGGCGAGTTCTGCGGGTTTGGAGGAACGCATGAGGCACTCTTCTTTGGCAACGATCCCCTTTTGCCATAATTTGAAAAGGCTTTCGTCAAGAAGGAACATCCCCTCCTTTCGCCCTGTTTGAATGGCGGAATCAATGCGGTAGGTTTTGTTTTCACGGATGAGGTTGGCGATGGCGGGGGTGATGACCATCATTTCGTAGGCGGCGATGACCCCATCCGGTTTTTTGGGCATTAAGGCTTGGGAAAGGACCCCGATCAAAGCGGTGGAAAGCTGGGTCCGAATTTGGTCCTGTTGTTCCTGGGGGAAAACATCGATGATTCGATTGATGGTAGAGGCGGCTCCGTTGGTATGGAGGGTGCCAAAGACGATGTGACCGGTTTCTGCGGCTTCGATGGCGGCATGAATGGTTTCAAGGTCACGCAGTTCACCCACGAGAATGATGTCGGGATCCATACGGAGGGCCCGCCGGATACCTTCCTTGAAGGTTCCCACATCGACCCCGATTTCCCGTTGGTTGATTGTGCATTTTTGGTGGGTATGGAAATATTCGATGGGATCTTCCAAAGTGATTACATGCTTGTCGTAATTTTGATTGATGAAATTGAGCATGGAGGCAAGAGAAGTCGTTTTGCCTGAACCTGTTGGACCGGTTACAAGGAGGAGTCCACGAGGGCGGGTAATGAGCCTCTTGATGGCTTCCGGCATTCCGATTTGTTCAAAAGTGAGGAAGCCCGAGGGGATTTTGCGCATCACCATGCCAATGTTGCCGCGTTGCTTGAAAACGGCAACACGAAAACGAACACCGCCGGTGTACTCAATGGCAAAGTCGGCCCCACCCTTTTCCTGTAGCTCTTGCTGGCACCGGTCAGGGGTTATCGATTTCATCAGGGCGGTGGTATCATCGCTTTCAAGAACTTTGGTATCCAGTTTGCGCATTCTGCCATGCTGGCGGATAACCGGGGGTTGCCCAACGGTAATGTGGAGATCATTCGCTTTAAGCTGGATAACGGTGGTCAATAGTTTGTCAATAAGAACCGAAGATAATGCCACGGCAATCACTCCCCTTGGGAAACACAAGGACGGGTGGGCAAAGAGCCCTCAAGCGCATGCAGTGGTCTGCAACAAAAGAAAAGGGGCAAAAGCCAATGGCCTATACCTTTTTCCTTATCTCTTAGGGTATCGACTCAACCGCATAGGCGTCCAAACCTCATTAAAAAAAACTTTCAAAATGGAATGGAATTCAGGTTAGGCGCACCGAATTTAGTGCTTGGCGGATACCTTTGATGTTGCCGTGACACCCTGTTTGGAAGGCAAACCAGGTTTTCCCGTCTCGTCCTTGCCCCCCTCTTTGGGGTCTTCCTTTTTCTTGATCAGGTCCTCCTCGGGGTCGGCATGGTGGCAAATGCTCAAAACCTCCTCGAGGGTGGTGATTCCCTTGAGGGCCTTGATTACCCCATCCTCGAGCAGGGTTTTCATGCCGGTGGCACGGGCCGCCCGCCGCAATTCCTGGGTGGGCGATCCCTTGAAAGTCATCTCCCGAATCTTGCCATTCATTTTGAGCAATTCATAAATTCCCTTTCGGCCCCGGAACCCCGTGTTATTGCAGTTGGCACAACCCCGCCCGCGCATAAAGGTGGCCGTTTTGAGCTGTTCTGGCTTGATTCCCGCAGCCGTGATCTCTTTTTGGGGAGGCACATAAGGGAACTTGCACTTGGCACAAACCACCCGGACCAGGCGTTGGGCCATGATGGCAATCACCGAACTTGCCACCAAAAAGGGTTGCACACCCACATCCACCAAGCGGGTAATTGCCGAGGGAGAATCGTTGGTATGAAGCGTGGAAAAGACCAAGTGCCCGGTTAGGGATGCCTGAATGGCAATATCAGCCGTTTCCCGATCCCGAATTTCACCCACCAGAATGATGTTGGGGGCTTGCCGAAGCATGGAGCGGATGATTCGGGCAAAGTCCAACCCGATTTTATGCTTGACTTCGCACTGATTGATCCCGGGAAGGTAGTATTCCACCGGGTCCTCGGCAGTGATGATTTTTTTGTCCGGCCGGTTTTGTTCATTGAGAGCGGCGTATAGGGTTGTAGTTTTGCCTGATCCGGTTGGCCCGGTTACCAAAAAGATCCCGTTAGGTCTCTTGATGATCGCCTGAAAGCGTTGGTAATCGTCTTCGGCAAAACCCAAATCCCGAATGTTAACCGAGATATTTCCCCGGTCGAGGATGCGCATGACACAGGATTGTCCCTGAACCGTAGGGAGGACGGAAACCCGCATATCGTACGGCTTGCCGTTCACAATGGTTTTGATGCGACCGTCCTGGCAACGCCGCTTTTCGGCAATATCAATGTTGCCCATGATTTTGAGACGGGAAAGGATTGGGGCAAGCATTCGGCGTGGGGGATTGTCCCGTTCAATGAGAACGCCATCCACCCGATAGCGAATGCGAATGCGATCAGCAAACGGTTCGATATGGATATCAGATGCCCGCAAACCAATTGCTTCTGAAATAATAAGATTTACAAGCTTGATAATAGGGGAGTCGGAATTCTCCTCCTGACCAGCTGCAGAACCCAACGCTTCGGTTTCGGTAAAGTCAATGGCCGTATCAGTAAACTCCGCCAGCATCGAGTCGACCGATTCCGTTTCGGTTTGGCCATAGTGGCGGTTAATGGCTTCGATGATCTGTTCTTTGGAGGCAAGGGTAGGGTGGACATCCTTGTTGAGGATGAATTGAAGCTTGGTAAGGGTGTCAAAATCGGTCGGGTCGGACATGGAGATTTTGAGGGTATTGCCCTCGAGAGCAAGCGGAAACACCAGGTTTTCCCGTGCCACAGATTCGGGGACCAATTCCACAACGGAGGCGGGAATGGTTTTGTCGGAAAGGTCGAAAAACTCGAAATTGGAATGTTCGGCGACCGCCTTCATGGCCTGTTCGGTGGAGCAATAGCCAAGCTTTACCACCATTTCGTGGAGCTTTGCCCCCGTTTGGGCTTGCATGGACCGAGCTTCTTCGAGCTGATCGACACTTATCAAGCCTTCTCGAAGCAGGATATCTGTGAAATCGCCGCGGTTCTTGGCCATGGTGAACGGTTTCCAAATGGGCCAAAGGGAGTCGTAACGCCTGGAACCTTACCCATGAAGTGGGAAGAAAGTCCTTTTGGCAGTATGGCAGATAGAAAGAGCAAGACAAGGCCGGGTTTGCGGATCCTTGCAATCTTGGGCGATTCAAGGTTAGAATCCTCCGAACAGGATGGTCCTACCGGTTACCTTTTAGGCACATTTTTTATGGATGATAGAGATTCATTGGGGCCAGCGACCACCTTTACCCAGCAGGGAAGGGTAAGGCGAGTGGCTTTGTTGGGTTCAACGGGGTCCATAGGGAAAAGCACTCTGGAGGTGGTATCCCATTTTCCTGAAAGGCTTGCCATTGCCGGGCTTTCCGCCCATTCCAATGGTACCGATTTAATAGCCCAGGCAAAGCAATTTCGCCCGGGATGGGTCGCCCTGACGGATGCGGACGCAGCCCAAAAGTTTGATAAATCCGAGCTTCCAGGCGGGGTTGAATGGGTGGTTGGGGCCGAGGCCCTGGCACGGAAAGTGGCTGGGGATGATGTGGATGTGGTGGTTACAGCCGTGGTTGGGTCAGCAGGATTATTAGGTACTTGGGCCGCTTTGGAGGCAGGGAAAGACATTGCGGTGGCAAACAAGGAAACGCTTGTAATGGCGGGACCTTTGGTAATGGACCTGGCCAAGAAACGGGGAGCGAGGATTATGCCCGTGGATAGCGAACATAGTGCCCTGTTTCAGGCACTATGTTCGGGAAAACAATCCGATGTGAGAAAACTCATTCTCACCGGAAGTGGAGGGCCTTTTCGAGGCAAAACCCTTGCAGAGCTATCCCAAGTCACTCCAGACCAAGCCCTTAACCATCCCACCTGGAAAATGGGACCTAAAATTACCGTGGATTCCGCAACACTTATGAACAAAGCTCTGGAAGTAATTGAAACGCGATGGCTATTTGGGGTTCAGGCAGAAAAAATTGATGTGGTGATTCACCCCGAAAGCATCGTCCACTCGCTGGTTGAGTTCAACGATGGTTCGATTCTTGCCCAGGCATCACCCCCTGATATGAAGCTACCCATTCAGCTGGCATTGCTTTGGCCCGATCGCCCCAGTGGCCCCAACAAAAGGCTCACTTGGGCCAGACCATTTGCCTGGCATTTTGAACCGCCTGATACAGAAAATTTTCCGGCCCTAAGATTAGGATTTGAGGTAGCCAGGCTAGGTGGTACGGCGGGGGCGGTGCTTAATGCGGCCAACGAAGTAGCTGTCGGTCGGTTCCTTCGGGGGGATTTGCCCTTTCTGACCATTGCCAAGGCAACCGGTCAGGTATTGGCAAATCATGAGTTTTCAGCGAATCCAGGGCTTGGGGAATTGACCCGCCTGGATGGTTGGGCAAGGCGGGAGGTGGCTCGGTGGAAGTGAATAAGGGCGGTTCTGGTTTGCCAAATCAGGCAGAGTTTCTAGAGGTTGAGGCAGGCCCGCAGGCACCCGAAGCTCCGGGGCCTGGCCCGATCGAATGGTTCCGTGCCAACCTCGTCTATTTTTTGATTTTAGGTGCCATGGTGGTGATGATATACACCAACTTTGGCATCCCTGGACTGGTCAAAGCCTGCATGGTGGGGCTTGGCCTTGGACTCGTTATCTTTATCCACGAATTGGGTCACTTCCTTGCCGCCAAATGGTGCGGAGTTCAAGTCCGCGTTTTTAGTATCGGCTTTGGGCCTGCGTTGCCGGGCTGTTCGGTTACCTTTGGGGAAACCCGTTACCTGATTGGGGCCCTGCCGCTTGGTGGCTTTGTCCAAATGTTGGGGGAGGGGAGCGAAAACGGCGAAACCGAAGACGGTGAAGACTCTCCCAGATCGTTCAAAAAGAAAACGGTCGGCCAACGCATGATGATCATGTCCGCCGGCGTAATCATGAACATTCTCCTGGGAATGTTGTGCTTTATCATCGTGTTTCGGGCCCACGGGGTGCACAGGGTAGTGGGTTCCATTTGGCGAACCGATGCAGGTTCCCCCGCTTGGGAGGCGGACATTCCTACTGGTAGTCGGATTAAACAGATCGGTTCCCTGGCAAATCCCTCCTTTGAGGATGTCAAGATCGAAACGATTTTGACGAAGGGTGGTAGCAGTATCCCGTTCCTTATTGAGTCCCCTGATGGTGCCACTCCGAAAGAAATTTCCCTGGAGCCAAGGCTTGGCCCGGGGGATTCCTTGCGGTCCCTGGGATTCAGCCCACCCCTTTCGCTCAAATTCCGTCCCAAGCCGCCTGAAAATATCCGGGTGAAACTTTGGCGTGAGGGTAGCCCGGCCCAATTTGCCCGTGAAATCCCTTTTGTTCAAGGGGATGTTTTGATTGCGTGGAAAACCGGTGAAAACGAGTGGAAAAAGGTTGCCCCTGGAAGAGCCGGGTGGAGAGAACTAACCAATGCCTTTGCTTCCTGGCCCGATCAGAACATTGCCTGCAAGGTCAAGGATGCCAAGGACAAGGAAAGGGACGAAGTCCTGGCACCCATCGGTGTAAATTGGGGCGAGAGAATCGTTGCTACGACTCAAAGTGCCCCGGGAGAACCGAGCGATGACATCCTGAAAATGGCACCTGTACAATCCAACGCCAATGAGGATGGTTTTTATACCTTTCGTGAAAGGTGCCAGATTCAGGCAAAGGAGGCAATGGTCCTTGAAGTCATCAATGACGAAGGAATCGCCCGGAAGTTATTGGTGGGTCCTGCCTTGCCATGGGATGCGGGAATGACAATGCGCATGGGGCCTGTAACGGCCCTTCGGCCCGGTAGCCCTGCGGCAAAAGCCGATTTGCGCAAAGGGGACATTATTGCCCGGGTGCGCATCTTGCAAGGGACAAAGACGGTTGAAGACAACAATCCCCCAGACCCCATGCGATTGCCTGAGCAAATCCGGAATCGGGCAGGGACGGATATGGCCATAGAACTTACCATTTTAAGACAGGATAAAACCGCCAGGGAACCTGCCCGGGTGGTGATTGGGCCCATACCCCTGCCAACCCCTGGCCTGTTTACCGAGGAAACTTCCTTTCGACCCTATTCCCCCTTGCCTGTTTTGGGTTTGGGATTTGGCTATCAGGTCCTTGGCACGGTGGGAACCGTTTCCCCGGGGGGACCGGCGGATAAAGCGGGAATCAAACCCGGGGATGTGATCGAGGCGGTCCGCCTGGCTTTGCGGAAAAACGATCAGGGCGAAGTCGAGTATGGGAAAAACTGGTTGGTATTAAGCACTTTGCGCCAGGATGGTCGCAAAGAATTTGACCAATGGGCCTATGTGGGAACCGCAATGGATGAACTCGAAATCCCCAAGGTGCAAGTTCGCCTGCGTCGTGGTGAAACCCAGATTCCGGACGAGGCTACCGAAAAAGCAAACGGTCCCATTACCCTAAGTCTGGTAGCGGATCCCTCCCGTTCTTTCATGGAAAGGGGCTTTTTGTTTCCAAGCGATAGCCGCCTCATGAAAGCGGATTCCCTGGTTGGGGCCCTTCATATGGGGTGGAGGGAAACCTACTCCATGGTGGTGCTGATTTACCGCAATTTGGCGCGAATGGTCAGTCGTGACCTGCCCATGGATGGACTGGGAGGTCCCATCGAGATTGCGGCCCAAACCTTTGCCGCCGCCGAGGACATTTATACTTTTCTGCTCATGATTGGCATGATCAGTATCAATCTTGCCGTGGTGAATTTTCTGCCGATTCCGCCCCTGGACGGGGGGCATATGGTGTTTTTGGCCTATGAGGGAGCCCGCGGGAAACCAGCTCCAAGGCTGTTGGTGGATATTGTAACCGGAACCGGCTTTGGCATGATTCTGTTGCTCTTCGCTTTTGTAATCATCAACGATCTCAAAAGGAGGTTCATGTGACCCAAACGGAACCGGATGAAAGGATCAAAGCCCCAAAGTTGGGTTTGTGGGCCTGGGTCCTGGTACTCATGGGGGGTACCGTTGCCCTTATGTTTTTCTGGGACCTGATCGATATTGTCAGGAAAGCTTTTTCCTGAGACCAGTTTGGTTCTACCGGAAGTCAATCCAATGTTAATATTTCACCACCTGAAATGGTAGCCATAATAGGGATAATTCTTTTGTTGGAATAGTTGATAAATCGGACAGATCCGTCAACCGCGGCAAAATTGGCCCCGCCTTCATGAAGACTCCAGAAATGAAAACGGTCACAAGGGTTTTCCAGAATCCCGGGCCCCAGAGATTGGTTGGAATTTGCACCCGAACACGGATCCCCTTTGACAAACGGAGGTTGGGGAATATGTAAAGTGGTGTTTGGCCCACCAAATCGTTCTTCAATCAGCATTGAATACCATTGACCCGCTTGAAAGGATGCCGGAGGAGGGCGTTCGCCAAAAAGTAAAGTGTTGCTGGCACCATCGGTCATATCTGAAATTTTGGAACCAAAATCAGACCCAAATACTGAAGCCTGATAATAAGATCCAAAACCGTTTGAGGCGTCAGAGCGAACTCCATCAAACCCAACATAAGAACAAAATGAAGATTTGATATTAGAGTTTGTGATAATAGGAAATTTAAGCCTTGAATCAGCTGGGCAAATAAATCCATTGACCACTGAACTTTTAACTATATGCGGGGGATCCTGGGGAACCGAAAATGGGTTGTTAAGCGGCTGAATCTGATTGGCTTGAATGGTATGAAACCAAAGTTCCTCCTGCCCGCAATAAGGCAAAATCAATACAAGCCATGAAATTCCCTTGATGTTCCCAGGATGCCCGGAGCCGGTACTGGAGGGGAAGCAATTGTAGGTAGCGTGGAAATTGTGGAGAGCCAAAGCAAGTTCCTTGGCCGCATTTTTGCATGATAACAGATCAGATCCACGCCTTGCTAATTGAACAGCAGGCAATGTAATGCTTATTAATAAGCCAATTATACCAATGGAAATAACAAGTTCAATAAATGTAAAACCAGATTTTATATTTTTTTGATATAAATTAATCACAATAATAAATCCGTTCTTTTAGAACTCGAATGGAATTCCTGTTTTTGTTCCAAGAGGTGATCGCTTTTGTAAATAAATATAACGCCAGCAAATGTAAAAAAAAACAAGCTGAAACAGAAAATTGTAAAAAGGTTCATTCAAAAATTGTCCTATTTTTTGAAATAATACCAAAGTCCGAATAATATTACAAGCAAAGAAAAGCCAGCAGAGTACCAATATATGTTTGAATAAGGTTCCTCGATTGACGGACCAGTGTATTGAATATTGCTTGTATTGCCATGAATAAGATTTGGTGGTTTATTTTGTTTAAGTTCTCCAAAATCTTCCATTTTTCCACTTTCCAAAGTTTTAAATACACGACCTTTTATAGTATCACTTACCTGTATGTTTGGTGGAAAATTTAAAATTAAGTTCCTTGAAAAATCAACTTCATTTATATTCAAGTCAGTTAATACCAGTGTTTCAATTTTTTCAATTTTATTGTTAACCATAAATATTTGTTTGCTTTTTCGAGGAAAAAAAAGGCCAGGTTTCATTTCTGTGAAATCCGAAACCTCGGTAATTTTGCCTAACGGTGTTTCATTAGATAAAAAGTACGGTGAAATTTCATATCTTGTAGTAAGGAAATTTATCTTTGGGTCTAATGTAATCTCATGTTTGTATTTTCCTTTAACATGAAATTCAATTCTTATTAAATTATTTTTCAATACTTCGCAATGTTTAAAAGTTCTGTAATTTTCCGCAAATAGATCATCTAGGTATATTGTTTTAAAAAGTTCAGATTGGTCATTGCTCTAGGGTGGTTTTATATTGTCTAACTTGAAAAGAATCCTTGCCTCTATATCTGTTCCATAGGCCAAAATGTTTGGGCTCTTTTGAATTAATCCATTGTAAATCATCTCTCCATAAGGTATCTTTTCTCCGAGATAATTTATATTTCTTGACAAATTTTTAATATAGCTTAACCCAATCATAATCCCATTCTTGCAAAGTCCATCATGCCAGGAATCGTCCTCTTTTTCGTACCTGAAACGAAAACCTTCTTTATTTTTCCAGTACATTCCTGAACGAAATAGCTTCTGCTCCGGATGCCCCTCCCCGTTTTCCTTCGTTACAATAATTTTACTTTCACACGAAAATGATGTTATCAAATCGACGGAAGTTTTGTTCTTTTTTGCGATTTCCTTGGCGTACTCAATATCTTTGGCTTTCAAATTGGCAGTGGATGGTAAAACATAGATCGAAAACATAAACCAATTTAATAGTTTCATATCACCATCCTTGTTTTTATCTATTTATTTTTATAGTTATCCTAAAATTGTAATTTTAAAGATACTTGGATGGTTGTTTTAATATTATTGGTTGCAATTTGACCATTTTAATGTCATTGCCATTTCTCCATTTCGGTCCTTTTACAATTGGTAAATGGACTTTACGATTGATTTATTGAAACATCAGTTAAATCTGGTTGCATTTTTGTATGCGTTCACGGGTTTTAGTGCTAAACGGGTATAGGAATAGTAGCCAGGGTCCCGATTTTCTCAACCCTGTAGTGGGATGAGTCGAGGTGAGGGAAGCTTTTTCCTGAAGGATTCGATGCATGATCTGATGTATTC